>OCHM01000743.1_pt1 | contig 18669 bp, 19 predicted proteins | sample 1538901 | NCBI WGS metagenome assembly OCHM01 (sample SAMN04571734, study PRJEB22368) | human gut metagenome | biome: human gut; material: stool | host: Homo sapiens | place: Luxembourg | collected 2012-11-08 | reverse complement strand
CACAAAACTTTGGTCGGTTGCGGGGATTTCTACCTTTTTTATTTACGTCCAATCCCTTCTAAAAATACTGTAACAAAAAAGATAGAGAAGTAAACCCTAAAAGTGTTTAAAGGTTATCTCTATCTCAGAGCTAAAATCCCTATGACTTTTAAAGGTTGATTTATCCCTATCCAGTTTTATATATTCAAAACAAGGCGCAGAAGTTAATTCTGCGCTTTAAATGGTTTTATAATCTTTTGGTATGAATATAATAATTGACTGGCCATTAAGCACCAGATAATGGGTTCGCATAGACAAACACCTAAATATTTAAATATTGGAACGAAAAATAGAGTAAAAACGATTTTTCCAAGGAACTCAATTACACTCGAAATTAATGGTGTGATTTTATATCCAAAACCTTGAATCGCATTTCTTAAATTAAGTAAGATACTTAGAATTATGAAGAATGGAATGTTGATTTTTAAATACATAGCTCCATTTTCAAGTACTATAGGATTGTTGGATCCAGAAAGAAAATGAACTAAGTTATCTGCTGAAAAAAAGATAAGAATACTTAAGAATATTGGGTAAATGATGCCACACATATTCGCAAGATGGACGCCTTTTATAATACGATCATAGTTTTGTGCACCTTTATTCTGAGATACAAAGGTTGCCATAGAAGCGGCAAGAGTAGAAAGTGGAAGACAAAATAAAGACATCAACTTTCGTGCAGCTGTATGAGCAGCTATAATTTGTGTTCCAAGACTATTGATTCCTGTTTGAAGAATGATTGTACCGATGGATACAATGGAAAACATAAATCCCATTGAAAATCCTTGTCCCAATAAATCATTAACCATATTCGACTCAATATGAAAGTGTTCTTTTTTTGGAATCAATATTTTAGCACTTCTCCAAATTAGAAAGAAACATATAATGGTAGATATGCCTTGTGCAATAACAGTCGCAACAGCAGCTCCGAAGACACCCATATCAAGGATTGTGATACAAAGTATATCGAGTGCAATATTGATGATAGAAGAACAAAAAAGCACAATCAAAGGACGTAGACTATCTCCTATAGCTCGTAACATACCGGCTCCTAAATTATAGAACATGGTAATAATCAAGAAAGCTGAAATGCAACGAATGTAGTTTAAAGAGTCGTGATAAATACTTTGTGGAGTTTTTAAAATGGTTAATAGGTAGGGCATAGAAAAATATGAAATGATAGTAATTGCGATTGAAATAACGAGTCCTAAAATTGTAGAAGTTGCAACGCTTTTTTTTAATTCATTTTCATTTTTTGAACCAAAGTAGCGTGCTGTAACAATACTAAAACCAGTGCCACAACCATTAGAAAACTGTACAATCAATTCAAAGATTGCAGCTGTTGCTCCCATGGCAGCCAGTGCATTGTCTCCTAAAAAATGACCAACTAATATAGTGTCAATTGTATTATAGAGTTGTTGAAATAGATTGGAAAAGAAAAGTGGAATCACAAAGAAGAGTAGTCCTTTTGCGATGCTTCCTTGAGTTAAAGAGTGATTTTTCATGCGATAAGCCTCCTTTTTGAATACAAAATAAACCATGTTACTAAAATAGTACCCTTTATAATACTAGAAATAGAGATAGCCCACCATACGCCGTTAACCCCTAAGAAATGCGAGAATACAAGAGCCATAGGAATTCTTGCGGAAGTAAAGACAATGGAAACAATACTTGGAGGTAATGTTTTACCTAATCCGTTAAACGCTCCTTGTGTCGCGATTTCTATGCACATGAAGAGTTGGGAAAATCCAAGTATAACTAGATAGTCAATTCCATATGGAAGGATATCGGATTCGTGGATAAAACAAGAAAAAATAGGACCAGGAAGGAAAATTAATATACATGAAGTAAGCAATCCCCATAAACCAACGACAAGCATTCCAGTTTTATAACCTTTTTGAACTCGATTATAGTTTTTTGCTCCATAATTTTGCGAAGTGAACGCATTGATCGATGCACTAAATCCATCGGCAGCCATCCATGAAATAGATTCGATTTGAGATCCTACTTTTTGAACGGCAACACTTATAGCTCCAAAGCTAGAAATTAAACGAGCAATGTACATGGAGATGCATGTAAATAACATGCTCTGAATAGAAGGTGGGAAGCCTATTTTTAAAATTTTAGATATGTGATTTTTATCTGGTTTTGATAATAACTTTATTTCTTGAAATAAATCTAATTTTTTAGCGTCATATAAAAAAACTAAAGTAACAATGATTTGGGCAATAATGGTTGCCAAAGCTGCACCAATGACTCTAAGGTTACAAACAAAAATCAAAACAGGATCTAAAATAAGATTTAAAACTAAACCTGTTGTGGTTGCGATAAAAGTGTTTTTTGAATGACCGGCAGCCGTTAAAATACCTGTGAAGATTTGATTCACAAATGAGAAAATAATAAAGCCACATGTAATCCATAGATAATTTTGTGCGTCTTGAATAATTGTTGAATCTTTCAAATTGAAGAGTTGAATTAAATTTTTTTTGAAAAACAATAATAATGATTCCATAAATCAACGCAAACAAAATTGAGCTTTGAAAAGCGGCTTCAATATAATTCTTTGTTTCCTTTTTATTATTAGCTCCTAAGCTTTGTCCAACTAATGCTTGAGAACCAATTTTAGGCATATTTACTAATCCGTTTGCCAAATACATGAAATTTCCAGACACGCCAACACTGGCAACGGCGCCAGAACCCAAAAATCCAATCCATAACATATCAACTAGGTTATATGCCATTTGAATAAGATAAGTGGCCATGATTGGAATTGCCAGTAAACTTAACGATTTAAATATAGGACCATGTAATAGGTCAACACTCTGATTTTTTTTCATACAGGAACTATTGTAGCAATTTTTTAATTATAAAACAAAAAAAGAAATCTAAGAGATGCTTAAATTTCTTTTTGACATAACAAATAATTATTTATTGTATTCTTCTACAATTTGTACTGTTGCACTTGCACCAATACGAGTGGCACCAGCTTCGATCATTTCTTTTACTTCAGCGTAAGAATGGATGCCACCGGCTGCTTTTACTTCAACATCACTTCCAACGGTATCTTTCATCAATTTCACATCTTCTATTGTGGCACCACCAGTACCAAATCCAGTGCTTGTTTTAATGAAATCCGGTTTAACTTCTTTAGCAATTTCAGCACATTTTTTGATTTCTTCCTTTGTTAGATAGCAATTTTCAAAAATTACTTTAATTCCTTTGTTTTGTTCGTGACAAATATTTGTTAGAGTTTCCATCTCCTCTTTTACTTTGTCAAATTTTCCCATTTTCACATCGCCAACATTTAAGACATAGTCGATCTCATCTGCACCATCTTTTAATGCCTCTTTCGTTTCGTAAGCTTTTGTGTTTAATCCACATTGTCCTAGTGGAAAACCCACAACACTGCAAACCATTACGTTTGTATCTTTTAGTAATTCCTTACAATAAGCAACCCATTCTTCGTTAACACAAACGCTTGCGGTATTTAATTCTCTTGCTTGTTGACAAAGTGTATCAATGTCTTTTTCTGTGGCAAATGCCTTTAAAAATGTGTGATCGAAATATTTATTGAATTCCATGATAACCTCCTATTTTTCGATATGTTTATCTATATATGAATATATTTCTGCTGGTGAATTTAAGCTTGCGATTTGATCAATACTTTTTTTCTTAGAGAAAATATTAAGCATATCATTTAATACATGAATATGTTTCGTTTTATCTTCTGCACAAAGTACAAGAATAATTCTGGCGTTTTGACCATTTAAAAAAGGAACGGGCTCTTTAAATGTACACATTGATACATCTAATCGATTTACGCCATTTTCAATCGCAGAGTGTGCTAGAACAAGATCATCAGCTAAAAACATATATAAGCCTTTATTTTTTTGATCATTTATGATGGCATTCACATAATCATTTGAAATAGAACCATCATCTAATAATGGTTGTGCTGAGATGTGAATAGCTTCTTCCCAGCTGACTTGTGAATTTACACATTGAATATGGGATCCTTTCAAAAAGTCTAATAAACCTCGATCATAAGTTTTATGAGGTACTTTTTGTACTTGTATACTTGAATAATAATCTTGTAGATTTTTATGGAAGTCATTTAATTGATCGGGATTAATATAATTTGATGCAATTTTCAAAATGTCATCAATTTGCATTTTTGCCTGTGGCTCTGTAGCCATACAATTTCTAAGTATTGCCACACGATCTTGATCTGTAAGTATTGGATGAACCATGATTAATCTTTGTTCATTGGCTAACATTACTGTTGAAATTACAACATCATAATCATGATTTGGCCTATAACTACTGAGTGGTATGTTTTTGATTTCGGTTGCTTGTGGCACTAAAGTAGAAACTTCTTGGCGTAGCATATTTCCTGTTCCAATGCCATTTGGGCAGATAATCATGATTCTAAATGCATGTTTATTCGCTTTTTGTGTAGGCATAAAAGCACCAAAATGTAATGTTAGATAAGCAACTTCAGCATCAGAAATTAAAGAATCTAAATCACTTTCTAAGATCTTACAAGCACGTTTTGTAAGTTCAAATAATTCTTCATACTCAGTTTTTATGTTATTTAACATAGGATTTCCAAGCTGTATACCATATTTAAAACGATATAGAGAAGTTTTTAAATGAGCATTGATTGCATTGATCAATTCTTCTTCGCGATCATAGAATACATAAGAGATTCTTTCAAATTCATGAACAAGAGCTTTCGCAAATTCATACGTTTTATCTTCTTCCTTCATTACATTTACAGGAATGGTTTGTAGTCTAGATCCTAGCAAGTGTAATGCAATATAAATTTTTTCATGATCTTTTAAATTTGGAAAATATTTATTGATTAGATGATATTCATTTGTTTCTATGATTTCTTCTTCATCCATATCTGAAAATGAGATTTCGTCATTTCTATTTTGGATTGTAGATAAAAAGACGGCTAGAGCAGGTAAAATGCCACTTACATATTCAGCGTGTAATTCAGATTCAATCTTTTTAAGAGTATTCAATATATCATAGACTTTTTGAGCATCAAAAGTTTCAATTACATGATTTTCATAAAAATGCCAAAGACTTGGAAATAGCATAAAGAAAACAGCTCTCTTTTTAATGATATCTCCATTAATGCGGTATCCATCTTTTATGTTGTAAGTAAGTTGAAGTGCATAATTTTCTAAGAAAGTATCAACAGATTTTAAATCATTGATGATTGTATTTCGGCTAACTTGGCAAGTATCCATAAAATCTTCAATGTATAAAGGATGATTTCGCACGATTATAGTACATATTTCAATGCGTTGTCTTTCTTCTGGTGTAAAGACCAGTATGCTTTCACTTTTTGTTTGATTTAATGTTTTTTGTATGGCCTGGACTTGTTCTTTATGAAGAATGATGCCTTTTCCTCGTTCTTGAATAATAGGATCGATACCATTATCAATCAACCATTCGTTAATTTTTGAAATATCGTAATAAACACTTCTTTTAGAAACTTCTAAGTCATCTGCAAGATCTTGGATTTTTAAATATCCAGTTGTGTACATTACAATATTTAAAATTTCGGTACAACGTTTATCTAATGTATATGAAATTGACATAGTACTCTCTCCTTAAACCATGCTTTCTTTAACTTTTTTATGATAAGGTGTTCCTTTTAAGTTCTTTTTTGCTTTATTTAAATAGTAATTAGCTTGTTTAGTGTCTGATAAATATTGATATTGCAAGCCAAGAAGATATTGCAGAATACCTTGTTGCTGATCATCTGGATGTTTTGATAAAAGTTCATTTACAAGAGGAATGTCTTCACTTTTTTTCTCAATCAAAATGCGATATAACATACGATCATACGCAATTTCATCTTCATTACCTTTTCGCTCAATGATATCTAATAATTTTTTAGATAACTCTACATTTTGAACATCCAAAAAGTAAAAGTAGGTCATACTGGCAACTTGGTATGCTTGTGAATTGTTTAAATTTTGCGAAAGCATGAATTCGACTTGTTTTGTAATTTCATTTGTATCTTGTTTCGAAATATATGTACGTAAAATATTATAGTTTTTTTCGTATTCAGAAAATAAGAATGTATATAGTGGAGCATTCATTTGTTGAATAGCCTTGTCATATTGTCCAGCATAGATTTTTTTTAGAATAGATTGCCATAAGAAGCTTCGGATAAAAAATGGAATGGCGATAGCACATAGAATAAGCGAAATTAATATAATTGCAGCTAATAGACTCATAGATTACAGAAACCCCTTTCATAACCATCTTTAAAATAACAATTGTTAAAGATTTTATCAAATCCAAATTTTTTCACGATAAGCAGCCTAGTTTGTGCAAGAAAAAGTATTTTAAGCATATTTTGCACAAAGAATATACACGTATATAATGATAATAGTGTAAAGCGCTTACAGACAAGCACAAAATGTACATTTTGCACAATGTTTGTGCAAAACATTGTTCTTGTTTTTGAAAGCCATTTCACAGATAATGCAGGTGTGAAGAGGAGAGATACGAGATGATTAAAGATTTGCTAAAAGAAAAAAATTGTTTTATTAAAGAAAGTGTAAAAGATTGGAAAGATGCAATTTGTGTTGCTTGTGCACCAATGATTGAACAAGGGTATTGTACAAAAGAATATGAAGATGCTGTTTTCGAAAACACAGAAAAATTTGGGCCCTATTATGTGTTATGTGAAAACTTGGCTCTGATCCATGCGAGCAATCAGTCTGGTGTTAATGAAACACAGATGGCGGTAACGGTTTTAAAAGAACCTGTAAAATTCAAGCCTGACGGATACGATGTGCGAATTTTAGTTACACTTGTTGCAAAAGATAATCATTCTCACATGGAAGGCATCCAAGCCGTTTCCAATATCTTCGCAGATGAATCAAAAGTGAATTCGTTACTAAATGCTTCAACTCCACAAGAGATATATAATATCTTTGTTGAAAATGTGGGATAAGCTAAGGTAACATAGAAGGAGAAAGATATGTTAAATTTTATCGTTAATATCTTGTCTACACCTGCCATTTTAGTTGGTTTATTATCTTTAATTGGTTTAGCATTACAGAAAAAACCAATCGAAGAAATCGTAAAAGGTACGGTTAAGACAATTGTTGGTTTCTTAGTATTAAGTGCTGGTGCATCATTCTTACAAACTGGATCATTAAATGCATTCGGTGATATCTTCAACTATGCATTCAATATGCAAGGTGTTGTTCCTAACAATGAAGCTATCGTTTCATTAGCATTGAAAGATTTCGCTACTGACACAGCTTACATTATGTGTTTAGGTATGATCGCAAATATTATTTTGGCACGTTTCTCAAGATGGCACTACATCTTCTTGACTGGTCACCACACATTATACATGGCTTGTATGTTAGCTGTTATTCTAAATGTTGGTGGATTATCAGGAGCTCAATTATGGCTTGCTGGTGGATTGGTGTTAGGATTCATCATGGTTGTCAGTCCTGCTTATTGTGAGCCTACAATGCGTAAAATTGTTCAAACAGATGAATTAGGATTTGGTCACTTTGGTGGTGCTGGATACTGGTTCTCTGCTCAATGTGCTAAACTATTCAAAGGAAAGAGTAAATCAACTGAAGAAGTTAACTTCCCTCAACGTTTAACTTTCTTACGTGACACTACAGTTGCTATTGGTTTAACAATGGTTGTATTCTTCTTGATCGTAACTGGTGTTGCTGTTGGACGTGGAATCTTAGAAGCAGATCCAGAAACTATCTTAGCTACTTATACTAACTTAGGTGGTTTATTAAATGTTGGTGCTGAAACACAAACACACTGGGCTGTTTGGGCTATTACTTCTGGTTTAAGTTTCGCTGGTGGTGTATATATTATCTTAAGTGGTGTACGTTTGATCGTTGGAGAAATCGTTCCTGCATTCCGTGGTATTGCTGAAAAATTGGTTCCAGGTGCTATTCCTGCAATCGACTGTCCAGTTGTATTTCCTTATGCTCCAAATGCTGTATTAATTGGTTTCTTAGTATCATTCTTAGGTGGTATTGTTGGATTGTTCGTATTAGCATTTATTGACAAATCATTAGTACCTTGTGCATTAATTTTACCTGGTGTAATTCCTCACTTCTTCTGTGGTGCAACTGCAGGTGTATTCGGAAATGCTGAAGGTGGATTAAAAGGTTGTGTATTTGGAAGTTTCATGCATGGTTTATTGATTACATTCTTACCAGCAATCTGTATGCCAGTTATGGGTTCATTGAACTTTGCTAACTGTACATTCTCAGATGCTGACTTCTCTTGGTTAGGTATTGTATTAGGTAATATTGCTCAACATGTTCAAGGAACTGGATTATTAGTAATCTGCGTTGTAATCTTCTTATTACCAATCGTTTATAATTTTGTAGCTCCTAAAAAAGCTGAAGAAAAATAGAAAGGGGAATGAAAATGGCTATTCGTAGTATTATGTGCTGCTGTGGTTCAGGACTTGGAAGTAGTATGATGGTAAGTATGAATGTTGAAAAAGCATTGAAAAATCTAGGTATTACTGGAGTTTCTGTTGACCATACATCTTTAAGTGAAGTAAATCCTAACTCTGCAGATTTATTTGTAGTAGGACGTGACTTAGCTCCACAAGTAGCATCATATCCTAGCAAAATCATTCTTGATCGTATTATGGATATGAATGAATTAACTGAAAAACTAAAAGATGTTTTCGGTAAGTAAAATTTGATAAAAAGAAGGGTTTTATATCTCCTTCTTTTTGTTTAGCCATTTGGAGGAAATTATGGATAAAAAAGTAGAAATATTAGCAAAAAAAGTGCGTTATGACATTTTGGATATGTTACAACATAGAGGTTATGGACACTTAGGTGGATCTTTATCTTTGGTTGAATTATTTGCGGTATTGTATGGGAAACAAATGAAATATGATCCTAAAAATCCAAAATGGGAAGGAAGAGATCGCGTTGTATTGTCAAAAGGACATGCAGGACCAGTTTGGTATTCAACATTAAGTGAATGTGGTTTCTTTGATAAAGAAAAGTTAATGACATTAAATGATGGTGGAACAATGTTGCCAAGCCATCCAGACCGAACAAAAACACCTGGAGTCGATATGACAACAGGATCATTAGGTCAAGGAACAAGTACAGCTGCAGGAATTGCCACAGCATTAAAGATGAAGCACAGTGATAACTATGTATATCTTATTGTTGGAGATGGTGAATTAAATGAAGGTCAATGTTGGGAAGCCTTCCAATACTTGGCAAACTACAAAATGAATAATTGTATCGTTATCATTGATGACAACAAACGTCAATTAGATGGATATACAAAAGATGTTATAAATCCATTTAACATTGAAGCTAAGATGAAGGCATTTGGTTTTAATACACAAACTGTCAAAGGAAATGATTTAGATGCGATTGATGAAGCTATCACAAAAGCTAAATCAGTGACTGATTCAGCTGTATGTATTGTTTTGGATACAATCAAAGGTCAAGGTGTTAAGTTCTTTGAAGAACTTTTGGATAATCACTCAGTAAAATTCAATACAGAAGAAGTGAATCGAGCAACTGATGAGGCTAAAGCTTCTTTAAAAAAGGAAATTGAAGAGGAGGAGCAACATGTATAAATTAGTAGAAAATCGTAGTGAAAAAGGTAAAGAATTACGTGTTGCAGTTGTTGAAAGCATTCAAGAACTTATTAAAGAAAATGATAAAGTGGTTGCTATGGAAGCCGATTTGGGTGGAGCTAGTAAGTTCACAAATATCAAAAAATCAAATCCAGAAAATTTCATTCAATGTGGTATTTCAGAAGCAAATATGATTGGCGTTGGATGTGGATTATCAAGTGAAGGATTTATTCCTTATGTGCATACATTTGGACCTTTCGCAACACGTCGAGTTTATGATCAAATTTATTTATCAGGTGCATATGCGCATAATACAATCAATATTTATGGTTCAGATCCAGGATTTACAGTAGGACCTAATGGAGGTACACATACAACTTGGGAAGATGTGGCTTTGATGCGTGAAATTCCAGGTTCAGTCATTGTGGATCCTTGTGATGAAACACAAACAAGATGGGTTGTAAAAGAACTTTCTAAACATGAAGGTGTACATTATATTCGTGCAAACCGTAAAGATGTTAGAAATGTGTATACACCAGATTCAACTTTTGAATTAGGCAAAGGAAATGTTTTAAGAGAAGGTAAAGATATTCTAATTATTGTATCTGGTCAGTTGGTAAGCGATGCATTAGATTGTGCTGAAAAATTAGTTGAAGAAGGATATTCAGTAGAAGTAATCGATATGTATTGTATTAAACCTTTAGACATTGACCTAGTGTTATCTGAATCAAAAGGTAAAAAGGCTGTTGTTACGTTTGAAAATCATTCGATTTATGGTGGACTTGGAAGTGCTGTTGCAGAAGTTTTGATGGAAAATGGAGTAAATGTTCCATTTAAACGTCATGGTGTTGATGAACGTTTTGGACAAGTAGGAACGCCAGATTTCCTTCAAAAAGAATTCCAACTAACTGCAGATGATTTATATAGAACAATTAAATCAATGCTTTAATTGGATGATAAAATAATGTAAAAAAGGAAATTCACATTTTAATATGAATTTCCTTTTTCAATTCCATTATCACCGACCGCATTTCAATCAAATACACTTTTTTGGTTCTCTTAATGTATTTAAATCTAAACCAACAATTTCAGAGATTTCTTCAAGCGTTTTAATCGCTATTTTGATTTGTATGGTTTTTACACCATGTTCAATGCCTTTTTCAATATCTTGCTTGATACCCATCTGGATTCCTCTGTTTGTCGATTCTTCTCTCAACACTTTCACTCTAATTAAGCTTTCATCAATAGCTTTTTAATTGAATCTTCACTTACCGAGAAGATTGATGCGATGCTTGAAATACTGAATCCTTTATCCATCATCGTTTGATACATTTCTTTTCGGTTATTCTTACTGCCTTGTTCAATACCTTGCTCAATTCCTTGTTCGATTCCTTTTCTTATCCCTTCAGCTTCCCATTCCTTTGACTTTACTTCAAGCCATCTCTTTTCAGCTTCACACATTTCAATCTCCTCCTTTTCCTCTAATTCTTCTAAATCCAACCATTCTACATCCGTCAATGTCTTGACGACTTTTAATACACTGCTCTTCACAAGTCCAAAGCTATTACTCTTTCCTTCATAAATAGACTGATCATAAATACTTCGACATATGTAGAATAGATTATGTACGTCTTCTTCATTAAAATTATATGAAGTATTTCCTGTGATTTCAATCAGATTCATTTTGTAGTCATGAAAATAGGATTCAAACCTTTCATCCACCTCTACAAGTTCAGAAAGCTTACTAGCTGCATTCCAAGGCCTTTCTCCTGTATAGAACACAAGAATATGCACCATGGGTAGTTTTTCTTTAGCCTTATTCTTCTTTAACTTCTTTAACATTCTGTCATATGCTACATACTCATATGCTGCCGCTCTTACAACCATCGAAGCATCCACATAACTTTGATTCTCAATAATGAATGCACTATAAAGATTTCCATCATTGTACTTACGAATCACATCCACATGCTTTTCTAGATCCATATTCGAATCATTCATCTCTGAATCAAGTTCTTCACAATTCTCTGGTTTAAGAACTTTTTCTCCATTAAAGAAATATGCATTAAAGAAGTCGACAAAATAGGCATTGTTTTCTAGAAATTCTTTCATTGTTTTATCTTTTAATTTCATCTTATTATTCCTCCATATTCTTAAACGTTTTTTTGGAAGGTTTTTCTAGAAAAGATGTACATTTTGATAATTTCACATAATTCAATCAGATTTCACAAGATTTACCAAAGTTATACTAAATTTATGACAACATGGAATGATATTCTATAAGTGCCTTAAAGATAAGGCAATGAATATAGAAATAAACCAATATTCATATCTCTCTCCTAAAAATAATAATAAACAAAAAGAAGCCATTCTAGATGCCAACACTAGAATGGTTTCTTTATTTGAAATCTGATTTCTTGATATATACATAACTATTTTTATATTTAGAATTTACATTCAAATCATTATCTTTGACAGGAGCTTCACTTGATATTTTATAGTATCCAATTTCATTCTTTAATATATGAATTGATACAATATTTCCCTTTTTATATGTGTAAAGAACATCTTTTTTATTTGGTGCATATACCTTTAAATCCTTAGATAGTCGTATTGTCTTAATAGGATTCTTTTCTTGGTCAATACCACCTTCATCTAAGTGATAGTAGAAACTAGCTGCTTTTTCACCCCAATATGGATCGGATGCATAGTTGACATTTATACCACTTGCCTTATCACCAAACCACGAACCATGATATCTTGAATCATTTGGATTTAAGTATCCTTGTTGTAAAAAATTATAGGCATGTTGTTTTACACATTCGGCTAATGAACTATATTGATTCGCATTATCTGGATTTTCATCGATTGCTGCATGCCCAAATAAATTATGATATTCAAGCGCATACTGACTAAGTCCAAGACCACTCTCATTTAGTGCTAGGGCGTACATCATAGTCGCATTGATTGAATATTTGTTTTGAATTTTAAAGAATAGATCTGCCTGATTATATAGAACAGATTCATCACTAACACCATATTGATCTAGATATGCATTATATACAGAATTATTTAAATAGGAAGTAGTTCTATGAGGAATATATTGATAATAATTATAGTAAGGATCTTTATTCACTTTATTATCATTAACTAGGTTTTCATAGTTCGTATAAAAATAGTGACCATCATATGAATAATAGATTGTATCTTCCTTCATGAATTTAGGAGCAGGACCAATCGCAATAGAATTCACATTTCCTTGAAAAAGATCTGTAGAAATTGTATGAATAAGGGAATGGTTATAAACATAATATGTGGATAAAATATGGGAGTCGTTATATAAGTATAATTCAACATTATTAATATCCGTCCAAGCTTGAACCCCGCTGATTTTAAAGTGAACCTTTTTTCCATTAAAGCTTGTTCCTAGATATTGAGCATCTGCACCATAATTTCCGTTCACATACCCTGTTTCTTTAGTATCTGTAGTGTATTCTGTGTTTTGGGTTACATCCTTCGTCTTTAAATTCACGATTCCTGATTTAAGTCGTAATACTTTACCATCTTCATTTTTTATACATGTATATTTAGAGTCTGTTGTATCCATTTTTAAGGATGCAAAAATATAATGTTTATAAGAAGCTTGCACTTCACTTGTGCTTAAATCCTCGACATAGTATTGTCCGTCTTCTGTCATTTTTAAAATGGTAAATGGGATAACGACAAATACTAGAATCAATAGAATAATAATAAGCTTAAATGATGTCTTTTTAACTTTTCTTTTTCTTTTCATATCTCATATTATACTCTTATCTTTAAAAATTGCGTAATAGGACAATTTTCATCGACAATAAGTGTTCTTTATATTAAAATAGATGGGGTATATCGCTAAAATAAAGCGTTTTTTAAGTGGTAAAACACTCAAGATATAAAAATTATAGAGAAAGGATGTATATTTATGGCAAAAATGGATGAGCGTTTAGAAAAAATGGTTGAACGTTATCGTGAAATCAATGATTTAATGATGCAAAGTGATGTTGTATCAGATCGTAAGACAATGGCAAAATTGGGTCGTGAACAAAATGAATTGACACCTATTGTTGAAACATACGAAGAATATAAAAAGGCAGTTGAGGAATTAGAAGAGGCTAAAGTCCTTTCTAAAGAAGAGGATAAAGAAATTCGTGAAATGGCACAAATGGAATTGGAAGAATTAGAACCAAAAATCCAAAATTATTTAGACCGTTTAGAATTACTTCTAGTACCAAAAGATCCTAATGATTCGCACAATGCGATTTTAGAAATTCGAGGAGCAGCTGGTGGAGATGAAGGAAATATCTTTGCCGGAGACTTATTTAGAATGTATTCAAAATATGCAGAAGCAAAAGGATGGAGAATAGAAGTCATCGAAATGGAAGATAGTGAAGCTGGAGGATTCTCATTAGTTTCATTTAAAGTGAACGGGGAAGGAGCATACGGAATTTTAAAATTCGAATCTGGATCTCACCGTGTGCAACGTGTACCAAAGACAGAATCACAAGGTCGTATTCATACTTCTACCGCTACAGTATTGTGTATGCCAGAAGTAGAAGCTGAAGATTTTGATATCGATATGAACGATTTGGAAATTGAAACAATGCGTTCAAGTGGAGCGGGAGGACAGCATATCAATAAAACCGATTCAGCTGTACGTATCGTCCACAAACCTACTGGTATTGTAGTTAAGTGTCAGGATGGTCGTAGTCAGCATGAAAACCGTGCAACTGCCTTAATGACAATTCGTGCTCGTGTATATGAAGAAAGACAGCGTGAATTGGATCAAAAGAACGAAAAAGAACGTCGTACAAAGATTGGTACTGGAGATCGTGCGGAAAAGATCCGTACATACAACTATCCTCAAAACCGTGTAACAGATCACCGTATTGGATATACAGTCAATCAGTTAGACCGCATTATGGATGGTCGTTTAGATGATTTGATGGCTGCTTTACAGTTGGCTGATCAACAAGCAAAAATTGCTGGAGAAAAAGAATAATGAGTACATATCATTCATTGATCAATGAAGGTAAAGAACGTCTTTACAAAGCCGGTCAAGGCGAACAGGCAGCGCAACTTTTCATGGTGGAATTATGTCGTCAAAAAGATATCAATTTATATATTTCTATGGATGAAGAAGCGAATGAACAAATTCAAACAGACTATCTAGAAGGAATTCATTTGATGGAAAATGGAGAACCATTAGGATATGTATTGGGATATGAATGTTTTTATGGATATGATTTTATCGTGAATGAAGACGTTTTGATTCCAAGACCAGAAACAGAAGAACTTGTAGGACTTGTATTATCTAAGTTTGATGATTACTTTGCCGATAAGGATCATGTCAATGTATTTGATGTGGCAACAGGATCTGGTGCAATTGGAATTACGTTAAATCTTGAAGAGCCTAAGATGGATGTGATTGCTTCAGATATTTCAAAAGAAGCTTTAGTGGTTGCACAAAAGAACAATGAAAAACTAGGCGCAAATGTGAATTTCATTTGTGGAAGTATGTTAGATCCATTTGTAGATCGTAATCTACGTTGCGATATTTTAGTTTGTAACCCGCCATATATTCCTAGCGAAGAAAAGATGGAACAAAGTGTTGTAGATTATGAACCGCATGTAGCTTTATTTGGTGGAAATGATGGATTGAAATTCTATCGTGACGTATTTGAAAAAGCACATCTTGTATTGAATGAAAAAGCCTTCCTTGCCTTTGAAATGGGATGGGATCAAGGTGAAGCTTTATCAAATTTAGCTCGTGAATATTTTGAATCTGCAACGATCACTGTACATAAAGATATGTCAGGAAAAGATCGTATGTTGACGATTGAATTATAATTTAAAAATTGTTGAGCAATACTTTTGAAATATTGAAATGAATATGCGATAGTATATGCGTAAGAGGAAATATTATATTTCAAGAGGAGGATTATTTATGAAATATAGATGCTTAATTTGTGGACACATTTATGATGAGGAAAAAGAAGGCGTAAAATTCGCTGATCTTCCTGCAGATTGGAAATGTCCAACTTGTAAACAACCAAAAGAAAAATTTGTTCCAGTAGAAGACGAAATGACTTGGGCTGCTGAACACGTAGTAGGAGTCGCAAAAGATGTTGATGAAGACATTAAAAATGATTTACGTGCTAACTTCGAAGGTGAATGCTCAGAAGTAGGTATGTACTTGGCAATGGCAAGAGTTGCTCACAGAGAAGGATATCCAGAAGTTGGATTGTATTATGAAAAAGCAGCTTGGGAAGAAGCAGAACATGCTGCAAAATTTGCTGAATTATTAGGCGAAGTTGTTACAGATTCAACTAAGAAAAACCTTGAAATGCGTGTAGAAGCTGAAAATGGTGCGACTGCAGGTAAAGTTGATTTAGCTACTCGTGCTAAAAAGGCAAACTTAGATGCAATTCATGATACAGTACACGAAATGGCTCGTGATGAAGCTCGTCATGGTAAGGCATTTGCTGGATTATTAAAACGTTATTTTGGTGAATAATGCATTTAGAAGCTTCTGAATCAATCGGAAGCTTTTTTTCTTGTTTTCGTGTATAATAAGTTGTGTTTAACGAATATATAGAAAGAAGGATCAAGATGATTGGTAAGAATAGTCCATGTTGGTGTGGTTCTGGTAAAAAATATAAACATTGTCATGAAGAATGGGACAATACAATTAATGTATTAAAACTACAAGGTAAAATAGTTCCTAGTCATAATTTAATCAAGTCTGAAGAAGATATAAAATGGATCAAAAAAGCGGCTAAAATCAATAATGCCGTACTTGATTTAGTTGGAGAAAAAATCTGTGCGGGTATGACTACAGAAGATATCGATAAATTGGTATATGATTATACAACAAGTCATGGTGGAATCCCTGCCTGTTTAGGTTATGAAGGATTCCCTAAGAGTGTTTGTACATCTATTAATAATGAAATTTGTCATGGTATTCCAAGCGAAAAAGTTGTATTAAAAGATGGCGATATTATAAATGTAGACTGCACTACTATTGTACATAAACACTTTGCGGATGCATCTAGAATGTTCTGTATTGGTCATGTAAGTGATGAGGCAAAACGCTTAGTTGAAGTGACTAAAGAATGTCTAGAAATAGGTAAAGAAGCCGTACGTCCTTGGGGATACATTGGAGATATTGGTGCTGCTATTCAAGAACATGCACATAAAAATGGCTACAGTGTTGTTGTTGATTTTTGTGGACACGGTGTTGGTAATGCTTTCCATGAAGATCCATATGTACATCATGTAGGAATTCGTAATACAGGCATGGTTATTGCACCAGGCATGGTCTTCACTATTGAGCCTATGATCAATCAAGGAACGCGTGATTTATACATTGATAAAGATAATGGTTGGACATCTTATACAAAAGATGGAAAGTTATCGGCGCAATGGGAAAACACAATTCTAGTTACAGAAAAAGGAATTGAAGTATTAGCTTGGTAAGAAGTCAATAAAATGACTTCTTTTTTGATGGGGTTTAAAAAAGGGAATATGCAAAAGAGTATGATTGAGGGGAATACTTTAAAACTCATTTTGAATTTTAGTATTCCATTATTATTAGGAAATTTATTTCAACAATTTTACAACGTTGTCGATGCGGCTATTGTTGGGCAAACACTAGGGTCTAAAGCATTGGCAGCCGTAGGTGCAAGTAGTAGTGTACAATTTTTGATTCTAGGATTTTGTATGGGAATATGCCAAGGCTTCGCAATTATGGTTTCGCAAAGTTATGGTGCAAAAAGACTCGATGAAATGCAAACTTATATCTATGCAGGAGCTGTATGGACAGCTGTTACAGCTTTTGTGGTATCCATCTTAGTCGTTGTGTTTTGTGCAGACATTCTTCATATATTACAAGTGAATGACGAAATCTTTAATGATGCCTATGCCTATTTAGTTGTCATATTTGCAGGAATACCATTCACATTGCTCTATAATTATTTATCAGCTATATTAAGAGCTATTGGAGATTCGAAAACACCATTTTTCTTTCTAGCTTTTTCAGCTGTTTTAAATATTGGTTTAGATTTTTTCTGTATTCTTGTTTTGAAATGGGGATGTGCAGGAGCTGCCATCGCAACCATTTTTGCCCAAGCTGTAAGTGGTATTTTGTGCTTACTATTGATTGCGTTTAAAGTCAATGTTTTACATGTTCCTAAATCAAGTCGTTATGTTGATAAGAAACATTCGGTTAAATTGTTGGCAATGGGCGTTCCTATGGGTTTACAGTTTTCGATTACAGCCATAGGTTCTATGGTCATGCAGTCGGCTAACAATGCTTTGGGAACCATTTATGTATCTGGTTTTACGGCAGGTATGCGTATTAAATCATTGATGATGTGTCCGTTTGATGCATTAGGTGCAGCTGTTTCTACATTCCTTTCCCAAAATTATGGAGCTTGCAAGTTAGAACGAATCCATGATGGATATCGTAAAGGCGTAATGGTGAGTATTTTATATGGTGTATTCGCCTGTGTCGTAATGGTTTTCTTTGGAAGAATTCTTAGTATGATGTTTGTGAGTGCAAATGAATCACAAGTGTTAAATGCGAGTGCTTTATACTTAAGAAGAATGGGCTATTTCTATCCTATTTTAGGAATTTTGATCACAACAAGAATGTCCGTTCAAGGACTTGGCTATTCTGCTCGAGCTATGCTTGCAGGTTTTGTAGAAATGATTGCACGATGTATTGTGGCATTATGCTTTGTTCCTATTTTTAAATATAATGCGATCACATGGGCAGATCAAACAGCATGGGTTGCAGCTACACTGGTATTAATTCCGTTATGGATCAGTACAATGCGTATGGTTCAAAAGAAAATGTGTTGAATTAGAAGTCTAACGACTTCTTTTTTTGACTTTTAATATCTTTCCTTAACTTTGTAAAAAATGTATAACTACAATTGAATTTTTAAATGAATAGTTGA
>OCHM01000732.1_pt1 | contig 18956 bp, 10 predicted proteins | sample 1538901 | NCBI WGS metagenome assembly OCHM01 (sample SAMN04571734, study PRJEB22368) | human gut metagenome | biome: human gut; material: stool | host: Homo sapiens | place: Luxembourg | collected 2012-11-08 | reverse complement strand
GCAGTCTGCGGTCTGAGCTCCGAGGGCACGGCGGATGAGGCGACCTTCTTCTCCGGCAATGTGCTGGACCACGACTGGGGCGCTTGGACGCAGAACAGCGATGAAAAGACCCACACCCGAATCTGTAAGCGTGACACCAGCCATACGGAAACCGAGAATTGCCACGGCGGCACGGCGACCTGCACCGCCAAGGCTGTCTGCACGGTCTGCGGCGGCGAATACGGCGAGGTTGACATGACGAACCACACCGATACCACCCAGTGGATTCAGACCGAGACGACGCATACGCAGAAATATAAGTGTTGCGGTGTGATCGTTGTCCCCGAGGAAAATCATGAATGGAAGGACGGCGTCTGCACCGAGTGTGACTATGAGTGTGTGCATCAGTACAACTGGCAAAGCGAAAACGGAATGTATTGGCAGCATTGCACGATCTGCGGATTTGACACCAATAAAAAGGCAATTCCGACCATTCCCATAAATGGCGCTGACAAGGTTTGCAGAACGCAGGATTACAAATTCAGCTTTGCTTTGCCGGAGGGTGCTACCGACGCAGCCTACGGATACGAGTTTATCGGTCTGGGCGATGGTCCTCTTACGCCAACCGTTGAGGATAATCTGTACAGCGGAATTTTAAAGGCGACCATATATCCGGCGGAAGAAAACAGCTTTAAGCTGATCGTGAGTGCAAAGACCGCTGACGGCTTTGAGTTCTCTGCCGAAAAGACCGTAGCCATTCAGAACGAACATTCTGGCGGCACGGCAACCTGCACCGAACAGGCAACCTGTGAGATTTGCGGTGAGAAGTACGGCGATCTGAAGCCGCACAGCTATTCAGCTGATTGGGTAATGGATGAGACGAGCCATTGGCACGAGTGTACCGAATGCGGAGCAAAAACAGATGAAGCCGAACACATCGATGCAGATAAGGATCACAAGTGCGACATTTGCGAAAAGGTTTTGAGTGAGTGTGCAGATAACGATAAGGATCACAAGTGCGACATCTGCGGCAAGACACTCAGTGAACACTCCGGCGGTACGGCAACCTGCAAGGACAAGGCAAAGTGCGAGGTCTGCGGCGAAAGCTACGGCGAGCCCGATGCTGATAACCATACCGACTTGCAGCACTTCCCGGCAGTGGCAGCCACCAAAACCTCAGAGGGCAATATCGAATACTGGTACTGCTCCGGCTGTGGCAAATATTACAAGGATGCCAAAGCAACACAGGAAATTACCAAGGCAGACACCGTCACAGCCAAGCTGCCGGAGGAGAAACCGACTTCTCCCAAAACCGGCGACACAAGCAATCTCACACTGTGGATCGCCCTGCTGCTTGCCAGCGGCGGCGTAGGAACCATCACAACCGTTGTCAGCAGGAAGAAAAAGCGCAGCGTAAAGTAAAATCAAATATTTAACCCAAGGGCGGCTGTCGGAAACAGCAGCCGCTTTTCCTGGCTTTCCTGTAACAGTATGTCAAAATCGCTTGACGAACAAGCGTTCTATATGGTATAATTTATCTGCTCTCATTGGAGAGCCACAACTGAATATCTGAATGAAACTCAGGGCAGCCGCCGAAAGAGATTGCGGCTGCGCCGTTCCAGTGCAGTGTCTGCCTGCGGGACGGAAAAAGCAGACATTGAAGGTTTCTGAATTTCAGAGCCGGTACATAGTTTCATCAAAGATATGGCGAGAGATTTTCTCCCGCTGATTTGATGTGCTGTGTACCGGCTCTTTTTGTCGTTGCGGAAAGTTTACAAAATTCACTTCGTTCAAATAACAGAAAAATTCCCAATTGATTAGTAGGTGGACAAAGAGCCGACCCGACAATTGAATGACCGTCCGAATGGGATATGACCTTGCGACGATATGAGCGAGGCGACGCCGTGGTGAGATTCCGGGGCAGGCACAGAAAAACGACATTCGGAGAAAACGGCAAAATATTTGAGAAAACAGTTCCGTTTTACACCCGCTTTTTCTCCTATTTGTGAGGTAAACAGTTTTACTGTCAAGACCACTGTTTTTTGTGGATTTCCTTTCACAAGACCGCCGAATGATCTCTGTATCGTTTACAGCGTTTCTGTTGAAAAATCCGCAATTTCTGCCACTCTTGAACGAGACTTTTTCCTGCAAAAACGGCCTACTTAAAAAAGCTGAGTGAAAAGAGGTGAAATTCAAAATGATTACAGGCATCCAGAAGAAGGACAAGCTGACCGAGATATGGTTTGATGAAACTGGCAACGCCGTGACCGTCCGTACTTTCAACACCGACCTCAAAAATCGACTGACGGCATATGTGGCAAACTATCCGGCACTTTGCCGACTGACCGACGATGACGAGTGCGGCTGTCTGACCTTCGAGATTGACAGAAAGCGTTTCTCGATTCGCCTGACTGCCCCCTACTTCGAGGAGCGGCGCAGCAAGGCAAAGGAAACGATAAACGCCCTTAACCGGCGAGGAAGGAGAACACAATGAAACGACCATTGACTAAAGGCGAACGGATCGTAGCCGAGATGTGCGGCGACCTGCCGATTGACGGCTATCCCGTGCTGACAGAAGCCCATCCTTTTCTTCGGAAGGTAATCGCCTATATGGAAAACCGAATCGACTGGCTCGGCACAGTGACCGATCTGCTTGTGGCAGTTGGGGACAATTATACGCCGCCCAACACCGCCGCCAAGCTGCTGCGGAAATATGATTACAATCTGCTCTACAAGCGGCATCATATTGATGTCACCTTTACCCGCACCAACCGCAAGCGGCTCATTAACCTGCGAAAACAGTGACAGCATTTTTCTTTTCAATGTGACGGTTTTGTGACAGCAACCGCCGCAGGAGAAGTGACAGTAGCGTGACGGTATTTTCAAAAGGCAGGAGTAATTCTAAAAGAGAATGATATATCCCCAAGGACGATTTCCCGACAGCCCATTATTTCCATGTTTAATAACATCCTGCATCAATCTCGCATAACGTGTCATAATGAGCTGATCATTATCGTCATATCGATCATTACGATTACAGAAATTATGTGACTCATCAATAACAACAAGATCATATAATCCCCAATCAAACTTTTTAAGGTCTTGTCCAGAACGAGACATCTTCATATCAGTACCTCATGTTGTAAAATATCCTGTTTCCTATTGCTTCCCATTATACCTTACACATAGCGACTTGTCATAAATAATTTTTGAAATATCGAAAGTATCTTGCTATTCTTACAAAAATAGTCTGTTATCTTTTCAGAGCATTTTTGTATTTAATACCTGAGAGCTAAGAATAGCAGGGACAGGCAGTGTATATACACTGCCGGGCATTCGCCTCAAAAGCGGGACCCTCCCCACTTTTGGAATCTTCGCTTCGCTCGATTTTATGAAAACATAAAGGAGATTTTTATATGGCAAACAGAAAAAGAGATGTACAGATACTGCTCTGGGTTACTCCGGAGGAAAAGAAGATGATCCGCAAGAGGATGATTCTATCCAAGACCTCTAATATGAGTGTCTATCTGCGTAAGATGGCGATTGATGGCATGATTGTCAATACAGATACCACTTATTTGAAAGCAATGTATCAGGAAATGCACAAGATTGGTGTGAACATCAACCAGCTTGCCAAAGTTGCAAACACCGTAGGTACTGTCACACCGCAAGATATAGAAGAGCTGAAAGAAATGGTGAAAAAGATATGGCTTACATTAAGATCTTTCCAATCAAATCTACAGTGAAAAAGGCTGTGGCCTATATCACGAATCCAGATAAGACGGATGAACAAAAACTCGTCTCTTCGTTTGGCTGTTCTCCGGAAACTGCGGATCTGGAATTTGCCATGACAGCAGAAATGGGAAAAAATAATATCATGGAAAAGGGGGATAACCTTGCCTGGCACATGATCATCTCCTATCATCCCAATGACCTCACCGATCCCAAACTTGCCCATGAGGTCAGCACCAAAATCGCAGATTCTGTTCTGAAGGGAAAATATGAATATGTGCTTACCACGCATACAGATAAAAAACATATTCACAGCCACTTGATTTTTAATGCCACCAGCTTTACAGATTATCATAAGTATGTTTCCAACAAGCGCACCTACCACAAACTCTGCCAGATCAGTAACCGCATCTGCAAAGAACATGGGCTGTCTACTTCTATGCCAACTTCTGAAGCCGGACGTTCCTATAAAGAAGATATGGAATATAAGCGAGGACAGAGCTGGAAGGCAAAACTAAAATATCAGATTGACCGTGCCATCTGGACATCTGTGACTTACGATGAATTTCTTTTGAAGATGAAAGAAGCCGGTTATGAAACTCGTCAGGGAAAGTACCTGGCGTTCCGTGCGCCAGGAGCTGTCAACTTTATCAATGTGAAGACACTGGGAACCTATTATGCAGATGATCATTTACTGGTTCGTCTTGAAAAAAATCGTTGCAAGGCTCGCACTCCTCAGAAAAAAAATAACCGTGTCCGGGTTTTCGTTGAAATGACCACTTACCTGTCCAATCATAATAAAGCAGGATTTGAACACTGGGCAAAGTTGAATAATCTGAAAGAAGCTGCCCGGACTTTCAACTATCTATCTGAACATAATCTACTGAATTATGAAGATTTTAAAAATCATGTAGCTGATTCCGCTGATGCAATTCAAGCTACAGAATCCAAAATACAGTCTCTGAATAAACAGCTGGATGCACAACGGCTGCTCCAAAAACGCTGTGATGTTTACCGCCATTGCAGAACTGTTTTACTTGCTGAAAAAGATGCTCCTGATAAAAAAGCATATCAGAAACAACATCAGGCAGAGTACCAACTGCATGATACTACCCTTCAGGAATTATCTGATCTTGGGATAAAGAAACTGCCCTCACAGGAAAAATTGCAGAAGCAGCTTCAGCAACTGGAAACAGAACTGGCAGCTACCCAGAAAGAACTCTCACAGCTTCAGGCTGATCTGCGAACCCTGCATGTTGTACAGAGCAACTTTTCTTCCATGCTCCAGAATGCTGATATTCTTCCAGAATTATCCTCTAAAAATCCGGAGCAATCCATTTAAACAAAAAAATAAGAGGATACCCGTACTCGATTTTCTCAAGTTTGGTATCCTCTCATCTATTTTAGCTTTCGTTCCTTAAGTCAGCTCAACCCCTTTCTGTGGATTATCTTTTCCCGACTTCTGACCAAGTTTTTCTTTGTTCTCTTTCAGACGATCATGGATGGATTTCTTTTTTTCTCCTGCTGATCTATCGGAGCTTTTTACAGTAACGGCTTCTGACTGTACCTCTTTATGATTAGCTGCTGACTCTTTCTCATTTACTTCTGTAGCTATATCAGGAGATTTTTCCACCAGTCCACAATATTCATACAGGTAAGGTAAGATGTGTTCCTGGACATCTCGCTGATCTTCGATTCCTTTCATATGTTCAATGATATCGCCCTCACCGGTACCCAGCATGATCTTTCCTGTTACCTTGTGAATCTCTGAATCTATAGAACAAAGCACCATATATCCAACCGAATACAAGTCATCCCATTTATCACTTGCCTGATTTTCCTTCAAAAAAGTCTGATCCAATGCTCCAAGTTTTTCGTTTGCTTCTTTAAACGGCAAATACTTTCCAGTTTCCATTTCTCTGTATTCGCTAAATACAATTTTTACCATTGGCTCTAAATCCTTTTTTTCAGGAATGGAATAATCGTTGATTCTCTGCAAAAGAACCTGTGCCTTTGTATTTAATTCATCACTTTCATCCATCACATCCTTTAAAAATCCGGCATATTCTTTTTTCCCACGTCCTGCGTACAGATCATATTCTATTTCTTTGACCAGTGTTTCCTTATCATCAACGTTATCCCGGAACTCATAAGTATCAAAGTCTTCTGCCAAGTCTACCAGCGCATAAGCGATTGCTTCCGCTGTCATATGCTCCGGATAAATATCCTGCTTTTCCTGTGCTGTCATAAAATATTTGAAGTCCGGGAACCGCTCTCTAAGCTCCTGTATTGCTTCCAGAACCAATGGATGCTCACGGTAATATGAAATTGAATCAATGTTATCCGCATAAATCGTATGCCCTTTTATTAAGGTCATCGGACCATCCAGATAATCCGGAAGGGATGAATCGTGTAATTCAAATCCCATTCCATTTCCCATATAGCTTAATCTCGGATCTGCCAAGATCTGCTTATATCTGTCCGTGACCTGTTCAACGGTAAGCCCGTCAAAATAATTTCCCATAGACGGAAACTCCTCACATACAGCTGCAAAGAATGTGATAGTTGCTCCCGTTTTCTGCTGATAGCTCTCTGCTGCTTTTCTGATTTCTTCTCTCCGCTCTTTCTCTCCAAATCCATTGTTCAACACATTATCAACCATATTATAATTCTGCTCCTCCAGTTCTTCCACTTTTGTCAGTGGCTTATATTCTTCTTTTTGCGGTATTTCTGATTCCTTCTCCGGCAAAACTTTTTCAAGATTAATGAACTGATCCAATTCTTTAAAACTGATACTGTCAACAAAATATGCCGTCAGATTTCCTTCGTCATTTACAACGATAATATCTCCCACTGACATAGAATGCCCGGTAAAATCTCTTGGCCTGTCGATATTGAATCGCTCATACAGCCCGTCCAGTGAATCACTTGGAAGCATTTCTGCGCTGTAAATAAGATTATAATCTTCTTTATGAAGCGTAATATTATGATCCATGATGTAGTTCATATTCATAAAAGCATACGTCTCTGCAAAAGAGCCTTCCTTAAACTGGTAAATGCCATAGCGATGCTCATTTCCAAGTAACAGCCTTGCTTCTTTTAATGACTGCAACTGCGGATGATTCTCCATCTCAGTTTCCAAATCCTGTAACAATGTCTGCTCATATACTGACAGTTGAAAATGATCAGCCCCTCTCTCAATTTCCATCCGTTCGCTTGCCGCTATCAGCTGTGAAAATGGTGTAATGAGATAAATCGTTGCACCTGCATCATAATATTTTAAAGCAGTACCTTTATCAATCACTGTCATAGGATCATGCAATGGCTCAATATCTTCTGTATAAACTGGTTCATCTTCTTCCAAAGCATCCCATACTCTTTTTTCGACACCGAAAAGCCCTTCATGCTCCTGAATCATTTCTCTACTGGCGTACTCGCTCTTTGTTCCATCTGTTTGAAGGCAATAGATTTTCAGTCCTCGCATGTGCAAATCCAATGCTGCTTCTTTGCTAAGCGGATACATATCGTCAGCCAGATATCCATATCCATGCAACGCACTCATCGTTACTTCGGAATCCGGATAAATCTCCATTTCCTTTCTGGCATCATCCATAAGCTGTACAATTCGTTCCTGATCTGATTGGTCATTTGCCCCAGCAATACTCCATATCAGATTACGGACTTTCAACTCATCTCCCACCATCTGAGCATACTCATAGATCTGATTGATCTGTTCTTGTGAAAATCCTTTTTCGCTGAAGCCTGCCAGATCAATCTGCTTTTGAGTCAGATCCTGCATTTCGTTTTCTTCTCTTGTATTATAATTTCTTAATGCCATTTGTATTTCCTCCATATCAAAAGAACCGGCAATTTTCTTCCACCGGTTCCAGTTATTTTTCTCTATTGTCAACTACGATCAATATCATTTCCCTTTGCTGGTTTATCATGATCATGTTCCTGTTGACCGTTTTGTTTTATTGCATTCAGTTTATCGTGAATGCTCTGCTTTCCGCTGTTCTCAGGCTCTTCGGAACTTTCTTGCTCGTCCATATTTAAGAGTGCATTTAACTCTGACAGACGTTCCATCATCTGATTCAGCTCCTTCTCTTTTGGAAATGGCTTTACCACTTCCTGTTTTGCATTTTCCAGCTGTTCCTTTACTGTTTCTAGTTTCTGCTCCGCATCTGCCAGCTTCTTCGGATAACTTTCCAATAAATTGTTAATACGGGCAATGTTTCCAAGTGGATCTGAACCTAATGGAAGCGAAGATACTGCTGTGTGTTTCACTGAAAGAATAAATTCTTTATTCCAGCTGTCGAAACGTGCCATCATATGGAAGCCTTGATAATTTCCCACGTCCTTTGCCTCATTTACAGACTGAATCTGCTTACAGACAGCCAGCAATGCCGCACCTGCTTCTTTCTTTTCTGTAAATATTTTTCCACCAATTTCCATCTCAAATGCCTCCGGATCTGTGATCTTATGTGCTTCATAATGTGTAATGTCTTCCCGATATCCCTCGATAATCTCCGTCAGCTTCGCTATCTTCTGTGGAAGATTTCTGGAAATATCCGCTTCCATGCGGTACACGTTATTCAGGTGGTTTGCTTTCAACAGTTTCAGTTTTGCCACTTCCACATCCAGTGACATTTTTTCTTTTACAGCCGGATTACCGGTTGCAAGTGCTTTTACCTCAGCATAAGAGAGTGCTGCTTCATCCACATCCTCGCAGCTTCTGACCGGTGCTTTACTGGTCATGATCTGAGAAATGAACTTCTGCTTATTCTCAATCAGCTGCCACATATAGCTGTCGAATGTTGATTCTGTTACATACCGAAAAATCTTTACCTTCTTGTTATGGTTTCCCTGACGGATGATACGGCCTTCTCGCTGCTCCAGATCTGATGGCTTCCACCCAACATCCAAATGATGAAGTGCAATCAGACGATCCTGTACATTGGTACCGGCTCCCATCTTTGCTGTGGAACCTAATAAAAAACGAACCTGTCCAGCTTTTACTTTGCTAAACAGCTCCGCTTTCTTTGTCTCTGTATTGGCATCATGGATAAATGCAATTTCTTTTTCTGGAACACCTTTTTCCAACAACTTCCGCTTCAGATCGTCATACACATTAAATGTCCCATCCCCCTTTGGTGTGCTGAGGTCGCAGAAAATCAACTGGGCTGATTTCTGACTGGCTGTTTCCTGCCAGATCTGAAAACTCTTTTCAGCACAGATAGTTACTTTGCTTTCTGGATTATCCGGTAAAAGATCACTCACCAGACGCTGATCCAGTGCTAGCTTACGTCCGTCATTTGTGATCTTCAGCATATTGTCAACCGATGGGTCTACAAATCCATTTCTAACCTTTTCTGCACGCTCTGCAAGGCTTTTCACTATATCCCGCTGATAATCCGATGGTTTCAATACAACCGTTTCATATTCCGCTTCCGGTACTGGGAGCTTCAGTTGATCGGCTGTTTTAATATCCGCAATCTCTTTAAACATGCTCATCAATTCCGGGATATTATAGAATCTGGAAAATCTGGACTTCGCCCGGTATCCGCTTCCTTCCGGTGATAATTCAATACTGGTAATCACTTCACCAAATGTAGAAGCCCAGGCATCAAATAATCCAAGCCCCATGTTCTGCAGCTTGTTATACTGCAGGTATCTCTGCATCACATAAAGCTCCGTCATACTGTTGCTGATCGGTGTGCCCGTAGCAAAGGTAATGCCTTTGCCACCGGTAATCTCATCCAGGTACTGACACTTATTGAACATATCCGCAGACTTCTGTGCCTCATTCTGTGCGATACCAGCAACGTTCCGCATTTTTGTATAAAGAAAAGCATTCTTATAACTATGTGCTTCATCTACATATAGATGGTCAACTCCCAGCTCTTCAAATGTAATAACCCTGTCTTTTCTATCTTTCTGGTTTAGTTTTTCCAGCCGGACTTCCAAAGATTTTCGTGTCTTCTCAATCTGTTTTACGGTATAACGCCCACCATCCTCTTCATTTGCACTTTGAATCGCTATCTCCAGTTCATCTATCTGCCTGCGTAGCATCATTTCCTGACGTTCATCTGAAATAGGGATTCTCTCAAACTGAGAATGTCCGATAATCACAGCATCATAATTTCCCATTGCAATCCTGGCGCAGAATTTTTTCCGGTTTGCCGGTTCAAAATCCTTTTTGGTTGCAACCAGAATATTTGCTCCTGGATACAGCTGTAAGAACTCCGCTCCCCACTGCTCGGTAAGATGATTAGGTACTACAAAAAGGCTCTTTTGTGCCAGCCCCAATCGCTTACTCTCCATAGCTGCAGCCACCATTTCATAAGTCTTTCCGGCACCTACTACATGTGCCAGTAATACATTATCACCATACAGCTGATGAGCAACTGCATTTTTCTGGTGTGGCCGCAATTCTATTTCTGGGTTCATGCCAGGAAATGTCAAATGGCTTCCATCATATTCACGGGGACGGATGCTGTTAAAGCGCTCATTATATACCTTTACCAACCTCTCACGGCGATCCTGGTCTTTAAAAATCCAGTCCTGAAAAGCAGCTTTCATGGCGTCCTGCTTCTGTGTTGCAAGCATAGTTTCCTTTTTGTTTAATACTCTAATTTCATTTCCATCATCATCTACTACTTTATCATAAATCCTCACATCTTTCAGATTCAGGGAATCTTCCAATATGCGATAAGCATTTGCCCTCTCAGTTCCATAGGTAGCATAAACCAGTGAATTTGAAGTGCTGTCTGCATTTTTTCCGCTGATTCTCCATTCTCCGCTGACATTGGAATATTGTACTTTAATCCCATTATCCTTTAGCAGATACCACGGGGTATGAAGCAGTTCCTTCATAAAATCCTGATAGTCTTCCGGCTCTATCCAGGTTGCTCCTATCCGCACCTCAATTTCAGAAGCCTCCAGTTCTTTCGGCTGTACCTGTTCCAATGCCCTGACATTGCTCTCATATTCCGGGTGACTTTCAGCAAATGTCTTTGCAATCCGAAGTTTCTCTCTGACATTTCCAGACAGGTACTCATCCCCATTTTCCCACTGGTCTGTCAAAGGATTTTTAAAGATTACTCCTGTCAGTTCTTCTTCTATTTTTTCTTCGGTCTTTCCGGTAATCTGTGCCATATAAGGAAGATCAACCCTTGCCTTTTCGTTCATGGATACCGCAAGTGCCTCACTGGATGTTTCCACGCTTGTCACTGCTACCGCACGTTTAATGGTTCTCTTATAGAACATATCCGCTTTACGCTTCAAGGTTCCATCTTCATTCAGATCTTCCAGAGAACACAGCAGACAGTAAGATGAATCGTCCGAAAATGCCCTTTTATTGGCATTACTTCCAATGACACTATACTTTTCCGTATAAGCATCATAAACTTCATTTAAACGTTTCTGAAGAGCAGCAATGTCCTCATCACTGGAATATTCATCCATCTGCATGGCAATCAATTCTCTTACGGTATCTCTGACACCAATCATTCCTTTTACACGCTCTGCTGTCATTGCCGGTATTTTAACCGGATTCATAAGGGAATTGATCCGATAATAGATCTGATCATCAACCACTGTAAAACTGTAATTTCTTACGTTCGGATCAGCCGGGATACTTTCTATCATTTCATCCAGTTCTGATTCCCGGTCAAATGCAGGTGTCATAGTTCCCTGAATATGTTTGATTGCTTCTGACAGCTGAATTTCCAGATCTGCTCCTTCCATCGGTGAACAGGTTGTTTCCATACCATATGGACCTGAAACCTCTTCCATTTTTCCAAGAATCATTTCCGGATGCTCTGCAAAATATTGATTTACCCTTATTCCGTTTGCGTCACTACCAAGCTGGACCCATTCCGGATCTTCATGGGCAATACTTTCTCTCTTCTGGAAAAACAGAATATCTGCTGTTACTTCTGTTCCTGCATTGGCTGAAAATGCGGTATTGGGAAGTCTGATTGCCCCAAGCAGTTCTGCCCGCTCAGCAAGGTATCTTCTCACTTCCGGTGATGCTTTGTCCATCGTTCCTTTTGTGGTAATCAGTGCAGCCACACCACCCGGTCGAAGTTGATCTATGGATTTTGCGAGGAAGTAATCATGAATAAAGAAATTATATTTTTCATACTGTCTGTCATTTACTTTATAAGCTCCAAACGGTACGTTACCGATTACTACATCAAAAAAATCATTCGGATAATCCGTCTTCTCAAAGCCTTTTATCTGGATATTTGCATCTGGATATAACAGACTGGCGATTCTTCCGCTGATGCTGTCCAGTTCTACACCATACAACTTTGAATCTTCCATTTTCTCTGGAAGCATACCAAAGAAATTTCCAACTCCCATTGCAGGCTCTAAAATATTTCCCTTTTCAAATCCTATATTTTCCAATGCCTGATACATACTCTCAATGACAATGGGCTGTGTATAATGGGCATTCAGGGTAGATGCTCTTGCGGCGGCATATTCTTCCGGGGTTAATACTGTCTTCAGTTCCAGATATTCGGTTTTCCAGGCAGGCTTATTTTCATCAAAAGCATCTGCCAAGCCGCCCCAACCAACATACCGGGATAAAATCTCCTGTTCTTCTGCTGTTGCATGACGGTTTTCACTTTCGCATTTTTTAAGCAACTGAATAGCCATGATGTTTGCACGGAATTTTTCTTTTGAAGTCCCCCGCCCAAGAGCATCGTCTGTAATGTGAAAATTTACCGCCGATATCGGTTCTGATATTTCTGAATCCTCTTGAGCAGGCAATTCGTTTGTTATTGCCTGTTTATCAGGAAACAATGGTTCTTCCGTTTCTGCATCTTCTGACAATTCAGCATCCGGTAACTGGCTTTGAAGCTCCTGCATATCTGCCAGTTGCTGTGCCTCTTCTCGTTCCTGATAGGCTGCATATTCTTCCGGTGATAAATAATCTTCCGTTCTGACCAGCTGACGGATACGTTCTGCAACCTTATTCCATTTCAACAAAATGCTGAGATCTGGATTGGAAATCTTTCCTTTGCTCAGCTGTAACCCTTTTGCATCATTCCATCTTTCAGATGATTCCGCTCCTGTAATTCCCGGAGAACTTCCACCTGTGCCAAATTCGTTTTTAAGAAACTCTGTTATTTCTTTTGTGTCATGATGTTCCAGACAATACTCATAAATCCGATGTCTTCCTCCTGCAACAGAGCCGCCACCTCTTAGTACAGAATCTATTTCATCCTGAGTAATAAAAGAAAGTTTTGGAATATCGACCTTTTCCAGCTGTCTAGTCCAGCATAATGTTCGCTCCAGATCATATACATCCTGCTTATAACGGGCATTATTTCTAATCTGATATCCCAGATATTGATCCGGATGATTCTCCATATCTTTTTCTAAAGAAACCAGACGCTGATAATATTCTCTGGTTATTTCCGGATCCTCTAAACCACCACGAATTAATTCCTGAGCTTCGGGAAAAGAAAAATACTTTTCGCCTCTTCCAGTGTCTCTGAAATGTAATGCCAATAAACCAGATAAACGGTTAATTTCCGCTTCAATAGAGCCAAGCATAATATTCTGGGATACAAAGGTTCCATCATTATACATATTCTGGATACGCTCTGTGGCCTCTTCCCAGGTAACCATGCGGTCAAAATTCTTTCTTGCTGATTCTCCTCTTCGGAATCGTAGACCATCTTGGTCATACCACACACTGATCTTCTGTCCGGAAAAATCAAATCCCTTACCACCTGTGCCATAATGCAAGACTAAATACTGTCGTAATTCGTCATGTTCCAAATCTTCTACAAGTTTTGCTGTAATATAAGACAACGTATTGTCTTTGCCGCTTCCTGTCCGGAGTACATCATCCACTACTTCATCTGTAATAAAAAAAGCAGCTGGCTGTTCTACTTCAGCTGCTGCTTTCCTTATTTCTTCAATTTGCTCCTCTTCTGTCTGGAACAGACTTAACTGTAAATAACCTCCTGAATTACCAGCTCCTCTGCCTGCGCTCTGGTCTGATTCATATGACGTGTCCATGCCAGTCCGTCTGCCATTTTGTTCGGTGCCGGATTCTGCTGAAGAAGCTGTTCGGTCAGGTCTTCCACTTTCTGTCTGGCTTCGCTGTCGATTGCTGCCAGATGATCGTCCAGTGTTCCCTGCAGTGTCATCAGATTGAACCTGGCTATTTTGTGGTTCCTCAGATATTCTCTCCGCATCAGTCCGTACTTCCCGATCATTCCGCTGCTCTCCTTCATGCTGATGTCCGGTATCTGATAACTTCCGTTCTGACTGTAAGTGATTGCTTTCATGCTCGATATCCTCCTCTTTTTCTTGTCTATTGTCATCTTCCGTTATATTATTGCTTTCGCGAATTAACGTGCTAAATTTATTATAAACTACTTCTTTTTCTTTTGCAACCGTTTCCAGATCATTTTCCAGTTCTGTCAGTACATATCTTCCCAGCTGCATAAGTATCGGCCTGCATATCTCATTTACAGCAGTTCCCAGATGTACCATTACTTTCAGTTCGTTAAAATCTGTGATTTTCTGAAAATCCTCGTCACCAAGGTATTCCTTCACATCAAGACCACTTCGTTTCAGCAATACATACCAGGTGCTGTTCTCCATTAATTCCTGAAATTCGACCCTTTGATTCTGTTCATCCAGTTCTTCCAAATAGGTATCCGGTACATTTAGCAAAAGTTCATCAAAGGCATCTGGAAGCCATTCCTGCACACTTTCTCTGGCTGCCTGTCGGAGTGTTTCTGCCAGCCCTCCATCTACTTCTTCCAGACTGAACTGATTCTGCAGATACTCTGCTGACAGCTGTTCACCTGCAGGTATCATTTCCCATAGCTTTGGATCTCGTCCCAAATTCTTTACCTTATGGGTATCCTGGATATCAAATACATAGCGTAGCTTCATTCTCGGTCCCGATGTATTATCAATCAGAGCTATTCCCCTAGAACCACGGTTAATCCATCGGTACATTCTTTTATTCCAGATCTCCATTGAAGCCACTGCAGTTGCTTCCGGACGTTGTGCATAAATCAGTAATTGCTCCGGAAAAGTATAACGGTATAATCTGGCCGCTGTGTCCAGAAACTTCATCCATTCCTCTGGACTGGCAGATACATCTCTTGAAACATCTGCAGTCAGCTTCTGCATTTCATATAATTTGTTTGCCATCTTCCGTTTTCCCCTTTCTCCTTGCCTGAACAATCAGCCTTCCATTGTCACAGGAATACTCACAAGTGGATAAAGATAACAGTTCGTCCGTCTCCATTACTTTTTTCCCTGTATCATAAAGCTGATAACCAGCCATTTTCTGTTGCAAATAATTAAGCTGCTCTTTTCGTGTATTCCAATGCAGATAATTGTAATACCCTCCCCCATTGGCTACATCTGTAACATACACAGCGATAATCTCATATTCATATTTCTGCTCGTGTAGATATAGTTTTATATTAGGATGTTCTTTATAAAAGATTTCTTCCTTGTATCCATTCAGCTGCTTAAACATGGAATTATCCTTCATCTGGTGACCATAAAGGATTAAATGCTCTGCCTTGGCATCTACATCGTTTCTGTAATCCATGAAAATAGCACCACATGCCGCTGTTTCCCGGTTAAAATTATGTGTCAGATAGAATTCGTTATCTGCAGCCTGCACAACTGGATAGTTGATATCTGTACCCGGTATCTGAATCCAGCCTACACAGTCACTGTTCATTGCTATAAGTGACTGGTAATCAAAATCATCTTCCGACTGTTTCACGTCCTGCTGATCGTTCTCTTCTTCGTGATCTGCCTCTGTCTCCGGGAAACCAATTTCTGATATATCCTCATATTTCTGCTTATTTTCCTCTGACTTCATAAAGTAGTTCATTAAATATGTCCCACTGATAGAAATAACTGCAGTGCATAGCACCAGCAAAACATATCGCCATCTCTTCATTGTTTCATTTTCCTCCAAAAAAAGAGCAGCGGTCACACATTCATGCAACCACTGCTGTTATTTATAATGCTGCAGTTAGATCCCGACTACTTGTCCGCTTTGTTTCGGACACTATATTTCCCTTTTTCTGCTTATTTGTCTGAATTTTTTGATGGATACTGGCAGTTTTTGTATTTGCCTTTTCCATTGCAAGCCTGCTTTCACGCTTCTTGGCATTTTCGATGACCATTTCTTTACTGTCATAAAACTGAACTTTATCTGAAAGCTTATCTTCTGGTTCCACTGCTTCTTTATTTACATACTGCACCATAATGCTCATATCTTCCAGTGTCATTTGGGTAGTAGTTGGAACGATAAGTGTTTCATGGATGCTAGACGGTAAGATATAAAAATCTCCCCCCATTAATTTGCTTACCTTGCCCATCACATCTTCTTGTAAAATCATACTCGCACCATATCTATAATCTTCACTAGTCAAGCAGTACAAGGAAAAACCATCTCCGTTGTCAATAATGTCATTTTGCTTATCTAACAAATTGATAGGCTTTAGACCAAACATCTTTTCCGCATCTAGCGCCTCGATATCCATAAACACTGCACCTTTTGAATGTTCCGCTCGCAATGAATCCTCACGCAACTGTTCCTCCGTAATTCCCCAGCCTTTCAGCAGGTTTGGAGTTACTGCTGCAGATCCCCTTAACATTCCATCTCCACCTATCTTAATATGATATGTCGCAGCAAAATCACCTTGCTCTGTATAAACCTGGTTCTTCAGTTTATCCCGGTTCAATTCCATATCACACAGATGGATTTCCAATCTCTGTTTCACCATCTCATAGTTCGTAAAAATACTGCTAATGGACTGCGCCTCTTCCGGTGGATCATGTTCAATTCGCAGATCCGCAATGTCTCCCACAATTTCATCGAGATTCATACCGCTACTGTACTTTTCGTACAATTCATTGATGTAAATATTAGGCGTGAGTGTTTCATTTTCTCTTTTTATCATCACGCCAGTTAAATGTACATCATTGTTTTTTACCACATCCCTAAACTGAATATCCGCATCCTTATAGCTCTCTGGTAGGTAATCTTTTACATTATTTTTTATATATTCCTGAAATTCTTTAAAATTCAACATCTATACTACCCCTTTCTGATCATGTGACGGCTCGGCTGCTTTCTAATAATCTTCTCTGCTTCTTTCTGATATGCCAGCAGGCGGTTTAATGTTCTCTTTTCTCTTTCCTGTAAACTGCTGTTTCTTCCAAATGTCTTCATTCTGATATCCTCCATTTTCTTTATAAAAAAGGCACTCTCCGGATATCGTTCCAAAGAGCGCCGTAATCATCAGCATTTCTAACTAAGCAGATGCTTAATCATTGCCTTTTTCACTTTTATTCTGTTTTTTCTTTCTTTTTCCAGAAACAAGTACCCCCGCCATTACTGCAGCTGCACTAAGCATCATCACTACCGGAAGCCAGAGATTCGTTTCATCACCTGTTTTTGGATTTCCACTGGTTGGTGTGCCCGGTGTTCCCGGCTGTGTTTCTTTATTGGTCAGATCTTTTTTCACTTCAATAATAGGTGTATTCTGATCTGCGTACTCAAACACAATTTCATGCTCGGTCTGATCCAGTTCATATCCATCCAGTGTCTTTGTTTCCACCAGATAATACTTGATTGCTTCACTGAATTTTCCATTCTTATAAGTTGCAATCTCATACAGCCCACTTTCCGCATGGCCAGCAGCATCGGTTACCAGTTTTTCCAGTACCTTTCCATTGCTGTCCCGAAGCTCATATTCCACGCCTTTCAGTGGCTTTTCAGTATCTGCATCTGTTTTATTGATGATTACCTTACCTTTGGCTGTATCATCTTTCATTAATACTGTCTGAATTTCTTCAGTGTCAGCCACTTCAAAAGTCACATCATTCGTCAGGATAAACCCTTTCGGAGCCTGTTCCTCACGAAGTGTATATTTACCAATCGGCAGCTTCTCCACATAGTGCGGTTTATCTGAGGATGTCCAGCTTTCCACGACCTGATCATTCTCATCAAGAATGGTCAGTTTTGCGCCTGGAATTTCCTGATCACCAGTGATATCTGTTTTACTGATCTGAACCTTGGTCACATCATCTTTCATCTCATGCTTCTGGATTTCAGCAGTATTTTCAATCGTAAATTCGATACTTTCTGCAGTGACAAATCCGTCAGCCGGTTTTGTTTCTGTCAGTTTATATTTCTTTCCAACTACCAGCTCTTTGATTGCATGAGCTTCTTTTGTGGAAGTCCATTCATCTACGGTATTTCCTGCTTCATCCGTTACTTTCAGGTGTGCGCCTGGAAGTTCTTCCCCGGTTGTCAGATCGGATTTTGTCAGTTCTACTGTGGTCGGTTCATTTTCAAAGGTGAACTCATAAGTGACATCTGTGACATCCTCGCCCTCATATTCAAAGGTAAACTCCTGTTCTTCCTCTGTTGTTACGAATCCATCCGGAGCCTGCAGTTCTTTCACATAATACTTACCATCTACTGGCAGGTCTGCAAGGAAAGTAATTCTTCCGTTTTCATCGGTTGTCTTCTGCTCGATAATTTCATCAGCTTCCAGAAGAACCTTACCGGATACTGATTTGATATCTTCTGCTGTAAACAGTCCAAAGATTGCCCCTTTCAGTACACGGTCACTGTCTTTTTCTTTTTTCAGAACCTGTACCGTTACTTTCTGGCGGGCATTCTGCCAGTCTTCATCATAAGTGACTACTGGGGTATCCTGATCACGATAGCTCAGGTCTACATATCTGATCTCAGCATCCAGAACATAACCATGAGCGGTTGCCACTTCTTTCACATAATACTTGCCTACCGGAAGATCTCCCAGCTGTGCAATACCTGTATCATCTGTAATAATGGATCCTACCAGATCATCCGCCTTGTAATAGTCTTCACTTACACCATCGGCAGCTTTGATATCTTCTGCCGCATATACCTCAAAAGTAACTTTAGTCAGATTACCGGAAATATACTCAAACAGATGCTCTACAGTACCTTTTGCATTATCCAGAAGAGTTACTTTATCAAGAAACTCTCCCTTTTTGTTGATTATCAAAAGAGCTGTCGGCACTTCATCTTTCATTTCCACCTTCTGCACCTCTGCAGTATCTTCCAGTGTGAATTTTATATCTGTTGCTTTTAAATAACCGTATGGTGCAATTTCTTCTCTCAAAGTGTACTCTTCACCAACAACCAGACGTTTGATTACATGTGGCTGGTCTTTTACAGA
>OCHM01000717.1_pt1 | contig 19164 bp, 22 predicted proteins | sample 1538901 | NCBI WGS metagenome assembly OCHM01 (sample SAMN04571734, study PRJEB22368) | human gut metagenome | biome: human gut; material: stool | host: Homo sapiens | place: Luxembourg | collected 2012-11-08 | reverse complement strand
TTCTTGCTGTATTTCTGTTCTCTTTTTCATAACATTGACTTTTTTATGCTTTGTCGGTGGCTTCACCTTGCTCGTTTCAGGAGGCAGATTTTTAGAGGCCCCGACTGTAGCTTCGCACCCTGAACCATGCAAGGGGAAGTCATGACGGGGTAATAAAAATGAGGAAATTGTTATATGAGGAAAAAGAGATAAGGAAATATAGCAAGATTCGAGAGATTATTGGGAAATATCGTAACTTGTCATTCGAATCATTTTCAAGTGACTTTTTTACAAGAACACTAAAGTTCTGTTAGTCAAAAGAACAGTCTATTATTTTGAATTCAACTACCCAAAAATATCTGAGTTAGGTATTATCCTTTCATATTGGTACTCATTAATAAATAGATATATAATCTCATGCTAAGTATTCTATATATCTAAAAAGTACCCATGCCAGATATATAATAGTCTTTAACTTTTGCCGAGTTTTGAAACCTTTAGTTTGTCTTTCATATTCTATAAAAGAAGAGAGATTACTTGTTTATGTTGTTTTCATTTTCTTCTATACTCTAGTAACTGTTACCCGATTGTATGTTTTGGAAAGATATCCATTACATGTTCAATATCGCATTACAGACAGAAATATTGAATATTCAAATTTCATCACGAACTATATCTATCTTTTTAAGGATATTGGGCTCTGACATTCTTTCAGCGTCTGGGTTCCGACATGGGAAAAAGATTTCTCATCTTACTTTTTTATTAGGGCTGGAAAGTTTTAAATAGTTCAAGGAATAAAGACAGCCTGAATGAGATTGCTACAAATATACCATCAGTATTGTCATAAATATGACACTTAATATAATTGTCAGAGAATTGACTGTACACGACATTGTTACATCTCCCTTACATTTGGCCGTAAATATGGTGCATACTGCAGAAACTGGAGCAAAAACTATAATAACAAGTAGTTTACGAATTTCTGTATCGAAAGGAGCATAGTGATAGAACAGCCATGCCAGAACGGATGCTGTCAAATATCGGTTGAGTAATATGCCACCGATACGCAGAATATCTTTACGGTCAGAATGAAATTCGAATCCTATACCTATCATGACCATGGCAAGAAACGGATTAGCTGCCCCTACCATATCTGTAAAGGCAATGACGGAATATGGTAACTTTATCTGCAGCCATGCAAACAGTACCATGATGATATAAACGTCCATTGGAACGGATGAGAACATTCTTTTGAAGAAAAGTCCGATTGTCGATTTTTCTCCGGTACGGGCAACTGCTGCTGCCATGGAATAAGTAGCCCCCGTACAGAGCAGGGAATTCCCGGCATCAAAGAGGCAGGTAGCCACTACACCCGAAGGACCCAGAAAACTTTGGATATAAGGCATCGTGAAACAACCGATATTATATCCCGAATAATTGATTATATTGAAAGCCCGTGTTTCCCTGCTCTTATGGATAGCTACCAAATAGCCGAAACCGATAGTCAGCAAGTTGCAGAATACTCCTGTCAGAATAAGAGAGAAAAGGGAGACGTTGACATCAATCCGGTTGAAATTGGAAATTACAGCGCAAGGCAGTGTGATTTTCAATACAATATTGGAAATTACTTTAAAATCTTCAACCCTAAAGAAACGATGCTGTTTCAGCATATAGGAAAGAACAATGACAAGCACCAAGGCCGTCACTTTCATTAATATTGTTTCCATGATGAATTTCGATTATAAAACGAGTGCAAAAATATATATTTATCAGACACTTTGTCATTGAGGAAAAGAAAAAATACTATCCATTTTCTTTATGCGGCATCTCAAAAAGCGAAGAGGATAATCAAAACAATTACCCTCTTCTTTTTTAGAACCATCGGACGTAACAAAAATCCTGCCTATGTGGTAATAGATTATTTTTTGGATACATGCGGAAAGCCTGTTTGAAACTTCCGGCATTAAAAATTTGAGATGTCCCCTTGAAAGTATTCAGATTCCCGTCTTTGGAAACTTGAGGAAGAGGTATGACTTCATAAATATGGTCATGATTATTTTCATGCTGAATAATGACCAATTCAATTCCAACAGCATCATCCAGACCTTTCTCATCAACAACAACTGTCACTTCATATTCCTTTCCCGCTTCGATTGTCGCATCCAGTCCGTTTCCGGCTTTTATAGATTTGATTTCAATGGAATCCCACCTGCTTCGGACAGCGGTTTTCCAGTCAGCCATCATTCTGGCTTTTGCATTATTGTCAGCAGAGAGAATGTGAAAATGTTCTGACAGTTTGATATAGAATTTGTTATAGTAATCGTCCAGTTGCCTTTTCATGGTAAAACGGGGGGCTATTTGTGCGATTGAATTCTTGATGTACTTAATCCAGTTTTCTGAATAGTTCCTGTCTCCACGTTCATAATATGCCGGAAGAATGTCATGCTCCAATAGATAATAAATAGCCTCGGCATCCAGCTGGTTCTGATATTGTTCATTCTGATAGATACTTTGGTCGGTCAGGGCCCATCCTGCATCCTTGCGATAGCCTTCATACCACCAGCCATCCAACACAGAGAAATTAAGTACACCGTTCATCAGTGCCTTTTCCCCTGATGTACCCGAGGCTTCGGCCAGACGTGTGGGAGTGTTCAGCCAGATATCTACCCCTGCAATAAGATGTCTTGCCAAATCCATATCGTAATTTTCAAGAAATATGATTTTTCCTAAGAATTCCGGACGCCGGGATATTTCCACAATCTGCTTGATTAGTCCCTGGCCGGCTCCGTCACTGGGATGGGCTTTCCCTGTAAAGATGAATTGTACCGGATATTTCGGATTGTTCACTATTTTAGCCAGACGGTCGATATCGGTAAACAGAAGATGTGCCCTTTTATATGTAGCAAAACGTCGCCCGAAGCCAATCAAAAGGGCGCTCGGGTTAAACTTTTCAAAAATGGAAATGGTTAATGACGGATCAATCTGGCTTCTAAGCCAGTCTTTGCTGCATTTTCTTTTGATGTAGTCCATCAATTTGGTTTTGAGTTTCAGGCGGGTATCCCATATCTCTTCGTCCGGAATGCCGTAGACAGCTTCCCATATTTTCTGATTGGACTGATCATGAATAAAGCTCTCATCAAAATTATCTTTGAAAAGCTTTTTCCATTCGGTGGCACACCAGGTGGGGAAATGTACTCCATTGGTCACATAGCCCACATGATTCTCTTCCGGGAAGTAGCCTTTCCAGATAGGAGCAAACATTTCCTGTGACACAGTCTTATGCAGCAGGCTGACTCCGTTTACTTCCTGACTGGTTTTACAAGCGAATACAGACATGCAGAAACGTTCTCCTTTGTCTCCCGGATTATGACGTCCGAGATCCATCAGGTTATTCCAGGTTATACCCAATTTGTCGGGATATCCTTTCATGTATTTGTTGAAAAGTTCCTCGTCAAAATAATCATGACCGGCGGGTACAGGAGTATGTACAGTATAGAGGGAAGAAGCGCGTACTAATTCCATCGCTTGGCCGAAATCCAGACCACCGGCTATATAATCACATAACCGCTGAATGTTGATCAATGCGGCATGACCTTCATTGCAGTGATATACGTCCTTCTTTATACCCAGAGCTTTCAGTGTCATCATGCCGCCTATGCCGAGTAGAATTTCCTGTTTCAGCCGGTTCTCCCAGTCACCGCCATACAGATGGTGGGTAATCGGACGGTCAAACTCGCTGTTGAGTTCATTGTCCGTATCCAGTAGATAAAGGGGGATTCGTCCTACATTGACTCTCCAGACATTGGCATGTACAGCAAAACTGTCGGCGTAGGGAATATGGATGACCAGCTGTTTTCCATCCGGTTGCATCACTTTTTCGATCGGGAGCTGTCCGAAATTCTGTGCCTCATAATTGACAATCTGCTGCCCGTCCATGGAAAGAGACTGGTCAAAATAGCCATAACGGTACAACAGCCCTACGGCACAAAGGTCAACGTTGCTGTCTGATGCTTCTTTTAAGTAATCGCCAGCTAATATCCCAAGACCACCTGAATATATTTTGAGAACCTTGTCTAAGCCGTATTCCATACTGAAATAAGCTACTGACGGGCGTTTATGATCAGGAGCTACATTAATGTATTCCTTGAAAGCACTATAGACGGTATTCATCTTGCGGATAAAAAACTCATCATGTGACAGTGCCACCAGCTTTTCATAATTCATTCGTTCCAGGAACAATATCGGATTTTGCTCCGTTTCTTCCCAGAGCTCCGGATCCAGGTCGGAATACATACTTTTGGCGTCATCATTCCATGTCCACCATAGATTACGTGCTATTTCTGCAAGTTTTCCCAATTCTGCGGGAAGATGTGAACCAACTGTAATTTCCCTCCATTGAGGGGTGTTTACATTATAACTTGGATATTCCATAACATTGTATACTAAATGGTTTATATTTCTTTGTTTATTCTACAACAAGCTATCATCCATGCCTAAAACCTTGTAGTTTCTAATCTTTATCAAGCTCTTTGATTGTTTTTCGTTTGCCGACAATCCATATCATATCATTCTCCTCCAAGATTGTGTCAGGAACGGGATTCATGATATTTCCGGTGTTCCTTTCAATTCCGATGATGATGCAGTCCGGTATGTCCGCTTCCCGGAGTGTCTTTCCAAGTAGCGGTGAATCTTTTTCTATGGGGATTTGTCCTATTTCCATATCATCTTGTGTGGATGTTTCTGTCTTCTTTTCTATTTTCTTTTGCTCCAATGATGCTCGAAAATCTTCCAGTTGCTTGTCTGTACCTACGACAGTAATCCTGTCAAACGGATAAAGAAACTCGTCCCCTTGTGGTATGTCAAGGCGTTTTTCCCCGCGGGTGATCGAAATGACATTAACTTGGAACAACGTACGTATCCGACTGTTCTTTAATGTCGTTCCTACGTATATGGAGTCAGGAGATAGAACGAAATCTGCCAAGTGCAATTCTTTGAATGGGATATTATCGCCAATACCGGATTCTGAATAATTGTCAATAGAAGACTCATTTTTGTTATCCTCTCCCTGAAAGTTTGCCATAAATTGTTGTTCTATGGTCAAAGACCGTTTCCTGATTCGCTTGGAAAAATAGATGATAACGATGACAATGGAGGAGAATATCAGCCCGGCTCCTAAAGCAACATTGAAAATATGGGTAATGATACTCATCATGATAATCGTACAGATCAGAATTTTTACAAGTATCATCGATACGAGAGGTCCTCTGTTGAACTTATTGTCCGTCCATAGTTTATGGAACTCGGAAGAATTGTTTTTCTTCATGATTATGGCCCAGAGAAATGGAGATATGACAAGAAAGATGATAGAGAAACTCAATAAGTTGCCTTCTATTCCCGGTAGATTTTTCCTTATCAGAGGATGTACATAGGAAAAGTACAAGGTAATAAAGAAAACACATACGACCAGATAGAGCGTGACGGATATCAACATGGATTTAATAAGCTTATGCCAAGTACCCTGATGTTTTACTGTTATTGCTCCTGATGTATAGTGAGCAATATAATCTTTCAGGAATTCAGGCAGATGGTTGTCTACAAACCGGTATGCAGGTTCCGATAACCGTATCATATAAGGGGTGAAAAAAGTGGTAATGACGGACACCGCTACTATAACCGGATAGAGATATTTGTCCGTCACATTCAGACTGACACCCAATGATGCGATGATGAATGCAAACTCACCGACTTGCGTCAAGGAAAAACCGGACTGTATGGCAATTTTCAACGACTGACCGGAAAGTAGAACACCGAAGCTTCCGAATAAGACTTGACCACACATTACTAATAATGTCAGTATGAGAATAGGGATGGCATATTCCCACATCATGGCAGGATCGATCATCATTCCTACTGATACGAAAAATATGGAGGCGAACAAATCTTTCACCGGTTGCACGATATGTGCTATTTTGTCTGCTTCAATGGTTTCCGCCAGCAGGGAGCCCATGACAAACGCTCCCAAGGCGGCGGAAAACCCTGCTTCTGTGGCAATCATCACCATTCCCAGACAGAGCCCCAAAGAAGTAATCAATAAAATCTCATTACTAATAAGACGGCGTATTTTCTTCAGCAAGGTGGGGATTAGATAAATTCCCAGTGCCGACCAGAAAATCAGGAAGGCGGCCAGTTTCAGTATGCTTTCCAACATCTGGCTTCCTTCAAAATGTTTGCTTACCGCCAATGTCGAAAGGACGACCATCATTACTACTGCTACCAGATCTTCAATGACAAGAATCCCCAAAACGATGCCAGTGAATTTTTGTTGGAGAAGCCCCATATCATTGAAAGCTTTGAATACGATAGCAGTAGATGACATGGACAACATCCCTCCCAAAAAGATACTGCTCATGTGAGAGAATCCCATTGCATTTCCGGCAGTATAACCTATGAACATCATACCGCAGACTATAGTTATAGTTGCGATAATGGCCGCCACCCCCACATTTATCAGTTTCTTGAATGAAAAGCCGAGCCCCATTGCAAACAATAGGAAAATGACACCGATGTCAGCCCATATTTTGATATTGGAAAGATCGGAAACTGTGGGAAATAGAGAAACGGAAGGTCCTGTGATAATACCGGCTACAATATACCCCAATATGACCGGTTGTTTCAGCCATTTGAAAATAACGGTTACAATACCGGCAATCATCAGGATAATAGCAAGATCTGATATTAAGGGAGCGATTTCTGACATGCTGGTAATGATTTTATATGGACAACTCGTTAAGTACCCGGATCAGGGACTTGTCAATGGGTTTGTCGTTTTTGATGGCCTGTGCAAAAGGTACATAGACAATTTCGTTGTCCCGTATGCCTATCATCACATTCCGCTGGTCTTCCATCAGAGCCTGGATGGCAGCTTCTCCCAATCGGCTTGCCAGTATACGGTCGTTGGCACTCGGAGCCCCGCCGCGTTGCAGATGTCCCAGAATGGAAACTCTGACATCATATTCGGGATATTCTTTTTTCACCCGGTCAGCGTAGTACATGGCACCTCCATTTTTGTTTTTAGGGCTTTCGGTTACAATGACGATACTGCTGTTTTTAGTTTTTCGAAAGCCGCGTCCGATGAATGTTTCCAACTGGTCTACATCCGTTTTATCTTCCGGGATGATGGCCGCTTCGGCTCCCGAAGCAATTGCGCTGTTTTGAGCGAGGAAACCTGCATCTCGTCCCATCACCTCGACAAAGAAAATACGGTCATGTGAGGTTGCGGTATCTCTGATTTTATCCACACATTCAACAATTGTATTTAATGCCGTATCGTATCCTATGGTAAAATCGGTACCATACAAGTCATTGTCAATCGTACCGGGCAATCCTATACATGTCACGTTATATTCTTCGGCAAAGATGCGGGCTCCGGTCAGAGAACCGTCTCCACCGATAATAATCAGTGCACCAATGTTTTCTTTTTGTATGACTTCATAGGCTTTTTTACGTCCTTCCGGAGTTGTAAAAGCTTCGGAGCGTGCCGTTTTCAGTATGGTGCCTCCTCTTTGGATAATACTGCTCACGTCTTCTGTTGTGAGTTCTCTTACTTCACCGGCAATCAGCCCCTCGTATCCTCTATAAATTCCCTTTGTTTTAAAACCGTTGAAGATAGCGGCACGGGTTACGGCGCGGATCGCCGCATTCATTCCTGAAGCATCCCCTCCGGAAGTCAGGATTCCAATATACTTGTTATTCATGATTTATTTTTGTATATAATTATTAGACAAAATCAGAAAGTAACTGCTTCAGTTTCTTTCTACTATGAAAAATACGGCTCTTGACTGTACCTAGCGACACTCCTGTTTCTTGAGCTATCTCCCGATATTTGAATCCGGATATATATAACATAAAAGCGTTGTAATGTTCTTTAGATAATGTTTTAAGGGCTGCCCTTATCTCTTTAGCATCGTGACTATTATCTATGAAAGCAAAAGAATCATCTCTTAGCAGGAAATGATAGTCGGGTTCGGATAATATATATAAGTTTCCCTGGCTTCTTTTCATCCGACAGTTATTTATAAAAGCGTTACGCATAATGATATACATCCAGCCTTTAAAATTTGTTCCGGGATCAAATTTATCCTTATTATCCAGAGCTTTTAACATCGTTTCCTGTAATAAATCCTCAGCATCGTATTTGTCAGCTGTCAATTTATATGCAAAACCTAGCAGATCACTTTGCAGAGCTATTAATGCTTCATCAAAATTGAATATTTCCATTATAGTGGTTTGAGGTTCAGAAGTTTATGCCAAGGCACCCTTAAATATAAGGAATGCCTTGGGTAAAGTTTAACTAAGATATCTTATTTGATATCAATAGTTCTGGTTGCCTTCTGAACTTCCTTGTCCACTGTTTTGGGAATTTCTACAGACAGAATCCCATGTTCCACCTTGGCTGAAATCTTTTCTTTTTCAACATTGTCCGGCAGTATGATACTTTGTTGGAATTTGGAATAAGAAAATTCACGGCGCAGGTATTTTTTGTCTTTTTTCTCCTCACTCTTCTCTTCTTTCTTTTCCATGCAGATTACCAGATTGTTGTTTTCATCCACATTAACGGTGAAGTCATTTTTTGTCATTCCCGGAGCTGCCAATTGGATTTTGTAGTCCTTTTCATTTTCAATCACATTAATAGCGGGGGCTGTGGCGTTTGCCTTCATCATCCACTCATTGTTAAAGAAATCATTAAAAATACTTGGTAACCAATTCTGGTTCATTTTTGTAGGTACCATTTTTACCTCCTTTTTTAAGTTAATAATTAAAGTTTATAAAATATATCTGTCTGATTGACAGCGTTTTTATTGCTTGGCTATTCCTTGTTTTGCTACGGCTTCCGTCCGTTTACGTATCTCTTCCGGATCACCGAGGAAATAGTCTTTGACAAGAGCCAGCCGGTTGTCGAACTCAAAAACGTAAGGAACTGCTGTAGGCAGGTTCAGGTTGGAAATGTCTGTATCGGATATTCCTTTGAGATGCTTGATGATTCCACGCAGACTGTTGCCATGAGCAACTACCAGCAGGTTATCCTTGCATGTCAATGTGGGAAAGATGATACACTTCCAATAAGGCATTACACGTTCAATGGCATCTTTCAAGGATTCCGTACGTGGGAGTTCCATATCCGGGACATCTGCATAACGTATGTCTTTACTCGGGTTACGAGGATCGTCCTCTTCCAGTGCTGCAGGAGCTATATCATAACTTCTCCGCCAAGTGTGTACTTGTTCTTCACCATACTGGACCGCCGTCTCACTTTTGTTAAGTCCCTGGAGTATGCCATAATGTTTCTCATTCAACCGCCATGTCTTTTCGACCGGAATCCAGCCCTCATTCAGGCGGTCCAGGACACAGTCCAGCGTTTTTATTGCACGTTTTAAGTAAGAAGTGTAGGCAATCTCAAAAGAAAATCCGGCATCTCGTAATGTATTGCCTGCCTTGTGGGCTTCTATAACGCCTTTTTTACTTAAATCAACATCTGTCCACCCAGTAAAGCGGTTTTCTTGGTTCCACAGGCTCTCACCATGACGTAATAATACTATCCTTTTCATGAATGACCTGTCTTTAGGCAATGGTTATTGAAGAATCCAAATATACATCCTGTATGGTGTTCAGCAGTTGGACCCCATCTTTCATTGGTTTTTGGAAGGCTTTCCGACCGCTGATCAGCCCCATACCACCGGCACGTTTGTTCACTACTGCTGTAACAACAGCATCATGCAGGTCGGATTCTCCATGAGATTCACCGCCCGAGTTGATTAATCCGACACGCCCCATATAGCCATTGGCTACCTGATAACGACAAAGATCTATCGGGTGGTCGGTAGTCAGTTCCGTATACATACGCTCATTTGTTTTTCCGAAGCCGATGGCTTTGAAGCCACCGTTATTGGACGGAAGTTTTTGTTTTACGATATCAGCCTTGATCGTAACTCCGATATGGTTGGCCTGTCCTGTCAGGTCGGCTGCAGCGTGATAGTCGGTCCCGTCTTTCTTAAAACCGCTGTTTCTCAAATAACACCATAAAATGGTAGCCATTCCCAGTTCGTGAGCATACTCAAAAGCCTGCGATACTTCCACAATTTGGCGGCGGCTTTGCTCCGAACCGAAGTAAATAGTGGCTCCGACTGCTATGGCGCCCATATTCCATGCTTCTTTTATTGTGCCGAACATAACCTGGTCATAACTGTTCGGATAAGTAAGCAGTTCATTATGATTCAATTTAACGATGAAGGGAATTCTGTGGGCATATTTCCGTGCCACGGCACCTAATACACCGAATGTTGATGCCACGGCATTGCATCCTCCTTCAATAGCTAATTTTACGATGTTCTCCGGATCAAAATAAAGTGGGTTGGGAGCGAAAGAGGCTCCTGCAGAATGCTCTATACCCTGGTCTACAGGTAGGATGGATACATAACCGGTATTTGCCAGCCGCCCATGTCCATATAAAGTCTGCAAACTCTCTAATGTCCGGATATTCCTGTCCGAATTCATCCATACCTTATCTATTATATCCGGTCCCGGAATATGGATAAGTTGCTTGTCTATCGTCTTGCATATGTGATTCAGGTAATATTCGACCTGTCCACCCAATAAATCAATGACTCTATTCATATAGCTCATCTTTTGACTGTTCTTATTATTCGCGTTCGCCCAATTTGGCATCCATGAAAAAGATACCGCTGCCTCCTGCCTTCTTCAACCGGGTTACGATACTCTGTAGACTGGCTTCCTCTTCCACTTGTTCGCGGACAAACTTCCATAAGAAATCCTGTGTGGCATTATCCTTCTCTACTGATGCCAGACGTACCAGTTCGTCAATCAGTCTGGAAACATGCTTCTCATGTTCCAGGGAATGCTCGAAAACTTCCAGAGGGCTTCCCCATCCTTGTGGCACCACATCCACTTTGTCGACTCTCGGTGTGGCTTCACGCTTTATCATATATCCGGCAATGGCACACGCATGTCCCGTCTCTTCAGCGGATTGTTTCCGCATCCAGTCGGCCATGCCCGAAAAACCTTCTTTTTCCAGATAGAAAGACATGGACAGATACAAGTTTGCAGACCACAATTCTGCTGTAATTTGTTCATTCAGGGCATTTTGTAATTTCTCGTTCATAATGAATTAATTTTTTAGAATTAATGATAATTTAACACATTCTCTTATTTTGGAACAAGTCATGCTTGTCTCGAAATATCAATAATAACCGGTCTGTTATGACCCGTTTTATCATCGTTCGTTATCTCACAAAAAACAGGCCAGACCAAGCTGTCCGTATCAAATGGTGTGTTGACATAAAAGAACTATACATACCGTCTCAGAAATAAGGCAACCTTCGTATACTTTCGCGGGCAAGAATACGTAATAATTCCAGAAATGCTGTACTCACATATATCCGGCCTGAATATAGTCTGTCGACAAAGGAATAAGTTGGCATATCCACATTCCGGCACAGTATAAGAAGCATAGAAACCATACGGGACATATACCGTTCATGTTCAAGCAATTCGTTCAAGGCTTCCAATGGGGTTTCCCATTTTTGTACGTGTCGTTTTATCTCTCTGATCATGACACATCCTTCGTTATGGTATATTCGATGCATCATCTGATAAGTTTTATTCATATTGTCCTGCGCCTGAGCATTCAACCAGGCACTCAATATCGGTAGTTGCTCACCTTCAAAATAAACCTGCAAAGATAGGTATAAGTTGGTCGACCATATTTCTGCATTGATCAACTCATTCATGGTACTTTCGATTCGTTCATCCATTATTACTCTGAATATTTAAGATTACGTATGTTTTATAAGAAAATAAAGATTCTATTTTATAGAGAACAGTCTATAAAACCATAACTATATTGACTAATTGTCGCATATAAATGGCACATTTGTGACTATTTGTCACAAATTTGCAGAATATCTAATAATATTTCCAATTTTCTTTCTATTCTTTCTATTTTATCATAAATAGCATCCAATGTATCAGGATACAAACAGGCCTTACAGTCCTGCAATTCCTTCGACAGAGCAAAGAGTTGTGACCATAGCTCTTCTTCTGTATAGCGGGTAGAATCATGATTGTTGGCTACCATGAAGAAGGGTCTCAGAAGAATATGTTGGCATGTAATTTGTAAGAGGAGAATTGTATGTCTTGAAAAAAGACAGGATTGGAACTAAACAGACTAAGAATTCCACTAAAGACAGTAACAAACGAAGGACAGAGGCTGGTGGAGATAGCCGCCATACTTTTAGAACAAGTTGCTTTCATTATGTAATCTTATAGTCAACTCTGTTCCCTGGAGCTGTGTTTATATATAGTTAAGCGTGGGAACTTTGGTATTACCGTTCAGAAGTATCCCCATACTCAACAACATATAATACACAAAGCCCCACGCCTATATTATATATAACAATTCAATATATAAATAGTCCGTGGAGCGTCCAATGTATTATCCAGTTGTTGTCTTGAAATTGGGGATTTCCTGAACTTGGATAATGCCTTAACGCTCTATTTTAGTTAGATTTGAAACAAATCTAACGCAAAGATAACAAAAAATACTTATTTTCAAAAAACTATTTCAAATATATAACTTTTGGATAAAACTTTGTATAGTCTGCTAATAAAGATGTTCTCTTTTAAAATATTGAAAAAAGTCAATGAAAACTATATTGATAGTGGAAAATGATCGGATATATGCATACACCACTGCAAATTGGTTTAAGAAAAATGGCATGAACGCCCGTTATGTATTATCTATGGATGCTGCAAAGTCATTTTTGCACAAAAATAAAGTGGATATGGTACTTTCGGATTTCCGACTTGGCGAAAGTGATGCTATGGAATTATTGGAATGGATAAAATCGGAAGGTTATCAAATACCATTTCTTATTATGGCAAACTATACAAATACACCAAGAATTGTGGATGCCATAAAAAGAGGTGTAGAAAACTATTTGTCTAAGCCGATTCAAACAGAAAAAGTACTTACTATTATTAGGGGGATATTGGAACGTAAAATAAAAGGATACGGAACAAAGCATACATTTTATATGGGGCAAAGCCCTTTGTCATTAAAATTGCAACATTATATCCGGTTGGTTGCCCCGGTTGATATGACCGTTTTGATACGAGGTGCTTCTGGTACTGGAAAAGAGTGGGTTGCCTCACAAATCCATATACTCAGTAAACGTGCAAATGCCCCATTTATAGCAGTGGATTGCGGAACATTGCCAAGGGAACTCGCTGCATCAGAGCTGTTTGGACATGCTAAAGGAGCATTTACGGGTGCAATGGAAGAGAAGGTGGGAATATTTGCACAAGCTAGTCGTGGAACATTGTTCTTAGATGAAATCGGTAATCTAGACATGAATGTACAGATGTTGTTGCTACGAGCATTGCAGGAAAAGTATTACCGTCCAATAGGTGGCAGGAAAGAGATAGAAGCAGATATACGGCTAGTGGCTGCAACGAACGAAGATTTGGAAAAGGCTATAATGGAAGGGAGATTCAGGGAAGATTTATTCCATCGCTTGAATGAATTTCCATTGCAAGTACCTCTTCTGGCTGAATGCCCTGAGGATATTGTTCCATTGGCTGAGTTCATGTTAGAGACGGCCAATAGAGAACTGGATAAAGATGTGAAAGGATTTGATCAGGAGACACAGAAAAAATTTAAGGCATATTCATGGCCTGGAAATATACGAGAATTAAGGACAATAGTTAAACGAGCTGTTTTGCTCGCAAAAGATGACTGGATAACGGCAGAAGACGTGGGATTTCTTTCCAATGAACGGCTAAAAGAATATACACTGAAAAATGAACGAACAGAACGGAATAATATTGTAAAAGCATTAGAGGCAGCAAATAATAACCGTACGGCAACAGCAAGGTTGTTGGGAATAAGTCGGAGTACACTTTATCTCAAATTGAAGAAATATAGGCTAATGTAAAATTGTCCGATTTTCGGACGAATTATATACATTCTATAATTTCATATTGTACAAGTCCGTTTTTTTATTATTGATATATATGATTGTAAGTACTTTAAATATTGAATCTTTAATGGTATAATACTTGCACTTAATATGAGCATGATGATTTAGTGCGGCGGTGATGATTTGTAAAATCTAAAATGTGATGCGATGAAAACATTAACAAACGCCCTCCTTTTCAATCTGTTTACCGCCTACTTGGAGGACATGGTACAAGTAGCGGAAGAATTGCCTGCCGCTTATGATAATTTTGTAACTCTGCTTGGAGAACTTCCACAAAATGAGAATTAAATATTGAAGCTATGTCGCTTGAATTATACCCAAATAGAGCTGGTTTCTATGCAAATAGCATCGGAGCAAATGTTGGAAAAGGCGTGTTTTGTACGATGTGTTCATCGAAGTGTTTGACCGTTGTACAGACACTACTCCATTTATTGATTCCTTGCGTGTAAGTTATAACCGGATGCTGGAGAAACGGTTAATTTAAAAGTCATACGCCAACGGACGCCAAAGCCCGACTTGAATTCCCGCTTTATTGTGGGTTGTCAGATGACGTATTTTCTTTGCAAACATTAAGTTATAACTAATGAATCAAGTTATGGTGTTATTGAAAGATTGGGCAGGCCGTTGGTTGCATCACCGAACAGTCGAAGCGGGTAACTTGCCCGTTTTGGCAGACAATAAGAATCATCGTATGTCTGCTGTGGCAACGGATAAGAATACACTTTTCTTTCCGAGTCGTAAAAAGGGGTGAAAGCATGCACCATCTACTTGTGGTATATGGTAAACTGTTTCTTCAGCTTCAGGAAAAAAGTGGAAGCATGGAGGGGGCAAGCTTTTCTTCATGCCATTTACTTTACCGTTGTGGCAATGCACGACAAAATCTGACTTTGATTCCGCACATTTGTTTTTAGCGGAGAGTATGCCTTATTTTGCCGGAGAAAACATTAAAATGTATAAACTAAAAACATCAAGTATGGAACTGACTATTATCGAAACGAGCGCGTATCTGGAAATGAGGAAACAGTTCAGCCTGCTGGCGGTACAGTTGGAAGACTTCCGTAAAAAGGTTGCCCCACCCGCACCGGATAAATGATTGGACGCACAAGAGGTATGTCTGGCTCTGAAAATATCGAAGAGATGCCTGCAAAATTATAGGGACAACGGCCTTATCCCTTATTCAAATATAGGCGGGAAATTCTTCTATCGGGAAACGGATATTCAGGAAATATTGAGTGAAGGACTTATAAAAAGGAAATAAGCTATGGCAGACATTATCACAAAGGATTCGGAAGAGTTCAAGGAACTGACCGGATGGATAAGGAGAGCGGGTAAGGCGGCTGAGGAAGCCACGGCAAGGATACGTCCCACGATTGCGGATGAGCATTACCTGACTGGAGATGACGTATGCGAGAGACTGCACATCTCACGGCAGACACTACAAACCTTGCGTGATGAGAACATGGTGTCCTATACTACCATCGGTGGAAAGATTCTTTATCCCGAAAGCGGACTGTATGAGGTGTTAAAAAAGAACTATCGGGATTTCCGAAGGTTCAGGAAATAAAGAAAAAGACAAAAGGAATGTCCCTCCGGCCTGCCGGCTGAAGGGGCATTCCTTTTGGTCGGTATTAGACGGCCAGTTTGTAAACATGGCCTATCTTCTCGCAAAGTTTGTCGGTATCTTCGCCCACTTTCGGATTGATAAGCTCGGCATACACCTGCGTGGAAAGGATGGAGTTATGCCCTAATACCTTTTGCAGGGTTTCCAACGGCATCCCTTTGAGAATGGCCAGAACTGCGAATGTATGACGTCCGATATGTGGGGTGACTTCGGTATGGCAATCGCACTTCTTACCGATGATTCTGAGGCTGAGGAACATCGTGTTGTATTCGCCTACGGGGAAAACACAATCGAGGGAATCCTTCTTCTCGTCCACACCCCTGTATTTCTCAATAAGCTCAACGGCTATGGGCAATAACTTCACGACATAGGCCACTCCGGTTTTTATACGGTTGCCCATCAGCCATGTGCCTCCGTCGGAATCGGTATGGATGTTGTCGTAAGTAATGGCTTTGAGGTCGGCATACGCAAGACCGGTGAAGCACATGAAGAGAAACATGTCCCGCATGGCACGCTGGCGTTTGTATTTCAGATCCACGTGGATGATTCTCTGTAATTCCTCTTCAGTAAGAAAAGACCTTTTCTTGTATTCCGGCTTGCACTCGAAGGATGTGAAAGGATGAACTCTCAACCAACCCTTTTCCTGCGCTATGTACATCAGCCATTTCAGGGTATTGACACGGTTGAAAGCGGTGGCATTCGCATTGCCTGCCGTGCCGAGCATCCATGTGTAATAGTCCTCAATGAACGATTTCTCAAGCTCGTCAATAGCTATATCCTCGATGTTCTTTTTGGTTTTCATGAAAAGCAAAAGACTTTTGTAGTCGGCAACCAATCCACGGTAAGTGCTTTCCGCCTTTCCTTTACCAATCTTTTCTTTATACGATTCAAGCTGTTCTCTGAAGAGCACCATAAGAGTATGGCATTCCTCTGAGAAACCTGCATAGCGGTTATATACTTTCTTGGCCGTAACAAAACTGTCATGGTCGCAAATGTACTGATAGTGCTTTGTTATCTGCGCCTTGATGTTGTCAAGTTCTTGATTCAGCGTACGTGCCTCCTCGGACTTGCCTTTCGCACGGTTGGCTTTTACATCCCATAAGGAAAGGGACACCGTTCTTTTACTGCTGAAACCCGCTTGGGTTCCATTGACTGTAATACGGCCCATAATCGGAGCCTTACCATTTTTTACTGACTGGTTCTTTGTGTAGAACAATACTTTGAATGTGCTTCGCATAACTCAACTTTTTTTAGTTACAAATTTACTTTCTGTTGAGTTATCTGACACTATACAAAAATGAGCAACAAACTGAAATATAATATATTACACTTCTTTTTATAGTATATTTGGCAGAGTTACGATTTGGTAACCTAACTCCTTTCCAAATCTGCTTTTTTTTGCTTTTCTTTTGCTTCTCTGCTAAAAATATGTTTTATAACTATTTGATTTTTAGCATGGTTGCGTTATCTTTGCACATCTTTTGAAAATACTTGGTTTCACTATGAGAAACAAAGTGTTTTTTTAAGATGCGCAAAGATAGTGCAAACCAATTAAAATTCAAATAGTTATAAAACTAATGTTTTAGTCGGATGTGGTGAATAAAGCTAAATAGAGCATATTTGGGAGTGAGTTATGTTACTTATCTGTTACCTCTCCCAATTTGCCTACTAATCGGATATAATACATTAGTTTTCAATATATTGCATTATTCTTCATAACATCAAATAGCTCAACAGTAATTAAATTTGTAACTAAAAAAGTTGAGTTATGAGAAGTACATTCAGAGTGTTGTTTTACGCTAAAAATCAATCGATTAAGAATGGTAAAGTGCCTGTAATGGGACGTATAACCATCAACAAGACCACAGCTTGTTTTAGCTGTAAAAAAGAAGTGTCTATTTCCTTATGGGACGCCAAAGCTAACCGGGCTAAAGGGAAATCCGAAGAAGCCAGAATGTTAAACCAGGAACTAGATAATGCCAAAGCCCAAATAGCCAAGCATTATCAATACATTTGCGATCATGATAGTTTTGTCACAGCCAAGAAAGTCTATAGCCGCTATGTCGGTTTTAAAGAGGATTCCCACACCCTTATGGCACTTTTCAGGGAACAACTTGAATCATATAAGGAGAAAGTAGGCAAGGAAAAAGCAAAAAGTACATATCTTGGTTTAGTTGCTGATTATAAGAGCGCACTGCTTTTCTTGAAAGATAAAAAGCATGTTGAGGACATTACACTTGATGAACTCGATAAAAATTTTATTGAAGATTATTATAATTGGATGTTAGGTACATGCGGCTCGGCTAGTTCTACAGCATTTGGACGTGTCAATACCATGAAATGGTTAATGTATGTCGCTCAAGAGAAAGGTTTGATAAAAGTTCATCCTTTCACCGGTTTTGGATGTAAGCCGGGATATAAAAGACGTTCATTCCTTTCCGAAGAAGAATTGCAAAGACTTATACATATAGAATTGAGGTATAAACGTCAGCAGGCTATGCGTGACATGCTTCTTTTCATGTGCTTCACAGGTCTCGCCTTCGCAGATTTGAAAGCAATTACCTATAAGAATATCCATACAGATTCTGACGGTGGCACATGGCTCATGGGAAACCGTACAAAAACAGGTGTAGCATACGTCGTGAAATTATTGCCCATAGCAATTGAACTTGTAGAAAAATATAAGGGTGATAACAAAAAGAAGGATTCTCCTGATTGCGTCTTCCCCGTTGGTGATTATGAAACCATGAAAAGTAGTTTTAAGATTTTAGGGAAAAAGTGTAATTGCAATATAAATATCACTCCTCATATTGGAAGACATACTTTTGCAGTTTTGGCTATATTGAAAGGCATGCCGTTAGAGACCTTGCAAAAAGTATTAGGACACAAATCGATTCTGTCCACACAGGTCTATGCTGAACTGATCAATCCGAAGGTTGGGGAAGATACGGATAGGATGTGTGACAAGATTGGTTCTGTATATCGCTTGGCCGATTAAAAATAAGTTAAAAAAACACCCTTCGGCCATAATGGAGGGTGTTTTTCATATTCATATTCCGGCAGATTGCTATTTCAAGTAACGCCTGAAATCTTTATAGTTCTTTTTGAGTACCTCGTATAACCCGCTTTCCGAATAGAGCAGTTTACCTCCGGTGGCAGTAATTGAGGTATAAGGTATTGCCTTTTCATCCCGTAGTGTTTGTAATGTACGCTTGGAAACATGGAGTATTCGGCATACTTCATCTCCACTTAAATAATGTTCGTCTGCAATTGTCGGACGTATCCGTGCCGCCGCAGCCTCCAGATTTTTTCCTGTCCGTTTGATCCATCCGGTGAGTTCCTTAAACTCTTCCGAATCTTTAGTGATAATGTCTGCCATGCTTTTTATTTTCTTTTTTTGATTAGTCCTTCCTCTAGAATTTGCTGGATGTCCACTTCTTTATAAAAGAATTTTCCACCGATATTAGAATAAGGGAGCAGCCCGTTATCCCGGTAAGTCTGCAGTGCCCT
>OCHM01000709.1_pt1 | contig 19349 bp, 20 predicted proteins | sample 1538901 | NCBI WGS metagenome assembly OCHM01 (sample SAMN04571734, study PRJEB22368) | human gut metagenome | biome: human gut; material: stool | host: Homo sapiens | place: Luxembourg | collected 2012-11-08 | reverse complement strand
CCCGCGTGAAGACGACGCTCTGGCGCACGGTCAAGCTGGTCGTCTCGAAGCTCGTGCGCTCGGGCCCGCTCGTCTCCTTCGCCTTCGTGGGCCTCATGTCCGTCCTCGACATGCGCCTTCCCGACGGTGTCATCACCAGCACCGCCATCGGCGCGCACGCCAACACCTTCCTCTGCATGATCATGATCGGTGAGTCGATCAGCTTCTCGATGGGCGGCGGCAAGATGGGCAAAGTGCTCAAGCTGCTTGCGAGCCGCTGGGTCGTCTGCATCCTCATCGCGCTCGGCGTCTGGCACTTCCTTCCCTTCGAGGAGGAGATCCGCATGGCCCTCACCCTCACCTGCCTCTCTCCGATTCCCGCCATGAGCCTCGTCTTCACCGCTCAGCTCGACGGCGACATCGCCATGGCCGCCAACATGAGCTCGTTGAGCGTCGGCTGCTCCATCATCGGCATGTCCGTCGCGCTCATGCTCTTCGGCGCGCTCTGACGCATCAGAAACTCCGCACCACGTTCGGGCGGTCCTCTCCGGAGGGCCGCCCGATTTCGTTCATATCTCCCCTTTTCCTCCCCGTTCTCCGTGCCCGCCCGGCCGCACGGCGCCACTCGCGGGCGCCTGCGCACGCGCCGTGCCCCAAAACGGTGCATACCGGCAACCCGAATCATTTAAAAGCGCCTCTGCCGCCTTTAAGCGAATTTCCTCACGCTTCAGGCCCCGTTGAGGTTCCATTTGCCGAATTTCATCTCCCATAGACGAATACGGGCCTTTGGCACGCCTTTTGCTTAAGAGTGGATCAAGGACGCGGGATTCCCCGCCCTCCGCACAAAGCATCTCACTCACAGAGGAAAAACCATGAAGTACATCATTGCGGTCATCAAGCCGTTCAAGCTCGACGACGTGCGCGAAGCGCTCGCGGACTGCGGCGTCAGCGGCCTCACCGCCACGGAAGTCAAGGGCTTCGGGCGCCAGAAGGGACATACGGAGCTCTATCGCGGCGCCGAATACGTCGTTGACTTTCTCCCGAAGATCAAGCTCGAGATCGCCGTTTCCGACGAACTCTGCGACAAGGTGGTTGAGTCGATCGCCTCGGCCGCGAACACCGGCAGGATCGGCGACGGGAAGATCTTCGTGATGGACCTCGAGCACGTCATGCGCATCAGGACGGGCGAAACGGACGACGCGGCCGTCTGAGGCAGTCGGCAGCACTCGATTTGACTTTAAAGTAGACCGAACACTCAGGAGAAAAGACAAATGTCCGCACTCACCCGAATCGCCGCATTCCTCGCTGCGGCGGCCCTTTCACCCGCGGCGCTTGCCGCCGAGGCCTCCATGGACAAGGCCGACGTCGTCTGGATGCTCGTCTCCACGACGCTCGTCCTCTTCATGACGATCCCCGGTATCGCGCTCTTTTACGGCGGCATGGCCAGAAAGAAGAACGTGCTCTCGATCCTTGCGCAAACGACCGTCATCTGCTGCGCGCTCACGCTCGTCTGGTTCGCTGCGGGCTATTCGCTCGCCTTCGGGCCGGGCAGCGCCTTCGTGGGCGGGCTCTCGCATGTGTTTCTCAATGGTCTCGACATCAACAGCATGTCGGGCTCCATTCCGACTTTGCTCTTCGTCTGCTTCCAGATGACGTTCGCGATTCTCACGGCTACGCTGATGATCGGCGCCTTTGCGGGCCGCATGAAGTTCTCGGCGATGCTGATCTTCATGATCCTCTGGTCGCTGTGCGTCTATTCACCCGTGTGCCACTGGGTTTGGGCCGAAGGCGGATTCTTCTTCGACATGGGCGCGCTTGACTATGCGGGCGGCACGGTCGTGCACATCAACGCGGGCGTCTCGGGCCTCGTCGCCTGTCTCGTGCTGGGCAAGCGCCTCGGCTACGGTCGCGAACCCATGAGTCCGCACAACCTCACCTTTGCGATGCTCGGCGCCGCCATCCTCTGGATCGGCTGGTTTGGCTTCAACGGCGGCTCCGGCCTTGCCGCCAACGAGCGCGCCGTCATGGCGATCCTCGTCACGCAGATCGCAGCCGCCGCTGCGGGCGTCTCCTGGATGCTCGTCGAATGGATGCTTCGCGGCCGTCCCTCGCTTCTGGGCCTGATTTCGGGCGCCGTCGGCGGCCTCGTGGTCATCACGCCCGCCTCGGGCTTCGTCGGTCCCGTCGCCGCACTCGTGATGGGCCTCATCGGCGGCGTCTGTTGCTTCTGGGGTGCGGTCTTCCTCAAGCGCATGGCGGGCTGGGACGACTCGCTCGATGCATTCGGCGTGCACGGCGTGGGCGGCATCGTCGGCGCCCTCCTCACCGGCGTCTTCGCCTCGAGCGCCGTCACGGGCTCCGAAATGAATCCCGTCATGACCCAGGTCGGCATCCAGGCCGCAAGCGTCGTCGCCACGATGGTCTACGCAAGCGCCGTGAGCTGGATCCTCCTCAAGATCATCGACGTCGTCATGGGCCTGCGCGTCACGTCCGACGAGGAACGCATGGGGCTTGACCTCTCGCTCCATGGTGAACGCATCGAATGATCCCGGCATTCATCTGAACCCGGAAGGGCCGCCCGCCGCCGCGTGAAGACGCAAAGGCCGGGCGGCCCCTTCATTTGTTCGCGCGGATAACGAAGGAATTCTCGTGACGATGCTTGATGCAGGCCGCTCAGGATAAGGTGGACGCCCTTGCCTGCGGCGACGACCGCACCACGATCGAGCTCACGCCCGACGAGACCGAGCAGGCCTCGGGCGCGCTGGGCTGGGTCGACGTGACGAAGCTCATCGAGCCGAAGGCCTGAAAGGCCGCCTGAATGAGGCACAGGAAAACGGGAGGCGTCCGCAGGGAGGCCTCCCGTTTTCTGTTTCATAATGATTCGGCGCGGAAACCTCTTCCTTTAGGAAGGGGAGGAAGCGCCGCACTCCTTTCTTAGTTGAGTCAAAAACGTGGTTCGCTTCTCAACTAGCATCAGTTTTTTGAAGCTGACGCCGGCGGAAAGCCGGACTCCATCCAGCGTTCGGACATCGAAGTATCCGAAGGAACGGCGACCGAAAATGAACCCAATTCTTCCCTTACACTTCACCTTGTCGAATAGGCGAAAGCCTTTGACAAGGAATGGCGTCTGGTGGATGAACATCCCACGGTGCCTGTACATTCCAAACCAACGTAGCTCGCCTCCCCGAGGAGGTTTGCTGAGACTAGTCAATAAAGGCTCTTTCAAGCCTCCGCCTTGAGGCGGGGGTTATTGACCCTCAGGCCGTCGCCGCAGCCGTAAGTCGCGGATCCCTGAAGCCGCCCCGTCTTTCAGCGGCATGCTCGTCGCCGCCTGCCTTCATGCTGCCGAAGAGGTGCGAGCCCTCTGCTTCGTCCTCGCCGAAAGCCTCGTCGGGAAGGTCTTCGGGGTTTCCGTTCCTCGTCTTCATCATGAAGGCCGAGGCGTCTCGCAGATAGGTGTGGAAGCCTGCCTCGACGACGTCGTCGAGCTCCTCGAAGGCGGCCGAAGCGCACTCGAGCACGGCCGAGAGGTCCCAGGCGATGAACTGCAGGTACTCGTAGCGCACGCCCGAGGCGTAACCCACGACGTCCAGATATCCGTCCCCGAGTCCGCGCAGTCGGGCCTCGAGCGTTTTGCGGGCCTTGATGCGACGGTCCTTCTTCGGCGCGAGTCCTTCGGCATCATCCTTCACGTCAAGGAAGAGGAAGCCCGCGCAGGCGCCCGCGGCGCCGAGAGCGTCCATGCCGATGCTCTTGCCCTGGCCGTAGAGGTAGCCGAGCGGCGGGCAGTGCGTGATGCCCTCGGTGACGTCGGCCAGAAGCGGCGCACCGGGCCTCGTGTCGGGCCGCATGCCGTACTCGTGCGGCAGCCAGGCGTAGTCCTTGAGCGTCATGCGCCTGCATTCGGGCGCCTTCTCGAAGAGGAATTCCCTGAATTCGGAGAGCGTGAGGCCTTCGCCCGAAGGGGCCTTCGGCACGAGCGTGATGGCGTCGGCGCGGCGCAGGCGGGCGGCCTCGCCGACCGTACGGTCGATGAGGGCGCGAACGGCCTGGAAGCACTCGATTCGAGCGCGCTCTTCGGTGCCCTTGAAGTCCTCGATGTAGACCAGAAGGCGCCACATGCCCTCGTGGGGCTCGGGCCAGATGAGCACGTCGTCCGCAGAGAGCACCTCGTTGCCCGCCATGAAGGTCTCGAAGGAGGTGTCGTCCCTTCTGGCCCTGCCCGCCGTAAAGGTCCAGCGATCGGCAAGGGATTCGGGGACGCGCCTGAGGAATTCAAGGATCGGGAAGCATTCGAGGCGCCAGCCGTTGGGCGAGATTTCGACCTTGATGCGGTCGTCCTCCGCGCTCACGTCAAGGCGCCACCAGGAGGCGGAGACGGGCTCGAGGATGGCCGCAAGGCGTTTTTCGACCTCGTCGGCGTCCGTGACGGAATCAAACGCGTCTTCGAGCTCGGTCGCCTGCGCTTCAAGCGCCGCCCAGACCTCGTCCGCGCGGACCCTGAAGGGCTTTTCAATCGTGGGCTGGGAGAGGCCGCGCATGCAGACCTCGACGAAGAAGTCGATCACCTTGTCGTCGGGCCTCATGCCCGCGCAGGCCTTGAAGCACTTGAGGGCTGCGCGCCTCCGGCCGAGCCTCAGGTTGAGGAAGGCTCGGCAAAAGAGCGTCTCCCAGCGGCCTTCGGTCCGGTCGTCCAGACCCTCGAGCAGCGCAAGCGCCCTTTTCAGGTCGTCCTTCCCGGATTCGCTTCGGTTGGCGATCGCGCGGGCGAGTTCGAAGGCATAGAGCGGCGTGAACTTCTCCTTCTGGACGGCCTCGAGGCGCCTGATGATTTCGTCGAAGTTGCCGCGCAGGTCAAGGGCGCGCAGGTGCTTGAGGACGGCGGCCTCCTCGGGTCCTGTGTCGAGACGGCCCTCGAGCCGCGGACAGCGCAAGGGGACTTCAAAGGAATAGTCGATCGCGGAGGGCCGCGTCGTGTCGGGCTCGGGCTTGGTGAGCACGAGGCGCACGCTCCTGTCGAGTCTTGCGCGGACTTCTACGAGGTGCTCGGGAGCGGCCTTCGCATGCTCAAGCACGTCGGAGACCGATTCGACAAGACGGGCGAGCCAGGCGGGATCCATCTTCGAGAGGCCCGCGTGGTTCATCTCGAAAACGAACGGCACGGCGTGGCCGGAGAGCTCGACCTCCATGCGCAGGAAGCTCTCGTCGTCGAGTTCGAGCCCCGTGGCGTTGAGCGCGATCAGGGCGTCTGCGTACCCGTCGGGATCGAGCTCGACGCAGGCCATGCGAAGGGCGCGCTCCGGAGTTCCCGGCGCCGTGTGGTCAAGGTCTCCGTCCTCCCAGAGCGGGCGGGTGAGAAGGATGCGCTCAAGCGACTCGCGTGCCGCCACGAGCTCGAGGGCGTGAAGGATGACGGGATCATCGGGACTCTCGACATCGGCGCGCAGAAGCCATTCGCGGGCCTCGTCAAAGCGTCCCTCGCCTGCGCGAAGAATGCCGAGCAGATAAAGAAGGCGGACGTCCCTTTCGTCTTCGCCGATCCCGGAGACGGCGCGGCCCGCTGCATCAAAGGGTCGGCCGCAGAGCAAGCGCGCGATCGTCGAGAGCGTGAACAGAAGCATGCCGTCGGACCGGTCCTCCACGTACGGCGTCACCGCCTCAAGAATTCTCATCGCGCGCGCGAAGGCGGGATACCTGTTGGTACCGAGCAGCGCCTCTGCGAGTCTGAGCGCGGCTTCCGGATCGGTCTCGACGTGGCACATGTCGAAGCGACCGGTATCAATGCCCTTGTTCACGATGCTCTCGATGAGCTCGAGGATCCGCTCGGGCTCCTCACCCGAGGCCCTGAGTGCGTCAATGGTCGCGAGCTCCGTTCTTGCGAGGATCATCATCCTGACTCCTGTTCTTGTTTTGAAACCGTGTTCGGATATCTTACAGAAGGTTTGAAAACTACGAATCCCCCGCGTCCTTCTCCTTCAGGAAGGAATGGCGGTCATGGCTTCATGAGCGGCATGCATGAACTGAAAAGCCGCCCGAATCGGTCGACTCGGACGGCTGGATGTTTCTGAAGGAACCTGAAGGAACCGGTTGCGGCTTACGGCACCTTGAAGCCGAACTGATGGCACTGGTCGCAGAAGTTCTCCGTTTCGCCGTGCATGTAGTGGCAGTTCGTGCAGTCAAGCTGGTCCTGATAATGCGGGGAGACGTGCGGATTCGTCGGCTTGACGTCCTTCGTCTTCTCGACGAGGTCCTTCGTGTTGTGGCACTGCGTGCACGTCTTGATGTCGGGCGTGGCGGGATTGGCCTTGTCGGGGCCGTGGCAGGCTTCGCACGTCAGACCCATGGCGGCGTGGCGGTCGGCGCCGAACTTGCCGTCGGCGGCAGCGGCCGTGCCGGCTGCGAGGAGCGCACTCATGAGCATGACGGCGAGCGGACGGAAGTGTTTCATGGGATTCTCCTATTTTTGATTTCTGTTTCGGCGACGCCCCGTCTGGTCCCGGAGCGCGTGTCAACACTATACGACACTCGGAAACTTAAGGCTAGGCTAAGAAAAGACGTCCTCGGGAAATTGCCGATGGGACCGGCGCGAACGGAAGACGGCAGAAGGAAGACGGAAGGAAGACAAAGAAGGCCGTCCGCACACGCAGGCTGATAAGGATGCGTGCACGAACGGCCGCAGGAGGCCGGGGCTTCGCGGAGAGCACGACCGACGTCGAGTTTCTGACGTCGCTTGTGCGCCCGCGAAGGTGAATTTTGCGTGGACTCAGAGCCAGGGCGCCTTTTCGTCGCAGGCGACGCCGTCGTCGTTCGTAAAACCCTCGAGGCTCCCCGCCTTCGTCTGGATGCAGACGAAGCGGATGCCCTGATCGGCGGCGGCGCGGATGGCGCGGCGGCCTTCGGGCGAGATGCGGAACCAGTCGCCCGCCTTGAGCTCGACCACTTCGCCGTCAATGTAGAGTTCGCCCCTGCCTTCGAGGATGCCGTAGACCTCCTCGTTTTTCACGTGCCTGTGCACGAACGGAACGGCCGCGCCCGCAGGCAGCGCGTTCACGGAGACCTCGCAGCCCGTGAGGCCGAGGGCGTCGTGGAGCTCCGTGCGCGGAGCGGATTCGAGCGAAATCCTGCGGAAGTTTTCGGTCATGATGATTGTCCTTTATTGAAATATTCGTTCGTCGTCGAACCATATGTTTCTGAAAAAAGACGGCTCGAATGGACCCGTCTCCAGTCTGAGGAGGAGGTTTCGGCAGCCATTGTGGATGGTCAGCCTGCCATTTCACCCCTCCATGGCGAGAATGATAGTTCGCCGACGAACGTTTGTCAATCCGAATACGGGAACCTGAATCGAGTTCGTCAGGCGCCCGTCGGATGCGGCTCGGGCCCGCATCCCGGTGGGAATTGCGGGCCCGTTTGTCACATGGATCGGATTTCTCGTTCATGCCCGGCGCGGAGCCGGTTGAGGCGCAGCGGCGTCAGCGGGGACCGCCTGGACCGCCCGGGCTCCTGCCGCCCGGCCCTCCGAAGTGAGGCGGACGCGGACCGCCTGCATGCGGCGGGCGCGGGCCCGGACCGTGCGGAGGCTGCGGAGGCCTCGGACCCGGTCCTCCCGGAGGCCTTCCGCCCGCAAAGTGCGGGGGCCTCGGAGGCGGAGGCGGACGACCGCCCGGTCCGTCGAAGTGCGGCGGAGGCGGAGGCCTGTGACCCGGAGGCGGCGGACGGTGCGCAGGCGGAGGCGACGGATAGTGCCTGTAGTAGTCGTCGATCCAGAAGCGGCGGTAGGTGGCGGGCGTGTAGCGGTTGCCTCTGTACCACCAGTACCTGCCGTCCCAGCGGCCTTCCTGATAGTGCCTGCGGATGTAGTCCCGCGTCAGGGCGTCGGCCCGCGAGGATGTCGGCGAGAAGCCTGCTGTCGGACGCCATGACGGGCATCGCGGGAAGGGCCGCGGCCATCAGGGCGGCGGCGAAAAGAACCTTTCTTCTGTTGAGCATCTGCGGCCTCCTGTCATCAACGGTTGCTGCTCAAATAAGGCCATTTTAGTGAACGCCCGTTCAGGGAAAGCCCCGCCGAATCAATTGGACATCACTCTTGATGAAGACTGACATTTCCTGCGACGCAGTCGTTTTAAAGAGACGAACCTGTTTGCAAAGTCCTCCTCTGCGCCGTCTCGTCAGGACTCGCGCGCCTCAAGCGGACGTCCCGGACGGGCGTGCAGCGGATGACCGCCCCAGCTCCAGTGGTGTCCGTCCCAGCAGCGGCCGCAGGCGTGCGTGAAGTCCTGCTGCAGGGGCGTCCGTCGCTCAGCCTGAAGCCTTGGGCACGAAGCCGCCGCGCGTGCGGCAAGGGAAGCTGCGGGGGATGCGGCCGTCAGGGCCGCCATGGCGATGATGATCCGTCGTCTCGAAAGCATGAAAACTCCTCTCAAGGGCTTTTCTCAAATTCTGCCGCAGATGCGGCTCAATGCCAGGCGCCGGCCCTGTCGCTGCGGTCGTCACCGCGATCGTCGGTCCTCTCGTCCTCGCGCGAGTCGAGCCCGTCGTTCACGTCGCGGTCCTCGTCGGCGTCGTCGTCATGGAGGGGCCCCTCCTCAGATTCCTCTTCGTCGTCCTGATCTTCGCGAGGCTCCTCGTCATCCTCTTCCTCATCGGGCGCTTCAGGCTCCGCCGCCCGGGCGGACAAGGCGGGGACGACTGGCGCGGCGCAGAGCACAGGAAGGATGAGCGCGGCGAGCACGAGGCGCCTGCGGGCCTCGTCGGCGGTTTCGGTCATGAATGTCTCCGAAAGAAAAGGCATTGTCGTCCGTCGATCTTATCAGGTGCGCGATCCGCATGCCCGAGCCCGACGGACCCCGTAACGAAGTTCACGCTTCACAGGCGGCCAAGAGAAAGGCAGCGCACTCCTCGTCGGAGTCGCTGCCTTCTTGAAGTCTCCGGAAGGCCCCGTCCGCCAGGATCGGGCCCCTCGGCTCCCGTCATCCCCAGTGAGGTGGAGGCGGGGGCGGCGGACGGTGGTGCGGGCGGCGACGGTCGTCGTCATCATCGTCGTCATCGTCCCAGTCGCGGGGATGCGGATGCGGCTTCTTGCGCTTCTTGGGCTTCTTCGGCGGCTGGCGGTGATATTCCTCAGCCCAGTAGCGGCCGTACTCGTGCGGCGTGTAGCGGTGTCCGCCGTAGTACCAGTAGTGGCCGTCCCAGCGGCCGTCCTCGTAGCGGTCGCGGATGTAGTCGCGCACGAGCGCGTCGGAAACCCCGTAGAGAATGTCGGCGAGAAGACGCTCGTCGCGCGCAAGCGCGGGCGTCGCCCCCAGACCGACGAGCGCCGTTGCGACGGCACCCATGATGAGCTTTCTGCGTGTAAGCATGCGGCACCTCCCGATGCGTATGCGTTTGAAGCCTTGAGACCTGCAGGAGAAACCAATCTCCTCCCTCATGGACTCATTCTAGCCACAACGGGAATCACTTGGCGTTCAGAAACATCACCCTTTCTTTGCAGAATATTGCTGCGTCTCCCAGCCGAACCCCGCCCGCAGGGGCGCCTCTCAGGGCATCTTGCTCGAACGCCTGCTCGCCGAGGCGTTTTGAGACAGTCCGTGATCCACGGAAGTGACATCATGCTCGGAAACCCTGCCGCAGTGGTCCGTGCGCGAATCCGTTGTCTTTAAGCAACAGAAAGGCCGGCGCGCGGAGAGCGGTCGGCCCTGAAGTCGGTGCAGTTGAGGAACTTCGGAGGCTCTCAGTTGAGTCTCTCGGTCCTGAGATCAAGCCCGATCGCGGCCATGACGGCGATGAGCGACTCGAGCGTCATTTCGCCGTAAAGCTCGTGAGGCACGGGCAGGCCCTTGAGTCGGCAGGCCTTCTCGACGGCCTCGACGACGCATCGTGCGTCGCCCGAGCAGAGCGCCTCCTGGATCAGGGTGACGACGTGCGCATTATCGCGTGCGCCCCTGCTTCCTGCAGCGTTGGGGCCAAGACGAGGACTCGATGTCTGCATATGGTCTCTGTGGAATGTCCTTGGGAAAACGGACCGTGTCCGAGGGATCGGGCAATGGTCCGTGCTCATGAGTCTACACGACCTCTGGGAGGCGTTCCATAGACCTTAGGGTTTATATCACTGATCCTTTTTGAGGACATAAAGGTCCGCCATCGGCCCCTCGACGGCATCGCCGTCGGCGTTGAGAAGCCTCACGGCACCCTCCTCAACCCTAGCGAGCGAAGGCTGTCCGCCCTTGACGGCGGGCGTCATCGTGACGACGCCCTTCTCGTCGATCGTCCACTGGCCGCCGTCCTCGAAGGTGTCGCGGCCGACGTATTCGGAGATGCGCGTGTAGACGCCGTTGGCCCTCAGGTAGAGCGTCGTGCGGATGCCCGAGCAGTCGGCGCAGGGAAGTTCGCCCGCGTAGACGCCGGCGGCCTTCTGCATGGGCGTGAGATCCTGAGCCTGAACCTGGACCGGAGCAACCTCGGGCGCAGTGCCCGAAGAAGGCGAATTGCAACCCGCGAGACCGAGGGCGGCGGCCGCGCAGAGGGCGGCGATGGAGATTCTGGAGGCGTTCTTCATATGTGACGACGGCGCGCCTTCACCCGACACCGTCGGATTCGGCGCGCCGCTCTCTCTGGAATTGTCGGCTTGACTTGTGTTTACTTGGCCTTGCCGGCCTTGTCAGGCTGGGCGGCCTTTTCGGGCTGCGGAGCCTGCTTGCCGTCCTGCGGCTGCGGTTCGTCGGCCGTCTGCGCCTTGTCGGCAGGCGTCAGATCGACGGGAAGCTTGAGCGCGGGATCCTGAACGTCGGCAACGGGCGCCGGTGCCTGGAGGTCGGCGGGCGCAGCCTTGACGGTCGGCTGGGCTTCGGGCTCGGGAGCCGCGGGCGGGTTCGCCGCAAAGGCGGAGGAAGCGAGGAAAACGGAGGCGACGGCGAGAAGCTTGATGGTGTTCGTCATGATGTGTTCGGACTGCGTTGTGGCGCGGGTCCGTCCTTAATATATGGTTGATGGATCGTGGCGAAGCGTCGGGAGGGATCTTCCCTCCCGTCATGAAGGCGAAGCCTTACTTCTTGGCATCAGGCGCGGGGGCCGGCTGAGCCTGCTCGGGGGCCTTCTGGGCCTCGGCCGGAGCCTGCTGCTGAGCCTGTTCGGGCGCCTGCTGCTGGGCCTCGGGGGCCGGAGCGGGCTGGGTCTGCGCGGCGGGTTCGGCGGCGGGGGCCGGAGCCGGGGCTTCGTTGCAGCCCGTGAGCGCGATGGCACCGATGAGAGCGGCGGCGGTGGCGGTGAGAAGCTTGGCGTTGAATGTCATGATGTCGTCGGCGTGCAGTTGCTTGCAGTGTCGGTCCTGCTCCTGCGCGCACTCTCCTATATGTATGCTGTTTCTCGGATGGCGGTCCGCCCGACGGGGCTTCCTTCGCTTCGGTTCCCGTCGTTCGTCCGTTGAAGACATCTTGCCAGTCGGCGTGCCGCTTATGCGCAACAAATCATGTCCGACTGCGTGAGGCTGTTGCAGCAGGAAAGAAGCCGAAAAATCCGGGAACGGCACGGCGTGCAAAGCCGAGTGTGGTCCGCCCGCCCCGAGAGATGCGCCTGCTACCGTCACGCCACCTGCACACCGCCTAGTGTGGTCCGCCCGCCCCGAGAGATGCGCCTACTCAAAACGCCTTATCTCTTCGGCTTCCCTGAGGCTGTAGCATTATGGGCAGGCCCGCAGAGCCCCTCGCTTTGCGCTAGAGTTAGGACATCTGGTGCCCTGCTTCCGGCCCCGACGCGGATGCTGACGCGCCCCGAGGCCGGCAAAAACAGAAACAGAAGAAGAAGGATTCGCAAAATGTCATGGGATTTTGAAAAACACTACATCAACGGCGAATGGACGCCTTCGGAGGACGACGCCTGGATCGAGGTCGAGAACCCCGCCACGCTCGAGCGCTTCGCCCGCATCCCCGACGGCACGCCTGCCGACGCGGACCGCGCCGTTGCGGCCGCAAAGGCCGCGCTCGAAGGCTGGCGCACGACGCCCCTCGCAGAACGCATCCGCCTGATGAAGGCCATGCTCGCGAACTTCGAGGCCCTGCACGACGAGATCATCCCGCTCGAAGTGGCCGAACTCGGCGCACCCGTCGGCTTCACGACCAGGACCCACTGCGAGTACCAGTACGTGCGCGTGCGCTCCTACATCGAGGCGGCGGAACGCATGGTCCTCGAGGAAACGCTCCCGAACTCCACCGTCTACCGCGAGCCCGTCGGCGTCGTCGCCTGCGTCACGCCCTGGAACTATCCGCTCGGCCAGGTCGTCCAGAAGGTCGTCCCCGCCATCCTGATGGGCTGCACCGTCGTTCTCAAGCCCAGCCAGCACACGCCGCTCACGGCCTGCCTGCTCGCCGACGCCGCGGGCTTCCCAAAGGGGGTCTTCAACATGGTGAGCGGCCGCGGCTCCAGACTCGGCGACCGCCTCGCCTCGCATCCCGACGTCGACATGGTGAGCTTCACGGGCTCCACCACCGTCGGCATCCGCATCGCGCAGCGCGCGCTCGAGAGCGTCAAGCACATCAGCCTCGAGCTCGGCGGCAAGTCCCCCGCCGTGTTCCTGCCCTCCGACGACTACTCGGCCGCCTACCCCAAGATCCTGAGCTCGATCTTCTTCAACGCGGGCCAGACCTGCACGGCTCTCTCGCGCCTCATCGTGCCCCGTCGCGACCTCGCGCGCATCGAGTCCGAATTCTGCGAGCTCGCCGCCAAGCTCGTCGTCGGCGACCCGACCGACCCGAAGACCGACATCGGCCCCGTCTCCTCGAAGGCCCAGTTCGAAAAGATCGCCGAATACGTGCAGGCCGGCATCGACGAAGGCGCACGACTCGTCATGGGCGGCGTCCCCACCGACATGTCCCGCGGCTACTACGTCAGACCCGTCGTCTTCTCCGACGTGAGAAACGACATGCGCATCGCCCGCGAGGAGATCTTCGGCCCCGTGCTCTGCATCATTCCCTACGACACCGTCGAGGAGGCCGTCTCAATCGCCAACGACACGCCCTACGGACTCTCGGGCTACGTGCACGCCCCGACGAAGGCCGAGGCGGTCGCGGTCGCAAAGCGCATCCACTCGGGCAACGTCTACATCAACGACGCCCCGCGCGACGTCACCGCGCCCTTCGGCGGCTACAAGCAGAGCGGCATCGGACGTGAGGGCGGCCTCGCGGGCCTGCTCGAATTCACGCAGCAGAAGGCCGTCTTCGACCGAACGACATACTGACACCTGCCCAAACGCATGAAAAAGCCTCCCGACTTCGGGAGGCTTTTTCATGCCGGAAATGCTCGAAACTCAGAACGGCAGCACCTTCTCCGCCGCGTCGTAGATCTCGCGGGCCTTGACGGCCAGCCTGGCCCTCACCCAGGTGAGCAGCGGACTGTTCGTCGAGCATTCGTGCCAGAAGAGGCCGGGACGCCAGGGAAGGCTCACGTCCTCCTCCGAATGGAGAACGTCGAGCGGCAGGCCCTTCGCAAGAAGAACGGCCGTTTCCCTGGGCGTGCGCATGACCAGGTCGGTTCTTGCGACGAGCGAGGCGCCCGCCACGATGAAGGGCATCTCGCAGCAGAGGCGGTCGTGCACGTTCATCGCCTGCTGTCCGATGATGAGACGCGGGCCGTCGGTGCTCATCGTGATCGCCACGCCCACATGCTCGTACTTCGCGACGTCCTCAAGACGAAGAGGACGCTTTTTGACTCGCACGCCTTCGACAACGCTGAAAACGGCCACAGCTTCCTGCGCGTCGCCAACGCCGACTACCGCCGTCCCGACGGCAAGCGCGTCCACACGGTTCGCGACGTGATCGTTGAGCTTGACGAAAACGGCGGCGTGGTCGACGACTTCCGTCTCTACGACATCCTTGACCCGTATCGCGACAACATCGTGAAGGCCATGGACCAGGGCGCCGTCTGCCTCAACATCGACGCCTCCAAGTCCGGCCAGACGCTCTCCGCCGAAGAACTCGCCAAGATGGACGAAAACGGCCAGTTCGGCGACATCGCCGGCGTCGGCCCGGGCCGCAACTGGGCTCACGTCAACTCCGTCGACTATGACCCGACCGACGACTCCATCATCATCTCCTCGCGCCATCAGGGCATCGTCAAGATCGGCCGCGACAAGAAGATCAAGTGGATCCTCGCTTCGCCGGAAGGCTGGAAGAAGGGCTGGGCTGAAAAGGTCCTCACCCCGGTCGACGCCAAGGGCAACAAGATCAAGTGCGAAGGTTCCAAATGCGAAGGCGACTTCGACTGGTCCTGGACGCAGCACACCGCCTGGCGCATCGACAGCAAGTCCGACAAGAACGTCATCTACCTCTCCGTCTTTGACAACGGTGACGGCCGCGGCATGGAACAGCCGGCCCTGCCGACGATGAAGTACTCCCGCGCCGTGGTGTACAAGATCGACCAGAAGAAGATGACGGTCGAACAGATCTGGGAAGTGGGCAAGGACCTCGGCTATCCGTTCTTCTGCCCGGTCACCGGCCTGACGAAGTACATGGAAGACAAGGACACCATGATGGTGTACTGGTCCACCGCCGGCCTCGGCGCCACGCCTGAAAAGCGCACCAACACCCTCGGCCGCGTCATGCCGCACATCGCCGAATACCGTTGGGGCGAAACCAAGCCGGTCGTCGACATCGAACTCAAGGACACGTTCGGCTACCAGGCCTTCCCGATCAGCGTCGAAAAGGCCTTCACGAAGAACTGATGACTTCTCAAAGTTGATTCTTCAGTCCTGAGCGAGCGGGCGAAGCAGCAATGCTTCGCCCGCTTCGTTTCTTCAGATCCCCGGCTTCATCCAAACGCTCGCTTCGGATGCATTCGTTCACCGTGCGCCTTCTGCGGCCGCTGCGTCAAGCTCGTCGTCTGCTCCTGCGGAATAAAAAAGCCTCCCGAAGTCGGGAGGCTTTTTCATGCCGGGAATGCTCGAAAAGCTGCTCGATCAGTTGGCGCGCGTGAACGTGATGAGCGGGATTTCGTTGAAGGTGCCGCTTCTCACGGGGAAGCCCGCCCAGAAGCCCGCGCCCTGGGAGACGTAGAGCTTCATGCCGCCCAGCTCGTAAAAGCCCTTGACGAAGCCGTTGTTGGCAAGCGAGGCGAGAATCGCGACGGGACCCGTGTGGCCGCCGTGGGATCCACCTTCCAGGCAGGGTTCGCAGCCTCGGGAGCCGTGCGGGGCTGATGGTCCATCAGGATGCGGAGGTCGTCGTCGGCGAGATTGGAGAGCGTACCCGCAAGGTCGTGACGGCCTGCGCCCGTGCGCTCGGCCGCGAGGTCGTCCACGCCCGCCACCGTCACGCGGCGGCCCTTGACGGCGATGGAGACGGCCTCGTTCTCGAGGATCACGACGCCATGGCGCCTGATGATCTCAAGGAGCTTCTCGCGCTCGGGACGGATGTACTCATGGTTGCCCGTCACGCCGAAGATGCCGTAGGCGGCCTTGAGGCCGGAAAGAGGCGCGAGGTCCGCGTCGCGCTGAAGAACGGCAGCCTCCCTGTCGAGCGGACCGTCGGAGAAGTCGCCCGTGATGAGGACGAGGTCGGGCTTGGCCTCATTGACGGCCTTCACCACGGCTTCGGTGCGGGCGGCGGGGAAGAGGTTCGAGGCGTGCAGGTCCGTGATCTGGGCGACCTTGAAGCCCTCGAGCTCGGGCGGAAGGTTCCTGACGGCCACGGTCATCGGCTCGACCGTAGGCTCGGAGAGCGCGTTCCAGGTCGAGGTGATGCCGAAGAAGATGCCGAAGACGGCCACGAAGCACGTCGAGACGATCGTGAAGAGGTCGCGCTTCTCGACGGGAAGCCCCATCTTCCTGCGCACGAGTCCGCGCACGCCGCCGATCACGTCGCGCGCGAGCGCCAGCAGGAAGAACCAGTAGGCAAAGCTCACGAAGAGGCCCGTGACGGGCAGCGTATCGACGATGAAGGCGCGCTCGAAGAGGTCCGTCATGTCGAGAAAGGCGAAGTGCGAGGCGCCCGCAAGCGCAAAGAAGGCCGTGACGGCAAGCTTCGAGGTCGTGCCGAGATGGGCGATGCGGATCGTGCGCCAGATGCCGTAGGCGGCCATCAGTGCCGTGACGAGCGCGCAGATGAGATAGACGGTGACGTGCATGGAAATGGAATCGGTCTTGTGGTCTGGTGGTTTGGGAGACTTCTGCGGAAAGCCTGAGGGAGACCCGTCCGAACGTGAAGCGGCAGGCATTGTACACGGAGGCGCAGGAATACTGGTGCTGCAAGGCGTCGAATTCTTGCGTAATGTCCTCATCTGCGGACGGCTTTGCCTTCCCAAGAGAATGGCTGAGGAAGGAAGACCGGATGCAGCAGGGCTGCAGGTCAGGAAACTAGGCAACCTCGCCGCTGAATCGGGAGGGACTTGTGAAGACCATGGCCGCCTGTTCCTCCTCGAGCCTGCGGCTGTGCTCGCGTTCGAGAAGTTGTTCGCCCCAAAGGCGGCAGAAGGCGAGGAAAGCCTGGAGGTCGGAGGAGCGGTACTTCTGCTTGTGCATGCAGAAGGAGAGCTGCCTTGTGAAGGTCTCGGGACACTTGACGCGCCTGAGGTGCGGGCCGAAGAACGGATCGTGAAGGATGCGCTCGGAGATGAAGGTGAGGCCCATGCCGTTGATGATCATGCCGACGATCGCCTCGAAGCTGTTGACGTTCGCGATGATGTTGTGCTCGGAGAGGTGAAGGCCGATCTGGGCGTCGAAGAAGATGCGGGTGCTCGAGCCCTCCTCTCGAAGAATCCAGCGCTCGCGAGAGAGCTGCTCCCAGGTCGCGACGCCCTGTGTGAGACGGTGGCCCTTGGGCGCCACCACGACCATTTCGTCGGAAATCCACGGCTCGGTGATGAGGTGCGGATTTGTGACGGGGCCCTCGACGATCGAGATGTCGGTCGAGAAGTTGAGGAGCGATTCGGCCACCTCGGCGGTGTTAGCGATGCGCATTTCGGGCATCCAGCCCGCGTGCGCCTGAAAGTCGCGCATCAGGTCCGAGAGCATGAAGGAGCCGATCGTGAACGTACAGGCAAGCCTGAGCTGGCCCGTCGTGCGACCCGAAAAGAGCGACTCGATGTCGTCGGTGCGCTCCATGAGCTCGTCGGCGGCGGGCTTGAGGCGTCTGCCTTCGGCCGAAAGAAGGAGTCGGCCGCGGGTGCGCTCGAAGAGCGTGACGCCGAGGCGCCCCTCGAGCTCCGTCAGGGCCTGGCTCACCGCGCTCTTGCTCATCGCAAGATCCTGAGCCGCAACCGACAGGTTCTCGGTGCGGGCGACTGCAAGAAAGACCTGCATCTGGCGAAGCGTAATCTGCATGACTGGGTCCTCGTGGGAAGGTTGGCGGGAATGACGGTCCGGCTCCCTCGAACGAGGGACCGTCTGAAAGCCGGCATTCTCAAACGATGATTATGGCACGCACGCTCCGTGATCCCAAGCCCAAAGCGGGAAAACCCGTGAGGAAATCACGCTCGAGGGTCAGACGGCGGGCCTGCGCCTCTCTCTCGAAAGGCCGAGCAGAATCCGCATGTCGGCGCTGAGCTTCACGTCGTGCAGGACCGAAGCGTCCCCGCACCAGACGACGTCCTCGGGCGAAAGACGCCAGGCGGCGTGCCTGATGAAGCTCTCTCCTAGAAGTGCGGCCGCCCTCGGAATGCTCATCACGTCGACCAGTCCGATCTCGTAGTCGGGCCAGTTTCGAGGGCCGCCCAGAAGCAGTCCCGGCGTGAAGTGCCGCCTGCAGTACGGCCTGTTGCGCCCGATCTCGCGGTGAACCGCCATGCCCGTGAAGAGGATCGTGTTGTGCGTGCGCTGGCGCGTGGGCTCGATCTCGGCCGAAGTGCGGTAGCGGGCGAATACGCATCCCGGAAAATCGACTTCCATCGAGGGCGGCACGGGCCAGGCCACCTGCTGACGAACCTTCTCGGCCGCATAGTCCGAGGACCAGTTGCCGATCGCCTCGCGGGCCTCCTTCGCGAGGTTCTTCACGACGTTCCAGCGGGCGAGAATGCGGCGGGGCTTCGCGGCGCCTTCATTCGTCTTCACGTTCGTGAACCTCAGGCGCTTCTCCTCCTCGAATTCGGTCCTCAGGGCGTCCGGATCAGTCGTAAAAATCGAAAGCGGCACGACGACGCTCATCACACGCGTCTCCACATTGGCCTCGATCCATTCGGCCGCATCCTCGTAGGAAAAGAGATACTTCGCCTGCTGCGCCGCGTAGTCGAGCCTGGCAACCTCCTCGGCGCAGGCCGAGCGCACGCGGTCCGAAAGAAGAAGCCTCGGCAGGTCGACGCCAGCACCTTGATTGAAGGCGCTGTACGACGCCCAGGGCCCGATCGAGATGAGCTCAGTCATCGGATGCCTGTAGGTGCGAAGCCACTCGGCCGCCTCGACGGGATCCTCCGTCATGATGACGCTCCTTCGCCTCAATTCCGCCTGACGCCTTGCAACGTCCACCGCCAGAAGCACCGTTCCCGGGGCCGTCTCCTTGTCTTCCATGTCCATCGCGCAGTTGCGGGCGCTGCCACGGGCAGGTCCTATCCTTAATATTGAATGTTTTATAGAAGGTATATTCTATTCGAAGAAGCCGAAAAAGGCCTCCCCCTGCGGAAGACCTGCAAAAAGTCGTGAGGACGCAGGATGTCCAGACTTTCGGTAAAGCCGAACGATTGAAGTCATATCGGACGCATTTTCCGAACGATCGGTTCTGAAAAAAACGACGCCTCCGAACGAATTTTCTGCCAAAATAGCTCCGCAAACCAAGGGTAATCCCGCCCTTTTCTTGAGAATTCCCATGTTCAAAAAGCTTCACTACAAGGTTCGCGGCCTGCCCACGCCGCTCGCCGGTCTCGCGCTCGGCATTGCGAGTCTGGGCTGGTGCCTCGAGAACGCCCTGCCGCTCGCGGGTTGGGGCCAGACGACGGGTGCCGTGATCGGCCTCGTCATGATCGGCTTTCTGGTGCTTCGCTTCACGGCGCACCACGACACGCTCTGGGCCGACCTGAAGCATCCCGTCGTGGGCAGCATCGTCCCGACGTTCGCGATGTGCCTGATGGTGGTCTCGAAGACCGCGGGCCACTGGATGCCCGAAGCGGGCGTCGTGCTCTGGTGTGCGGCGGTGCTCCTTCATCTGGCGGCGCTCGGCATCTTCGTCGTGAACCGCCTGCAGGAACCGAGGCTCGAGCTCATGGTGCCCTCCTGGTTCGTGCCGCCCATCGGCATCGTGGTGGCCGACGTGACCTTCCCCGAGGTGGCCGTGCTGCTTCCCTTCGCGAAGATCCTCTTCTGGATGGGCGCCGCGGCCTATGCCGTGCTCCTGCCGCTGATGATCTACCGCCTCTTCTTCCTCCCCGAAGTCCCCAACGGCGCCAAGCCCACGATCGCGATT
>OCHM01000703.1_pt1 | contig 19482 bp, 20 predicted proteins | sample 1538901 | NCBI WGS metagenome assembly OCHM01 (sample SAMN04571734, study PRJEB22368) | human gut metagenome | biome: human gut; material: stool | host: Homo sapiens | place: Luxembourg | collected 2012-11-08 | reverse complement strand
TTTGACCCATATAACGCCATATAAATTGTTTATAAGGCTCTTTTTTGTAGAAAAACAAAAACTCGTTGTACATCCACACAAGAACGTACAACGAGTTTTTTTTATTTATATTGGGAGTTTTGACACACCCTCTTGACCATTTTTTCACCCCTTTTTCATGGGGTTCAGAAAACACAAACGTAACAATGTAACAATGTAACACCCCCAAAAGGGCAGCATCAAAGAAAACACCCCTATAAAGAAACATAAATAACTGCATGTCAAATATATACAACTTATCAATGTTAGCAATTTTCAACCCGCGCGCACCCGTCATATTGCTATTTATCTACGTTTATTAACAATCTAAAACAATTCTCCATTGCTCTGTTCCAACTCAAAAAACAAAGGGGAAGTGAAGACGGTCCGAAGTAAATGCGTAGCTTTGTGGGGGCGTTTGACGCCATCGACAAGCCAAAATACGCCTTGCGGCAGTCATTTGAACTACAAGAACAAGGATAACCCCGCGTTTTCAGCGTCCCAGGAGCCCATGTCCTCACCAAGGAGAATATCAAGCAGACGAAACGTAACTATCTGATGCATAATTATTTCGTTAAAAATAACCCCGTATATTGCAGGAGTAACCCCAAAAGATCTTACCTCCACAAAAAACACAAGATTTCTCACGCCCAACAGCGACATTCGCCGTCTTTTGTAGGTGTTTTTGTGCTTGCAACTCCTAAAAACGACCTCTTTCACCTTCCCAACAAGGGATTATTTTTCGCTTTTTCCAACAAAAGCAAGGAATAAAGTATCTGATTTCTCGACAAAATTGAAGATTGAGAGATCTGATTTGCTGACAAAACACAGAGACTACACTTCTGCTTTTCTGACAAAATGCAGAGTTTATACCTATTATTGTTTTGGATGCAAAACAACAAAGGAGGCAGACCAACCGTGGGCGCACCTCCTTGTAAAGCGAAGAAACGTATATCTGCTACCTATCTCTATTGAAGATTTTATCTATGGATGGATAAATCTCTTCTTCGGTTTCGTAAGGAATAATTGTAAAATAAAGATTACCATTCAGCATAGCAGATAGGTTTGATTTTCTTTTATCGTAGAAAATGAAAACGGGTATGTTATGCGCTTCGGCATAGGCCAACTCGTAACCCACGCCATGAGATGGACAGGTGCATTCTGCTATGACGAGGTCGCAGCTTTTCAGCCACTCGGTGTCTCTCTCGTAGATATGCACATCAGTTTCTTTAGTTTGAGCCTTCAAACTCATATTCGATTTTCCTATATGCTCAGTGAGCACAATATCCGTCTTCTTTATATAATTGATCATCTTCTGATACAAAGCAGCATCAACCCGACCACCTCGGATGGAACCTGCAAAATACACTTTCATGTTCATATTGTCCGTTAATTGTTTATTTTTTATAGATAACTAATCATTCTGATACTGAAACGTCAGTAGCGACTACCGCCATTTCTTTCTGAGCATATCATAATGCAACTTGTGCCAGCCGAGGATGCTTCTTGTCATCCTCACCGACCCTCATTCTCGTTTTCACCTTGACATACATTGGTGCAAAGGTAGGATTAATCCCCAAACTGCGCAAACAGAAATGTATCACACAACGAGAGCATATCGAACTATTTAGCATCTTTTATGGATGTAAAACTCAAAAAGAGCCAAATTCAATAGAAAAAACGTTGAACTCAAGGATTTTATTCGCAAAAAGTATGCGTGGGATTGTTTTTTGCAAACAGACGAAACCTTTCGAAAGCAGGACAGACAAACACCTTCAAATAATGTGTTGAAAACTTGCGGGAATGAGTTTTTTCCCTTATCTTTGTAACCGAATCGCTACACATGGCATGCCATTCAGGCCAACTTGGTGGCTCTGCCATCGATACTCGGCGTCTTTCAATAAACAATCACTCTTTCTAAATACGATCATATATGATGAACTTTTTTTTATTAATGCTAACATGGCTGATATGCTACCTTGTAACGAGGGAGAAAAAAACGTCTAATTGGAGCAGTTGCAAGCCAACTAGCAAGGAGGACATTTTACGAAGTTTGATCGACTGTGACAAACATAACGAAGATATACAACGTTCGATAGGAAATGAGGTGATAGCTAATAGTTTGAGGGAGAAATGGATGAAGAACGAGGAGGAGCTGGAAGCGCTCAAGAAGGCCAAGCAGGAGGAATGGGAGAGAAGCTTGAAGAATCCTACGTTCGAACAGAAGGTGCTATTTTACTCCTGTACAGTACTTTTGTGGATTGGTATTATCGCATTTATCATTTTCTTTTACTACAAAGTACTGCCCCTCCTGAAATAATGACGGAACGAATGGGCGTACTCAAAAAAATGAACTACCAAAGCTACACACGCCTGTTGAGTGCCATTCTTGTCCGAGCGACGACTATCTAAACCGAATAGGAGGTAAACTCTAATCATAGGTGTTCATCTCCTACTTTCGTGTTTACCGACCTCTCACGCACCGTACACGCGGTTTTGCATACAGCGGTTCCTAGTTTGGGTGCCATTCGAGATACGCCCCCATTAAAGTAGCATACTCTTTAAAGGTAACAAGGCTGAGAAGTTCTTTCCTGACTTCGTCACTTTTTTAGAGTAAGCCTGTAAGTGTCTGATAATCAACACTTTGATTTACGCTCTGGGTGACGCGGAAAAATGAGAGTAAAATAGCAGATTCGTACTCCCATACGAGAGGCTGTTCAAATATTGCATTCTCGTTGAGGAATATTGGATGACTTATTTTTCTTGGGTGAAACGATGACGAAGTCAGGAGATACGCCCCATTAAAGTAGCATACTCTTTAAAGGTAACAAGGTTGAGAAGTTCTTTGTATGTCATTGCGAATCATTTTTATATTTGCTGCAAAATTATAGATGGACTATGCAAAATATTGGCACAAGTCATAAGAAAAAACTGCAATCATTTATCCGTTAAGAACCTTAATGGCTCTGTTTACCACTACAAAGAGAGTACTTCATGGTCTGCACCCATGAAAGCACCTCTTTGTAGTGGTCGGTGTTGGAGATTCAAGAAATCTTCAGATTTTGAAAGTTTTCTCAATGTTAACAGTCTCCATAAAACCTCTATTGAAACCAGAATGTTCTTCAAAGACTCCGAAAAACATTATATCAAAATCTTTATCCTTCAACATATTCTTCTGAATCGTTTATATCTTCGGTAAAATCGATGATTTCTACATTATACTCTTTAAGTATCTTCTTCCAATCCTGCGATAGGGTTATTCTATTCTTTGAGTCTAAGTAACGTTTCGCTTTCCAGATTCTATCCTGTCCCAAGAATATTTCACTTTTTGATTCTGCATCATCATTCTTGTCAAATGCAACATTGGCATGATCGTCATCCCAAATACCTCCATTAACAGAAAGCAAATCATATAGGATGGCCAGTTTTCTGTGACTCCACTGCTTTCCGTTTCTGTCCAAAGTCTTGTTTTCAAAAAAGAACTCGCATCTTTTTTGTTGAAGTAGTTCCTGACTATTCAGACCTTTATTAAAGAAATCTTTGTAGAAGCTAATGAAATGCTTTGTTCGGACAATCCTCTTCCATTCGCTGGTTTCATAATTGCTATAATACCAAGGCGATTGCTGTTCCCAAAAAGCCTTGTTGTCAATTTCATAAAACAGAAGTATTTTTTTAATGTCTATGTGTGACGAACCTGTAGGCTTTGTGCCAAGAAGACTGATAATCTTATCCTTGAATGATGTTATGCTATTGAGGATATTGCCCCTGTCAATAATCTCTTTATCCTGGAAAAACTCAAAGATGGTGTTACCTCCAACCCCCTTACCATCCAGGAAGTAGGGAATCTCCTGAATTTCCCAGATACAGGATTCTATCTTGCTCGTGTTGGCTTCATCAGAGAAGTAGAGTCTTGATAAAAGTACTTCTTCTTCACTGAAGGTCTTACTGTTGATATTGTCCTCCTCTTCTTCATCTCTCGTTGCAATATCAATGTCATGAATACGTCCACTTTTGTTAATGAACGCATTGACTATTGTTTCGATAGATGTTGCAGAACGTTTGTAGCACCAGAATCTGATGTAATAAAAATGCAGTAATCTCACCAAAAGCTGGTCATCCCTTTCTTCGCCTTTACACTTTTTGAAATATGTCATCCATGGCCAAAAGAGCATAGACTTGTTTCTGGCGATAGACTTATTCTTGTAGTCATTCCTTGCTTCCTGGTTACCACCTCTTGGATCACTAATGTCCCATTTGCCATCATAAGTGTTTATCTCATTCCAAAGACAGTTGATAAATGAGTCGAACCAACCTGTGTAAAGACCATTGTAGAGAGACTGCAGTTCATTTCTGAATTCCTGGCTGCAGATAAACATCAGACCTGTCATATAGGTTTTTATGACATCGACCTTAATATTGCTTGCCTTTTTGGATGGATCATTGAAATATTCCAAGCCTTCAATACAGGCAAGAAAATTGTTGAATCCCTTGTCTGCATTCACATTTTTGGCATTTCCTTTTGTCCTATTTCTCCAGAAGAAAGTTTGCCATTCCTCCCACTCACGACCGTATTTTAAGAGTTCTGAGCTAGGCAAGACTCTTGATTTCTGCATTTCATTATCAGATAACTGCTCACCACGAGAATTCATTGTTATGTACAGTTCCTCGCCCTGAGAAGTTGCTTCTGTTTTGAAGTGCCAGAAATGAATATTTGTGAGAAGATAATCAAAGTAAAAATTTGATGCGTTACCAAAAATTTTCTTGATTGATTTGAGTGCAGAAATCATGGACATCACTGTCGGGTCATTTTTGTAATCATCAAGGAACCAGTGAGGAGAATTGTTTAAATCCATGATGAAATCAAAAGCGCTGCAGCCTTCTTCTCTAGCATGCCTTATCAATTGAACTAGGAACTGCTGGGTCAGGCTTCTGACTTTGTAGGTGAAGCCCATATGCAAATCATCCTCATCTGCTCTACATATTGTCAAGAAGTCATCAATTCTCTCTTCAATGGTTGCTCTATAGAGAAGAAGCAAAAAAAGAGTAGTGATTCTCTGTTGACCATCAATGAGAAACTCATCAAGGATTCTCTCACTTTCGTACTTTACATATGAGGGTTTGTAGGAATAGAGAAATCCTACGTTTATGTTCTTGTTTGTGTGAACATGGTGGCATTCCTGACAAGGAGAGCCTTTTTTCTCCAACTCCTGAAGAAATTTTTCCAACACATCACTATTGTTACCCCATACATATTCTCTCTGTATCTCCGGAACAATCATATTGTTCAGAGAAAACAGAGTTAGAAGGTTTTCATCTTTAAGATACGCGTTACGCTTGCTCATTTGATATATTTAAGAAGTTACTTATTCGTTTAATTATATATTCTCGTCTTGCAAGGATATCAGACCTATCCCATCGGTTCATCATTTTCATATCGATGGATTCGTCATGGCGCTCTAGAAAAATCTTGTTGAAAGCATCATATACATGAGGTCTGATAAAGAAACCTTCTTGAGACTTACGCATGATATCTATTCGTTTCTCCAAGAAAAAGTCATTTCCATAGCCTCTGTTGACAGATTCATGAAGTACGCACATATTTCCAAGAGAATTGACCGGTATGACTTTCTCAATTCTATTATTGATACGAAACTTAATATCATCTTTCCAGTTTTGATTTTCCCAATCTATATCGCAGTCATTAATATTGATCTTTTCTTCTTCACTGAGCGATTGGTTTATGATATCAATGTATTCTTTGAGAATCTGTGTTTGCTTAATCTTGTCCTTGATTCTGTCTCCAACGGGTGTCTGCGGGAATATATGTTCTAAGTCTTCCTTGTAGGCCTTGAAGTGTCTGGCAGGAAGACATGTATTATTCGATGAGAGGATGCTGATGATGTCGAGTAATACCGATACCGTAATCAGCTTATTATCATACCAGTTTTCTAAGAACGCGGTTTTTTCATTTTCCTCTTTGCATCTTTCCGTTTGATTGATTAAATCATTAAAAACTTCGGTGCTTGCAATTCTTTTCTTTAGGAAGCGAATGAAGTCTTTCCTATAAAGCTTCTTCCATTGGTGTAAAAGCTCTTTGAAGCTGAGAACAGGCTCTTCTTTTATCTTTTCTCTAGCATAGATACTTGTGAAGAGTATGAGATGGTATAGTTCTTTATCATTGCACCAGTTGTCCATTGTTCTTTGTAGCAATTGTAACTCATCTAAAAAACCATCTTCTATTACTTTCTTCTCGAAGAATTCCATATCTAGCACACCTTCTCCGTATGCCAGAACATACAGTTTATAGAGATGGTTTATAGGGTATGTTACATCATTGAATGAAATGGACTCCTCATCTGGGACTTTGGATTCTTTAGTGAATTGATGAAAGTAGTTTTTCTTGTTTTCGTCAGCCCACCAATGGTTAATGCGGTCAAGCATAAGTCCTATCTTTACTCTTCGCTCGTTAATCAATACGTTCTGTTTTATGCTGTCATCAATATCTCCAATCTCTTTTTTTTGCAACTCTAGTAATGATTAATGCACGGATAAGGTCGGCTCCATCCAAAGGGACTCTTTTTCTGTTCAAATTTTCAAACAACTCCTGCTCCTCGATATTCTTAGGGAGATTCACAATTAGCTTGACATGGTTGAGAATCTTGTCTTTCATCGCTGTAACTGAATTAGGATAGGTTTCAAACCAAGTCTGGATAGCCTTGTAAGCATTGAACAAATAGAATACGTCCTGATAGTCGTAGTCCTTCCCTTTAATGGTTGTATTCTCCAGAAATTGCTCCCAATTCTGTATGTTTTTGAGTTCGTTAGGTTTGAAAATATATTCCTTGAGAAACTCTTCTGTTTCCTTTCTTACATTATATTGCAACTTCTCGTTGATTAACTCATATTCGTTGAGATATGAAAGAATGACAGTAAGGGTAGTCAGCCTTTGCTGTCCATCCACAACGTTGAATGTCTTAGAATCCTAACTCTCAACAAGAGTGATGTTCTGAAGACAGTAAAACAGATTAAGGTCCTCATTGGGTGAGAACTCATTGATGTCTTTTAGCAAACGCTCGATGTCTTTTGTATCCCATTTGTATCCTCTTTGATAAGGAGGAATGGAATATGTCTTCCCTTGCAAATAGGAGTCGAACAATTCTTTAGAACTATAAAGTAATTTATCATATACTGCCATATATATATGTGTATTTTGTTAAAATATGCTCAAGATTCGTTTATACATTATGATATGTAAAAAATATACTTCGAAAACTCATCATAGTATCTCCAGTGCGATAACGACGAAGGCTTCTGCATCTACCAGGGTCTGATGGTTATTTGACATTTCATAGCCGCAGCCGTCTGTAATAACATTAATGGTGTGGCTGCCTTGTGGCCAGACTCGGCACGAAGCGACGCATGTACAGTAGGACGGATTGTCGGGATAGTCCATCCAATAGATATGGAATACGGCTTTCAGACAACTCTCGTCGAATGCCTTATTGTTGGCTACGAGAGGGAGACCGGCTATCTTTGACTCTATCTGCTTCCACACTTCGGGAAAGATGGGCGCATCTTCTGTTTCCAGCATTACTTACCCTCCTTATACTTGTTCCACATCCTCTTTACTTTTCCTGCAATCTCCTTACGTAGTCATAGAAGTTCGAGCACTTCAAGTTTTCAACATTCCAAAGCAATTCCTGTTGGAAGTCGATTGTCGAGCGGACATGCAGTTCAAAAAGTGCACTTCAACGTCACCTATGCTCAAATCTACATTGTCCATCCAGCGGAGGTTCAGTTTCTCGAATGAATTCTTATGTGCACGATAGATGATCTCCATAATCCATACGAGCTTATTGGTTTGGTTCAGTGCCATATTCGTATATTACATTTATATAGATAACGTTTCGACTGCAAAGATATTACTTCGGTGTGCCTTTTTTACGTTCATACCATCATAATATTTGGCCAGAACAACTGTTAAAGTCACCTTTGAAATTGGTAGCGTTTTAAGGAGGCGTGAATTCAACCATCATACTCCATTGCCGTTAGCGCTCAAAAAGAGGGATGGGGACAAAAAAACAAAAAGTTTTCAAAATTATACCATTAGGTATAATACCTTTGGGTATAATTTTGTATCTTTGCAGAGAGCCAAACATAAAGCATTATGAACAAGATACCATTCGAATATGGTTCTATCGCCGAAAACGAGTATTTCATTGATAGGATCGAAGACAGAAGAGACCTCAAGACTTTCCTTGGAGGAGGCATCAATGTGATGCTGATTTCTCCAAGACGATGGGGGAAATCCTCCCTTGTCAAAGCTGCCATGGAAGAGCTGAAACAAGAACAGAAAGACGTGAGAGTCTGCTACTTGGATGCCTTCAAGATTTTCTCAGAGGAAGAATTCTACAACAAGTTTGCAAGCGCTGTCCTCCAGGGTGTCTCTTCCACAATGGAGAAAAGATGGGCCGACATCGTGAAATTCATCCAGACCATATCACCAAGTCTTACTATCAGCAGCGACCCAGTGAACGCCGTAGAAGTAAACCTAAGTTTCAAGCCTTTGAAGGAAAGCGCCGAGGAGATACTCAATCTTCCTGAAAAAATAGCCAAGGCAAAAGGCATCCATGTCATTGTCTGCATTGACGAGTTCCAGCAATTGGCAAACCTGCCCGACTGGAAGCGACTGGAGGGAACCATGCGTTCGGTCTGGCAGGGACAACACAGCACGACGTACTGTCTCTATGGAAGCAAACGCCACATGATGATGGACATATTCGGCAACTCGAAAAATCCATTCTATCGTTTTGGACAAATGATGACATTGAAGAAGATTGCCAAAGAATACTGGAAGCCCTTTATCCACGACAGCTTCTACAATTACGGTAAGTCTATCAGCGACGACATAATAGAAAAAATCTGCAACACCGTGCAATGCCACTCCTGGTACATGCAGCAATTCTGCTTTCTTATTTGGACTCGCACGGCAACAAAAGTCACAGAAGAAATCTACCAGTCACAACTCACCAAGCTCTTGGACACCAATGCCGATATGTTCATCACCGATATAGACAGCATGCCAGCCTCCCAGATAGCATTTTTGCGTGCCGTCTGCATGGGAGAGACTCATTTCAATGCCCAGACGGTAGTAGCAAAATACGGGCTTGGCGCACCACGCACCATCACCAAAAACAAAAAGACTCTTGTAGAAAGAGACTTCATCGAGAAGTCGGGCGATGGTTTCAAGATGGTTGACCCCGTCTTCGAATTGTGGTTCAAACGGGAATACTGCAACGTACCACCCCTGCTGAAATATTGACAAAACCAGCACGCATGTATTTCTTCCGACACAACTTGCCGTTCCATTCTTGTCCGAGCAACGACTAGCTAAAAAAATAAACGCCTTGAAAATCAAGGCGTTTACTTACTTTTAGTTGCGGAGGCAGGAACAGTATGTCAAGACATTGATTTTTGTGGTTTATACAAAAAGTATTCCTTCAAACTTTTCTTTCGTCCTGAGCTAACACATAATTCAGATGCCTTTCAAGCTGTTCTGCAAGCTTTTTAAGCTCCGCAATACGCTCATTCTTCTCATCTATCACCATTTTGAGGGCTTGATTCTCAGCTTTTAAACTATTAATCTCAATCCGGATGTTGTTGCTGTTAACAATGTTTTTATCACCCTCTATTGCTGGAACTGTCCCATTAGTGTCCGACTTTTGAAAGATTTTATCCATCGGACAATGGAGTATTTCAGCAATTCGAACAAGACTATTAACCCTTATATTAGGTTTGTCGATAAAATACTGAATGGTGGTGTGCGTATCATCGCCCCATAATTGCTTGCAAAACTCCCTGTCAGACAGCCCTGCCTGCTGGATAAGTTCCTTCAAACGAACGTAATTGATAATTGTGAAGTCGTAAGTCATACCGATCAGCTAATTGTTAAAATCCTCCTTTTGTAGGAAAATAATTCCACTTAAAGTTGGATAAGATGAATTTTGTTTTTATCTTTGCAGCAAAATTAGCAATAAACAACGACATGAGCAAAGATTTTTTTAAGGAACTGACGCCTGTAGCCATACGGGACTACTACAAGTCGTTGTCTAAGAAAGACAAGGGCAATTTTCTTCAATTCCTCGTGGCGAATTGTGATCTCGGGTATAGCACTCTCATCAATAGATTGGCAGGGCGTTCGGAATTTCATCGACCAGAAATCATTATAATTAGCGAAATAATAGAAGGCGAGCTATGGAAAAAGTAGAATTTAGAGTTACCGCTGACGGACGGGTCATGTATCGAATTGCTGGGAAGGAAGAAAAGCGATTGACCAAGTTCACGAAGGACATCGTAGAACCGATGACAGCCCTCATTCATGACAGATTCCCAGAATGCTATGCGAGACTGGCCACCATCTACCGAAAAAATGTAACCAAGATGGTTGACAGGTTTGTCAGATGCAACTTCGGCGAAGAAGACCTTCTATCCGATGATGTCGAGCATGATCTTCTGCACTTTGAGGAGGTAAGATGCCCGCTTAGAGGGATATGCGAGGATGAGCGCGTGATCTGTAAGCCCAAAACACTGGTGAACTTGTCAAATGGAGAACGGACGGTCACGAAGCTCTATCTCAATGGCCACAGCCTTGATGACATTGCAGAGCAACTGGGCAAGAGTAAGAGCACCATCAAGACTCAGTTGCTCCGTGCGAAAAAGAAGCTGGGGGTGAAGAGTTGCCGAGACATCATCTGGGTTGTCAGAACGAAGGGTGTGGTTCTATGAGCCATCATTGTGCGAATTGTCCCAAGGGGAGGAATTGTATTAACGGTAAATGGTGCGTGCAGTTAGGAATCTACGTCCAGTACATGTCATCCGCACCGTGCCAATCTTCTAAAAAAGAATAGTATGAAAGTTAGAGAGATGGAAATCCAGATTGACAAGCTGGGTCTGGAGAAACTGAATGTCAGATTAGGAAAAGGTGGCAGAGTTCACTGGTTTCTGTGTTGCCAAAATGCCGATAATGGCAACTTGGTACTATACGATGGTCATGGCCATGCATATACGTTGCCATTATCAGCATTTTGGCCGTCAGAAGTATGGAAAGTGTCGGTGTCGGACATATCGATAGAGACACTGTTCGGTGAAGACGATGGCGTGTTGGTGGATGGGGTATTGGCTAGGAGATCACCAAGACTGGACCTGACGGATTACTCAGAATAATCTATGTATTTCCCCTGTAAATTTTCAATTCCTATTTTTGCATCAAAAACAGATCATGATTAAAGCTGAAGACATTCTCAACGCGACGCACGGTGGATTGGACATCATCCTGGACTGTTACCCGCAGGCGAAGGATTGTGTTAATGCGAAAAAGCACTTCTCTATTCGTGACGAGCGAACCCCGTCCGCGAGCATTCGACAGTATGATTCGCAAAAATATGGCCGTATCTGGCAAGTAACGGACTTCGGAGGCGAAGGCCGCGGAGAGAATGCCATCAGCATCTATATGAACTACAAGGGGATGCGGCAGAATCAGTTCAACGAAGCCCTGCTCCAACTGGCCGCTAAATTCGGCGTAACAGACGAGCTGAACCACTCTGTTAACAAGCCGGACATCAGGAAAAGAGCTGCCAGACAGGACGAGCCCGATGGGACTCGCTCGTTCGAGCTCAACGATGCGTTTACCGAGGATGAGCTGCGCATCCTTGGACCTAGGGTGACACAGGGAGATGCGGATGCCCTCCATTGGCACTCTGTGAAATGGATCACGACCGTTAAGAACCGAGAGGTTTTGGTTAAATCTTCCAATTCTCACTACCCTATCTTCATGCGCGAGTGCCTTGTAAAACCAGCCAACGGTGAGGGTGAGGAGGAAAAGTTTTACAAGGTGTACGAGCCGCTTAATTGTGATAAAGGGTTTAGATTCTCTTACACGCCAGCTGGGAAAAAGCCACAGCGTTACATCAACGGACTTTCTGAGCTGAAAGAGGCGTATCGCCAATATAACGAGGAAGAGGAAAGGGCGTGGAATAGCTGTCACGACGATTGCAAACCTTATCGAACCAAGAAGCTTCCCGAGGCATTTATCTGCTCGGGAGAGCGAGATTCGTTGTGTTGCCGGTCAATGGGCTTCCATCCGCTTTGGTTCAATTCCGAGACGTACCGACTTTCCGCGGAGGAATACAGAGAGATTATGACATACGTCGAGGTGTTATACAACATACCGGACATTGACGAGACGGGAATCCGCAAGGGCAGGGAGCTCGCCCTTACATATATTGATATCCGAACAATTTGGCTACCTAAATGGCTGCAGACGTATCACGACAATAGGGGCAAATCCCGCAAGGACTTGCGGGACTGGATGGAGATCCGTTCAGAAAAAAGAAATTTCAAGGACCTGATGAATCTGGCATACCCGGCCAGGTTCTGGGAGGTGTTTTATACAGACAAGGGAAAGGCAAAGTATGAGATCAATACGGCCTATCTCTATAATTTCCTAACGCTAAACGGGTATTTCATCCTGCGCGACGAGAATTCTGACACCTCACGATTTATTCATATCGATGGCAACATCGTGGAGCAAATCAAGGTCACAGACATCAGAGAGTTCGTGAGGACGTGGGTGACGGACAGGCATGAGGAGGTGGCCGTGGTCAATCTCGTTCTCGGAACTTCCAAGCTTTTCCCCGCATCGCTGGAAAGCCTCGACCGCGTGACACTCGACTTCACTTCGTTCACACCTACATCACAGTTCTTTTTTTTCCCGAACGCTACCGTGGAAGTACATAAGCCCGTAGCGATCGGGGACGATGGATTCAAGGTCAGGGATCGAAACTCTGACCACTTTAGCAACTTCGTCTGGAAGGAGAATGTGATCGGACATCAATTCAAGAAAATGGACCCAATGTTTAAGATCAAGGAGGTTAAAGAGGAAGGACGAAAGCCATATTACGATATAGACATACATAACGTGGATAGTCATTTCTTTGGCTACCTAATTAATACAAGCCGTTTGTTTTGGCGAAAGGAAACGGAGACAAATTTCAACGAGCGGCCAGAAGAGGAAAGACAGGCATACCTGGAGGCGCACCCATTCGACATAGCGGGAGAAGGTCTCAGTGACTTGGAGATATGGGAACAGAAGCAGAATCTCATCAACAAGATATTCACGTTTGGCTACATGCTCCATCGCTACAAAGATTTTGTCAGAGCATGGGCACCTATGGCCATGGATAACAAGATCGGAGAGAACGACGAGTGCAACGGACGTAGTGGCAAGAGCTTCTTCTTCCGGGTTCTGTCGTTCATGATGAAAACTGTCAAGCTCTCTGGACGCAATCCTAAGCTGATGGATAATCCGCACGTCTTTGACCAGGTGACACAGGACACGGATCTTCTCCTCGTGGACGACTGCGACAGATACCTTAACCTCGGGCTATTTTATGATAACATCACGTCCGACATGACGGTAAACCCGAAGAACAACCATTCGTTCACGATCGGCTTTGACGACAGTCCGAAGCTGGCTTTTACGACGAACTACGTTCCTACAGACTTTGATCCGTCGTCGGAGGCGAGATCATTGTACATGGTCTTCTCTGACTGGTATCACCAAAAGACGGAGGAGAATGATTACTACGACAACCGATCGATACGCGATGATTTCGGAAAGACACTCTACGCCTATGACTACACGGAGGAGGAGTGGAATGCAGACCTCAACTTCTGGCTGCAATGCTGCCAGTTTTATCTGTCCGTGATGGACAGTGGCGTGAAACCACAACCCCCCATGGAGAATATCATCCGACGGAAGTATAAGGCCGACATGGGGACAAACTTCGAGGATTGGGCCAATGGGTACTTCTCGATGGAAGGGGAACACCTTGATGAGTATCTGGAACGTGATGTCGTCTTCTCAGACTATGCGAGATATGCCAACGTCAACAGGATCACGATGCAGAGCTTCACCAAGAAGATGAAGGCCTTCTGTGAGTTCTGTCCTTGGATTGAGGAGATGAATCCCAAGGATCTACTTAATTCATCGGGCCGCATCCAGCGCAAGGTGGAGGTCGCCCCAGGAAAAAAGGTGGTTAAGGATATGATATACGTCAGAAGCAAGCCCGTCAACGAGATGGATATAGCGCCCGACACACCAAAGGAGCAGTCGTTGTTCGAAGATTCTGACGCACCGTTCTAAGATTTCATAGTTCTGTTTTTTCGAAACGGTGGTTCTGCGTGAGCAGGGCCACCGTTTCATTTGGTGGCCACCTGCAAAAGTGTTCCGAAATAGAACAATCGCCGTTTTCGCTCTCCCCACCGCCCCTCTATCTTTTTCGTTCCAAAACTTTGCAACTTTGTAACCGATGTTTGAAAAAGAAGTTAAACCATTGAATATAAGAAGATTGGTTGCGGTTGCAAAAGTAACAAACTTGGGTAACAAGTGGTTGCAAAAATGAAATAGATTGTTACCAAGCCTCGTCCAGGCTTACCAGTTGCAAAAAATGGGCGTAGACAACAAACTTGCAACAGAACACGACGAAGATTGTAACCATTGAAAATCAACACATTACAGATGTGGTAACAAGATTTTCGCGGTTGCAAACTTTTCTGACGAAATCAGACCAAGAAGAAAGGCGTACCCCCAAAAAAGAAGAATGAGGTGAAAAAAGCGAAAAGAAAGTGTTCTGTTTTTACGTATAAATTTGGAAACACGAGATATTTTTCCTACCTTTGTAGGAAAAATATCTGAAAAGAGATGAGCAAGATGGTCTTTTACATGGAGGTGAAACCCTTTCTCGCGCAATGGCTTACTTACCATTTCGGAGATCCTGTCACATTCCCCGCCCGATCGGCGGAGAACGCCTGCATCAGGCGATTCGTGGCGCTGAATCCGAAAGGTAAGGACTATGTACCGATGAAGCCGGGTGAAGGTTGCGTAGCCGTCTCAATACCCGAGACGAAGCAACGCAAGACAATATGCTGGAATTATATGTCGAAAACGGCGTGCGCAGCACTGACAGAAGTGATCGAGGACACGTTCAAGATGCAAATGTGGCTAGAGCTCAACGAAATGTCACGCTGCGGATGCACCCTTCTCAAATGTATCAGGGCGTGGTGTGAGAACAATGGGATAGACACTGAGTATGACTACACCCTGAAGATGCGCTTCCAGCGTATGCGAAACTCGTATTTGAAGAATGGGGTCGATCTTCGCAGACGTTCTAAGGGGATAGCATAAGAAAAATGAGTTTTTTTTATTGAAATCATTTCCACCATGAGGGCGTTTTTGTTCCGGTGCGAATGGTGGGTAAGGTATAGAAATGACAGCAAGTTCGACAAAATTAATAATTTCGGTTGAGCGTACAGAGTGCGCCAACTTGAAGAAACTAGTGAAAGTGGCTCCGTCTATAGTAAGAATTCCAAAAGATATTATCTGGGAAAAGGTGACGACCAGACCACATCCGTCATTGGTCGTCAGCGAGAAACTAGATAGCAAGGAGTCCATATATACGGCAACTGTCAAGTTTTTTACTTGTCAGGAACTTGACAGCGGGAAGAAATACGCTTACAGACTGAGGGCGCTGGACGGTCAATCCTTTCTTGTAGGGACAAACAAACGACCATTCCCGGTTTTCAGCATACAAATAAACTACCCAGATAAACCGTCGGAAAACCAATGGAATGAGGTGACGATCACGTGGAGTACGCCGTATGCAGTACCGCAAATGGTCCCTTAGAGGGTGTTTTTGACGATAATAGAAATATATTACCTTTGCTTTCGAAATCAAACCCAACCAAAATGCAATACGATATAGTCATATCAGGAATGATCGGAGGATGGGACTGCCTGTCCACCGGCTATTTGCGGTATCTGCTCAACTTGAATCGCGGAAAAGACGTGCATGTGGCGTTCTGCTCATTGGGAGGATATGTCAAGGATGGACTGGAGATGAACCAGCTGTTCAAGGATCATGGCAAGGTACATGCGCATGCGTTCGGAATGAACGCGAGCATTTCCACCATAGCAATGCTGGGATGCAAGACCATCGACATTGTTAAGGGAAGCTTCTTCCTCATCCACAACACATCGATGCTCATCCTTAAGTACGACCAGCAGAACAAGGAGCAGCTGGATGAATACATCAAGACAGTGACCAAGCAGCGGAATGACCTGAACACCTTTGACGACGCACTGGCGCAAATGTACGCAGATAAATCTGGAAAGACTAAGGAGGAATGCGCCGAGCAGATGAAGAAGGGCAATTGGCTCACAGCGCAGCAAGCCGTTGACTTTGGTCTCGTGGATTCACTGCGAGAAGACGAGGAGGACGAGAAGGCCTCTGTTCGAAATGCGAATCAGTTTGTCAATCTTTTCAGCATCAACAATAATATATATGAGGAGGCAGGCATACCGCCGTTGCCTGATCAGAGCAAAGACTCCTCTTCGATGAGTCTCGTGGCTGATGGCAATGGCAATCCAACTCAGACATTTCTGCAAAAGACGCTGCAGGGTGTCAAGAACCTGCTCCACCTAACGGACGTCAATAACAAGAAAAAAGAAATGAGTAAAGCAGCACTTTCTCGCATTGAGAATGCGGTTGGCGTCTCTGGGATCACAATCTCAGACGATGGCAATCTCACGCTTAGCGCGGAGCAGGCTCAGAAACTCGACGAGGCCCTCGCAGAGACCTCTGTGGGAAGCAAGGAGGAGGCGGAGCAAGCTGGACAGGCCACGCAGCAGGCTACGGGAGTAGCCAAGGAACTGGCTACTGTAAAGGACGAGCTGGCGAAAGCCCGCAAGGAACTCGATGAGAAGGACGAGCAGATTAAGAACCTTCAGGGAAGCTCTTCCCCGAAGGATGGTACTAACGGGAATCCAGCAGACCAGCAGCCAGCCTTGACTGCACGGGCCATTGCTGATTCTGTAAAAGGCATTTAAAAATGGCAGATACGAAACTGAAAGTAGGCGATGTGACCTTTACCCCAGCGGAACTCTCCAAGACGTATCAGACCTATCGAAAGGAACTGATCGTGCAGCCCATGCTTGCCATGGACAAGCTGCTCCAGCACTGCTCGGTACGAACGGGTATCCGCTACCGTGAGACGGTGACAGAGATGAGCGGCACATTCGAGATCGGAAACTACAAAAAGGACAAGAAGCACAATGCGGATGTCAATTTCGACGGTCGAGTGCTTGAGACGTTCTTCGGCAACTGCGTGGAGACCATTGACCCCAACGCTATCTATCAGTCAATCTGGGGTAGCGACATCACTAAAGGTGATGGACTGAGAAACGTCCCGTATGTCGTACAGGTCTGTGCGTACATTCTTAAGAAGCTCGGCGAGCGTCTGTATATGAATGCGTTCACGGCCAAACATGACGGCACTGTCTTTGATAAGACGGCGTCATTCTTCAATGGTTTTAAGACGATCATCGACAACGATATTGCTGGCACCAATGAGAACAAGAAAGTGTATATCTCCGAGTCCATTGGGAACCTCTACTATTTCAACGAATCTCTCACCAAGGAGAATGCGGAGGACGCATTGAAGGATTTCTACTGGGGCGAGAATATCAGCGATGTGCTTCGCAATCAGGATTTGAAGATGTTCATCAACAGCAGGCTGTACCACTTCTATACAGAGGCGTATCAGACGCGCCACGGTGCGCTCCCCTATAACCAGAGCTACGACAAGCGAGTCCTGGAGGGTGCCGAGAACGTGGAGCTGGTACCGCTGTCTTGTGTGCCGATGGACTTCATGCTCCTCACGCCGAAGAATAATATTCTGCTGCTGTATAACCAGAAGACAGCCGATGAGAACTATACCGTAGAGCGCTCGCTTGATAACCACTACGACGTAGATTTCATTGGCAACCTTTTCTTCGGCACGCAGTTCGAGAGTGTGTCGCCGGAGGTGTTCGCCGTAGCGATGAAAAAAAACAATGTAGTCAAGTAGGGGGTGTTCGGTTTCCCAGGACACTCCCGCCAATAATATAGATAACAATTATGGCAAAATGCACGAAAAATGCCTCCATCTATGAAGATTTGGAGAAGTGCCCGGGACAGAAGAAACTGCCGGGTATTCGTGATTATGTGTATAGCGTCTCCAAGCGTGACATAGTAACCTACCCTTCCGTGCCCGACGCACCAGCTTCATTGAAAGAGGCTGCCGTAGCCAAGGGTGACTATTTGCTCGCTGCCGACAAGTACTTCACCAAGGTAGGTATCGTCAAGGATGATGGACAGCTGCAGGTAGAGAACCAGGGTACCGACGGCTGTAAGACGTTCAAGAACACACTGACATTCGGCATTCCAGGCACGGAGGAAGAGGCCACGGGATACATCGACCAGATGAACAATGACGAGATGATCTATCTGTTCTTCCAACGTAACGGCAAGGCGCGTATCATCGGATCAGAGGACTTCTCACCGGAGTTGTCCTTGAAGCAGGACACTGGCAAGACGGCCACCGATGCCAACACCACGGCGGTGGAGGCTGTGGTGACAGATCTTCATCCCGCCCCGTTCTATACGGGTAAGATTCACACACAGGACGGCGACATCGATGGCGCGACTGGCAAGCTGGTCACGGCGAGCTCGGCTGGTACGAAGGAGTAAGAACGGTGAAATGTCCAAACTGACAAATAGTCTCTTCTTTGGCTAATTGTAAAAATCGAGTAGGAGGAAAACGAAGTAGTTTTTCTCCTACTTTCGTTTTCCGACCTCTCACACCACCGTACGTGCGGTTCCGCATACGGCGGTTCCTATTTTGGGTGCCATTCGAGATACGACCCCATCAAAGTAGCATATCCTGCCCTACATAGATGCTCATTTGTTATAGCTCTATGCAGTATGTAACTATCAGCTATTCGCCAATAGCCTTTGCGAGTATTACCCCATTCGTATGCTTTGTATTTATTAATACCGCATCTAATGAGGTTTGCCACTTTTGTCTCGACTTTCTTCCAAGCTTTCCATATACACATGCGTATTCTACGTCTTAACCATTCATCTGTTTCAAGTAAGAGACGTTTCATATTGGCAAGATGATAATAACCTACCCACCCTTTTATGTATTCTTTCAGTTTTTGCTTTCTCTTGGCATATCCCCAACCATTGCTGCGACTTGTCAATTCTTTCAACCTTGACTTCATCTTGGCTTTGGATTTTGAATGCACCGTGAGTTGGCATTTGCCTTTCATCACATTAAAGGAGTAACCGAGGTATTTCACTCCTCGCACGTATGACACTACGGTCTTATCCTTGTTGACTTTGAGATATAGAGCATTCTCTATGAATCGGGTTATGCTCTCCTTTACTCGCATTGCAGCCCTTTTGGACTTGCAGAATATCATCGAGTCATCAGCATAGCGCACAAAGGGAAGTCCTCTGCGTTCAAGTTCTTTATCCAGTTCGTTGAGCATGATGTTACTCAACAACGGACTTAGCGGTCCTC
>OCHM01000699.1_pt1 | contig 19597 bp, 17 predicted proteins | sample 1538901 | NCBI WGS metagenome assembly OCHM01 (sample SAMN04571734, study PRJEB22368) | human gut metagenome | biome: human gut; material: stool | host: Homo sapiens | place: Luxembourg | collected 2012-11-08 | reverse complement strand
TTTGCTGTATATTTCAATCGCGGATTAAGGTGCAAGGCTATCGCTGAATAGTTACAGTATTCCGACGCATTGTTAAATAAAATTAAAAGCTAAAAGTTTTTTAAGTAAAATATACAAAAACTGAAGAAATATTTATACCTTGCGGGCAGAATTAAGCTAAACAATATTAGAAACGAGAATGATAACTCAAGTACAGAAGTCTGTCTGCATCCGAAATTTTGTGTACAGATTGGTTGCATTAATCATACTGTGTGTGGCAGGACTTTTTCCTGCACAAGCAACAGAGGAAGACCTTAAGAGCCTTATGCAGCAGGAAGACTATATCAAAGCTTCGCTGATAGTGGTTTCGCCTGGCAAAGAAATATATTCTGCAGGCGGACATATTGCTATGCGAATGTCGTGCCCGATACAGGGTGTGGACTATGTATATGAATTTGATGCTGCTATGGATGATAGCAGTTCAGTAGTGGCACACTATCTGAACAGGACTTTACGAGGCGAGTATGTCAGACTGTATGAAACTGTTTTTATTGATAATGTGCGCAAGGAGAACCGACAGGTGGAGGAGTATACTCTAAATCTAACACCTGAGCAAGAGGTGGTGCTATGGTCAAATCTTGATTATGCGGTGGACAACAAAATAAACTATCCGTTTTCGCCATCTGAATACAACTGCTGTTCGACGATTCTTAGCATGATAGAATTGGCAGTAGAGGATGGTCTGTTTTCATCGCCAGAAGTGATGAGCAGCCTGGAGAGTTCGGGACGAAAGTCGATAGAGGATTTCTTTTGTGGCTCACCATTCACAGGTTTGCTGTGGAATATCCTACTGGGCAGAGAATTCGATTCACCCAAGCAGGCTGTGAACCTATATTATCCAAAGATGATTGGTCACACGCTATCGCTGATAAAGAATCCTGCTAACGGTAAGTTTCTCGTAAGTAGCACGAAGGGCAATGCGATGTTTCCTTCAGGCGGATATGGTGCTTTTGCCCCACACATCATGTTCTTGCTGGTGTTTATAGCGGCATGTCTGCTAACCATAATGAATATCAAGGGCAAATTGCGTAGGAGTGCACAAATATTCGATTGCAGTCTGCTAACTGTCAATGCAGCCATAGGTTGCGTTTTGTGGTACATGTTCTGCTCCTCGGTGTTTACAGAAGAAGTGTATGTTAATTATCTAATGTTCGTATTCACTCCGCTTCCCATTGCTCTGATGTTTATTCGCAAGTCTAATGTCAGACTATGGTTTGCCATAATCCTGTCGGCTGCGTGTGCCGCATCTTTAGCAGGCGTAGCGTTCGTGCCTCAGCTACAATACTATTGCCTGTGGCTATTCGTGCTGACAATGCTTGTTAGAGGACTAAACTACATCTATAATGTATATAAAAACAACATAATATTAACCCTAAAAATAAAAGAATTATGAAACAGACTAAGACTCTAAGATTGTTTTTTGCTCTTGCAGTTCTGCTGTTCTCAAGCAACACATGGGCGGGAAATACGTACTATAAGAACCTGTCAATCACCATCAAAAACCCAGAACCTGCAAGGGGAAAGGTGTATCTCACTCCATACATGGAAAGCGACACCGCCTACTGTGAGGTGAGCAAAGACCCTAAAGTTGCCAAGGTAAGGGGCAACTTGACAGAAGTAGGAGGTAATTTCAAAGTGAAGATGTTTGTACTTCCAGAAGATGGATATGTTCTTGAATGTCTACCCTCACCTAAAGCCTATGAAGCAAAAAAATACCATACTGGTATAGGAAATGCCTTGGGATACCCGCTTGCTACCCAAGAAGTAATATTAGACAGCGACACGCTTAAAGGATGTACCACAATACGTCCTGCAGATTGGAAGAACGAAACTCCTGAGGAAACACTTGAATTTTATTCTACATTTATTCCTGCTAAAAAGGCGACTGTTAAAAACACAAGAGCTGGAGCACTTGAAAAAGCAGTAAAGTCTTGTAAATACGGCGAACATACCAATACGCTGGTTGTGACAGGACCAATTGGATTGTCAGACTTCAAGTATCTAAATACACTCAGTAAATATAAAGGACTGATACGTCTTGACCTTAGCAAAACTTCCATCACGGCAATTCCTGACAGCGCCTTTTACGAATCGGGACTATATGAACTGAAGTTGCCAACAACAATCAAGAAGATTGGTAATGGGGCATTTGCCAACAGTATGGGACTAAAGCCGGTAAAGATTCCTGCCTCCGCAACAAAAGGAACCGGTATAATAACAGGATGCGAATTGATGGAACTAATGGGAGTCAAAGACGATAGCAATGTTAGTAATGACGATGGTGGCTCATTTCCATTTCTTTTGCCATACCTCTTATTTTAACTGACCCCACAATAACGAATAAATCTCATACTCTAATCAAATAGACAAAGAAATCTCCCCCGACAAATATGATTTCAGCATATTTATCGGGGGAGATCTTTTAGTTTTTGCAGGAGATTTTAGCAGGAGTTTTTAGCAGGAGTTTTTAGATAGAAATTAATCCATAAAACATATGGCTTTAACTTCTCTAACTTCTTTAACTCCTTTAACTTCTATTCCCCAAACTTATCTATCAGCAAGCGGAGTATACTCTTTGCTGTCTTGGATATTCTTGTATGCAGGACGGATGATACGACGGCTCTCGAAGTTGAGCTCTTCGATGCGGTGGGCAGTCCAACCAACGATACGTGCCATGGCAAATATAGGAGTATAGATTTCCTGTGGCAAACCAATCATCTCGTATATGAAACCTGAATAGAAGTCGAGGTTAGCGCAAGCAGGCTTTGTACGTCCGCGAGCCATCAAGCACTTGATGCCCTCTTGCTCTATGAGCTTCAGGAATTCGTATTCCTCCACTCTACCCTTCTCCTTGGCTAATTCGCCAGCCAACTTCTTAAGCTCAACGGCACGAGGATCGCTCATAGTGTATACGGCATGGCCAAGACCATAGATAAGACCTGTCTGGTCGTAAGCCTTCTTATCGAGCATGCGCATGAGATAGGTGTCTATCTCGTCAATGTTTGTCCAATCGGCAATCTGCTCCTTTAGATGGTGGAACATGTTGATAACCTTGATGTTGGCACCTCCATGAAGCGGACCTTTAAGCGAACCAATACCTGCTGCTATACTTGAATATGTGTCGGTACGTGTAGAACTTGTCACGCGAACCGTGAAGGTAGAGTTGTTACCACCACCATGCTCAGCCTGGATGATAAGCAGAAGGTCGAGCATACGAGCGTCGAGTTCGGTATAGTTTTCATGCTTGAGCATATAGAGGAAGTTTTCAGCTATGCCGAGATTCTCTTTTGGGTGACGAATGTGGAGGCTACGTCCCTGCACAGAGTGGCGATAGATGTTGTAAGCATAAGCCACGATAGTTGGGAACTTGGCGATAAGCTCTATCGACTGGCGCATCAGGTTGTCGCGCGAAATATCATCGGGATTAGGGTCGAAGGTGTACATTTCGAGCACACAACGAGCCAAGATGTTCATGATGTTAGCACCCTCGAGGTCGATGATGTGTACGATGGTACGATGGTCGAGAGGCATATTATCGTTGAGCAACTCGCGGAAGGCTGCAAGCTCTTCCTTGTCAGGCAGATTGCCTGAGAGCAAGAGGAAAGCAATCTCTTCGAAACCGCAACGCTTCTCTTTGAGCAACGGAGTTACGATGTCGTCGAGCTCATAGCCACGATAGTATAGTTTACCTTCAGTAGGCTGCAGTTTGCCTTCTGCATCACGCTCGTAGCCAACTACATTACCGATGTTGGTCAATCCCACCAACACACCACTACCATCCTCGTTTCTCAGTCCGCGCTTAACACCATATTTGGTGAAAGCCTCGCGGTCTATCTTGCACGAGTTCTTTACCTCGTCGCTAAGCTTATATATTAGATATTCTTTCTTCATGTTGTGCTATTGTTTTACATATTGTTCAGACAGCTTCCAGCCTTAAACCATGCTATCTGTGTGTCGTTGTAAGTATGCTGTGCAAGGAACTCCTCGCTTGTGCCGTCGGCATGCTTCAATACTACTGTTAGCGGTTTGCCAGGAGCAAACTCTTTGAGTCCGACAACGCTGATGCGGTCGTCTTCCTTCACCTTGTCGTAATCATTCTTGTCTTGGAACGTTAGGGCGAGCATACCCTGCTTCTTAAGGTTTGTTTCGTGAATACGGGCAAAGCTCTTTGCCAACACCACCTTAACATTAAGGAATCGAGGCTCCATGGCAGCATGCTCACGACTTGAACCTTCGCCATAGTTGTCTTCTGCAACAACGATGCTCGACAAGCCTTTTTCCTTGTATGCCTTGGCTGCAGTAGAAACCTCTACATAGTTGCCACATAGCTGACATTTCACATGGTTCGACTCGCCATTGAAGGCATTCACTGCGCCCATCAGCAAGTTGTCGGAGATGTTCTGCAGATGTCCACGGAAACGGAGCCATGGTCCAGCCATAGAAATATGGTCGGTGGTGCACTTGCCTTGAGTCTTTATCAATAGTGGCATGTCTGTATAGTCGTTGCCATCCCATGGAGCGAAAGGCTGCAGACGTTGCAAACGCTGAGAATCAGGATTGATAACCACTTCTACATCCTTAGCTTCGTCAGAAGGAGCTATGAAGCCCTTGTCTTCAACTTCGAAGCCGCGTGGAGGGAAACAATAACCTGAAGGTTCGTCGAGCATCACGCTGTTGCCATTCTTATCTGTAAGGCTGTCTACAGCAGGATTGAAATCCAGGCGACCAGCTATTGCGAGAGCCGTGGTAAGTTCTGGAGAACCTATAAAGGCGTATGTATTTGGGTTGCCATCAGCACGACGACGGAAGTTGCGATTGAATGAAGTTACGATGGCATTCTTGCGATTGTTGTCGTCGGTATGACGCTTCCATTGTCCGATACATGGTCCGCAGGCGTTTGTCATTATCAGCGCTCCCATCTGCTTAAAGATGTCGAGTATGCCGTCGCGCTCTGCAGTATATCTAATTTGCTCCGAACCAGGGTTGATAATCAATTGTCCCTTTGGCTCAATACCCTTGTCTAAAGCCTGCTTCACTACCGAAGCTGCACGACAGAGGTCTTGGTAGCTTGAGTTGGTGCAAGAACCTATCAGTCCTACCTCTACCTCCATTGGATAGTCGTTGGCAGGACCCTTAGCCTTCATCTGCGAGATTGGTGTGGCAGCATCAGGAGTAAACGGACCATTGAGATGTGGCTCTATGGTAGAAAGGTCGATTTCCAACAGCTGGTCGAAATAAGTCTCAGGATTTGCCAACACATCGTCGTCGGCACGAAGTTCTGCAGCATTCTGCTCTGCCATAGTGGCAACCTCTAAGCGCTCTGTTTGGCGAAGATATTCTGAGGCATTGTTATCGTAAGGGAATATAGAGCATGTGGCTCCAAGTTCTGCTCCCATATTGCAGATTGTTGCACGACCTGTTGCTGTAAGGCTGTCCAAACCAGGACCGAAATATTCGAGTATGGCATTGGTGCCACCTTTTACGGTAAGAATGCCAAGAATCTTTAGTATCACATCCTTTGGTGCAGCCCAACCAGATAGTTTGCCTGTGAGGCGTACACCAATGAGGCGTGGCATCTTTAGTTCCCAAGGCTGTGCTGTGAGCACGTCTACTGCATCTGCTCCACCAACACCTACGGCTACCATACCAAGTCCGCCTGCGTTAGGAGTATGCGAGTCTGTACCAACCATCATTCCTCCTGGGAATGCGTAGTTTTCCAATACTACCTGATGGATGATTCCTGCTCCTGGTTTCCAGAAGCCAATATGATATTTCTCAGATACCGACTTCAGGAAGTCGTAAACCTCTTTGTTGCCTTCTATAGCTGCAGGAAGATCGTATTCTACACCCTTGTCGGCACGAATCAAGTGGTCGCAATGCACACTTGCAGGCACAGCCACACGCGATTTGCCGGCATTCATAAACTGAAGCAAAGCCATCTGGGCGGTAGCATCCTGCATAGCCACACGGTCGGGACGGAAGTTTACATAAGATTCGCCACGGCTGAATGGTTTCATATCATTATTGTCGAACAAGTGGGCGTAGAGAACTTTCTCTGCGTATGTCATCGGACGGCTAAGCACCTGCTTAGCAGCTTTTACACGGCAAGAATAAGAGTCATAAAATGACTTCAACATTTCGATATCCAGTATCATATTATCTTTCCTTTTATTGTTATATATCTGTGTACGCTTACAATATTGGTTGCAAATATACAACAAATTATTCATAATGCAATAAATATCTAATAAAATATTTCTTTTTGATAGAGAAATAAAACATTTATTGCATTATTATTCATAAAAACCCATATAAAAGCGAAAAATTAAAAAAGAAGCCCTTAGAACTCTTTCCACAGCCATCCTTCTTGCCATTTGCCTTCTGTTTCTGCTCCGTTTGGATTCGACACCGAGAGACCGAGAAGGCGAACCTTCATTATTGGCGATACTGAGATTTGTGATAATAATGATTTGGCAATGGGCAGAATGTCGGTCTTGGTGATGAGATATGAGTCGACAGAAATGCTGCGCGTAATCTGACGGAAGTCGGCATACTTTATCTTCAATGTTAGCGTGCGACCGGAGAAAGAGGCCTTGGCTATTCGCTCCACCAATTCCAATACTGCATGATAAAGCTCTATTAATAATATGGTACGCGAAGCGATGTCTTCAGCAAAAGTACGTTCGCAACCTACCGATTTGCGCACGCTGTCGGTTTCCACCTTGCGCACATCAATGCCCAACGAGAAATTATGGTATATTGTGCCCACCTTGCCAAACACTTCCACCAAATGGGCTTCCGAAACTTTACGCAAATCGTAGCCTGTAAAAATACCCATGCTGTGCATACGTGCTGCCGTCTTCGAGCCAATGCCCCAAAACTTCTCTATAGGCAAATCGGCTATGAAGTCGAGTGCCTTGTCGGGATGAATCACGGTCATACCGTTTGGCTTGCGATAGTCGGAAGCCACCTTGGCAAGGAATTTGCAATACGAAATGCCTGCCGAGGCTGTGAGATGCAGTTCGTCGGCTATGCGCTGTCTTATCTCTCGCGCTATGTCTACCGCCATCTCTATACCTTTCTTATTATTAGTAACATCGAGGAAAGCCTCATCAATAGACAAAGGTTCTATCTCGTCGGTATAGTCTTGGAATATCTCGTGCACCTGCTGCGACACTCGCTTATACTCTTCCCTATCGCCTCCCACCACTATCAGCTCAGGGCAGAGTCTGTGCGCAGTCTGTATCGACATAGCGGAATGAACTCCCCATCGGCGTGCTTCATAGCTCGCCGTCGACACCACACCGCGCGGACCGTCGTAGCCCACCGCAATAGGTTTTCCTCGCAATTCCGGATTGTTTCTCTGCTCTACCGAAGCAAAGAAAGCATCCATATCTACATGTATAATCTTTCTCACTCACTACAAAAATACTAATAATCAAATAATTACGCAAGTATTATCACATTTTCCGCACGAGTTTTAACCCATATTATCACATTTTCCGCACGACTTTTACGATACTTCATCACATTTTCCGCACGACTTTCACGATACTTCATCACATTTTCCGCACGACTTTCACGATATTCACTTCCATTGGATTGGCTTTCCCTTCGGCCGCCGAACTTCGTTTCTTCACTCTTCGTTCTTCACTTTCATTTGGTTTTTTCGCTCGTTTGCATTATCTTTAAATAAGATAAGCTGCACTCGGAAAAACATTCAAGTAAACTTGATGTTTTTTCGCTCGTTTGCATTATCTTTGCAACAAAAACCATACATTATGAAGAAGACATATAGAATAACATTGGCAGTAATAGCCCTTTTCATTTTGGCAACAATAGGTGGCAGCGTATACATGCTCAACTTCTCATTGTCGCCCGACCCTAACCGCACCGACTTAGACAGCACTTACGCCATATTATATAAGCGCTTCCCCGATATGAAACCATGGGTAGACAGCATGCAGACAAATGGATATTTGCGTGACACATTCCTCACCATGCCTACCGGAGAGCGACATCATGCCCTTTACTTCAGAGCCGACTCGGCAAAGGGTCGCACAGCCGTGTTGGTGCATGGCTACAAGGATTGCGCAGCAAAGTTTCTCTATTTAGGTAGAATGTATAATCGCGACTTAGGATACAATGTCGTGATGCCCGACTTGCATGCACACGGCCTTAGCGAAGGCAACGACATACAAATGGGATGGAAAGATCGTCTCGACATAAAGCGATGGACAGAAATGGCTGCTGAGACTTTCCGCGATTCCACTTATGGAGTAAACATCGTGGTACACGGAGTGTCGATGGGTGCAGCCACAACCATGAGCCTTTCGGGCGAAGAGCTACCAGCCTACGTCACCCATTTCATTGAAGACTGCGGATACACCAGCGCATGGGACGAGTTTGCCGTGCAACTAAAAGATCAGTTCTCGCTTCCTCAGTTCCCATTGATGTACACCACCAGTCTGCTATGCCGCATTGTTCATGGCTGGAGCTTTGGCGAATGTTCCCCTATCAAGCAAGTAGTGAAATGCCAGCGCCCTATGCTCTTCATCCATGGCGATGCCGACGACTTCGTACCATTCTATATGATGCAGCAAGTCTACGATGCCAAAACCCACGGCAAGAAAGCCATGTGGGTGACAAAAGGCACCACCCACGCCCGCTCCTATGCCGACTATCCAAAAGAATACACCGAAAGAGTGCGCAAGTTCTTAGCTGAGTGAGGCTCACTACTCCATCCCCTCCAACACGAGTCTTATATCCTCGTACGAGATGTTGTCGGGACACAGTTCTTTAACAGCTGTGAGGGTGAGCGGAGAGCCACTGTCGGCATTGGCACTACGCACATCGGCTATAGCACGGGAGATTACAGGAATCTTCTTTTCATCTATCAGGTCGGAGATGCTGATTTCCCCATCACGCACATAGCGCGACAGATGGCTGATGATAGTAGCCTGCGTTAGGCTACGCTCTTTGGCTATTTCGTCAACCTTCTTTCCTTCACAATACAGGCGATAAGACAATTCCCACGTTTTCTCCTTACGCTCTTTTGGTTCTGCCGCCACCTTTTGCTTGCGCTCACGAGGCTTGCGCGACGAACCCTTACCCTTGTCCTCATCCAGAGCATCCATCACCGCCTTGCGCTTTTCATCAAGATATATGGTTGTAGAAAAAGGCTTTTCGCCCATCGACTGCAACAGCAGCACCTTCGTGCGCCATTGTATCTTCAAGTCGCCACCCACATCCTTCATTCTCTTCATAGCATATTTGTTTTCGCTCTTAGCAGCAAGAGCCAACGACAGAGGCTTAGAAAGAATACTTATCAAGGCTTCAGAGAAATAGTCGGCACTGCGCTGCACACGCTCAAGGAAAGCCTCTGAATGAAGCTGTTCTATTGTCATCATGGCCATTTGAGTTTGCCATTTGCCAGCCACATCCATCACCCTATTCTTCAGCTCGTCTACAGCCGTGCGGTGAAGCGAAGCCAACTGCGAGAAAGCCTGCGAGAAATGTTCAAGCAGCAACCGCAATATAGCATCCTCAAGGCGCTGCAAGCCTGAGAAATCAAACATCTCAATAAGCAGCGCGCGATGATATTCCTCCTTCAGGTCGGGCAACACCGCAATACTCTTCTTCGCTTCTATCTCCTGATTAGCCATATAATGCTCCACATCATTATCCCCTATTATCGTACTCTGTCCAATTCTCGACGACAACACCAAGCCCTCAAGACTGCGACAACGGCTCAATGCCACATACACCTGACCGGGAGCAAACGAGCTGCCAGCATCGATGATGGCACGATCGAAAGTCAGCCCCTGGCTCTTATGAATGGTTATTGCCCAAGCCAAACGCAGAGGATACTGCTTAAACTCTCCGAGCACCTCAGTCTCTATCTCCTTAGTCTTCTCGTTCACCGTGTAGCGCTCGTTCTGCCAAGCCGTTTTCTCCACCACTATAGGCTCCGTCTGCCCCACTCCCAGCACACGGATTTCCTTGTCGTCGGCATAAACCACATGCCCAATCATACCATTATAATATAGATGCTGCGGAGTAGCATCGTTGCGCACAAACATAACCTGCGCCCCTAACTTCAGCACAAGATGCTGCGCAGTAGGAAACGAATATTCAGGAAAAGAGCCCGTAATCTCGGCATCATAACACCACTCACGCCCCTGCAGCCTCCTCAGTTCCGTTTCGTTCTGATGGTCAGCCATGCGGTTGTGAGTAGTCAGCCGAATATACCCCTCCTCCGTCTTTGGTGAAAAATCAGGAATATACCGTTTGTTCAAACTATTCAGCTCATCGAGCGATAGATGTCCCTCGCGCACACGATTCAATATGCCCACAAAGGCATTATCCTGCTGACGATAAATCTTATCCAGCTGAATAGTCACATAGTCAACATCCGCCAACGCCTTACTACCAAAAAAATAAGGAGTAGAATACGTATTGCCCAGCACCGCCTCGTCCTCCGGAGTAACCACAGGAGTAAGCTGCGCCAGGTCGCCAATCATCAGCAGTTGCACACCGCCAAAAGGCTTACGCCAATCGCGGAAGTGTCGCAACACGGCATCCATAGCGTCCAGCAAGTCGCTGCGCACCATCGAAATCTCATCAATGATAATCATATCGAGCGAAGCAATAATCTTTCGTTTCTCCTTGCTAAAGTTAAACATCGTGTTCACCTTAGTGCCAGGAAGATACGGCGACAATGGAAGTTGGAAGAAAGAATGAATGGTAACGCCGCCTGCATTTATGGCAGCCACACCAGTAGGTGCAAGCACAATAGTCTGCTTGCTACTCTTTTTCACCACCGTGCGCAAGAATGTTGTTTTACCAGTCCCCGCTTTTCCTGTCAGGAAAACGCTACGCCCAGTATTCTCTACAAAGTCCCATGCCTGACGAAGTTGTATATTTTGTTCCATGATGTTCGGCTATATTATACGCTTTGATTGTTTAGTAGCTACAAATATACTACTTTTATCTGATATTACAACAAAGCTGGAAAGAAATATTATAGAAGAAAAAGATATTAAAACAGTTAGCGAAATTATAGAAGTTATTGCTCCACATAGTGGATAGAAGTTAAAGGCAATAATACTTTTCAAGCTTTTCGCAATAAAAATCAGACTTTATTCTATAGCATCTTAAACTTCTGAACTTATAAAAAATACAAAAACTAAAACGCCCGATAAACGGCAAACTATATAGTTGCCAATTCATAGATGTATGTCTTCCTAATATATCGACATTGAAAAAGACAGTGAAATCATACATTCAAAAATTCAAGAAATGCATAGATATGAATGGAACTGTCATAAAAAAGAAGATGTTCAAGACTGGCTCATTGAGAATCTTGCCACGCACTATGATAGACGTTTTTGAACATAATATTGAGGACAAAGAATTGCTAGAATGGTTACAAAATTTTGATTTAGATAAAATAAAAAAGTGGAAATATAAAGGCTGGACTGAAAAACACTCCGCCTACCCACGAAGTCGAGTTCTACAAAGCTCTCAAACATTCCAACGAGGTCTTTGCAGCCTTTAAAGTCCACACCATGGGCAAAGAGATGGCTGCAAAGCTCTACGATGCTGATGGTAAATTAAAACCTTTCTCAAAATGGGTCGATGAAGTGAAACCTATTTCCACACACCATGTCGGACCATGGCTCCAAACCGAATATGACACAGCCATCATTCGAGCTCATGTTGCTGCCGACTGGAGAGAGTTCCAACGCAATAAAGACATTCTCCCAAACCTCCGTTGGATGCCTACCACATCTAACCAACCAGAGAGCAGCCATAGAGCATACTGGCTCATGAAGCTTACACTCCCTGTCGATGATCCTTTCTGGAACGAACATCACCCAGGCGACCGTTGGAACTGCAAGTGCTCACTCGAAGCCACCGACGACCCTGTAGTTCGTCCTGCAGATATGGAGCAAACTAAACCTCAAAGAGGATTGGAGAATAATCCTGGCAAAGATGGACACTCCTTCAGTGACAATCACCCATACTTTCCAAAAAGCTGCAAACATTGTGAATTCTACAAACAAGGTTCTTTCAAGAATAGGCTGAAAAGGCTGTTCACGGATAAAGTCAAAGACTGCTATAATTGCCCATTCATAGATGGATGTATAGATAGATTCGAGGCAAAGCGACCTCTCGAAGAAAAGGCTTTCGCTCGTAAACAGGAAGTGAAAGACCAAAACCTTATGCCAAAAATGGACAAAGAACCATGTAGTTCTGTTCTTTCTGGAACCTTGAACCGTACCAACAAAGTAAGGAATGCTCTTCTGAAACATTGCCACCATGACTATGATGTCGATGCTGCCATTTATATATGGAACAACCCTTCAGATATGAAATTCATCAGGGTAAGCCCACTTGGTGAGGAAAAGGATATGAGCCTTTCAAAGAACATTGCCAACATTGAAAAGAAACAAAATGTTCTTCATTTCGTAGAGTTCAGACAATATGAATTTGAATATAATGGAAAAACCTTTGAGGTAAAATTGGCTCTATGTCAAAATGATTATGAGCAATTTTATTCATTGAAGGAAAAATAAAAATCCCCAAACCTCAAGCCGAGACAGCCTATATGAGCGAATGGGGACGTTGCAAAGATACAATATATTATCGAAATGCAAGTAAAAATAATAAAAAACTTTGCCTATGGATGCAAAAAATATAGAAAAACTGGTTCAAAAGGCTAAAGACGACATCTTAAAGGAGGTACACGACCGTCTCCCTCGCAAGGTTGGAGTCATAGCCGTAAACCATTTCAAACAGAACTTCCGTGATGGTGGTTGGCTTGATGCAGGACTGCACCCATGGAAAAAAACTAAAAGGCAACAGCAAAATGGTACTGATGCTAAATACGGACCGCTCACCTCAAGGCGAAACCATCTTATGAGTTCCATTCAAAGCAAACCTGGCGTAGGAGAGGTTTCCATTGAGAACCCTGTGCCATATGCCTCCATCCACAATGATGGTGGCAATATCACCACTCATCCAACGGTCTCTCCTAAGATGAAACGCTTCGCCTGGCACATGGCTTACTCGCTTGCTGGCATCAAAGGCAAAGGACCTCTACCTAAAGAGCTGCCACAGCAGGCACAGTTCTGGCGAAACCTTGCACTCACCAAGAAAACAAAAATTACCATCAATGCTCACATTCCGCAACGCCAGTTCATGGGAAACTCTCAAGAACTTCAAGCCAAAGTCAATAAAATCATTCAAGAATCTATTCAGAAAATAAAAAATGGAATTATTTCTTTATCAAATCATTGACCATGTTAAAGAGCTCATGCCAAATCTCTCGCTCGTTGATGAAAACTATGGTCAGCTCGAAAATATCGACCAAGAAAATACGGATATGTATCCTATCACGTTTCCTGCAGTTCTCATCGACCTTCAAGAGGCTTCATGGTAGTGGAACTATGGAGGCTATTAAGGTATTCCCCCTTATTTGCTCCATGATATTCGGCTATTATTATACGCTTTGATTGTTTAGTATAAACAAAAAACGCCCGATAAATGGCGAGCTATGAAGCTGCCATTTATCGGGCTCATTCAATTTATTTACCGCAAATGATTGCAGTATGGAAAGTTAGTTTATTCTAATCCGAATACTACTCTCAAACCTCCGTCTACTCCACTGAAACCCATGAAAGCCAAAGAGAGCAAGCCGGCTGTTACAAGAACGATAGCCATGCCCTGCATGCCCTTAGGGATGCGAACCAAAGAGAGCTGCTCGCGCAAACCTGCGAAGACTACCATTGCCAAAGCAAAGCCAATGGCGGTAGAGAAAGCATAGACAATGCTATGAACCAAAGAGAAGTCTTTTTGGATAACGAGGATTGCTACACCAAGCACAGCACAGTTGGTGGTGATAAGAGGAAGGAAGATACCGAGAGCCTGGTAAAGGGCTGGCGACACTTTCTTCAACACAATCTCAACCATCTGAACCAGGGCTGCGATGACGAGGATGAAAGACAGGGTCTGCAGATACTGCAAGCCGAAAGGATTGAGCACGTAGATCTGCAAAAGATAGGTGACGACGGTTGCCAATGTCAACACGAAAGCTACTGCAGCTCCCATTCCCAAAGCGGTGTCTACTTTCTTGGATACTCCAAGGAATGGGCAGATACCCAAGAACTGCGAAAGGATGATATTGTTGACGAATATCGCTGAAATGAAAATCAATATGTATTCCATAATATATTCTCCTTATGCTTTAAATTTGTTGATAACGGCAATGAGATAGCCCAAAGAGATGAATGCTCCAGGAGGCAACACGAACAGCAGGAGGTTGGTGGTTTCAGGGAGCAAAGCGAAGCCAAAGAGGCTGCCTGCACCGAGCAACTCGCGAACGCAACCGAGCGATGTTAAGCCGAGGGTGAAGCCGAGACCCATGCCGATGCCATCGAAGAGGCTGGCAACAGGGGTGTTCTTGGCAGCGAAGCTCTCTGCACGGCCAAGGATCAAGCAGTTTACCACGATAAGTGGAATATAGATGCCCAACGCCTTGTTGATAGAGTCTGGAGCATAAGCCGACATAAACATCTGAAGGATTGTTACGAAGGCTGCAATGACTACGATGAATACAGGTATGCGCACCTTGTCAGGAGTGATATTCTTGATGCAGGAAATCACGAAGTTAGTGCAGATGAGCACCGACATAGTGGCCAATCCCATAGAGAGGCCATTGATGGCACTGGTGGTAGTTGCCAATGTAGGACACATACCGAGAAGGAGTACAAAGGTAGGGTTCTCCTTCAGAATGCCGTTGGTAATGGTTTTTATATAGTTCATGATGCTACAATATTAATTATGTTGAACAGATGCACCGCTTGCGCCATCGGCGCCCTTAGCGTTGGCTGCATGATTGTCCTGATATGCAGAGTAAGCCTGGTTGACAGCCTTGAGGAAGGCACGAGAGGTGATGGTAGAGGCTGTGATGGCATCTACATCGCCACCATCCTTGCTGACCTTGAGGTCGCCATTGGCAAGGCTCTTGCCGATGATGTTTCCCTTGCCGTCTTTCTGGAACCACTTGTCGGCCTTAGCTCCAAGACCTGGAGTTTCGGAAGCCTGAAGAATGGTGTAGCCAAGAATTGTGCCCTCGGCATTGAAGCCTACAAGAACCTTGAGGTCGCCACCGAAGCCCATTGTAGTGCTCTCGACAGCCGAACCAAGATAGGCACCGTCTGTGGTGTATACATTGTGGACAGTAAAGACGCTCTCCTTGCCCTGTATTTCCATTTTTACGGTGTCGGGGTCTTCAACCTTGATATCGGTAGAGTTCATAACCTCCTTGATACCTGCAGCAAGAGTCTGCTGCGCCTTTTCAGCGATAGGTTGCTCTGTGATATTGTTTACCCAAGCCAATACGGCTCCTATTACTACAGCCACGCACACGAGGACGAGAACCATATTGGTAAGTGATGATTTGAGTTTTTCCATTTTGTTTGTTCCTCCCACTATTTATTTCTGCTTTGCTGGCACTTCACCAAAGCGTTTTGGTTTGATATATGTATTGATGAGAGGGGTGAAGGCATTCATTATCAATATGGCAAACGACATACCCTCTGGATATGAGCCCCAGTTGCGGATAACGATTGTCAACACACCGATGGCAACGCCATAGACGAGCTGTCCCTTGTGGGTCATTGGCGAGGTGACATAGTCGGTTGCCATGAAGATGGCTCCGAGCATCAAACCACCGCTCAACAACACCTGTACAGGATTGGCGTATACTGGGTTGGCAAGGTGGAGCAAACCGCTGAGCACAAAGACTGTGGCGAGGATGGAAACTGGGATGTGCCATGTGATGATCTTCTTCCAAAGCATGTAAGCCAAACCAAGGAGCAAAGCCAAAGCACAGATTTCGCCAATGGTGCCGGCTCCCATACCGTTCTGTACATTGCCAAGGAGCATGTCGACTGACGATGGCAACTTATCCAACACGCTGGCGTCGCCACTCTTGATAGCCCACTTCATAAGGCTCAACGGTGTGGCACCGGTCTCTGCATCGAGGTATGCTGCCTGCTGACCAACTACTGGCCATGAGGTCATGGCTGCAGGGAAGCTAACCAAGAGGAAGCAACGACCCACCAAGGCAGGGTTGAAAGGATTGCTGCCCAATCCGCCAAAGGTCATTTTGCCAACGCCGATGGCTACCAAGGCTCCGATGATGATCATCCATATAGGGAAATTGCTTGGAAGGTTCATGCCAAGAAGCAATCCCGTTACAATAGCCGAACCATCGGTGAGCGATGGCTGACGCTTCATTATACACTTTGATATGGCCCACTCGAAGAACATACATGCTGCCACGCTCGACAGGCATACCACTACTGAGCCAAGACCGAAATAGAAGAACGAAACGAGCAAGGCTGGCATCAATGCCAACACTACGCCATACATATTCTTCTCTACGCTGTCGGCACCATGTGCGTGTGGTGACAGCGAAACTATTAACTTACCCATTTTATTTCTTAGCGTTTCTTGATTTGATGATACCCATTACGACGCCCTTGCCCTGAAGGATGTTGTCGAGAATAGGACGATGTGAAGGACAGGTGAACTGGCATGAGCCACAAGAGACACAAGAGGTAACTTGCTCTGCCTCAAGACGTTCCCACTCCTTGAATGAAGAAAGTGTTGCAAGCAAGTATGGTTCGAGTCCCATAGGACATGCGCTAACACATTTGCCACAACGAATACATGGCTGAGCTGCCTTGCGGTGGGCGTCGGCATCGGTGAGGATGGTGATAGAGTTGGTGCCCTTGCATACGGTGACATCGGTAGAAACTACCGACTTACCCATCATCGGACCACCTGCCAACACCTTGTTGTCGCCCTCAGGCATACCGCCACAGAGGTCGATAAGCTCGCGCATCGGTGTTCCCATACGAACGAGGAAGTTGCCCGGATTCTTGAGTTGCTTACCTGTAACGGTGGTGTAGCGCTCGAACAATGGCTTATTCTTCATAACAGCCTGGTAAACAGCGTAGGCAGTACCTACGTTTTGAACGATGGCGCCAACATTAACAGGAATAGCTGGAGGGGCTGGAACCTGACGGTTGATAACAGCATCAACCAACTGTTTTTCACCACCCTGTGGATATTTCTTAGCCAAAGCTACGATCTCGATGCGTGGGTCGTTGGCTGTTTTCTGTTCAAAGAGCTTGATAGCCTCAGGCTTGTTGTCTTCGATACCGATGTAGCCGCGCTCTACCTTGGCACCCTTCATCAAGAGGTCAAGACCTACGAGGATTTCGTCGGCATGTTCCATCATAAGACGATAGTCGGAGGTGATATATGGTTCACACTCTACACCATTAAGGATTACGCACTCAGCCTTTGCGGTAGGAGGAGGGCAAAGCTTGATGAATGTAGGGAAGCCAGCACCACCCATACCTGTTACGCCAGCCACCTTGATGCGGTTGACGATTTCTTCAAGTGTGAGCTCAGGATGCTTGTCGAGAGTTTCGAGAGTTTCGCTGCGGTCAATGCTCTCTTCCCACTCGTCGCCCTCTACATTAATATATATGGCAGGCTTGCGATAGCCTGTGGCATCGATAGCGGTGTCGACCTTTAATACTGTTCCCGATACTGAAGAATAGATAGGTGCAGATACGAATCCATTTGCCTCGGCAATGAGAGTACCAACCTTTACCTTGTCGCCACGATTAACGACAGGCTTGGCAGGTGCGCCGATATGCTGGCTCAATGGGAATATTGCTTGCTGTGGCAATGGAGCTACAACGGTAGCAACCTCAGCAGTAATCTTGTTTTCCTCTGGGTGTACACCACCCATGCTAAAAGTTTTCAGTTTCATGCTTAAGCCTCCTTGTTTTCTGTTGTGGTGGTAGCAGCAGCCTCGGCAGGAGCAGCAGGAGCAGCCTCTGGCTTTGGCTTGCGTACAGGGAAATTAACTTTTACCAAAGCGCCTGTAGGACATTCGTCGACGCACTTTGTACACACGCGGCACTTGTTGAAGTCGATGTAAGCCACATTGTTTTCAACTGTGATAGCATCGAAGTTGCAAACCTTCTGGCACTTACCGCAACCGATACAAGCTACGGCACAAGCCTTCTTGGCAACAGCGCCCTTGTCCTTGTTGACACACTGAACATAAACGCGGCGACCCTTAGGTCCCTTTTTGCGTAGCTCAATGATGTGGCGAGGACAAGCCTTGGCACATGCACCACAAGCGGTACACTTCTCTTCGTCGACTACAGGCAAGCCTGTCTCTTCGTCCATGGTGATGGCACCAAACTGGCAAGCAGCAACACAGTCGCCACATCCGAGGCAACCGAATCCGCAACCAGTTTCTCCAGCACAGGTAGCATTGACAGCCTGGCAAGAATGCAAGCCATCATACTCTACGATGCGTGGACGATGCTCGCATGTACCGTTGCAACGAACAACAGCCACCATAGGGTCGGTGTTGGCAACAGCCATGCCGAGCAAGTCGGCAACTTGGCCCATAACATCGGCTCCACCAACAGGACACATAAGTCCGTAGATGCTACCGAGGTCGGCACCCTTAACTAAAGCGTCGGCCATACCAGCACAACCGGCAAAGCCACAGCCACCACAGTTGGCACCAGGCAATAGTTCTACTACCTGTCCGATACGTGGATCTTCCTGAACAGCAAACTTCTTGGAAACGGCATACAGCACAATGGCTGAGATGAGTGCTATCGCTCCCAACACGATTACTGCAATCAAAATGAAATTCATAATTTATTAACTTGTTTTAGTTCATTATTTAGTATTTTGTTTGTGTTATCTCTACCGACAACGACTTCCCTATCCTATCTCTATTGAAATATAGCAAAAGATAGTAAGGCACGAGGACTCCCAACCCCAAGAGAGCGGAAAGAGGTTCGTTGCCCGTGAGATTGTTGACCAGGATTATTACTGCTACCAACAACAGGAACGGCAATCCGAAGCCCAACAATACGGCTTTATAGCCCATAGAGGCAGAAACGGAAACAACTACGTGTTGGCCTACTTCGTAACCTTGCACATCGGTATGCACATCGATAATCTTCTCTTTACTCTCCGACGAACTGCAATGTTTTGCGAGTCCACAAGCGGCACAAGCTGACGTCTGCAATATGCGCACTTTAACGGTATCTACCTCTATTTTGTCGACGATGCCGTCGTGATTTATTTTGCTACTCATTTATGATGATGGATAAGGGTGTATAACTCAAATATTGTAATGTCGAGTTTACAAATGCAAAATTAATACTATATTTCTAAACTACAAATAAATCATCAAAATAATTAAAGAAATATGTAGCTCTGTTAACAATTCTTATCCGTAATCGTTTGCAGAAAGCTGGCATTTATTTGGAATCGCCCTTTTACCTTTTTTGCCTTTTTACCCTTTTACCTTTTTAGGATAAGCGACGCAGCCGAGCTGCGACGAACGCAACCACAAACGCACTTCTTACTTTTACCCTTTTCTTCACTACTGTCCCGTTAAAGTGGACTAATCGCTCTTTGAATTAATTGAAATACA
>OCHM01000696.1_pt1 | contig 19641 bp, 22 predicted proteins | sample 1538901 | NCBI WGS metagenome assembly OCHM01 (sample SAMN04571734, study PRJEB22368) | human gut metagenome | biome: human gut; material: stool | host: Homo sapiens | place: Luxembourg | collected 2012-11-08 | reverse complement strand
GTGAAAGTCAGGGCTTTGTGATTTTTTAAGAATAAGAGAGTTTTGACACACCCTCATAGCACTAAGGGCGGTTTCCTACCTCGCTTCTGAGGAGAGAAGACCGGGATGAGAGGTGGAGCCTTCCTTAACGGTAAGGAAGGACGGGTAGGTTTTCGAAAAATGCCTTTTTTAATGGTAAAGAAGGACGGGATGATTTTAGAAAAAAAAGAAAAAATAAAAACACAATATCACTATGAATGATTTCAAAGATATAAAAATAGCAGTAGCCGGTACCGGCTACGTAGGTCTGAGTATAGCAACACTATTATCTCAGCACCATCATGTAACAGCAGTAGATGTAATCCCAGAGAAGGTGGAGAAACTCAACAATAAGATTTCTCCAATCCAGGACGATTACATCGAAAAGTATTTGGCAGAAAAGCCATTGAACCTTGTGGCAACTCTGGATGGCAAGTCAGCCTATAAGGATGTAGACTTCGTAGTGATTGCAGCACCAACCAACTACGACCCAGTGAAGAACTACTTCGATACATCCCATGTAGAAGAAGTCATCGACCTGGTTCTGGAGGTAAACCCAGATGCCGTGATGGTCATTAAGAGTACCATCCCAGTAGGTTACACTCGCAGCCTCTACTTGAAGTATGCCAAGAAAGGCGTGAAGAAGTTCAACCTCCTCTTCTCTCCAGAGTTCCTTCGTGAAAGCAAGGCACTCTATGATAACCTTTACCCAAGCCGAATTATAGTTGGTTATCCAAAACTCATAGACCGCCCTGAGTATGCAGAGGAGAACGAGGCTATCAGAAAGGTGACTGATGTAGAAAAGATGAAGGAAGCAGCCAAGACTTGTCGTTGGTGGTTTATAACTTATTATGTGATAATTTATCTTTTGTCTCCTATAATAAATAAAGGAATTTCTAATATTAACAAAAAACAGTTTACATATCTATTGTGTGGACTGATTATTTATAATACTTTATCAATAGTCAGATTGTTAGATAATGGAGGAAGCAATTTCTTAGGATTATTAACTATATTTTTAATTGCTAGATATTTTAAAATATATAGTATTCTGTTGAGCAAAAAGATAGTCGTATTAATATATCTATTTTCTGGTTTACTGCTGACTTTGCTATTAGTCTTGGCAAATAGTTATTGTCCGGTTCTTACGTTTAAGTTACTTAACTATAATACACCATTGATTATGCTTATGGCAATAAGCTCTTCTCTGTTTTTTATAAAATTAAAGCCGTTATATAATAAGAAGATTAATAAAATATTAAGTTCATGTTTGTATATCTATTTGTTTACGGATGGATTAGGGGTACTTTTTTATAAATTTGTGCAATCTTGTTTTATAAATAGCTATTTAATGGGAGTTGCAGTAGTTGTGATGTCTATAATAGTTTGTTTATTAATGGGATTGTTTATTGATAGGCTATCTGAAGTGCTTTTAAGAAGAATTGGAAAAAGTATGTTTTGGCAAAATATGTCACGTGTATTCGTCTAAAAGAACTTTATGATACCCTGCAATGTTATAAAAATTACTGATATTTATGTTTGTTTTTCGAAAACAACATAAGCAACCTAGACTTAAAAGAGCTTTATTTTATGTTCATTAAAGTATTTTGATATGAGTTCGAAAAAAAATAAAAGATAAATGGCAAGTATAAAGAAAAACTTTTTATATAGTAGTATATTAACTACAGCGAATTATTTATTTCCCTTCTTGACATATCCATATGTCGCAAGAGTATTGGGAGTTACTAATGTTGGTATTTGTAATTTTGTTGATAGTATAATCAACTATTTTATAATATTTTCAATGCTTGGTATTGGAACTGTTGGAATAAGAGAAATTGCTAAATACAAAAATAATTCCACAAAATTAAATGAAACTTTTAGCGGACTATTTCTTATTAATTTTATTTCTACTTTTATAGTGCTATTAGTTTTGATTTTTTCAATTGAATTAGTTCCTAAGCTTAATGAGCATCGAGAACTAATGTATTTTGGAGCATTGAAACTTGTCTTTAATTTTTTGTTAATAGAATGGTTTTACAAAGGACTTGAAGATTTCAAATATATTACGGTTAGAACAATTATTGTAAAATGTATATATGTTATTTCCGTATTTGTATTTATTCATAATGCAGATGATTATGTCATTTACTATATCCTCATGACATTGATGATAGTAGTTAATGCTTTATTAAATATTATCCACGCTAGGAAATGGATTTGTTTTTCGTTTAAAGGGATTATAATAAAGCCTTACTTAAAATCATTCTTTATTTTGGGATTTTATATGTTATTAACTTCAATGTACACTTCATTTAATGTTGCCTATCTTGGCTTTAAGGGTGGTGAAACAGAGGTTGGTTATTATACAACAGCAACAAAGCTATATACAATAATATTGTCTCTTTATTCGGCATTTACAGGTGTCTTACTTCCTAGAATGAGTTCATTAGTTGCAGAAAAGCAGTTTGATAAGTTTAGGAATCTTCTAAATAAATCTTTAGACATACTTTTTGCATTTTCTCTTCCTTTAGTTATTTATTCTGTTATAATGGCTGCAGAAATAATCCGTTTAATAGCTGGTGAAGGATATGAAGGTGCTGTATTGCCAATGAAAATTGTTATGCCACTTATTTTTATTATTGGTTATGAGCAAATATTAATTATACAGACATTGATGCCTTTAAAGAAGGATAAGCAAATATTGATTAATTCAATTTTTGGTGCTAGTGTTGGCGTTATAGCAAATTTAGTTTTAGTTCCAATATATAAAAGCGTCGGTGCATCTGTGGTTTGGGTTATCTCAGAAATAACAGTTTTGAGTGTTGCCCAATTATTTGTATATAAGGATATTGGTTATAAATTTCCATTTAGAAAGGTACTTGCTTCATTGCTGGCATATTTACCTTTAGTTATATTCTTGATATTTATCCATAATATGAGTAGTAGCTTCTGGATTAAAATAGTATATAGTTCGTTAGTTTTAGGTATTTATACCATATTATTGCAAGTTTATATATTAAAAAACGATTTTGCTATTTATTGTTTAAAGAATATTAAATCTTTTATAAGAAAATAATGGATCCACTTATCTTAAATATCATTCTTTATCTTTCTGTTGTATATGCATACTGGCATAAATATCATAAGTTCACAGCAACATTTGTTATTATTCTTATGTATGCAATATTTGCAGTTAATGCATATTTACTTTGGAATTATGGTGAATATAAATGGGGGCCATATCAAAAACAGCCTCTTTCCTTTATTCCATATGTTTATACATTTGTCGGATTTTTGATTTTTTTATCTCCAATTTTTAAGAGAAATTTACAGCAAAAACTTATAATTGTACCTATTAGTAATAAAAAAGCAAATGTTTTATATTGGTTCTTTTTAATAGAATTGCTTTTGGGAGCATTATTAAACTTCTCCCATGCTACAAGTGTTACCGATTTTGCTGATGTTTATCATTCAGAGACCGCTGTATCTACAGGTCTAGCAGGGCAGTTACGAATCGTTTCTACTGCCGTATATTTGCCTGCATTAGCATTAATTGGGTATTATTCTTCTGATATGATGCTCAATATGAAAAGAGCATTCTTATTATTATTTGCCTATTTTTTTAATAATATTATTGAGGCAATGACATGTGGCTCTCGTGGCGTTTTATTTTTTGCAGTCTTAAATGTTTTGATACTATTATTTATTTTTAGGGATAGTATAAATGCTAAAATTAAAAAGATATTGTTGGTTTCAACCATAGGCACAACTCTATTTGTATTTTCTATAGCATTAGCTATAAGTGTAGATAGATTTGGAGATGAAGCATGGAATTGGATTTATTCATATTTTGGCGAACCTTTTCTTAATATTTCACTTTATTACTGGAATGCTCCTTTCACTACTGGTGGTGCTATAACATTTGCCCCTTTTGTGAAAATCAACTATTATGATCATAACTATATAATGATCTTATTTAAGTTGTTTAGTGGACAAGCGATGCTGGATTTTGGTGTAATTGGAGGATTAGTCTTTCTGATTATTATTAGTTTTATCCTCTATTTAATGATGCCTAGGGGAAAATATCTAATGTTTAATAAAGCAATGGTTCTTATTTATGCTTATTATCATTGTATGTTTGGCGTTTTTGGAATTCATGTTTATGGATGGTCTGCTTACGCTTTATTGATTGTTTTATATTACTATACAAAACAAAAGAGAATAAAAAAATAATTGATATGAAAACTGTATTATTATTGGCTCCGGCTTTTTTAGATCTTTACAAAGATGTTATTGCCGAACTTATTAAACAAGGTTATAAGGTAGAATATATACAAGACAAATCTTTCAAAATTGATCCTTATTTGATTAGGATAAAGCAATCATCTAGATTTAAAGAATTATTTTATAATTTATTCTTATGTTTTTATTGGTTGAAAATTATTTTTAGAAAAAGGGAAAAATGGAAGAATATTGATATTCTATTTACAATCAATGGAATGTCGTTTCATCCGATTCTCTTGTTCTTTTTAAAAAGAAAAAATAAGAATCTTAAAGCTTACCTTTATTTATGGGATCGGACTTATGAAAATTATCGTTTCGAACGTCATTTTAAGTATTTTGATAGAGTAGCTACTTTTGATAGGATTGATGCCGAGATTTATAAGATAGGGTTTATGCCGAATTACTGGATTCCTTATAAAGATCAAAAAGATGAATGTTATGAAGTATTTGCTTTTGGTGCTTATAGAAAAGATAGATATGAGCTATTTTCGAAAATAAATGGCTTTTATACCAAAAATACTTGTGAAAATTATATTTTCATATATGTAAGGCAACAAAAGATTGATTTTGTTTGGAAGCTAAAGCAACTTATAAAAAGAATTTTGAGACGAAACAAGGATAGTCTAGAATCATTAGTTTATGATAAGACTCTTTTAAGTCATGATTCTTTGAGTCCAAAAGAATTTAGAGAGAAAGTGTATAGCTCTAAATGTATTATTGATACTAATAATAACTTTCAGGAGGGTATGACACCTCGCTTTATGTGGGCTTTAGGTGCAGGGAAAAAGATAATTACAACAAATGCGAACGTGAAAAAATACCCTTTTTATGATGAAAGTCGTATAATGATTGCTGATGATAGCTTAGATAAAGAAAAGTTTGAAGTATTTATGAATACGCCTATTTGTCATATTAGCGACAGTTTAATATCTGTATATCGAATTGATAACTGGTTAAAATTCATCATTGGTGACAATTAATAATAAGTAGTATATGAATATACATGATATTTGGGAACGTTTAGACTTTGTGCTCAGTAATCGTAGAATAAATTGGGTAAAGACGATTCTATTTAATTTTAGAACACTTCCTTTTAAAACAGCTTGCAAATTGCCTGTATATATTTATGGTAAAGTTCAATTTCGAACTTTGGCAGGAAAAGTTGATTTTCAAGATTGTGAGCCTAAAAGAGGAATGATCAAAATTGGTAGACATGGTGATTATTTTTCAATACCTAATAAGAGTTTCATTTGGTTAGGGAAAAATGCTAAGATTATTTTTCGTGGACCAAGTTATATGGGGTATAATCTTTTGTTAAGAGTTGAATCTGGTATTCTGGATATTGGAGAATTTACAGGATTTGGAACTAATTATCGTATAATTTGTTTCAATCATATAAAAATTGGTAGACATGTACGAATGACATTTGATGGTAAGGTTGTTGACTCTAATTGTCATTATGTTATAAATACAGTTACAAATCAAATAAGGAAGAATAGTGCAAAAATTGAAATTGAAGATTTCTGTTGGATTGGTAATAATACCACCATAATGAAAGGCGTTATTTTACCGAAATATTCCATTGTAGCATCAGGTTCTTTACTTAATAAAAACTATAAAAAGGAAGTTGTTGAAAATGCTCCTCTTTTCCTTGCGGGAAGTCCTGCAAAGGTTAAAGGATACGGGTTTAAAATGGTTTTATCATTAACCCGTGAAAATGAAATTAAAAATTATTTTCAGAGAAACCCTGAAAATGATTATATGATATGGCAGGGTAAATTCGAAGATCCTGTTGAAGAATTAAGTGTAATTTTTAAATGAAAAAGGTATGAATATTTTGTTCTTGCAGAGACTATGGCCTGTATATGGTGGTGGAGAAACCGTTACTATAACATTGGCTAATGAAATGGTTTCACGTGGTTGGAATGTAGGTGTTTTGTATTTTAAACATAATACAAGAGATAATTTGCCTTATATTAATCCGGCAATTAAGGCCATTTTGGTTGAAAATGTTGATTGTGATCAATTTCATCAGAATCCTAAAGATGCAAAGAAAGCCATTTCTATGGCAAAAAAGTATATTGAAGAGAATAATGTTGAGTTTATTATTGATCAATGGTGGGATCCGCAATATATAAGAGGCTTAAAAGGTTATCATGGTGTTAAAGTTGCAAAATGTTTACACACTGCCTTTTTTGTGCCGAGATTCGATGGTGTAGGAGTAAAAGCCACTTTAAGACGAATACTCAAACCTCTTTATTTGTATCATAAAAAGAAAAAAAGTATTCGGAATGTTACGAATTATCTAGCATATGTAAATAAGTATGTTTTTCTGTCATCTTCTTTTCAAAAACAATATCAACATATGAATCATGATGATGATTCTGCAAAATTCGATTCTATACCAAATCCAGCTCCATATAATACTATAATTTCAGAAGCCAATCTTCTTGCTAAAGATAAAACTGTTTTAGTAGTTTCTCGTATGGAAGAACATGTTAAATGTTTATCTCGAGTGATAAAAGCTTGGAGTATAATTGAGGCAGATTCACATTTTAATGAATGGAAGCTAGTTTTTGTTGGTGAGGGTCGAAATTTATCTGATTATAAAAGGCAATCTAAAGAACTTGGTTTAAGCAGAATTAGTTTTGAAGGTTTCCAAGATCCTCGTCCATATTATGAAAAAGCTCAACTTTTTTTAATGACTTCTGCGCTGGAAGGATTTGGAATGACTTTGGTGGAAGCTCAGCAATATGGTGTAGTTCCAATTGTCATGGATACATTTCTTTCACTTCATGATATTATTACCAATAATAAAAATGGCCTTATTACTTCACCAGGTAATATTGAAGAGTTTGCAGCAGCTATTATGAAATTGTTAGCTGATGAGCAACTTCGCACTAAAATGGCTAGACAATGTTTAGTTGAATGTCAGCGCTTTTTTGCAAATAAAGTTGTTGATCAATGGGAAAAGATGTTTTTGGAATTAGATAAACAATAAAATGATAGTTCGTAGTAAGGAGCCACAGCGTCTTGGCTGAAGTAGGTAGGTATTATTATCACATATCAATGTCCGTCCCATTGCTTCTAGCAATTAAAAAATCGATTATCTGAAGCATTTATGATATGTGATAATCTGATAAACATTTTTAATGCTAAAGTTACCAGGATGCCGGTGTTATGAAGTAATTCTAAATTTTTGACAATGTGGCTTATGCTTTATTGAACGAATTGATGAAAGAATATATCCTTAGGAAATAAAAAGTTGCTTTTTTCATGAATGATATTCACGTAATACTCATGGCCGGCGGCGTAGGCAGCCGCTTCTGGCCAATGTCAACCCCCGATTACCCAAAGCAGTTCATTGATGTGATGGGTGTCGGCCGTTCCCTCATTCAACTGACAGTGGATAGATTGAAGCCTATCTGTCCTATCGAGAACATGTGGGTAGTAACAAACGAGAAATACATTCGCATTGTTAAGGAGCAAATCCCTGATATGCCAGTAGATAACATATTATCAGAGCCAGAGGCTCGCAATACCGCTCCATGTATTGCTTATGCCTGCTGGAAGATCCAGAAGAAGCATCCTGATGCCAACATCGTGGTGAAACCATCCGATGCCCTCGTCATCAATACTTCGGAGTATCAGGAGTACTCAGCAAGGCATTGAGCTATACATCCGATAAGAACGCCATCGTGACCATCGGTATCAAGCCAAGCCGCCCTGAAACAGGCTATGCCTATATCGCAGCAGCAGAGCCAACATCCGTAGATGAAATCTACAAGGTAGAGGCTTTCAAGGAAAAGCCAAACCTGGAGACAGCCGAGTTCGGCTGGAGCGACTTAGGCAGTTGGGGCAGCCTCCGTACCTTGCTTCCACAGGATGAGAAAGGCAATGCCAAGGTGGGTAAGGATATCCGATTGTATGAATGCAAGAACTGCGTGGTTCATGCAGCCGATGAAAGCAAGGTAGTAGTTCAAGGCTTGGATGGCTATATCGTAGCCGAGAAGAATGGACAACTGCTTGTTTGCTCTTTGAAGGAAGAACAGAGGATTAAGGAATTCGGAAAGTAAGTAGCTTTGATTATATGGTGTAAGAATATAAAGAAAGAATAATTAAATATGACGAAAAAGAAAATACTTTGGCTTACTGCTGATTTTTTTATAGATGTGGACCGTCAATTGGTTCCCTATCTCAAAAAAAATAGTGAATATGAAATTAAGTGGGTGGTGGTGCAGTCGTTTATCGGTGCAAAAGTAACTGAACATGAGGACTACGAGATATGGAATTTGCATCATCGTACCAAAGATCCTCGTACCTTCTTTGAATTGAAGAAATATTTCAAAAAAATAGGATTGGCTCAATTTGATTTGGTTTATAGTGATGCTTTGGGTTTCTATTATTACCCCTTGTTGTTGCATTATATAGGAAAAACTTCTTTTATACATGCTGCCCATAATGTAAATCCATATCCTGTATGGACGTGGGACTTGAAACTCCAGGTAAAATACATATTCCAGAATGGAAAGAATTTCCAAATGTTCTCCAAGCATACTGCACGATGGTTTAAGGAGCATTATCCAAAGAAGTCGTTCTTCTATGCTCCAATGGTAGTGAAGGATTTCGGAAAGGTACAGACAGATAATTATAAGATTGATGAACAGAAAGTAAACCTGCTTTTCTTTGGTAATGTGGTGGCTAATAAGCGTCTTGATTTGCTAATTGATGCTGTTAAGGAGTTGCCTAGGAATATACAGAATAAAGTGCATCTCAATATTTGTGGCAATTGTAGAATGAACAAAGAGGCTTTTTTGCAGCAGATAGGTGATTGCAAGAGCATCTCTACCTATTTCAAGCGCATACCTGATGAGGAAATTCCGGAGTTGTTTACTAAACATCAATTCTTTATGCTTCCTTATCAAGATGTAGCACAAAGTGGTCCTCACATGATAGCCTATAATTATAACTTGCCTGTAATAGCTAGTGATATTGACGGTTTTGCTGAACGTGTTGAAGATGGGGTGAATGGCTTCTTGTTTCGTATGAATGACAAGGAAGCATTGAAAACTGCCATTATTAAAGCTGTGACGATGTCATCTTCTGATTATCAGAGAATGAAAGACAAATTAAAGGCTTATGTGGAAGAGAATTATAGTCTAAAGGCTGTTTCAAATAAGTATATTGATTATTTTAACTTGATTTTAAAATAAAATGAATATAAAAAATATAATAAAGTATGCAACTCCGGTAGTATATTTGCGAATTTTATATTCAAAAATATTAGAAGCAGGAGAGGCAACAAAATATATTGCAACTGCAGGTGGAAGAAAAAATGCTAAGAAGCTGCAAGTCGATTTATTTATACGTACGCATGCTCTTGAAAAGGGTATGTCTATAGGAAAAGTGAGATATGGATTCGGAAAGTTAAAAGCTAAGAGTCTTTTAAGAGATTTACAGTTATATCTAAATCTAGGTGGTGATAAAACCTTTGCTGCTGATAGTGCTTCAGTCATTAAGAAGTATATTGCTTATAATGAAGACGGAGGTGCTGATATGACTGATATAGTAGCACTCTTAAATGATTTTAAAAAGAATAATTCAATTAAATTTGTTGAAGAAGGGGGAATCTTTCAGTTAAATCATAATGATATCTCTAGAAAAGAAAAATCTTCTTTTGATGTTTTTTCTCAATCTAGATATTCTGTTCGTGATTTCGGTGATACGCCAATTTCTAAGGCATCAATAGAAAAAGCATTGGAACTTTGTAGAAGAACTCCATCAGCTTGTAATCGCCAAAGTCAACGTGTTCATATTTATTTAGATAAAGAAAAAGTTGAAAAAATTTGCAAGTTACAGTTAGGATGCAATGGCTTTTATCAAGATATGCAAGGAGTCATTTTGGTTTGTAGTGATATGGGGTGCTATAATTTTCAAGAATTGAATCAATCTTTCGTTGATGGAGGACTTTATGCGATGAACTTGATGTATGCTCTTCATTTCTATGATATTGCTAATATACCATTGACTATGGCACATAAGGAAAGTTATATTAAGCAGATCAAAAAAGAAATGAATATTCCCCAAAATGAAAAGCCTATATTATTAATAGGTATAGGTTCTTATAAGAATTCTTGGAAGGTTGCACAATCCAATCGAAAAGAATGGAAAGACTATACTAAATGGAATCTATGATAACAGAAACTTTTATAGAGTGTAGAATATGTATGGAGTTTTGTTGAAAAGAAATAAAGCTAGAATTTTATGAAGATATTAATCATAACATTTACGTCTGGTAACAATCCAGGAACTTTTATGCAAGGTTTGGGTGTTCAGACTGCAATGAAGCGTCTTTATCCAACGGCACAAATAGACTTCTTGAAGTTTCCTGATTTTAAGGTGAATTTAGGAGTGAGAGACAAAAAGGCTAAGCTATGGCAAACATTTCGGCAAAAAGCCGCTTCTGCTTATAGATTGGTTAAGTATAATGAACTTCGTAAGAAGGAAATGAACTTTACACCAACGATTGATCTGTTCAATTATACAAAAGAAGATGAATCTGTTATCTGTCAATATGACTTAGTGGTGATAGGTAGTGATACTATTCTTGAAGAAGCTTATGGAAAGGATGGGCGAATAGGCTTGAATTGGATGCCGCTTGATGTTCGCAAGTTGTACTTTGCAGCAAGTGCCTCTCCTGCAAATTTTGTGCCTAAAAATGAATTAAAGGAAGTCGCTTCTAAGGCAGTTTTTATAGGTTTGAGAGATAATTTAACAATAGATTTTTTTGCCAATAAGTTGGGGATAGAAAAAGAACGTATATTCAAACAGACAGACCCTTCCTATTTCTTGGATATAAAACAGTTTAAGTTAAGAAAAAAACTAACTGTTAAATTAAGAACAGACCAAAAATATGCCTTATATAATTTTAATTCTAATTTCCCATTGAGAAGGGAGCTGGCTGATGCGATTAGAAATGTTGGATATAAAGTCGTTTCAACAGCTTATAATCCATATGCGGATATTTGCTTTGATATGGTTGATGCTTATGAATGGGCTGGAGTATTTCCTTTGATGGATGTTATTGTGACAGAACGTTTTCATGACAGTGTGTTTGGATTAAGAAATTGTAAACCTGTTATTGCTATTGATTGGGATCCTAATCGTTTTGCTAAATGCGGAGATAGTAAAACTAAAAGAATAATGGAAGATTATGGCTTGAGTCATCTACACCATAATTTATACAATAATACTGATATAACTCCTGTTATTGATAGCTTGAAGAATATTGATCAATGTTATGATAAGGCTTCTTTAGCATTATTAAATGATCAGATTTATGCTAATGCAAACCGAATATTAGAAAATATTGGAACAATTTTGAATAATAATTAAGCAATGCAAAAGATTAAAGTTTGTTATGTAATATCTTCCTTGAGTAATCAAGGACCTCCAAATGTTTTGTATAACATTATCAAATATATGGATTTCTCTAAATTTGAGATTTCTATAATAACTATGGTAGAGGAGCAAAAAATATCTCGAATTGATGAGTTTAACGCTTTGCCAATTAGGGTTGTACAGATGTCGCCAGAAAAGACGCTGAATCCTCTTGCAATGTATAAAACTTTAAGGAGAACAGTAGAGTTGATAAACCCTGATATTCTTCACACACATTGTCCTCGTTCTATGTTCTTGGTTCCATTTTTACCAAAGAAGTATAAGAAGATGGAGACTGTCCATATTTACCCTGGAATTCAGCAGAAGGTAATGTATGGTAAACTGAAGGGACAAGTAGTGATTTGGTTGAGTAATTTCTTCACAAAGAAAATGGATGAGCCAATTGCCTGTTCAGAAAGTGTAGCTCAAAGTTATTGGGATGAGCAACACTTTCGAATGAAAGCGATTCCTAATGGCTGTTCATTACCTCTTTGGCGTACGGATTATAACCAAAAAGAAAGTCTTAGAAAGCAATTCGGACTTAAAAAGGGCGTAAAGTATTTCATATTTATTGGTCGCTTTTCCAATGAGAAACATCCTGAAATGATTATTCGTGCTTTTGAGCAAATGAATAATCCTAATCTTGGTGTTATATTATTGGGTAATGGTGACTTATATGATGATTTGAAAAAACATGAGTCTGCGAATATTCTTCTCCCAGGTTTTAAGAGTAATGTTTATGACTATCTGATAGCTTGTGATTATTATATATCTGCTTCAGATGTTGAAGGATTAGCTAATACATTACTTGAAAGTATGACTGTTGGATTACCTTGTGTCTTGTCTGATATTCCTTCTCACAAGGAAGTTATAAATAAGACAGTGCAACCAATGGGATATACTTTTGATAACACGAATATGGAGTCTTTGTTAAATGCTATTCGAAATGTATTAAATCTTAATGTCGAATCAACAGCAAAGTCTATCCGTGAAGTATTTGAACATAACTATACTGCTAAACACATGTCTGAACAGTATCAAGAGGAATATTTAAAGATAATGGGAAAATAATATCCTCCAATTGATAGTGGCTACAACTGCAACATGCAAAGTTACATATTACACTCTTCTGTTAGTGCTATACGTAATATATAGAAACACAGATTGAGTGCTATGAATTTAGTTGGGCTGTTGTGCACATAGGAAAAACTTTTTTTATGTGATAGCCTTGCATTTGTAGTACGCATTCTTTGGCGTAGGATTCCCATTATTGTTTATTGGGGGATTTTGAAAAGGGAAAAAATCAAATGCTATTTTAGAATGAATGTTATTAAGACAAATATAGAGGGTGTGCTTATTATTGAGCCACGTCTCTTCCGTGATGCTCGTGGTTACTTCTTTGAGAGCTTTAGCGAGCGAGAGTTTAAAGAGAAGGTTGAATCTTTAGTTGGTTATCATGTAGAGTTCTGCCAGGACAACGAGAGCATGAGTTCGTATGGTGTGATGAGAGGCTTGCATTTCCAGAGACCTCCGTTTACCCAGAGCAAATTGGTGAGATGCGTGAAGGGTAGAGTGCTGGATGTTGCTGTGGATATCCGCAAAGGGTCTCCTACATATGGTAAGCATGTGGCAGTGGAACTGACAGAAGATAATCATCGTCAGTTCTTTATCCCTAAGGGCTTTGCTCATGGTTTCGCTGTACTATCAGAGACTGCTGTATTCCAATATAAGTGTGATAACTTCTATCATCCTGAAGCAGATGGTGGCATCTCGATATTGGATGAATCTCTCGGTATAGATTGGATGATTCCTACGGAACATGCTAATCTAAGTGATAAGGATACAAAACATCCTTTGCTAAAAGATTTTGATTCTCCATTTACTTTTTAATTGTTTCTATGATAATAACTGCATCTATCGTGACCTATAAGACGGATCACGATGAATTAAAGAAGTGCATAGACTGTATGCACATGAATGGTATTGCACCTATATATATAAGTGACAATTCGCCAAGTGACGAACTTCGAGAATTCTGTTCACAAATGGACGGGGTGGAATATATCTATAATAATGGAAATATTGGTTATGGTCCTGGGCATAATGTGGCTATAAGAAAAGCACAAGAGATACATGCTGATTACCATCTTGTGATCAACTCGGATGTGTATTTTGAAGAAGGTGTCATCTCGAAGATTACAGAGTATATGGAAGCAAACAAGGATGTGGCTCAGCTTCAGCCGATGCTTCGCTATCCTGATGGTCGCCTACAGTTGACCACTCGTTTGTTGCCAACTCCTTTCGACCTTATCTTCCGCAGATTTATGCCAAAGAAGATGGGAGAGAAAATGAACTATCGCTATACTTTGGAGTTTTGGGATCACAAGACTCCTGCAAACATACCATATCATCAGGGAAGTTTCATGTTCTTCCGCTTGTCTGCATTTGATAAAGTGGGATTGTTTGATGAGCGATACTTCATGTATCCTGAGGACATTGATATTACCCGTAGAATGCATAAGTATTATCGTACAATGTATTGGCCAATGGTGTCGGTGGTGCATGCTCATAGAGCAGCATCTTATAAGAGTAAGAAAATGCTGAAGATTCATATGGAGAATATGGTGAAGTACTTCAATAAATGGGGCTGGTTCTTTGATAAGGAACGTTCTGAATGGAACAAGAAACTCTTGAAGGAACTGGGCTATAAGAAATAATTTTGTTTGTGTAAATTTGAAAATCTAGTATGAACTATATTATCACTGGCGGTACCGGTTTCATTGGTACCCATCTTACAAATTTGATTAAGGAGCGTTATCCTAACGCCCAAGTATATAACCTTGACATCGTTAAGCCTGGTACTCCTAATCCGGTAGTAAAGGATTACAAGCCTGCTTTGCGTGATGGTCAGAAGTTGCAGTCTACTTTCATCGAATATGATATCCGCAAGCCTATCGAGAACTTGCCATTTACTCCTACAGAGGATGATGTCATCTTCAACTTTGCTGCAGTTCATCGTACTCCTGGTCATGAGGATCATGAGTATTTCGAGACTAATATCCGTGGTGCTGAGAATGTGGTGGCTTTCGCCGAAAAGTGGAATATCAAGAAGATTGTGTTTACTTCAAGTATTGCACCATATGGAGCTGCTGAGGAGTTGAAGAAGGAGACAACTTTGCCAACTCCTAATACTGCATACGGTATCTCTAAGCTGGTGGCTGAGAAGATTCATGAGAAGTGGCAGAATGGTGATGCTGCTCATCGCCAGCTCACTATCGTTCGCCCTGGCGTGGTATTCGGAAAGGGTGAGAATGGTAACTTCACCAGATTGTATTGGGCTATCCGTGGTCATAAGTTTGCTTATCCTGGCAGAAAGGATACCATCAAGGCTTGTATCTATGTAAAGGAGTTGGTGCGCTTCATGCTTTATCGTCTGGAGCATCATGAGCATGGTGTTGAGTTGTATAACTGTTGCTTTGAGCCAGCTTATACCATCCAGCATATCGTGGAGGCTATGAAGAAGGTAACAGGTTTAACTCAGTTTGTTCCTGATATTCCTAACTGGGTTATCATGCCTATGGCTAGAACTGCCATGCTTCTTGGCTCTCCAATGGGTATCTGTCCTGCGAGAGTGAAGAAACTCCAGATTTCGACCAATATCTGTGGTGAGAAGTTGAAGAACTGCGGTTATCAGTTTAAGTGGAGCTTTGAGGAAGCGCTGGCTGACTGGTTCGAGGATAATGACAGACAAGGATTAAAATAATATATTTATGAAAGGAATCGTATTAGCAGGTGGTAGCGGTACTCGTCTGTATCCTATCACCAAGGGTATCAGCAAGCAGCTGATTCCTATCTTTGATAAACCGATGATATATTATCCTATCTCGGTTCTGATGTTGGCAGGTATCCGTGAGATATTGATTATTTCAACCCCATTCGATTTGCCAGGCTTCAAGCGCCTCTTAGGCGATGGAAGCCAGTTAGGTGTGAAGTTCGAGTATGCAGAGCAGCCATCACCAGATGGCTTAGCCCAAGCCTTCATTATCGGAGAGAAATTCATTGGTAATGATTCTGCTTGCCTCGTATTAGGCGATAATATCTTCTATGGTGCAGGATTAAATCAGATGCTGCATCAAGCAGTTGTAGATGCTGAACAGAATAACAAGGCTACCGTTTTTGGCTATCGTGTAAGTGATCCGGAACGATATGGTGTTGCTGAGTTTGATGAGCAAGGCAATTGCCTGAGCATTGAAGAGAAGCCTGAAGATCCTAAGAGCAACTATGCTGTGGTAGGCTTGTACTTCTATCCTAACAAGGTGGTGGAAGTAGCTAAGCATATCAAGCCATCCGCTCGTGGTGAGTTGGAAATTACCACCGTTAATCAGGAGTTCCTGAAGGATAAGCAGTTGAAGGTACAGACCATGGCAAGAGGATTTGCATGGCTTGATACCGGTACCCATGATTCCCTTTCTGAGGCTTCAACCTTTATCGAAGTCTTAGAGAAGCGCCAGGGTTTGAAGGTAGCTTGCTTGGAAGGTATTGCATACCGTCAAGGTTGGATTACCGCAGAACAGTTGAGAGAGAATGCTCAGCCAATGTTAAAGAATGACTATGGCAAGTATCTCCTTTCAATACTTGAAGAGAAAGATCAAACATTAAAAAAGAATTTAGAATATTAAGAAGATGAAGAATATCATTATCACGGGCGGTGCTGGTTTCATCGGCTCACACGTAGTAAGACTTTTCGTGAACAAATACCCTGAGTATCACATCATCAACCTCGACAAGTTGACATACGCAGGCAACCTGGCTAACCTCAAGGACATCGAGGACAAGCCTAACTATACTTTCGTTAAGGGTGATATATGTGATTTCGATCTGATGCTGAAGCTGATGCAGGACTACAAGGTGGATGGCATCATTCATCTCGCTGCCGAGAGCCACGTAGATAGAAGTATCAAGGATCCATTCACTTTCGCTCAGACCAACGTGATGGGTACCCTGTCTCTGCTCCAGGCGGCAAAGATTTACTGGGAGAGTCTTCCTGAGGGATACGAGGGCAAGCGCTTCTACCACATCTCTACCGATGAGGTATATGGTGCTTTGCAGATGACTCACCCTGAGGGCGTTCCTGCTCCTTTCACCACCAAGGCATCCAGCGGTAAGAACCACGAGGCTTACGGCGAGGAGTTCTTCCTGGAGACAACCAAGTACAATCCTCACTCTCCATATTCTGCATCCAAGGCAAGCTCAGACCATTTCGTCCGTGCTTTCCACGATACATACGGTATGCCTACCATCGTGACCAACTGCTCTAACAACTACGGTCCATACCAGTTCCCAGAGAAGTTGATTCCTCTGTTTATCAACAATATCCGTCATCGCAAGCCATTGCCAGTATATGGTAAGGGTGAGAACGTGCGCGACTGGTTGTATGTAGTGGATCATGCCCGTGCCATCGATATGATTTTCCACAAGGGCAAGATTGCCGAGACCTATAACATCGGCGGTTTCAACGAGTGGAAGAATATAGATATTATCAAGGTGGTCATCAAGACCGTTGATAGATTGCTCGGTAGAAAGGAAGGCGAGGATATGGATCTCATTACTTATGTTACAGACAGAAAGGGTCACGATATGCGTTATGCCATTGACTCTAGAAAGTTGCAGAAGGAACTCGGTTGGGAGCCATCTCTCCAGTTTGAGGAGGGTATCGAAGAAACTGTGAAGTGGTATCTGGATAACCAGGAATGGATGGATCATATTACTTCTGGGGAGTATCAGAAGTATTATGAGGAGATGTATTGTAAATAGACCCTCCTGTCCCTCCCTTGAGGGAGGGTCCTTAACCCACTCCCAAGCCCTCGCCCTTTCCAAAAGGGCAAGGGATGTAACCGCCCTCCGGTGCTCAGAACCGCTTTGCTATAATGTTGGCGGACCATTCAAAGGTCTCGCCATGTTGTGCGGGCTGGGACCGCAAGGGTGTCTAACTCGGCTATGCTGCTTGAGGGGTTAAAAGAACACAAATAATCCGAATCTACAAATGCGAATGAGACCAGTGGCTATAACTTGTTATAATGAGATTACAAAAGAGTGGATTGGAGCGAATTTGTTGATTACTTGCGATTTTCTTGGTAGTTTAGAGGAAATAATGTATTTTTGCGACTGTAAATTAGACGTTTAAAATTAAAGATTATGGCAACATTAACTATACAGGTGGAGGATAGAAGCGTTTTGGCAGAGCTCAAAAAGGTGCTTGAGTCAATGAAAGGTGTTGTGATTGTTCCTAATCATAAGAAGACAGGCATAGAGGAAGCTATGGATGATATTCGTCATGGTAGAGTGACTGAGTATAAAAATGCTGATGATATGTTTGACAAATTGGGAATATGAAATACAAAATTGTAGCAACCAAACGATTTGAGAAAGATGTAAAACGTTGTAAAAAACGTAATCTCCCAATGGATAAGCTGAAGAAGGTTATTCTCTTACTTGAAGAGTTTGGAAAATTGCCTTCTGAATATAAACCGCATAAACTATCTGGACAATATGCAGGTAGTTGGGGATGTCATATTATGCCAGATTGGTTGTTGATATGGAAGCAAGATGATGATGAACTAGTATTGGTGATGACTAATACTGGTTCTCATAGTGATGTCTTTTAAAATCTATTTGTGAGAATATAAATTTAGTCCAACTAAGTTATAGCTATAATGAGTATGTCGCACACGGATAGCACAGAGGACACGAATGGGAGCCTAACTCGGCTCTGATGCTTGAGGTGATTATAGGAACACGAGATTTTGAGTTTTAAAATTAACACGAATCTGGCGAATCGCACGAAGGATTTAAAAAGTAAAAAAGTAAAAGGGTAAATAATGGATTAACATAAACCGAGTAAACACCCTGTTGGGCAAACTCTCATGCTTCGAGTTTGATGGGAAGGTATGGCTATGCGATTACGTAAGCAAGCTGTACGACTCGCATAGACATATCTTCCCATCAAAGCAGTTCCTGCTCTTTGCCCTCAGGGCGATAAACAGGGAAAAACCTTAGCCGGAGGATGGATGCACTCAAATTGTGTAATGACTATAGTGTGTCTGAGAATGGAAGCGTAATAATAAGACGTTGTGGGAATATTGCGCCTTTGGCTGATGATTTCTTTTCTCTATCAGAGAAACAAGGCATGGGCGTGGAATTGAATTTCTCTGCTATTGTTGGCATGAATGGTGATGGCAAGAGTTTGATTGTTGAACAATGTTTCAATTAGTCATGGAATAAGGAGAAAGGAACATAAATGAGTATGGACAAAATACAATTTCAGCCAAACGACATCGTTAGGCTAAGTAAAGAGAAGTTTGAAATTCTATCTAAAGAGTTGTTCTTCCCACAAAACCTTTTTGTAGTAAAGGAAATTAATATAGTTGAAGATAGTATATTGTTGAACAACATCAATCAAAAGCTCTCTTATGAAGATATTCGACCTGTAAGGATCAATGGCGAAGAAGATAGGGATATTTATTATGATCCAATTGTTGCAGCCAGTCTAATAGATGTTGGTGAAGCAATTCCAATTGTCCACAGAGATTCATCTGAATACTATATGGATGCTCTAAAAAAATCATATAATGAACATCATGAATCATATTATGATGAGATTCGTAACATTGGAGCAAGATATGTTCATGAAATACAAAACAAATTTCCTTTATTGCGATATGATTTAAAAATACATTATCATATGATAGCGTTCGTTTAGAAAGTTATCAGTTATCACGGAAGAGACTCATTCTGCTTAATTTGTAAATAAGAGTGGAAAGTATATAGATTGACCTATTAAATAACGTGAGTTCGACGAATTAGAATAAGGTTAATTGTCTATCTATAGTCCTTTGG
>OCHM01000695.1_pt1 | contig 19657 bp, 14 predicted proteins | sample 1538901 | NCBI WGS metagenome assembly OCHM01 (sample SAMN04571734, study PRJEB22368) | human gut metagenome | biome: human gut; material: stool | host: Homo sapiens | place: Luxembourg | collected 2012-11-08 | reverse complement strand
ATAGGTAACGTTCCTCTGTCTCATCTTGTCGTATTCCCGTCTTCGTCTGTCCTCGCCACTTTTAACCAAAATGAGGAAAGTAACTGATAACCAGTAAACTTTCCTCATTCTTCTCTCAAACACTTTTTATATGTACTTTCTATCCTAAGAAGTTGTAGTGTGGTATTAATTATTATAATGTGTAGGGGGAATTGGTGCGAAAAAGGGGTTGATTTGCCGATGAAATCTTGCACACTATAAGAAATTTGTGCATAAAACAAAAGTATTTTGCGATAAAGACGCAGTTTTTTGCACACTTTTATTGGTGGGTGTGCAAAAAGTTATACCTTTGCAGTCGGAAATGGCAAAAAGATTGTGCATAAGTGTGCAGAATATTCCATTAGAGTTCACTAACAAGGATAATATACATTATATAATAATAGAACATTATGTCTTTTAACTTATTGAAAGGAAAGCGCGGTATCATCTTCGGCGCATTGAACGACGCATCTATTGCGTGGAAAGTAGCAGAACGTGCAGTTGAGGAAGGCGCACAGATTGTATTGACCAACACAGCGGTGGCTTGCCGCATGGGTACAATCGACGAGCTCGCCAAGAAGACCGGCGCAGTAATAATCCCGGCAGATGCGACATCTGTAGAGGATTTGACCAACCTCTTCGTTCAGGCCCAGGAGGCTTTGGGCGGCAAGATCGACTTCGTGCTCCACTCTTGCGCTATGAGTGTGAACATGCGCAAGAAGCGTACTTACGACGATCTTGACTATGGTTTCTTGAACAAGACCCTCGACATCTCAGCAATTTCGTTCCATAAGATGCTTCAGGCAGCCAAGAAGCTCGACGCTCTGTCGGAGAACGCTTCGGTGCTGGCTCTGACTTACGTGGCTTCTCACCGTACATTCTTCGGCTACAACGATATGGCAGACGCCAAGTCGCTGTTGGAGTCGATAGCTCGCAGCTTCGGCTACATCTACGGTCGCGAGAAGGGCGTGCGCATCAACACCATCTCTCAGTCGCCTACATTCACCACAGCTGGCAGCGGCATCAAGGGCTTCGACGGTCTGTACGACTTCTCTGACCGCATGTCGCCTCTGGGCAACGCGAGTGCAGACGAGTGCGCAGACTACTGCGTTGTGATGTTCTCTGATCTGACAAAGAAGGTGACGATGCAGACTCTGTTCCACGACGGCGGCTTCTCGAGCATGGGTATGTCGCTGCGCGGTATGACACAGTACAACAAGTCGTTCCTCGACGAGAACCGCGACGAGCAGGGCAACATTATCTACGGATAAGCAATTGTTCTACGGATAAACAACAGACATGAGCCGTACCAATAATGCGACGGCTTACGCAGAAACAATAAAAAGCGAGTAGCAGAGGTTGTGAAGCCTCAGCTACTCGCTTTTTCTATTTTATCAATGCAATACGTCTATTCGGACAACGACACAGATTTATTTAGCTACAGCTATACGCGCCTCCTGCAACACGCCGTCCATGAACGTGTCGGGGTTCACCTTCTTCAGCGTACTCTTCATCTCGTCGATGATTGATGTGCAGGTTTGCTTCTCGTTATCGGTAAGCAGTTTGCTGTGTTCTCGGCACAGACGCGCTATCTTGACAACGATACCTGTCTGCAGCGTCTTCGCATCGGCATCCTTTATGGCGTCGAGGAAGGCGGCGCGCAGATTGCCGAACATGAGCATGAAGTCGATGTCGGTCTTCACCTCGTTAGCCATAGCCGAAGAAAACGAGCGCGAATTGAAGACACGCATATTGCCGTCGTTGTCGTAGGTGGTTGTGGTGACGCCGTTGTCGTCGAGGACGGTCTGCGTGCGCAACATGCTGCCCTTATTAATTGGCTTCAATGCGCCTCTGACGCCCGACTTGAACTCCTTAAAACGAGCCGGCATCACGCCGTAGATGTGATAGTAGTAGCAATGATACTTGCGGCTATCCTTGAACCATACAGCCAGATAAGCGTGACGGCGCATGGAGTCGGCGGGGTCCTTGAAGCACAGACCGTAGTAGGCGTGCGACATGTAAGAGCCCAGTTCTACGCTGTATTCGTTGTTGGCTCCATAGTCGTACTGACATTTGCTGGCGAACGAGCTGCTGCCCGGCTTCTTGATGAACACATCGTAGGCGTCGGACTTCGCAAGTAGCAGTTGCTTCTCTATCTGTGCGAAGAGTTCCTTCTTTTTCGCAGGAACGGTAAACTCGGTGAACTTGCAATAGCTCACGCCGCTATCGACGCAAACTACGTTATAGTCGGAGCTTGACAGCACTTCGGTAGAAGGATTGTTCAGCACGAACTTGAACACCTTTTCGATATTACTCTGCGCAGAAGCCGCAAACGCCTGCACTAAGAATATTGCCATTATTAAAATCTGTCTCATACGTAATATATTTACAGGGTTGTTTGTTATGTTTTCTTTATTATGGGTTATTGCTGTATGCTGTTGCCCGTGGCTTCCGGCTCGTACTCGTCAGCCTCAGCGTCGTCAGTTTCGAACAGTTCCATAGCCTGAAGCTCAAGCTGATTGATTGCTGCCGACTGGTTGGCATTTATGGCATGAAGCAGGATGTCGGCTTGGCGCACAGCCTCCTCTATATCGGTGGAGTCGGCATGAGTGGATGCGCTCCTGTCAGCCTCAGCCACATACACCTTCGGCGGACGCGGCTGCCAGTAAGGGCGAACAGACTTGTGCAGGCGCTGTTTCTCGGGCTGCTGTTTCACGCTGTCCGCGAGAATACGCTGCGGTTGTTCGGCAGAAATGCTGTCGGCGATAGAATCAGCAGGCACAAGGCGAGCCGCTTGCTGAGCCAACGGCGCACCCGACGACTGACCAGACGGTGTATTGTCGGGAAGCAGTGCCGAAACAGCAAACACAAGCACAGCAACGGCAGCAGCCGATGCCACCCAAAGAGCAGCCTTGCGCAGCGTGAAGCGCTGCACGGTCGGAACCGCAACCTCATTCTGCTGGTCTTTCTCAGCCTTTTCTGGAGCGAACATGCAGAACATCTCGCGATACGCGCTCCAGTCGGCGGCAGATATAGCGTCAGGTCGGTCGGCGTCGGTAGCCGTGCAGAAGAACTCCGCCAATGCGGTCTCCTCCTCAACGGTAGTGGCGCCGTCCATGTAGCGCTTCAGAAGTGATATTATTTGTCGGTCTGTCATGTTCTGTTCCTTTCCTTTATCTGATTGAATAGTTTTCGTCGTGCCGAGGAGAGCATCGTCGCCACCGAATCCTTGCTGATGCCTAATATGGCGGCAATCTGCTCATTGGTGCGGCGCTCGGTCTGACGCAGTCGCTGCTGCAGAAGCCAGGACGTGTGCGCTTCGTCGCCGCTGATGCTTGTCGGGCGCCGCCGTCGCAACATGTCGATAGCCACATTGCGAGCTATGACAGCCGCAAGACGAGCGGCATGGGCTGTGTCGCGGAGAGAGTCGTGCACAGCCCAAAGCCTAAGCATCGCGTCGCTTGCCGCATCGTCCGCATCATCGGCACGCGCAAGATAGCGGCGGGCATAGCCTTGAGCTATGTTGCGCAGTTGTGGCGACATCTGTTCAAACTGTATTTGGTTCACGGTAGTCGGGTATTCATTAGCTTTATTCTATTTTTACACGCATAAGTGCTGGGGCGGCACGCATTATGGACGAGCGATGATGACGCCGTCGGGAGAGTCCGGTCTGCGCGAATTGTAAGTATTGCCTGTTACGTTCACATTACTGCCCATGTTGAGCAGTTTATCGTACTTCAACATACTGTCGTTTATCTTGCCCGAACCTAAGACATACTTTTTATAGTTGCCGGCTTCACCCAAAACAGAGATGCGACCGGAGCCGGTAAGCGTACAATTAAGATTGTCAGCCTTGCTTGTCCGGCAGTTGATTGTGCCCGAACCAGCCATCGTCAGTCCTACATAATCAGCCTTCACATCGTCGACAAGGATAGTGCCCGAGCCTGCGTTGTTGAAGTTGGCATGACTGGCTACTACCTGGCTCACGGCAATCTTGCCCGAACCAGCCTGATTGAACGTGACAGCCGTCGACTTCATCTTGCCAACAACAATCTGTCCGCTGCCACTCATATTGAACACGCTCACATCCGGTGCCTTCACGTGCACAACAACACTACGCCTGTCCGACGAATCGGAAGTTTCGACATACACATTGCCAATGACATTGCCGTACTTTGAGATGTTCAGATCCGAACCATTGCTCCCTACGCGTATCCGGTCGAATGCTGCGGCATCGCCCACAAGACGAACCTCGTATGTACTACCCTGTTCGTACACCACTTTAATCGAACCGACAACGTTTATCACGCTGAAAGGTTTCACACTAAGTTTCTTCTCGCTCTTCTCAGCTCCGTATACCGACGCGGTAAGCATGAGCATCGCAGCCGTCAACATCAAAACAAACTTTCTCATAAGATTATCTCCTATCTATTTAAGTTGCACATTATATATATGTATAGGTAAGCACTGAAACGAACAGCTCAGCGCCCTGCCCTTTCTATAAACAATAACGCAAGAAAGGGAAATTCTAAATATGCGGACGCTGCATTTAACACATATTTAACATGTTTCAAATTAATAAAGCGTAATTTGAACCGAACAAGCAAGGCTTTGCTTTGTGACTATCAATAAAATATCGTAACTTTGTAAGCAACAATATATCAACTTGTTTTTATCCTAAGACTCACATACAACTATGAAATCGTTAAAAGAATTATACAGAATAGGCAAAGGTCCGTCGAGCAGTCATACAATGGGACCGCAGAAGGCTGCACAGACCTTCGCTGCGCACAACAAGGACGCGAAATCGTTCGAAGTGACACTATACGGCAGTCTGGCAGCAACGGGCAGAGGTCACATGACAGACGTAGCAATCGACGAAGTGCTGCGCCCCATTGCTCCGCTGAGCATCGTGTGGCAGCCTAAGGTGTTCCTGCCCTATCACCCGAACGGCATGAAGTTCGTAGCGTTCGATGCTGAAGGCAATCGCATGGACGAATGGATTTGCTACAGTGTGGGCGGCGGCGCACTGTCGGAAGGCGAGAAGAGCCGCTGGTTCAACAACAAGCGCGACGTGTACCAGAAGAACACGCTGCACGAGATACAGCAGTGGTGCGAGAACCACGGTCGCGGCTACTGGGAGTACGTTGAAGAGTGCGAGGACGAGGACATCTGGGACTATCTGATGGACGTTTGGCGTGCCATGCAGGAGGCTGTTGAGCGCGGCATCGACCATGAGGGCGCACTGCCCGGTCCGCTGAAGTTGCCACGCAAGGGTCCAATCTACTACGTAAAGGCGAGCGGCTACAAGCAGTCGCTGCAGTCGCGCGCTTTGGTTTACGCCTACGCCCTGTCGGTGAGCGAGGAGAACGCATCGGGCGGCACCATCGTCACCGCCCCCACCTGCGGTTCGTGTGGCGTATTGCCAGCCGTGCTCTACCACCTTGCAAAGGGACACAAGTTCAGCGACACACGCATACTGCACGCCCTCGCCACAGCCGGAATCTTCGGCAACGTGGTGAAGCAGAACGCCTCAATCTCGGGTGCCGATGTAGGCTGCCAGGGCGAGGTAGGCGTAGCGTGCGCCATGGCTTCTGCAGCTGCCTGCCAGCTGTTCGGTGGCAGTCCGTCGCAGATAGAATATGCAGCCGAAATGGGACTGGAGCATCACCTCGGCATGACGTGCGACCCAGTGTGCGGATTGGTACAGATACCGTGTATCGAGCGCAACGCTTTCGCCGCTACTCGCGCTCTCGACGCCAACCTCTATGCGTCGTTCTCCGACGGAACACACAGCGTGTCGTTCGACCGCGTGGTGAAGGTGATGAAGCAGACCGGCCACGACCTGCCGTCGCTCTACAAGGAGACGAGTACGGGCGGACTGGCGCAGGCTTACGAGCAGCACATGCGCAAGTTGGCGGAGCAAGCAAACTCGAACGAAGAGGATATCAGTAAGTTTGGATACAATTAAGCAGTTCCTGTTGAGAACTGCTTAAGTTGAGAGTTGAGAATTGAGAGTTATGATTACCATTGCAAAAATCTCATGATTTAAACGTTAGCAATAAAACAAATCATAACTCTCAACTCTAAACTCTCAATTCTCAACTAATACAATCTGCGGTGTGCGTAGTGCAGGCTTCAGCTCGCCACCGATATAATAAACGCCGAGCCGTGTGGGCACAGCCTGTGCCCCTGCTCGTGCGAGAGCCTGACTGGCGAATGTCGTGGTGAGCCATTGCCCTGCGACAGCATCAAAGACATAAAAATTACCACTGAATTTATACCAGCCGATTGGCTGCTTGAGGTAATCGTCCTTCTTCACACACTCATATCTACCGCTGATTGCATCGAGAAATATCGTGCGGTTCACACCGCCTGTGGCGTACAACCGATTGGCGTCCGCCCACGCAATACCGCCCGAGAGTGTCATTTCCTCGCCATCAGCAGAGCGCGGAGCAGACAGAACGCCCCACTCCTTCGTACGTATGTCGTAGACATAGCCATCGGTGTGTACCTTGCTTTGCTCGCCATGGGCATAGAAACCTCCCCAAACATACACCTTATTATTATAAGCAACGACTACGGGCTGCACACGTGGCGCACCCGGGACGCGGAGAGTGACAAACGCAGTGTTGTTAGATGCTTGAGCAATCGAGTTTGCGCCTTGGTTGGTGACGTTTGAGTCGAGCTGATAGCGCAGAACATTGGCAGACGGCTTGCCATTCTGATTGCCACCAACAACGAATACGTCTGTTCCGGCGAGTGCCACAGCCATGTTGTCCGCCGTAGCAGACAGGTCTGCAAGACGGTTAAGCACAACACCAGTACCGGCAGCGTTCAAGCGTACACTATAAACCGAGGCAAGCGAGTGGTCGTTGTTGTTGCCACCGATGAAGAGCAGACTGTCGCCACTCGCAACCGTTGCACCATACGCAGCCGGCTCGGGCAGGAAACCCACCAAGCGCCATTGCAGTGTCTCGCGGTCTATGCGTGCCGCATATACACCAGCGTAATACTTTTTCGGCTTACCTGCTTCGGGGAAGTTGCAACCGCCAGCCATAACGAGATAATCACCTATCTGACCGGCGTAACATGCCGACACACCGAGCGAATAACCTGGTTCGGCAGAGGGAAAACCAACAACGCTATGCACGTGCTGCGCAGAGAGAGGCAGGGTAGAGAAAAGAAAAAGAAATAAGGATAGAAGTTTGTTCATAAAACTATAAATTAAATGGAGGCTGCATCAATACAAGAAAATGGCTACGGCAAGAATGCCGTAGCCTCCTTATAATGCAATTAAGTGGGTGCGTGGGTATGGCAGGATGCCATACCCTCCTATGCTTACGCTTCGAGCTTTTTCAATATCTCCTGACAGAGCATGTAGCCCTTGATCATCATACGCGGAATGTGGAACGGACCCTTGTAGAGGTTGCCCTTAGCCGGCTGTGCCACTGTTCCGTCGCGATGCAGATAGCCGTACCACTCGCCGTACTCGGCATCGGGGAAGTGGGCGTATGTCCACTCGCTGATGCGCTCATGACGGTAGAGATACTTCTCGTCGCCGGTTCCGAGGTAAGCGTAGAGCGAAGCGATGATGGTCTCGCACTGCGGCCACCAGAACTTCATGTCCTGCGAGTAGTCCTGCGATGGCAGGTTCTTGCAGTCGCGGAAGTTGATGATGCCGCCGTACTGCTTGTCCCAGCCCCAGTCCCACGACCAGTCGAACACCTGCAGAGCCAGGTCGAACATCGGCTTGTCCCAGCCGCGCAGCTTAGCCTCCTCCATGATGAACCAAGAGGTCTCGATGCAGTGGCCAGGGTTGATGGTGCGAGTCATGTTGGTGTCGATGAACTCGCCATTCTCGCCAACTGTCTCGAGCAAGCACTTGAACTCTGGATGGATGAAGTACTTCTTCAACTTCTCAATCGACTCGTCAATCTGCTGAGTGAGCTTCGGATCGTCTACCACCTTGCGGATGCAAGAGCCTACGTTGATGAGAATCATGACGATGCTATGACCCTGCAACTTCACGTCAGCCTCGAACTTAGCAGGCAGGAAGCCCGGTGTAGCGAGGAAGCGCTGTGTGTCTTCAAACACCTGAATGGCGCGCTTTGCCCAGTGCTGGTCGCCTGTAGCGAGAGCATACTCCGACATAGCGATTGCGGCGAAGGTCTCCGAGAACACGTAGCGACGCTTGCGCAGCGGCTTGCCCTCAGCCGTCACAGAGAAGTACATATGTCCCTGCTCGTCGAAGCAGTGCTTCTCGATGAACTCGAGTGTAGACTTCGCAGCGTCGAGCCACTCCTGGTTCTTCTCTACATTGTTATAAGCGAATGAGCAAATGAAGGCGAAGCGGCCCTGGAACCACACCGACTTTGTTGTGTCCATCAGCGATCCGTCACGGTCTACGCAGGTGTACACGCCACCGTTCTCACGATCTAAGCCGTACTTCATCCAGAACGGCATGATATTCTCGGTCAGGTCTTTCTTGTAAGACTCAGCCCAAGACTTGATATATTCCTTTACGTTCATTTTCTTAAAGGTGATATGTTGTTATGTTGATGGGGTTGACATTAGAACTGGTTGGCACGCTCGAAGAATCCGATTGCCTCAAGCTCCTTCTTCATCTGCGCCTCTTCCTCGTCAGTCATGTTGCGGAACGGCACACGGTTCGGTCCGAGGTCGAAGCCGAGGAGCTTCATGATGCGCTTTCCGCCCACGATGTTACCGCGGAAGTGGCAGATGACGTTGATAACCTCCTGTGAGAAGTTCTGCTTCTCGCGAGCTGTCTCGAGGTCGCCGCGGTTCCATGCGTCGATGATGCCTACGAGCTCACGACCGTTGTAGTTGGTTGTGCCACCGATGCCGCCACGAGCACCGCCCTGGGCAAGACTCGGGAGGATTGTCTCGTCCTGTCCGTGGAGCATGTCGAACTTGCCACCACCGTAGAGACGGCACTGGTTGTACTCGTAGAGTGCCTCGTAAGTGTACTTGATGCCTGCGAAGTTCTTGATGCGTCCGTCGACAGCCTTCAAGAGGTCTACCATCGGCAGGAATGCGCCGTTGAACGCAGGGATATGATAGTAGTAGAACGGCAACTCAGGAGCAGCGTTCGCGATAGTCTCGCAGTACTCCACGAGTTCCTCGATGCGACCAATCTTTGGGAACGGAGGTGCCATTGAGCCGATGCCCCATGCACCAATCTTCTGAGCGTGCTCGGCAAGGCGCACACTCTCGCGCAGACAGCAGCTGCCTACATGCACTATAACCTTGAAGCCCTCGGGAGCTACACTCACCCAACGCTCAGCAAGCTGCATACGCTCCTCGGTGGTGAGCATGTATCCCTCGCCCGACGATCCGTTGATGAACACGCCCTTCAAGCCATTCTTCTGCAACATCTTTGCATAAGCCTCGATTGGTTCGAGATTAACGTCACCATTTGCATAGAACGGTGTAAACGGTGCGTCGATAAGTCCTACGATTTTTTCCATAGTCTTGTTTATTTTAATTGATTATTAATTTATTGTTTTCAATTAAGAGATGAAAAGTTATTGAGTATTCTCACCACCTCAACATCTCACCACCTCAACATTTATTCAACATTGTCTGATGTTGGGCGTAAGCACGCCAACTGCAACACGAGTGCCACGATGACGATGCCACCGAGCACGGCGAAGCCCATGCCGAGATTGCCACCGTCGGTCCACTTGCCAAGCAGATACGTAACGGCAGCACCTGCGAACACGCCCACCATATTCATCACTCCGTAAGCCGTAGCACGATACTTAGCCGAGATAATCTGGCAGAGTATAGGCATGTTGTTAGCATCGAACATGCCGAAACCGATGCCGAACAGCATTCCGGCACCCACTACCGCCACTACGCTATGGCCGAAGCCGAGCAGAACGAGTGCTGGGATAGTCATGCCCAAGCCGATAGCACTGGTATAGATGCGTCCGCGTATGTTGCGGAGTACCCATTTGTCTGACAGCACGCCACCGAGGAGCACGCCCACGAACGACGATGCAGCGATGGTGATGGTAGACATTGGACCAGCCTGCGCCATGTCCAGACCGAGACTGTCGGCGAAGAGCGTAGGCAGCCAGTTCTTCGTAGCCCAACCCGGGAGGCTCGGCACAGCGAAGTAGATGAGTATCACCCAGAACGCCCATGTGGAGAGCACTACGCTGAGTCCGCGCCAAAGGCTCTCCTTCTTCATCAGCGTTGCAGGATTGGGCGAAGCTGCGACAGCATCCACAACCTTCGGTTTGTCGTGCAGAAGCAGTGCGAGCACCACCGAGTAAGCGACGCCGATGATGCCGAACCAATGGAAGGTGCTATGCCATGAGAAGGTGGCAGCGATAGTAGCACCAAATCCGCCCACCGCCTGACCTACGTACAGACCCGTCATGTGTATACCGATAGCCAGCGAGCGCGACTTGCCCTCATGCCAGTCGGCGATGAGCGACAGGGCGGAAGGTATATACAGAGCCTCGCTCACGCCCATAAGCGCACGCAACCAATAGAGCTGCGTGAAGTCGGAGGCGTAGCCCATGAGGTACGTAACGGCTGACCATACGAACAGACTGCCCACCACGAGCTTCTTACGGCTCACACGATCGGCAACAACACCTGCGAACGGACTCACGAAACCATAGATCCAGAGGAACACAGCCATGAGCGCGCCGAAAGCCTCAGCCTTCTGTAGCTCCCCAATATCGAGCTTCATTGCGCCCTGCATGGTTGAGAGCATCTGACGATCCATATAGTTGAGCAGTGCCACCACCCAAAGCAGTGCCACTACGAGCCACGGATAGAACTTTTTGTTTTTCATTTTTTGATAGAGATTTGTTTTTAGTTGTTTGTTTTTCAAGTTTAAGGCTGCACTCCGTAGCTGAATGCGGGGCGCAGCCTATCTTATTCAATGCAAAAGTATCATTTTTTTTCTACACGACAAAACAGAACGTGTGCTTAATTGTGTTTTCCAGCCTCACGCTTTGCAATTTCTTCATTTGCCTTGTCACATGCGTATGCTGAGTCGTGCGCCTTATTGTCTTCATCGTAGTAGACGGTGCGATAGGTGACATTGCCACCTCCACCACCTTTAGGCTCGGGCATTGCGTACAGAACGAAGCCTATAATGACTCCGACTATCAATATCTGAATAATCAGTTTGAAGATAACAACAATCAGACCCCATACGGCTACGATGCAACCGAGTATATAGACAATAGTGAAGAGCGTGAGCAGGAGACCCAACTTCTTGCTCTTCATAAGCTCGATGTTGCGCTTCAACGAGAGAAAGACACCAATGCCCAATGCCAAAAGTAAAGAAACGAGTATTAAGAGTGACTCAACCCATCCGCTTAAGCCCAAGAATTCAAATATAAGTGCTGACACTATCACTACGGGTAACGCGGCGAGTATGCTTATGAGTGCTGGTTTCACAGATATGCCGTCGTGTACGTCGCCGTCGAAGGCTTCGCCCAAGATTACAGGCTCGTAGAACTTGATGCTCATAACCTGATAGAACACAATCAAGCCGAACGGAATGATACGCAGCAACGAGCCGAAGAAGCCATAACGGTTCTTGTCGCACCACCAGAAGCAGTTGGTGCCCAACACGCTATAAGCCCATATCTCGAGCAGCGTGCCCGCCATGATACATGCGGGTATTGCCACCACGGCTATCGAGCGTATCTTCTTGCTCCTCATAGCCAAGATGTTGAGCACCATAACGCCGAGGAAGAGTAACGCTATTATAATATAAGGTATAATAGAATAGAAGATGCGGCCCTGTATGGTATGCGCCACCTCGTCCGACTTCGTCAGCACCTTGTCCTCTACACCCTCCGGGTTGTCCTTACTGAACACGAGGTTCTCGCTAAGCGTGCAGTATTTCTTGCCGTCTTTCTGTATTACGGCATATCCAATGGAGCCTCCCGTATCAATCACGCCCTTGTCGTAGAACTTATCCACACCTTCTACCTGGTCGCCATCGTGCAGATAGAACACGAGTTTCTCGCCCTTACTGTAGTAGGTGTCCTCTGAGCGGATTGTCTCCACAACATCATATACAGCAACAGAGTCGCCACGTAGACACTTCACGTCGTACTTCTGCGCACTTGCCGCTACGACATATAGCAGCAGCAACATCAATAGGTTAATTGCTTTCTTCATAAGTTTTGTTGGTTTTTGGTTTATTAGTTATGTTTATTAGTTGCGTCTTTTCACTTCCACAAATATAGTAATAAATACTCAGACTGTGCAACTTAAACCAAACAAAAAGCCCCGAAACCGAATAAAAACGCTCGTTTGCTGACACTTTGTCACCAAAAACAACAAAAACAACTGCTCATAACGACATATTGTCACACATATAACGTTGGAATATAGTTTGTGTAATGGTTTATAGAAAACAAGAAAACAAAAAGAAAGGAGAACGATATGACATTCGACAAATTCACAATCAAAGCACAAGAGGTTGTTCAAGAGGCATTGAACACCGCACAGCGCAGTGGTCAGCAGAGCATCGAGCCGATGCACTTGCTGAAGGCTCTGCTTGTGAAGGCTAAGGACGTTACGACCTTTATCTTCCAGAAGCTTGGCGTGAATGCCATGCAGGTGGAGAGCGTTGCCGACGCCGAGCTGCAGCGTCTGCCGCGCGTTCAGGGCGGACAGCCTTATCTTTCTAACGACACCAACGCCGTGCTGCAGCGTGCGCAGGACTTCGCCACGAAGCACGGCGACGAGTTTACGAGCGTAGAGCCTATCCTGCTCGCTCTCTTGCAGGTGAACTCTACGGCGAGCCGCATCCTCAAGGACGCAGGCATGACCGAGGCAGACACCGTGAAGGCCATCCAGGAGTTGCGCCAGGGCGAAAAGATACAGTCGCAGTCGGCTGACGAGAACTTCCAGAGCCTCGAGAAGTACGCCAAAAACCTCGTTGAGGAGGCGCGCCAGGGCAAGCTCGACCCCGTTATAGGTCGTGACGAGGAGATACGCCGCGTGCTGCAGATTCTCTCGCGACGTACTAAGAACAACCCTATATTAATCGGTGAGCCGGGTACGGGTAAGACAGCCATCGTGGAAGGCTTGGCTGAGCGCATCGTGCGCGGCGACGTACCAGAGAACCTTAAGGACAAGCAGCTCTACTCGCTCGACATGGGCGCACTCGTAGCCGGAGCCAAGTACAAAGGCGAGTTCGAGGAGCGACTGAAGAGCGTCATCAAGGAGGTGACCAACGCCGACGGTCGCATCATACTCTTCATCGACGAGATCCATACGCTCGTTGGTGCGGGCGGTGGCGAAGGTGCCATGGACGCAGCCAACATCCTCAAACCGGCACTTGCGCGTGGCGAACTGCGCAGCATCGGTGCTACGACGCTCAACGAGTATCAGAAATACTTCGAGAAGGACAAGGCGCTGGAGCGCCGTTTCCAGACCGTAATGGTCGACGAGCCAGACGAGCTCTCGGCTATCTCCATACTTCGTGGTCTGAAGGAACGCTACGAGAACCACCACAAGGTGCGTATACAGGACGATGCCTGCATAGCTGCCGTGAAGCTTTCGGAGCGTTACATCTCCGACCGCTTCCTGCCCGACAAGGCTATCGACCTCATGGACGAGGCGGCTGCAAAGCTGCGCATGGAGCGCGACTCTGTGCCCGAGGAACTCGACGAGATAACACGCCGACTGAAGCAGCTCGAGATTGAGCGCGAGGCTATCAAGCGCGAGAACGACACCGAGAAGATCAAGCAGCTCGACAAGGACATCGCCGAACTGCGCGACCAGGAGAAGGCGTTCCGCGCTAAATGGGAGAGCGAGAAGGGCTTGGTGAACAAGATCCAGCAGGACAAGCAACAGATGGAGCAGCTGAAGTTCGAGGCGGAGCGTGCCGAGCGCGAGGGCAACTACGAGCGCGTGGCTGAGATACGCTACGGCAGACTGAAGGCTCTTGAAGAGGACATCCGACAGATACAGAACCAGCTGAAGTCGACACAGGGCGGCAACGCCATGATACGTGAGGAGGTGACAGCCGACGACATAGCCGAGGTGGTAAGTCGCTGGACGGGAATACCCGTTACGCGCATGATGCAGAGCGAACGCGAGAAGTTGCTGCACCTTGAGGAGGAGCTGCACCGCCGCGTCATCGGACAGGACGAGGCTATCAAAGCCGTGAGCGACGCCGTAAGACGTTCGCGTGCCGGACTGCAGGACCCGAAGCGACCTATCGCTTCGTTCATATTCCTCGGCACGACGGGTGTGGGCAAGACGGAGTTGGCAAAGGCTCTCGCCGAATACCTGTTCAACGACGAGACGATGATGACGCGTATCGACATGAGCGAGTATCAGGAGAAGTTCAGCGTGTCTCGACTCATCGGTGCGCCTCCAGGATACGTAGGCTACGACGAGGGCGGTCAGCTGACGGAGGCTGTACGCCGCAAACCTTACTCTGTCGTACTCTTCGACGAGATAGAGAAGGCTCACCCCGACGTGTTCAACATCCTCTTGCAGGTGCTCGACGACGGCAGACTGACCGACAACAAGGGCCGCACCGTCAACTTCAAGAACACCATCATTATTATGACTTCAAACCTTGGCAGCCAATACATACAGGCTCAGTTCGCCGGCATCACGCCCGAGAACCGCGACCATGTCATCGACGACACTAAGGAGAAGGTGATGGAGATGCTGAAGAAGACGATACGTCCGGAGTTCCTCAACCGTATCGACGAGACTATCATGTTCCTGCCGCTCACGAAGGAGGAGATTGCGGAGGTTGTAACGCTGCAGATGAACGCCGTGAAGAAGATGTTGGAGCCACAGGGCTTCACGCTCAACGTCACGCCGGCAGCCATCGGCTTCCTCGCCGACGAGGGCTTCGACCCGGAGTTCGGTGCACGCCCAGTGAAGCGCGCCATACAGCGCTGCGTGCTCAACGACCTCTCGAAGAAGATTCTCTCCGACGAAGTGTCGCGTGAGAAGCCGATTACAATCGATGCAGACAGCGAAGGCTTAGTGTTCCGCAATTAAAAATCGCAACAACTGTCATCCGCATCGGTCGACGCAGCATAGATAAAGTCAACATAGACACTAAAAAAAAGTAGCAGAGGTCAACGACTTCTGCTACTTTTTTTGTTTAAACACTTGCTCAGAGTGTGCCGAACACACCTCTTGAGATTTTATTTACTTCACGTATTTCTTTCCGTTCTGGATGTAGATGCCCTTTCCTAAGGTGCTGAAGTTGTTGCCGACATAACGTCCGTCGATGGTGTAGATGCGTCCGTCGTTGGTCTTAACGTCGACCTTCACGTCCTCGATGCCAGTCTCGCCAGCCACACATACCTTCACCTCGTCGAGGAAGAAGCGCTTTCCGCCGTTGAAGTAGACACGGTCATAGCCGTTGCCCTCAAACTCTACAGCGTAGTCGTTCCACTTGCCTTCCTCCATGAAGAAACGCTCCAACATCTTGTTGCCAAAGTAAACGTCAATGGTGTTGTCGTCGCCCTTGAACGGAGCCGCCTTGAATGTGAGGCGCACCTTGCCCGGCACGTTGAACGAAGGCGTAGAAGCCTCGCCCGGCACCGCCTTTGAGCCGAAGCGTGCGCACTTGTTGCCGGCATAGCCCTTGTTGAAAACCCAACCGGTCAGGTCGGTCTTCAGTGCGTTAGATGTATTAGGACTCCAAACGTTGTCGTTGCCACCCTTGCCGGTGTTAGTGTCGAAGGTCTCGTTGAGGAGCACTGCACCCGGAACGATGTCGATGTTCATGCCAGGCAGACCGCGGAAACGGAACGAAACAGTTCTGTCGGCGTTCTGTGTGATGCCGAGCAGAGCCTTGCCCATCAGCTTCGAGCCGTCGAAGTTGGCGTTGAAGAGTGTAGCGGCAGGCTTCGAAGTGTCGGTAAGACTGTCGTTCTTCACAACGCCATTCTCCATGTACGGGTATGTATCGTAGGCTGCTTTATGACCTGTCGCCATGTTGTCGGCATGGAACACCGACATACGCTGGTGAAGTGGGTCGTCGTTCACGCTGTTTGCATCCCACACCGACTGGAGATAGTCGACATGTGTCACGAGTAAACCGTTACCTGGCAGCGATGCGTCCCAGTTTGTTTTCTGGCGGTTATCGATGATGTAGTACTCGTCGCGGTTGTTCTCGTTGTACATGATGTATGTATTGCCACCCTCGCTGAGCGGTTTCATATTCGAAATGTCCTGATTTTTCACCAGCTCGATTGGCTCTATCCAGCCAGCCACCCACTTCTCGTAGCCTGTGAAGCCTGCCGGGCAGAAGCCGTTGCCGTTGTAGCAGCCAGAGTGGAGCAAGTCCCAGTCGTCCATGCCGTAGCCACCGGAGTAGGTAGTGTCGTACATGTCGGCGAAGCCAAGACAGTGAGAGAACTCGTGGCATACTGTGCCGATGCCGTCGCACTCCTTATCGGGGTTGAGCTCGCTACTGCAAGCGTATGTGTTTATGTAAATGCCCTCGCCCGTATCGTACACCTTACCGTAGTCGCTTGCGCGGAGAGTGCTCATGTGAGGCCAGATGTTAGACGCAGCTGCTCCCTCATAGTTCTCGCCACGTCCGGCGTAGAGGAGGAACACCTGGTCGGCATAGCCGTCGTTGTCCCAGTCGTAGTCCTTGAAGTTCACCTTGCCCTTGCACTGGCCGAGTGCCCATGCCACGAGCTCGCCGATGTGCTTGTCCGTTCTGCCGTTAGAATAGTTCTCGCCGTAGTAAGCTGCCTCCTTCGGAGCTGTGACCGGACCGACGATATCGAACGTCAGCTCGAACTGACCACCGCTCTGTGCGTGGTAGTAGTCGCGCACTGAACCCTTGAATGAGCCTTCCACGTAGTTCTCCTTGTTGGCAAACTTCTCGTAGAACGCCTTGTCGTGCTTGCTGTTGAACGGACGGTCGGGGAACTGCACGAGCATGATCAGACCCTTCTTCTGTCCGAAGTAGCCCTTCTTGCCCTCGTCAGCCTTCTTCATACGCAGACGTTTTGCGCCAATGACCTCGTTCACCTTGGCACGCTTCAGGCGTGCACTCTCACGAGCAGCCGGCATATCCATGAGCTCGTAAAGCCCATCGGCATTCTGATAGTAGCACTTGCCGTCCTCGGCGAGATAATAGTGCAGGAACTCGTCGCCCTGAAGCGAAGCCTTCAGTTCGGTTCCATTGACAAGCTTGATGACGGTAGTGCCCTTTCTTGCAGGAACAGCAAAAGCAGAGAGCGACGCCATAGCTATGCACAACGATAGTAAAGTCTTTCTCATATAAGATTTGGATGTAATAAAATAAATATGCGATAATGATTTAAATCAGTTGCAAATTTACTTATTTAATTTTCATTTTTCAGTGTTTTTCAAATAATTATGTATGATGCGATGTGTTTTTCACCAATTTTAAACTAACTTTGTAGAGTTAATGTCAACACCTCACCATCTCAACATTACAACATCTCACCACCTCACCCCCTCAACATCTCAACATCTCAACATCATTTAAAACCCAACAATATGGAAAACAACGAAAAAGACCACATCCAGTTGCCCGACAACGCCTTCACCGAGTTGAAGCCGGGCGAGGAGTATCAGCCCGTGATGGAACCGGGCAGGATTTATCCGGAAGTGAACCTATGGTCGGTGACCTGGGGCATCATCATGGCGATGCTCTTCTCAGCCGCCGCTGCCTACCTCGGACTGAAGGTGGGACAGGTGTTTGAGGCAGCCATCCCTATCGCCATCATTGCCGTAGGCGCATCGACACTTGCCAAGCGCAAGAACCCGCTTGGCGAGAACGTCATCATCCAGAGCATCGGTGCCTGCTCGGGCACCATCGTAGCCGGTGCCATCTTCACACTGCCAGCCATCTACATCCTGCAGGCTAAGTATCCGGAGATGAGCGTATCGTTCGTGAAGGTGTTCATGTCGTCGCTGCTCGGCGGCATCTTGGGCATACTGTTTATGATTCCGTTCCGCAAGTACTTCGTGAAGGACATGCACGGCAAGTACCCCTTCCCCGAAGCCACTGCCACTACGCAGGTGCTCGTGAGCGGAGCCAAGGGTGGCTCGCAGGCTAAGCCGTTGCTCATCGCCGGACTCATCGGTGGTCTGTACGACTTCATCGTGGCTACCGTCTACTGGTGGAACGAGTGCTTCACGACGCGCGTCGCGGAATGGGGAGCCGTAGCTGCCGACAAGGCGAAGCTCGTGTTCAAGGTGAACACCGGTGCTGCCGTGTTAGGTCTGGGCTATATCATCGGCTTGAAGTATGCCTTTATCATCTGCCTCGGCTCGTTCGCCGTGTGGTGGCTCATCGTGCCGGGCATGTCGATAATCTTCCACGACCAGGTACTCAACCTCTGGAACCCTGAGATTACGCAGACCGTTGGCGCAATGTCGCCAGAACAGATCTTCAAGTTCTACGGCAAGAGCATCGGTATCGGCGGCATCGCCATGGCTGGTATCATCGGCATCATCAAGTCGTGGGGCATCATCAAGGGTGCCGTATCGCTTGCTGCTAACGAGATGAAGGGTGGCGCACAGTCGTCTGCCAACACCGTGCGCACACAACGCGACCTGCCGTTCAAGTTCATCGCCATCGCTTCCATCGCTACGCTCATCATCACCTTCCTCTTCTTCTGGTTCGGTGTGATGGATGGCAATCTGCTCTTCGCCGTTGTAGGCATTCTGCTCGTCACCGTCATAGCGTTCCTCTTCACCACCGTAGCCGGCAATGCCATTGCTATCGTAGGCTCCAACCCCGTATCGGGCATGACGCTTATGACGCTCATCCTCGCGTCGGTGGTGCTCGTGGCTGTCGGACTGAAGGGCACTGGCGGTATGGTTGCCGCGCTCATCATGGGTGGCGTGGTCTGCACCGCACTCTCTATGGCAGGCGGTTTCATCACCGACCTCAAGATTGGCTACTGGCTCGGTACAACGCCGAAGAAGCAGGAGACGTGGAAATTCCTGGGCACACTCGTATCGGCTGCTACCGTTGGCGGCGTGATGATTTTGCTCAACCAGACATACGGCTTCGCAAGCGGAGCCCTCGCAGCTCCTCAGGCTAACGCTATGGCTGCTGTCATCGACCCGCTTATGAACGGTGTGGGTGCTCCGTGGGCATTGTACGCTATCGGAGCCGTAATCGCTGTGGTGCTCACCTACTTTAAGATTCCGGCTATCGCCTTCGCACTCGGCATGTTCATCCCATTGGAGCTGAACACTCCGCTCCTCGTTGGTGGCATCGTCAACTGGTACGTTACATCGCGCTCTAAGGACGCAGAGGTGAACCGCGAACGTGGCGAGAAGGGCACACTGCTCGCCAGTGGTTTCATCGCTGGTGGCGCACTGATGGGTGTTCTCTCTGCCCTGCTCCGCTTCTGCGACGTACACTTCGTAACTGATGGCTGGATGAAGTCGTGGCTTGCTAATCCTCTGTCAGAGGTAGCTTCGCTCGCAGCCTACTGCTGCTTGATCGGCTACTTCGTGTTCGCCACAAAAGGCAAGAAGTAAGAATATAGAATATAGAGCATACGCATCGGTTGATGCGCGACATCATACTAACGCTATACATACAAAACAAGGGGTGCAACCGCGGTTGCACCCCTTGTTTTGTATGTAT
>OCHM01000690.1_pt1 | contig 19765 bp, 17 predicted proteins | sample 1538901 | NCBI WGS metagenome assembly OCHM01 (sample SAMN04571734, study PRJEB22368) | human gut metagenome | biome: human gut; material: stool | host: Homo sapiens | place: Luxembourg | collected 2012-11-08 | reverse complement strand
ATGAGGGCAATGGCCGCTGGACTGTGAAACCTATCCTGCAGACCAACGAACCCTTGGCAGATATAGTCGTATATGATGTGGATGGTGATGGATATGTTGATATTGCAAGGAACGACTGGACGCGTAAGACGGTGTCGCGTAATAGGGGCAACCGCGAGTTTGCTGACTGGGAGGAGCTTGATGGATATTTGCTGAAGATGGATATAGACCAGGATGGACTGGCCGACCTCCAGCTGTCAGATGATGGCAGGTCCGTCATTGTGAGCAATCACGGTTCGCCCGTTCAGGTGCCTATGAATTTCGATTTGTTCCGCTCTGACTTTGCTGATATCAATAATGATGGTGTACCTGATTACATTGATATCGGTGGAAGTGTCATCATGAGAATTGCCAACAACAATACAGCACCCACAGCGCCTACCACGTTGATAGCCGCTCAGACAGCCGATGAAGTAATCATCAGTTGGGATGGCGCTACAGACAAGGAGAGCACCACAAGCCAGTTGCGCTACAATATCAGCATCAAGGAAAAGGGTGCTACAGGAGATGGCGCATACATCTGGTCGCCGCTCAATGCTACTAACGACAAGGCACGCATGAGCCTCGTACCCGGCATTCCTACATATTATCGTCAGGCTACCAAGTTGCCAATGCCTATCAGCCGTTTCCAGGCTGGCAAGACTTATGAGATATGTGTGCAGGCTATAGACCCATGGTATGCCAGCTCGCCATTCTCTAAGGTGATTGAGTTTACACCGCAAGCCGAGTGCCACATCACGCTTCCTGCCAAGGCTGGAGTTGATGAGTATGTAGCTTATCGCACGGTGAGCAACGTGCAGGGAGCGCTCAGTATCAGACAGGCAGAGGGTATGGATCTTTCAAAGAATGGTTATATAAAGTGGAACACACCAGGCGTGAAGACTGTGGTGACCACCAACACCAACTCAATGATAAAGAGCACCACGCAGATTCTGATTGTGGATAAGCCAAACCTTGATGTGCAGATTCCTGCACGAGCTTTGGCTGGTCAGACTTTGGTGCTGGATATGCCTGAGTGTATGCGCAATGAGGGAGCAAAGGTTTCGGTGACATCTGATGAGGCGAAGGTTGCATACGATGCTAACACCAATAAGGCTGTTGTAACTCTACCTGAGCAGGATGGCAACTGTCAGCTTACTATCACCTATGCCGACGAGGTATGGCAGAAGGCTATTACTCGCAACTATAATATTAATGTGGTGGGTAAAAACTGGACTCCACAGATAGCACAGGTGAAGGTGGCAGATGGTCATAGCGTAATTCAATGGGATGAGCAGAATTTGCCTGCTCCAGAACTCTTTACTGGCATGGTGAACATTTATCGTGAGAGCGATATTGCCGACTCTTACGACCTTATTGCACGGGTGCCAATGAGCCAAGGTAAATATGTGGACGAGCAGAGCCATTCGGAGGTATGTAGTTATCGTTATCAGATGACTCTTTCAACTACCTATGGAGTAGAAACATTACCAAGCAAGGTACATGCTACCATGCATGTGTTGGCAAATCACGGCTTGGGCAATGATATCAATATTAGATGGACTCCTTATGAGGGAACAACCGTTGCTCAGTATGTGGTGTATGCTGGTACAAGTCCTGACAATATGCAAATCGTAGATCGCTTGTCTGGCTATGCTCGCAGCTATGTACACCATCGCAATAGCGATGCTACTACATATTATGCTGTAGGTTTTGTAGCTAAATCTGAACTAAGCGCAAAGGCTAAGGCTAAAACTATAGCCAACGACGAAATTGTTTCGAATATCATCAGTAGTGCTGACGCTTATAGTGTTAATGCAGTGCAGTCTATCGAAATTGCTACACGCGAGGAAGAAGCTACGTTTACTCAGGAGCGCTTGACGCTACATTTGCTTGCTTATGTAACTCCTTCACAGGCTTCTATCGGCAAGGTGGAGTGGTCGTTGCTCGCAGGTGAGTCGTTGGTTAATCTGTCTGACGACGGTGTAATGCAGTTGATTCCTGGCACAACGGGTGGCGAAGTTATAGTACAAGCAAAAGCCATCGATGGTTCGGGCATTACTGCTACACGCACATTCGCTGTACCACAAGTGTCGGGTGTGGAAAGTGTGGAAACTAATGCCGATGGTGTTAAGATAAGTGCGATGCTGGGCGGTGTGATGCTGACAGGCATTACTAATCCAACAGATGTGCTTGTGACAACTGCTAATGGTACTGTTGTTTATCGTTCTATTCTTGCTGCCGACCACCATATAGCTCTTGGCAATGGACTTTACATTGTAAGAGCTGGCAATAGAGTTTGCAAGGTGATGGTGAGATGATGATATATTGAAACGCAAAGTATCCTATATTCTTCGATTGTTCAACTTGGGATGAACAAAAGAGGAATATAGGATACTTTTTTTTATTTGTAGATTTTATTAGAATGTAGCGAACTTGCAGTTGGTGAGTTTCACACCGTCGCCTGCATCGATGTCTTTATCCTTCTGGGTGTAGAAGAAGGTGGAGTTGTCGATGGTGATGTTTTTGAGGCAGGTGTAGCCAGGGAGACCGTGAGCGCTGATAGCTGTTTTTGTTCCACGACATACGATATTGTTGATATGGATGTCGTTCCACTCTGGTACGTATTCTGCATTTTGTGGGATTACGGTTTTGCCATTGTCTGACTTCACGCTGTAGCTCTTGTCGGCATAGGTGCATTCGAAGATGATAGCTTCGTCTTTGATGTCGGTCATGGTGATGTCGCTAACGTAGATGCTTTCTGTTTTGCCACCTCTGCCAATACCGCTCTTGAAGCGGAGACCGGTGTCTGTGCCTGAGAAGAGGTTGTGACGAACCACGATATTCTTCATGCCGTTAGAGAATTCTGAACCAATGACGAAGCCACCATGTGCATGGTATACGGTGTTGTTCTGGATGAGGATGTCTTCGCATGGTCCGTCGGCAGCATTCTTTTTGCCTACTCCGCCTTTCATGCAGATGCCGTCGTCGCCTGCGTCAATGGTGTTGTTTACGATGAGCACTTTCTTGCAGCAGCTGATGTCGAGGGCGTCGCCATTTTGTGCATTCCATGGGCAACGGATGGTGGTGCCGTCGACGATGACGTTGGTGCAGCAAGTAGGGATGAGGTGGAAGCGAGGTGAGTTTTGGATGGTAATGCCACTAATGAGCACTCGGTCGCAGTCGGTGATGCGGATGAGGTGGGTTCTGAGACGCTCTTGGGCTTCTGGTGTGTCGGCAAGATTGTCGAAGTGTTTCAAGTTGAATGGGAACCATAGTTTGCCTCCCTCGGTTTCGGTGCCACCCATAGACTTGTATTCTTTCCACTCTACGTCGCTGACTTTAGAGTGCTTTACTGGTCGCCACATGGCCCCGTTGCCATCGATGGTACCTTCGCCTGTGATGCTGATGTTGGTGCGCTTGCTTGCAGAGATGAGTGGTGAGGTTTTTTCTGCTTTCACTCCGTTGGAGACTTTGAAATGCTGTGTGCGGTCGGGAGTGGCCATGATAACAGCATTTTTCTCGATATGGAGGTCGATGTTGCTTTTGAGCGAGATGAGGCCTGTGAGCCATACGCCAGCAGGGACAATGAGGTGGCCGCCACCTTTTTTATCGAGAGCTTTGATGGCTTTGTCGAAGGCTTGGGTGTTGAGGGTGATTCCATCGCCTACGGCTCCGAAGTCTTTTAGGTTTACACTATAGTCTGGGATTACTGCTACTTCAGGTTGCTGCATTTTTACGGGCATGTTCTGATAGTAGGTGCCGTAGTCGGCAGCATAAGCCGCTATGCTAAGGAGCATAGTTACGGCAAGGGTCATGATTTTCTTCATGTTGTGAGAAATTGTTTGTTTTGTAGAATTTGTTTTAGTGAGGGTTTGATTACTTGGTACAAAAGTAGTTTAATAATATAAGGATAGCAAATGATTTATGGTTTTTTAGAGAGAAGTGGCATTTGTTAAGTGAAGAATTTAAGTGAAGAGTGAAGAACGAAGAGTGAAGAATCCGATGGAAGGGAAGAGTGAAGAATCCGATGGAAGTAAAGAACGAGAGCTAAAAAAAGAGTGAAGAATCTTTAGTCTGTTTGACTATTTGATTCTTCACTCTTCACTCTTCGTTTTTCACTTACTTCACGATTCCCTTTTCGAGATATTCGGCAAGGTTGGTGCGAACTTTCTCGGCGGCACCATCGGAAGCTACTTTAGCCATGTCGCTGTCTACCATGATGTTGACAAGCTCTTGGAAAGATGTCTTTGATGGGTTCCAACCCAACTTAGCCTTGGCCTTGGTAGGATCGCCCCAGAGGTTTACTACGTCGGTAGGACGATAGAAGTCTGGGCTAACCTCGATGAGCACATTGCCTGTGGCTTTGTCGATACCCTTCTCATTCATGCCTTCGCCCTGGAATTCGAGTTCGATGCCTACGCGCTTGAAAGCATAGTAGCAGAACTCGCGCACGCTGTGCTGCTCGCCTGTAGCAATGACGAAGTCTTCAGGCTTGTCTTGCTGAAGGATGAGCCACATACACTCTACATAGTCCTTAGCATAACCCCAGTCGCGGAGTGACGAAAGGTTGCCAAGATAGAGCTTGTCTTGCTTGCCCTGCTTGATGCGTGCGGCAGCGAGAGTGATTTTGCGGGTAACGAATGTTTCGCCACGGCGCTCGCTCTCGTGGTTGAAGAGGATGCCCGAGCAGCAATACATGTCGTAAGCCTCGCGATATTCTTTTACTATCCAGAAGCCATACTGCTTGGCAACAGCGTATGGGCTGTAAGGGTGGAAAGGTGTGTTCTCGTTTTGTGGCACTTCCTCTACCTTGCCATAGAGCTCGGAGGTGGAAGCCTGATAGATGCGGCAAGAGTCTTTCAGACCAAGCTGGCGCACAGCCTCGAGGATGCGCAATACGCCTACTGCATCGACGTCGGCTGTGAACTCAGGAGAGTCGAAGCTGACCTGTACGTGGCTCTGAGCAGCGAGGTTGTAGATTTCTGTTGGACGAACCTTGCCGATAACGCCAAGGATGCTCATAGAGTCACCCAAGTCGGCATAGTGGAGGTGGAAGTGTGGTGTACCTTCAAGATGTGCGATACGCTCGCGATAGTCGACAGAAGAACGACGGATTGTGCCGTGGACTTCGTATCCTTTTTCCAAAAGGAATTCTGCGAGGTAAGAACCATCCTGACCCGTGATACCTGTAATAAGAGCTACTTTATTTTCCATGTTTTTTAGGGTTTTCTTGGTTGTTGCTTATGAATAGTTTGAATTATTATTTTACTTCTGCTTCGATTTTGTTTTTTATTCCCTTCATGTCTACGAGGAAGGCTTTGGCAGAGCCAAACTTCAGGAACATGTCGAGACGCACAGGCACGTGGTTGTCGTCGTCGGTGACATAGAAGTCGACGATGCGCTTGTATTTACCATCTTCGAGTTCCATATACGATAGTTGCAGACATCTGTATTTGCGACGGTTGTCGGCCTTGATAGTGGTTTTGCCTTGGTAGCGGAGCTTAGCAGGGCTGAGGCCATTGCCATCGGCGATGGTGATGTTGACATCGTGACCTTTCTTCCAACCTGTAGGGTTGAAGGAGCGAGCACGCAAGAAGATGCTCAGCATATCGTAGACGCAATCGTTGAGAGTGCGATTTTGCCATTTGTTTTCGCCCTTGTGGGTGAGGCGATGCTGCTTGAGGTGCACTTTGCCATTTGGATAGTTGTAGAATACCTCATCGACGGTGTATCGGTCGCCCTCGCGAGCTCCCTTGCGGAAGTAGAGGGGAGCAAGGTTGAGTGTGTTGTAGCAAAGGAGGGTGTCGCGCAATACAAACCAATTGTCAACCTTGTTGTTGCCACGAGTGATAAGGCTCGCACGATAAGCTTCCTTGCCGTTGCGTTTGCTCTGTACGGTGTACATAGAAGCTGTTCCAGCCTTTACCCACACGAATTTCCAGTTGTAGTAGAGGTTGTATGTGAGAAACTCGCCCGACTTGAAGGCAGTGTTTCTGAATGTGCACTGTGCCATAGCCTTTTGGCTAAACAGCATGGCAGCAATAACGAGAAATAGAATTCTAACGTGCTTCATACATTATTATATATTAATACATTATAATACTTTAGGAACATATTGAATGCCGAGGCTCTTGGCTCTGTCGAGGTTGCGAGACTTCACGGTCTTCTTCTTGTCGGCCTTTTGCTTTGTGATTTGCGAAGGTTTCTGAGAGGAGAGCGAGCGAGCGGTAGGTGTCCATGTTTCAGAGAAATCCCAGTTGGCTTTGCATTGGATTGCCTCGTGGTAATAGTAAACCGGCTCTGGCTGGCGACCTTCGGCAAAGACACCTGTGTCCCACATGCCATTGTTGTTTTCGTCGACATAGAGGCGGAGATAGTAGGTGCCTGGTGCAACATAATAGAACTGTACGTTGCCATCGGTGGTCTTTACCTCTTTCACTGGGTTGTCGGAGGTGTTGAGGAGTTGGCAAACCACATTCTTGCCTTCCATGCCATTGATAGTGAACATGATGGTGGCGTATTGGTTGAGGTCTTTAACCTTCAACCCCTGTTTGCTTGGACCAGCGCAGGTGCCATAGATATCTTCGAAGACCAGAGAGTCGAGCTCTAAGCTATATTCGTAGCCCGGTTTCCATTCGGCTCGGAAGGTGTAGAGGAGAGGAGTGTTTTGGTCGAACTTAAACTTCTCTTCATACCATAGCGAATCCTTTGGCGGTTTGGAATAGAGGTGCATCTTGTCGAGATGGAAATGCTTGAGCGGAGTGTTGAAAGCGAACTCCACATTCTTGTCGGGGTCGAGGTCGGTGCCCTTGACGGAGTATTTCAGCAGTTCTATTGGCGGAATACTGTCGTAGGGTTCTCCCTTTCGCTTCTTCTTGTCTTGCGCCTTCTGCCATTTTTCCAAATCCTTGAGCTTAGCCTTGAGTCGCTTTTCGTAAGGAATCTTGGCGAATAGCTGTATGGTGTCGACGCCCTCGACGAGATGGCCCAGGGTGTCGGTGACGAGATGGCGAAGCTCAAGCTCCAGTGAATCGCAATTGACCAAGGCTGTGTCGTTGAGCCAATAAGTTATGGTGTCGCGCTTCTCGGAAGCATCGATGGTGAAGGTGGAGTCGGTGATGTTGAAGTTGAGCCCCTTGAGCTTTGGCAGCGAGTCGGAGCCATAGCTATAGAAGAGCGAGAAGCGGTTGGCGTCGGGGCGCTCGCTCTTGAGGAATATGCGGTCGGTGTTGATCTCGTTGAAAGCCAAAAGGCAGACATTGTCGGGCAAGAAGTGAGTATAGTCGACGCGCTTTACCACGTCGATATGCAGAGTGTCGCGCCAAAGAGTGTCTTGGCGAACATCAGCTTTGAACGAAGGAATGATGGTGTCGGTAGAGAAAGCGAGCATCTCAGCCTTTTGGTTGAAGAGATAGTTGCCATCCATATCCTGCAGAGCGTAGATACGATAGCTGCCAGGAGCAACACCCTTGATGACGAAATGACCTTGGCTATCTGTGCGCGACACACGAAGCATAGGCTTGGTGGAGAAAGCGCTGTCGGCAAGGTCGGCATAAAGACCCACGAGGATGCCCTTGACAGGTTCGAGATTGTCGGCAGCAAGCACGGAGCCTGCTACTTCCAAGGTGTCGATGACATTGCCCGTAGAGAAGCAATAAGTGTAGTTGCCCATTGGGTTGCCCTCGTTGTTGTCGGAAATGGCATCAGAGAAGTCGATGGTGTAGGTGGTGTTTGCCTTCAGCGAGTCGAGGAGCGAGATGGCGATGCGTTTGCCCTGCGCCTTGATTTCAGGAGCCTCTATCTGAGGTGGCGACACCACGACCTTTTCGGTAGGGTTGTCGACCTTAATAAATTCGTCGAAATTGATGTACACCTTTTTGGCGTTGACATTAGTAGCCTTCTCGCTTGGCGAAGCACCAACAACCCTTGGAGGAGTTTCATCATACCATCCTCCGTCAGGGTTGCCCATTCTTGCACACGAGGCTACAACAAAGGCAACGACAATGATTGCGAATATCTTAAGTAATGTTCCTTTAGGACTTATTTTCATGAGTTCATCATTTCGAGAATTTCATCTATGTTGCGACGAGAATTGCTGAGGCGTGGTACCTTGTGCTGTCCGCCGAGCTTTCCTTTCGACTTTAGCCACTCGTTGAAGATTCCAGTTGGAGCCTTTACGACCTCAAGATGCTGGAGAGTGATGTCGTGGAAACGCTTAGCCTCGTAGTCGCTATTTAGCTCCTGAAGCTTGCGGTCGAGGAGAGTGGCAAACTCGTCGAGGTTGGTTGGCTCGTGAGAGAATTCGATGAGCCATTGGTGGCGACACTTGGCATTGTCGTCCATATAAACAGGTGCGGCAGTATATTCCAACACCTCGGCGCCAGTCTGTTGGCAGGCGTAAGCCAAGCCCTTTTCGGCATTGTCTTGCACGAGCTCTTCGCCAAAGGCATTGATGAAATATTTGGTACGACCAGTGATTACAAACTTGTAAGGGTTGCGACTGGTGAAGCTAACGGTGTCGCCAATAATGTAGCGCCATAGACCACACGAGGTAGAAATAACCATGGCGTAGTTTTTGCCGAGCTCGATGCCTGAGAGAGGGACGATGGTTGGATTGTCGGTGCCAAACTCATCCATAGGAATAAACTCGTAGAAAACATCGTAGTCGACCATTAGCAACATCGACTTGTCGGTAGGATCGTCCTGAATGCCGAAGAAGCCTTCGCTGGCATTGTAGGTCTCCATATAGTGCATGTCGCTCTTGGTGATGAGTTTTTCGTATTGGCTACGATAAGGAGTGAAGGCAATGCCACCATGGAAGAAGACCTCAAGGTTTGGCCACACCTCTTGGAGATGCTTTTTGCCTGTAATCTCCATAATGCGAACCAATACGCTGAGCATCCATGAAGGAACGCCAGAGATATTGGTGACATTCTTGTTGAGAGTTTCGTGGGCTATGCGGTCGCGCTTAACCTCGAAGTCGCTCAACAGAGCAGTCTGCTTGCAAGGAACTCTGACAAGGTTGGCAAAAGGATTGATATTCTCGATGAGAATAGCACTAAGGTCGCCAACCAAAGAGCCTGGCAGATTGTAGTTAGGCGAATGGCTGCCACCAAGGATTAAAGATCTGCCATCGAAGAGACGGCTGTTGGGATTGTTTCTGAGATACAGAGCCACAACATCCTTTCCGCCCTGATAGTGAATGCGCTGCAAACCATCGTGAGAAACAGGAATAAACTTGCTCTTGTCGTTGGTTGTGCCCGACGACTTAGCGTACCATTTCACCGAACCAGGCCAAAGTATGTCGCTTTCGCCATGGCGCATTCTGTCGATGTCGCCCTTGAGCTCTTCGTAGGTGTTGAGAGGCACATTCTTGGCGAAGTCGTCATAGCTATGTATGGTTTTGAAAAGATGGCTGCGTCCGTATTCCGTTGATGCAGCGGTGTTTACGAGATATTTCAATACCTCGTCTTGCATTTTCTCGGCTCCGTTTTGATAATGCTGGAGCTCCTTTTGCCTTGGCACAAACAGTTTGCCGGCTATGCTTGTTATACTCATTGTCTATTGTTGCTTATTTTGGCAATGTGCCTAATAACACATATTAAGGTGCAAAATTAAACCAAAAAACTGATAATGAAGAATTATTTAGCATTATTAACGAAGAGGGAGAGTAAGTGAAGAGTGAAGAGTGAAGAGTGAAGAATCCGATGGAAGTGAAGAGTGAAGAGAGGGGGAGCGATGGGAGCGAGGGTAAGTGCGACAACCGAGTTGTCGCAAACTCGACCCGCAGGGCACGGTTCCCTATTTCCTCTTCCCTTAAATTCTTCGTTCTTCACTCTTCACTCTTCCCTTAAATTCTTCCCTCTTCACCAAAAAAGCCTCCAGCTATCCGAGGATGGAGCTGGAGGCTTAATAATAATCTATATAAAAATATCTTTGCAGAAATATTAGTATATTACTTTACATAAACGATAGCCAAGCGGTTTGAGGTAGTGCCCTGTACGCCCTCGCCAGTAGCCTCGTCAACAATGACGCCACGGCTCTTGAGATAGTCGGCAACAGAGTTAGCACGGCTCTGAGAAATCTTGTCGTTGATTTCCTTAGAACCCTCTGGAGAAGCTGTACCAACAACCTGTACGTGCTTGCCCTTAGCAATAGCGTTGAGAGCAACCTTTGCCTCCTTGGTAAGAGTGGTCTTTCCCTGAGCGAAGGTTACGAATACGAGGTTCTCAACCTTTACTTCGCGAGTGATGTTGTTGTCCTTAACAACCTCCTTGACTACTTCCTTAACAACTTCCTTAGGCTTCTTAGCCAACTCGCTGCGCAAATCGTTGATCTGAGCATTCAAAGCGTCAATCTCTGACTGGTCGCGAAGCTTAGCGATAGTGAAGTTGTGGGTGCCGTTAGAGTTGCCAAACTTATAGTTGAGACCGATGGTTCCCTTGAGGGTAGAATAGTTGCTGCTGTATTCAACCTCTGTGCGACCCTTTTCGTGGATGTTCCAGTTGATAGAAGGCTCTACATAGAGCTGCCATTCTTTCTGGCTACCGAAGTTGTATGCGAGGTCAATACCAAACTTCGAAGTTACTACATTTGCTTTCCATGCATCAGAAGGATGGCCAAAGGTATGACCCCATCCCAAACCGAATACAGGGATAACTTCGAAGCAACGAGGTTCGCCATTATAGCCACCAATCCAGTTGAGCACGTTGAGAGTTCCTAACAAAGATACGTTTGTTGAGTTAACGAAAGTCTTTGCTTCGTTGCTATGATGAAAATTCTTGAAGTTGAAATTACCTTCTAAAGCCAAACCTACTACTGGAGTGAACCAACGACCAACGCGGAAACCAATGCTTGGAGTGATGTCCTTAAAGCGAGAGTGGTCGCCTGCGCCTAATGATGAAAGGCGAGTAACGGTAGACAAGCCACCATTGACACCAACGTAGATGTTGTCTGTAGTTTTACTTTCTGTAACTGTTTGAGCATTTGCCGATACTGCCATTACTGCAGCTGCAAACATTAAAATAAACTTTTTCATTTTTTCTAGTAATAAAAACGTGTTTATAAAAAAAACTTGTGTATTATGTTTACGGGTGCAAAGATAGGTAAAAGAAATATAACCACAAAGAGAATAGAGAAAAACTATTTACTTTGTGCGAAAAACAGTATAAAAAAGTGGTAGACCACTTAGGTCTACCATTTACTTACGAGCATGAAAGGAGTTGTCTTTCCTGCTAATAGGTTTGTATTGAAATCGTTGTCGAGATAAACTCCGCCAAGTACGAGCTGCATCTGCATAACCTTTTGAGTAGCCGAATGCAGACCAAAGGAATAGCCATTAGAACTGAAGTAGGCTGAAACCTTGTGGGCACTTCCACCATAGATGACATTATAAACCACAGGCATAGGAAAAAGAATGTAGCCTATTACAGGAGTGATTTGGTAGAATCCGATCTTAGCCTTAAGAGTTGCTCCTGAAGCCTGAGAGAGAGCTGTTTTGACGTCGCCTTCTGGTAAATCTTTGGCAATGAGCTTAGCAGGGAAGCTGTAGACAACGAGAGTGGTGTCGGCTGCATTTACTTGCCAATCAATATCCAAGGTGTCAGTCTTGTCGGTAGCGATGATTGGATTCTGTGATTCGTAAATCAAATCGCCAGAGTAACTGCCACGAATAGAATTAAGACATTGGCGAGCCTCTTCGTTTGTTAATCCTGTTTTTCCGCCATCATCATCTAAGCATGATGCGAATAAGAATGCAGAAAAGCAGCATAGTAAAAAAGCAAGGAACTTTGTTTTCTTCATTGTAGTTAATATTGTGTTTTTTATTTTGTCGCCTATATTATATATAAATAGGTGTAATTTTTAATCTTTAGATTATCCTTGTGAGCACACTCTCTATATGGTCGGCTACGGTTTCTGGTTCGATGGAGTTTAGACAAGCGTAGTCGCCACGAAGGCAAGGCTTGTTGCCATAGATGCTGCAAGGACGGCATGGTAAATCCACCTGTACGGTGTCTGCCTCCTTTTGTCCCCAACCCATGAAACCGGCGAAAGGATGGGTGGCGCCCCAGACGCTAACCACAGGACACCCCACGAGCGATGCCATGTGCATATTGGAGCTGTCCATAGATACCATCACGTCGAGATGGCTCATCAATGTAAGCTCATTGCGCAATCCGCCAAGATTGGCAGAAGCATTGATGCTATTTGGATATTTCTCGACCAAAGAGTTGATGATGTCCATCTCTGACTGACCGCCTCCGAAGAAGAATATTCTGCATGATGGATGACGGAGACTGATGATGTCGACCACCTGCTCCATCTTTTCGATAGGATAAATCTTTCCTTGGTGAGCAGCAAACGGTGCTATTCCTATCCATTGCTGGAAAGCCTTTTTTTCGCCTATTGCCTCAGAGAGCAAGCGGAGGTTGCCGCCCTCTTTAGGGAATATAGACGTGAAGTTCATCTTGATAGGATAGCCCAATTTAGCAAACACGTCGGCATAGTTCTGGAACGACGTAGGCTGCTGGCGGAACACCTTGTTGTTTTCTGCTATCAGCTGACGTTTGCCATCGCGATGTTTGTCGATGTGTGCCACTTTGTATCGGTCGATGTTGAATCTCATTCGGAGATAGTCAGACCTGATGACATTGTGAAGGTCGGCCACAGCAGTGAAATTCTTTGCTGTGAGCCTACGGTATAGGGAATTCAATCCCTTGATACCCTTGTATTCGCCCTTGATGTCGGCTCCCATGAAACTTACGTTGGGAGCTAAGTCTTGGAAGAATGGCTGTGCAGAGGGACGGCTAAGCATGGTGATGCGGACGTGAGGATACTGCTGAGCCAATGAATAAACCACAGGCACAGTCATCGCCACATCACCTATTGCAGAGAACCTTATTATGAGAATGTGTTCTGTTTTCACTTCTTGTTGTTGTAGAGAACAGGATTAGTAGAAGGGTCGTTGTACATCTTCATCTGTCGGTACACCTTCATATATTTTCTGCCGGCAGCAATGTCTTCGAGCAGTTGGTCGATAGCTGTGCCAAGGTCTACCTGCTGTTCGAGCAGCACGTTGAGCTTAGTTTGGCATTTCTGTCTGTGCTCGTCGTTGGCGTCGGTACGCTCTGCCTGCTCCTTCATGTGGTAAATCTTTAGAGCAAGAATCGACAATCGGTCGATAGCCCAAGCAGGGCTCTCGGTATTGATGCGTGCATCAGGCAACACATTAACGTCGGAATACTTCTGGCGGAAGTAAGAGTCGATTTGTTCTACCAAGTCAGTACGATCCTGGTTGCTGCGGTCGATACGTCTCTTTAGAGCAAGCGCTTCGATAGGGTCGATGTGTGGGTCGCGGATGATGTCCTCGAAATGCCACTGCACGGTGTCTATCCAACACTTGAGATACAATCTGTTCTCAATAGAATCTCTTTCGTAAGGGTTGTTGATAGGGGTATCGATATTATCAGTAACGTGATAATCTCGAATGGCCTGGTTGAAGACCTGATTGCATAGTTCTACAAATGACATGATTATTTAGTGTAAAATTAGATTTGTATTTAAAGGTTTCTACAGTTTTTTAGCTTCACGGCAAGATTATTTTTTTAAGTATTGCCGTATAGCGCTCTATATTTTGCAAAGATAGTGCAAACGAGTGCAATGAAAGTTTGCTTTCAGATTGCCGAGTGCAGCCTATCTTCTGCAAAGATAAGGAGAAAATATGAAATGACCAACTAAAAGTATACAAAAAATCATCTAAAACATGCACAAAGGTATGGTGTGTGTGCAAATAAGTGGTCTTTTTTATAGAAATTATTTGCAAATATCAAATAAAATTCGTTCCTTTGCAACCGTTTTTTAATTAGAATTTTCATTTAACCACTTAAAAATTACAATTATGTCAGAAATTGAAAGCAAAGTAAATGCAATTATCGTTGATAAACTTGGTGTAGAGGCTTCAGAGGTTAAGCCAGAAGCAAGCTTCACAAACGACCTTGGTGCAGACTCTTTGGATACAGTAGAGCTCATCATGGAATTTGAGAAGGAATTCGGTATCTCTATTCCAGACGATAAGGCTGAGACAATCCAGACTGTAGGTGACGCTATCTCTTACATCGAGGCTAACGCTAAGTAATATTACGTCTTGATGGAATTAAAGAGAGTAGTAGTAACAGGTCTCGGTGCCGTAACTCCGTTAGGAAATACTCCTGAGGAGACTTGGGAAAGCCTCCTTGCTGGTAAGAGCGGTGCTGCGCCTATTACCCATTTCGACGCTTCATTGTTCAAGACTCAGTTTGCATGCGAGGTTAAGAACCTTAACATCAATGACTACATTGATCGCAAGGAAGCACGCAAGCTCGACCGTTACACTCAGCTGGCAATGATTTCTGCCATGCAGGGTGTAAAGGATTCTGGACTCGATTTAGAGAAAGAAGACTTGAACCGCATTGGAGTTATCTACGGTGTGGGAATTGGTGGTATTAAGACTTTTGAGGATGAGGTTTCATATTATGGTGCTCATCCAGAGAATGGTCCTAAGTTCAACCCATTCTTCATCCCTAAGATGATTGCCGACATTGCATCTGGTCAGATTAGCATTCATTTCGGCTTCCATGGTCCTAACTACACAACAACAAGTGCATGTGCTTCTTCAAGCAACGCTTTGGCTGCTGCATTCAACCATATCCGTTTGGGTAAGGCTAATGTAATCGTTTCGGGTGGTGCTGAGGCAGCTATCTGTGCATGTGGTGTTGGTGGTTTCAATGCCATGAAGGCTCTTTCTACCCGCAATGATGATCCTGAGCACGCAAGCCGTCCATTCAGCGCAAGCCGCGATGGATTTATTATGGGTGAGGGTGCTGGCTGTATCATCCTTGAGGAACTTGAGCATGCTAAGGCTCGTGGTGCTAAGATCTATGCTGAGATGGTTGGCGAAGGCGAAAGCGCTGATGCTTATCACATCACAGCTTCTCACCCAGAGGGACTTGGTGCAAGGCTCGTTATGCAGAATGCACTCGAAGACGCAGGCTTGAAGCCAGAGGATATTGACTACATCAATGTACACGGTACATCTACACACGTAGGCGACATCTCTGAGGCTAAGGCAATTAAGGACGTGTTCGGCGACGCTGCTTACAAGCTCAACATCAGCTCTACAAAGAGTATGACAGGTCACCTTCTTGGTGCAGCTGGTGCTGTAGAGGCTATGGTCTGCATCCTTTCTGTAAAGAACGATATTGTACCTCCAACTATCAACCATGAGGAGGACGACCAAGATCCTGAGATTGACTATAATTTGAACTTTACGTTCAACAAGGCTCAGAAGCGTGAGGTGCGTGCTGCATTGAGCAACACCTTTGGTTTTGGTGGTCATAACGCATGCGTTGTTTTCAAGAAGTATGCTGAATAATATCATTGATAGAATAAGGCTCCCTTTCCGTAAGGAGAAGGAGCTTTATTCTTCTTTATACGACATCATCGGTTTCTATCCACACGACATCAGTTACTACAAGCTTGCTTTGATGCACAAAAGCGTTATGCGACGCAATGCAAAGGGTAAGCCAGTAAACAATGAGCGACTGGAGTTTCTCGGCGATGCCATTCTCGACGCTATTGTCGGTGATATCGTTTATCAACATTTTCCGGGCAAACGTGAAGGTTTTCTTACCAATACACGAAGCAAACTCGTACAGAGAGACACTTTGAACAAGCTTGCCCAGGAAATGGGAATCAACCAGCTTATATTAAGCTCGGGCCATACGTCGTCACACAACAGTTATATGGGCGGCAACGCATTTGAGGCATTGGTGGGTGCAATATACCTCGACCAGGGCTACAATGCTTGCATGCGCTTTATGAATAAGCGCATTTTGGCTCAAATGATAAACATCGACAAGGTTGCCTACAAAGAGGTAAACTTCAAGAGTAAGCTCATAGAATGGAGCCAGAAAAACAAGGTTCGTCTCAGCTACGAGCAGGTGTTGCAGGAAAAGGATAAGAATGGCAACCCAATCTTTGAGTTCAAAGTTGTGCTCGAAGGTGTTGAGGGCTGCGCAGGTAGAGGCTTTAGCAAGAAAGAGAGCCAGCAGCTTGCCAGCAAGCTTACGCTCGACAAACTGAAGAAGAAACCACAATTCATCGACGAGGTGTTTGCTGCTAAGGCAAACCGCACAAAGATGGAGGAGGAGCCAGTACAGGCAATTCCTGATACTGAGGTGAAACAAGATTTCTTGATCACTAAGTTGGAACCAGCTACAGAGTCGCCTGCCACTTTAGCAAAGGAAGAGAAACCAACAGAAGCCGTAGCGCCAACAACAAAGAGCGCACAGACTTCTGACGAAGAATTTGATTTGAGCGACATATCTGCAAAGCCACAATCGCGCGAAGACATTATTGCCGCCGCCGAAGAAATGGCTTTTGCTGAAGCTGAATAAAATATCGGCTTTTGTTTAAGCAGAATAAACATCAGCTTTTGTTTAAGCAGAATAAATATAAATGAAAAAAGGTAAGAAAGATGAGGATAATCCCCACTTTCCTACCTTTTTTACTTTTTTACCTATTATTATTGTGCTTTTTTTTCTCTTTTACTTTTTTACCTTTTTACTCTTTTACCTTTTCCCTATCTCGTATCTAAATCCTATATTCAGATTAAAGTTGAGCGGTTTTTCTTTGTAGATGGTGTTGAGCGACGAGTTGTCGTCGAAGAAATAGCTCAAGCCAGGCTCTGCATAGATGCCAATGTTGTCGGCAATCTTAAACTGTAAGCCTACGGCAGCATTAGCAGACAGCTGTAATGGGCGTGAGTGGATGTTCTGCTGCTCAGTCTTCTTTACATTGCCTTCTATCACGAAGTCTTTGCTCGTTTTGCCATTTACGCATTGTTCGGCAAGAATGCCAGTTGCAGCATAGAGGTCGAAGGCGCCATACGATAAAGCCTTGTATTTCAGACTTAGCGGAATACCTACGTAGTCGAGATTCTGACTGCCCGAGATGAAGTTTGTAGATGTTCCATCTTTCATGTCAGACGACAAATGAGTGTAGCTGACACCACTCTCGAGGCTTAGCCTGTCAGAGAGAGCATAAGCAATGTTTAAGCCTATGCGCACAGGAAGATGGTGCTTGTATTCAGTCTTCACCTCTTGTCCCTGATTGTAGATGCCAATGCCGAGCATCGGACTTCCCTCCCAATCATAGCCATCAGAACCAGTAGCAACAATAAGGTCGCCAATAGAACAAGTGTTTACCGATGTGCCAGCAAGTCCTGTAGCGCTTGTTCCGATTTGCCATTTCGATGTACGGCTGTTGGCTTTGCGCACATTGTTGAAATCTTCTTTAGCCCAGAGGTCTTTATAATTCTCGTTGTGGGCAGATTCCTTTTGGCTTTTGGCTTTTGGCTTTTCTTCGTTGGCTGTTTTCTCTTCGTTGGCAGTTGTTGTGGCAATATTGTTGTTGCTTGCTGTGCTCTGTGATTCAGCAGTTGCTACGTTTTCAGGAGCGTTGTTTATGCTTTGCTCGCCATTTGCATCTCCATTTACTTCTCCATGTGCTGCAAGAAGCTTTTGCGTGTTTTTTATAGTATTATCTTCAGTATCTTTGCCGATAGATGAATTGTTGTCTATATCTAAATCTTTATTATCACTAATTGGATTGCTATATTGTTGTTTTGTTACTGTTTTTTGTGATGCTGAATTATCTGCAAGAGTAGGAGTAGTATCATCAGAGTTGTAGAAATAAAAACCAACAACGAAAGCCAAGCATGCAGCCACGGCAATGCCTACAGCACGCTGAAATCTATGCTGGAAGATGGTTGCGCCCTTGGTGGTCTGCTTGTTGTCACCATTTGCTTCGCCCATGCTCTTAGGGCCTATTCCTTTAGAGCTTATTTCCTTAGAGATATTATCCCACAAGCCCTCAGGAGCATCTATCTCGTAGTTGCCCATGCGGTCGTGAATATCTTTTTGCCAGTTGTTGCTCATATTCAAATGGTGTTGATGGTTTTATATTGATTGATTTTCTTGGCGAGAATCGCCTTAGCCTTATGTAGTTGTGAAGCCGAAGTGTTGACCTTTATTCCGAGCAGTTCGGCAATCTCCTTATGACTTTTATCTTCGATGACATAAAGGTTGAACACCGCTCGATAGCCATCCGGAAGTTCGCGGATAAACCGATAAATAACATCCGTAGGAATTCCCTCGGTTTCTATCTCGTCGTCAGCAACCTTGTCGTCATAGTCGGCAATATCAACGAGGGCGGCATTGCAATTCTTGCGTATGAAAGCCAAGGCTTCGTTTAGCGTAATCCTTGCCATCCATGCTCGAAGCGAGCCTTCTCCTCGATATTCAAAGGTGTTTATATAAGAGAATATCTTGATAAAAGACTCCTGCAAGACGTCTTTCGCATCATCGTCGTTGGCAACATATCTGGAGCATAAAGCCGCAAGATAGCGCACGTGCTGGCGATAGAGCAGCTCTTGAGCCGCTTTATCGCCTTTGTGCACTTTCTGTAGCAACTTTTCTTCTTCTGTTGCCTTCTTCAACGATTTTCTAAATATTCTCATAAACCTTATTAGTCTATTCTGCTACACATCGGCAGTCTTTCTTCCATGACCTTAGCCTTTGCCGAGTGCATTTTTAGCGAAACATCCAGCGACTTCTTACCGCTAAACGATTGCCAGTTGAGGCGTAGTTTCACTTTGTCGCCATGATTCTTGTATAGTGAGTTAAGGTCGAAAGCCACGAGAGCATCTGCATAACGGCCTTGCAAGTCGCCATTGGCATTATGGCGGAGAGTGAGCTCGTAGACATTGTCCTTGTTGGTTCCTGTCACAAGGTTTATCTCATGCTTTGAGCCATTTCCCCATATTGTGCGAATGCGGAGAGTGATGTAGCCATCTTCAGCCACGGTAACCCAGTCGCGTACAATCTCTATAGGATCGTTGCCAAATGCCTTGTCATCGTTGTCGCCAGTAGTGGCAACGGGCAACTTGGTGCGGATGCTGTCAATCCAGTTTACCTTAACATTCTTCACACCTCCGTTAGAGCCCGATTCCTCATTGTAGTTTACCAATGCTCTAACAGTCTTTTCACCGAAAGGAGACGACTTGAGGTTTGTTGGCACAAGTGTGGTAACACTATCCAGCTGCATATAGAAGCCGTTTGCGCCCTGAGGATAAACGGTGACGAGAGCCGTAGGGCGTCTTACTTCATCATAATCAGAATCTATATCGCAAGAAGTTAACGATACTAATGAAGCCATAATGCCCACAATCCAAATATACAAACTAAACTTTTTCATAATTCTTTGATTTTTATGTTCATTCTATCTATTAAATAGCATGAACATAAAAATCTTGCCTCGTAACAACATATTTTTTTCACTATACAATAATATAATGCTATTTTTCTACTTCTTCTACGCCTTTTTAGTGATGCGAGCCAGGAAGTTGTAGTCATCGGTTTGCTCCACCAATTCAGCATAAAAACCACATTCGGCAGCTTTTGTGGCGAGAGTTTCGAAGTCGATGTACAGCCAAGGAAACTCCTCGCCCTTAGTGCGCTTATATTGCATCTGATATTTCAGCTCGCCATAATATCCATCCCCCTCAGGCAATTCTATTATGCCATCTTCGGTTTCAAAGATGTAGCAGATGTCTGTAGAGTCGACAAGGAGTTGACCGTCAGGCTCCATAATCGTAACTATTCAGCGAAAGGGCATGGCGGGGTATCAAGCCTCAAATAAGGCTTGA
>OCHM01000683.1_pt1 | contig 19903 bp, 20 predicted proteins | sample 1538901 | NCBI WGS metagenome assembly OCHM01 (sample SAMN04571734, study PRJEB22368) | human gut metagenome | biome: human gut; material: stool | host: Homo sapiens | place: Luxembourg | collected 2012-11-08 | reverse complement strand
ACTTCTTGCACAAAAAAAGAGCCCTACCTATTTATAGGTAAGACTCATAAATTTAAGAATTGTCTTAACTTAATGACATTGGGTTATTTATGTTTAAACTTGTTCAGAATCATAAAGTATTATACTTTTTTACACTCATTCTCATTGTTTCATATTCAGTAGTGGATCTATTAAAATCAATCTTGATGAGCTATATATTTGATGATCATCTTCTGGATTCAATTTCAAACCTTATAGTAATCGTATTGATATTTTTAGGTGTCTATTTAATTGTTTCCTCTTTGCAACAATATGTAGTTGAGGTGTTGAAGAATAAAATACGTTATAGTTTAAATAAAAATTTGTATCAATCGTATGCTTCCAGGAATATAGAATCGTTTCAAAAAAAGGATAGCAGTGAGATATTGAATGAATTTAATAATGAAGTGAATGTGGTGATTGATAATTATGTTTCTTCAAAATTAAATGTGTTCTCATTAACTATTTCATTGATATTGGGAAGTCTATATATCGCAAATCTAAGTGTAGAAATATTAATGTTTCTGCTCTTTTGTGCTTTTATGACAATTTTAATAAATAGTATTTTTAAAAACAGTTTAAAGAAGAATCAAATGAATTATTTGGATTCAATGAAGCAATGGCTTTGTTCTATTAAAAATCTGTGTCGTTGTTTTAATGATATAAAGATTTTAAATTTGGAAAAAGTATTTTGTGGCGGTCTGGACATTGAGAATAAGAATTTAGAACAAAGTACTCTAAAAAATAATGGATTTATAAAAATACTTACTTCTATAAATTCTTTTATTTCTCAAGCCATGTTTTTTTTGACATTGCTCTTTGGAATTGTGTTAATACATTATAATCGATTAACAGTTGGACAATTATTAGGAATTGCACAAGCTAGTAATATGGTGATCATGCCAATCGTTAATTATGCAAATCTTCGAAACATGATTCAATCTTCTAAACCGGTTCTACAAAAACTGTTGGATAATTCAATGTGCTATGAAGAAAATGAACCTATTGTTTTTGATGAACAAATTCATGACATTAAGATTAAGCATTTAAGTTATTCTTATGGTGTTCGTCAAATATTGGATTTAAATAATTTGGTAATAGATCAGGGGAAAAAGTATTTAGTCATTGGAAAAAGTGGAGATGGTAAGAGTACGTTTTTAGACATTTTAACAAAGCAGAAGAAAGCAGATGGCCTTTATGTGAACAATAAGGATTTGAAGGATGTTCAATTTAGCACCTATGCCGATAAGTTTTCTTATGTGAATCAAAACAATGATTTATTACCGTTTTCCTTTGAACAAAATATTACTTTAGGAAGGAAAATGAGTAAATATTCCTTGAAAGAATTAGTAACTATATTTAATTTAGAATCAATATTTGATAAGGAAAGAGACAATCTTGATTTTGAACATTTGAATTTAAGCGGTGGAGAGAAGCAACGTATTTGTTTGGCAAGAGCTATATATAGAAATAAAAAGTGGCTTTTCTTGGATGAGGCTTTTTCTGCAATCGATAAAACAAATTCAGATCGAATACATCAATTCATTTTATCCAATCCAGATCTTACAGTATTGTCTATAGAACATAAAGTAACAAAAGAAACAGTTTCTTTATACGATAAAGTCTTGCTATTTAAAAACAAAAAGATTGTATCTATGAATGTGGAAGAATATTTAAATAGTATCTTTTATGAAGAATAAGTGTCATTTATTTTAAACTGTATTTAAATTCATTCCTAGGTATTTACCGTTATCAAAATGATACCAATAGAAATAGTTAAGATATATAATACATGTTAATTGTAAATAAATACTGTAATTTGCGTATATATTGTAAACAATAATGTTTACGTTATAACTTTCTTTTCCGAGTTCGAATAATATCAAAAGTTGAAAAAGTCTTTTATTCAAGGGCTTTTTTTAATGCCTCAAGTGGTGCTGAAAACGTTTTGAAAACGTATTTTGTATTTGGAGCCTTAACTAAAGGCTTTCATAAGGGTCCAAAATCGTACTTTTCAGTGAAAAACAGGTAAAATTGACTGATTTTTGACAAAAATCAGCTTATTTTTTAGCTGAAATCACTGAAATTTGGCTAAGTGGTTTGGAGGTGCTTAGAGGTTGTGCAAAAGCATTAAAAAAGCCTTTAAAATAAGGCTTCCGCGAGGGCTTGCTTAACCGATTAACACTTCTGTTTTACCCGTTTTCGCATTGCTAAGATGGTTTTGAGCGCCAAAGTAATCATTTCATCGTCTGCATCGTTATCAATTTTAGTTCCATACAAGTTAATGAACCGAATAAGTTCATCTTGTAGGCTTCTAAATACATATGGATTGCCATATACGGCTATCTCTTTTCCGAGTAATGAATTGACTATAAAATCTTGTTTTGTAAGTCCGGACATTAGTACTCTTCTATCTAATAGTTCTGCTTTCTCTTTTGACATTCTGAAAGAAATAATTTTATTTCTCAAACGTCCTTTCTGATCCAGGTTCTTCTTGCTCATCTTTTTCACCATATCTTGAAATGTTTAATTTTTTGGCAATCATTAGATCTTTATTAGGAAACATACGCGCGTATCGATAGGTTACTTTAACACTTTCATGTCTAACATGATTTGCGATATCTACTGCATTGAATCCCATTTCAATCAGCATAGACACGTGGGAATGTCTAAGTCATGGAAGTGGATTTCTGATTTATATTTCACTATTTCTTATTTTTTTGAAATAGTTTTAGGAAATGACACTTATCTAATTTCAATATTAGTGATATACTGAAAATAGATTTTTACTATTGAGGTATATAAGATGCTTCCCTATACCGGAGACTATATTGAACATATTGACAACACCATAAATGATTTTAAGTATTATACATTTACCCCTCGCCCTCTAATGCATGGGGATATGTATAAAATGGATGATGAACTATCTGCTTTGTTAATTGAGGCTCACCGGAATATTGGATTTCTAGAGGGGCTTCTTAAATATGCCCCAAATAAAGATGCATTCAGTGAGTTGATGCAATTAAAAGAATGTGCGTATTCCCTAATGATTGACTATGATAGTCCTACTTTCCAAGAGGTGCTTGTCAATCGAGGGAGTGGTAAAGGCGATATTACTCCAATTACAAATCTTGAACTGGCTTATAAGGTGGCAAGGGATAGGGCAATTTCATCCCCAGATTTAAGCAAACTTTGCGGAATTGCATTATATGGTGATGCAACTGATAAAACAGTTGACGTTAGGGATAAGCAGACTTTTTTGTTAGGCATCAGGACTAACCTTAAATCTTACAATCCAACGGCTCCTGATGCAATTTTACAAACGTTGGCTGATATTTCCGCCTATCTATACAATGATAAAGACACTGATCCGTTGATTAAGGCAGCATTGGTACATTATCAATTTGAGATGATCCATCCATTTGAGCAATACAACGGTATCGTTGGGCGAATTGTGATTTCGATGATATTGCACGACATTATCAATGATGCATTACCCTTGATGTGCTTATCTGAATACATGTATCATAATAAGAATGAATATTTTGACTTGCTAAGGACAACGCAATACAGTGGTGGATATATTCGTTGGATTAAGTTTTTTATAAACGCTATACAAGAAACAACAAAACAATCTGCTGAGTTATTGATACAATACGAGTCCATTATCTCAGAAGATGAGTATCATCTAAAAGAAAATGGTAAATTACCTAAAAGTATCTTGGCGGTTTACAATTATCTCAAGAGCTTTCCTATAACGAATATAACGATTACAGAAAGAAAACTGGGATTATCTTTCAACACGGTATCAAAAACATTTAATTTGTTGCAAAAGCATGGAATTATTGAAGATTATGAGAATTCTATCAGAAATCGGGTTTTTAGATATGTTAAGTTGGAAAATTTGATAAGCTCTAAGTACGATTAATTTACGCAACTCATAATCTACAGTAAAGCATATAAAGAAACTATGATAACACAAAGGTGAAAAAATGAGTAAAAGAATTGGGAAAAAAAGCAAAAAAAGCATTGGTCCAAAGTTGAACATACAGGAATTAAAGGAATCTAGAGATGGCGGCCAAATCGCATTAAGAGGATACTCATATCAATTTCTGTATTCTTGCTATTTAATTCTTTCAAATTCAAATCCGAATATTTCTTTTCAACTTGAAGGAATTGAAGATATTGATTGTATTAAGAAAAAGGAAAATAGCGACAAAGTTACTCATATTCAGCTAAAGTATTCTACCAATAAGCAGGATGCCAGTTTTTTGTGTGATGTATTTAAAAATTTCCTTGAAGCATATCTGCTAGATCAAAAAAGATCCTTTAAGTTGGTTTACGATTTTCCTGTTGCCAAAGGCCACCTGAGCAAAATGCTTGAATCTAATTTAGATGCCAAGTCACGTGAGCATTGGAGCAATGTAATTTTAAACATCAAACAGAATAATCCATCATGGAATTGGTCAGCATATAATTTTGATAAATTTCTTTCATGCTTATCATTTGAAAAAATTACGAAGTCTTTGCTGGCTACTAAAATTGAAAAAGCTTTAATCGAAGCATACGAAATTGCCACAGACAATTTTTCTTTGTTTGCAAATAGCATAAAAGTCCTTTGTTTAGAGAAAATGGAGCAACGTGCCTATGTAACCAAAGAGGAGATAGATGCTTGTATTCAATCTGTCAAATTTGACATTAGTAAAGGCTCTCAAAATCCGGCTCATAGTTGGATTTGGAAACTGGACTATTCTATGCCCAGCGTTGATGGCGGAAGGAGCTTTTTTGAGGGCAAAAAAGCTACGCCGTCAGATATAGTAAGCGGTTTGCCAATTAAACGCCCGACTTTAGAACATGATATCGTGCATTCCATTCAAGAAAATACAGTTACTGTAATTAAAGCTTCCAGTGGGCAAGGAAAAACCACATTGGCTTTGCAAGTAGCATATACCCTTCACAAAGAATATACCCCGTATCAATTAATGTGGTGCAACAATATCCAAGAGTTAGGAAATATTACCCAGTACTTTAAGGCAAGAATTCAACTTGGAGAAAAACCGCTTATCATAATTGATAATTTGGATAGTCATCTGGGAGAATGGAACCATCTTGCGCAGCTTTTGCAAGTTGAATTGCCTTGCCATTATAAACTGCTCATCACATCGAGAGAGATTGATTGGTATAATTACAGCGGTGATTTGAGTAATATCCAGTCTTTGAACGTCATTAAACCGATCCTTGAAGAAAAAGAAGCAATAGAAATATTCAATATATTTAAGAATGCCAAACGTCTTCACTAAAGCATAACAAGCTGGCAAAAGGCTTGGAGCAAGATAGCAGAAAGACAATTGCTCATAGAGTATGTTTATTTACTTACTCATGGTGAGATGTTATCGGAAAGAATAGCATCCCAGATATCTGAAATCGGCCAATTACCCTCTGGAAAAGCAAAATGTGAAATTTTGCGAAAAGTATGTTTTGCTGATATTTGTGGAATCAGACTTTCTATTGCCAACCTTTTTACAAACCAATCAGAAGATTCCGGTGCAGATTTTGGCGAACTTTTAAAAAGTATGGAGTCTGAATTCCTTGTTCATGTTAATACTGAGGGTGGATATATTGAAGGCTTGCATCCCATCCGCTCTATGCATATTGTTAACAGATTGCACGAATTCCTTCCTATTGATTGTACAGCAATTTCTGTGATTGAAATCGCTCAAAAAGAAGACTATCCAGTATTGTTTTCTCATTTACCGGAATTTCATCTCAACAAAGGAGAATTCTTCAGTAACGTTGTAGAGAAATTATGGAGCAAAAAGGATTTATCAGGCTATGTTTCTGCGATACAAGGCCTTTTTTCTGGAAGTGTAATGCAGTATTATCGTTCAAATCAACATGCGTTTAATGATGCTGATTCCCATGGCGGTTTATTTATCATTTCGACCGAAACGTGCCCTTTTGCAACATTCAACGAATTTGATGTGTCGATAAATACACTTGGCAAAATGAAAGAAATTCTACCTGAGAATAAAAATATAAAGTATCTTTGCGAATTGCGAGATCGTATTCCTGCTTGTGATTTACATGAAACCTTTATCTATACTTTTTGTGAGTGTTTATACAGAAAATTGCTTCAATTTAGTTTTTCCGAGATAAATGACATTACATCCTATGCTACCCTTTCTGAGTGGATTTACAACATAGATACATCTTTTAATTTATCTGTCAATTTCCCTTTAATTAGCATCTGGAAAGATCCGGAAAGGTTGTCATTGGATTGTATTTCGACACTAATGTATATTTCATTCTGCGGTAACAAGGATGTATATGAAAAGTTTGTTCAAAAAAACATTGATTTGATTCTCGGATATCTCAAACGCCAAACAAAATCACACAAAATATATATTGATGCTGAAAAAAAGGCAGTCCATGTTGAATATATACTTCGATTGCGCGATGTCAAAAGGGGAAATGAAGAAAGCGTTTCTCGCTTGAAATACATTTGTAAAACCTTACCTATATTTGATTTGTACTGTTCAGATGCACTGAAGCCAAAGTTAAATTTATTATCTGCTTATACCATACCTGATGATGCACACAAGGAAATGCCTATCAGAAATATTGTAATAATGTTTCATCAAGACTTGACATCACTATGGAACAAAACTATTATGAGCAATTATGAATTTGATACGGTGACAGAGTGGTTAGAATACTGGTTTGACATAAGAAAACGTATTTGTTTGCTTGCGGACAAGTGTTGCGCCTGTATTTATAAACTCCTTAGCAAAAAGCCGTTAGGAAGTCTGGCTGGGGAAGTAGATCGACTCCGTGAAGAAATTTCTTTAGTTACTACTGGTGAAAAGCGATATCCTAAAGAAGATCGTCCTTTCGAAGATAAAGCAACAGTGCCTGAGGGGTTAGTAAAGATTAAGAGTAAGTACTTTCAAAGCATCCAGAACTTTATTAATCAGTTTGTAGGATTTTTAACTAAAGATGAGCAAAATCAAAGGTTGGCAATGATCAATCTTACGACGGCTCAAAGTGCTCTCATAACGATGCAGAACTACTTTGCGGATATAGCAATGGATTTTAGCATCCACGAAAGGCATTTTGAGCTTTGTGCAATGGAAACTCAGAGCGTAGGGCGACTCATAATGTGCTGTAATTACTATCAAACACATTCGGCAAGTAAGTATTTTAACAAATACGAAATTAAGGATTGGTATGAGGAACGTTGCAGGAATAAAAGAAGGGCGGTGGAAGAAGGGCTGCCTCAATTACGGACCAAGTATTCTATTCATTTTCCAAATGAAATTTATACTATTGATATGCTGAGCTATTATCCCATTATAGTTGATAATTTTGATATGTCGTCAGAGAACGACTTGAATGAATGGTTTATGGGTTGCATCCCCTTTGCTGATACCCCTTTTGATTATCTGGTAATATTATGTGCAAATGAGACTAGAGAAATTAATCCAGTTGCTTTACAGTTTCCAAAACGAATGCTTATTGATATTAAAAAGGCAATTGAATCAGAGAATGATTCATTGCTTGAAAATTTAACTCCTCCATATCCTGTGGATGTAACTGCACAAATGCTCGGTTGCTTTATTGAAAAATATGATTTGCCTGAAAAAAGCAATTCCGATATCAATGCGCTTCCTATCGGAGACATTGCAGAAGAATTATGGGTATATTCAACATCTGCAGAATTATTGACTAGCTCAGAGGATGCTAATTATCTTTCAACAGAATTAGAGAGCATTCAGACTAACATAGCGGGAATGCTTCATTTATTGGAGGGAAAGCTACCGTCCAAAAATATTAACCGAGTTACTTATACATGTAAAAAGGTTTTTGCAGGGAACAAATTTGATGATGCCTTATTTAACGAATTTCTTGAGGGCTTTATCCCGAAGAACTTGCCAAACTAAAAATAAAAACTCTGCATTTGTCAGTATAAATCAAATGCAGAGAGTTTTATTTTTGTCGTGGGCTTGACATACGGGTGTCTTAAATCATGGATGCGTATTCTTTTGACACTGGTTTCTCTGCATCCTCGATACATTTCATGATGAAGACCGGATTTAGTGATTGTAAAGATACGATCATCAACTTTTAAGTAGGGAAGTCTAGAGATATAATCTTGCATTTCATCGGCTAGAAAATCAGGAAGTGTTAATACGCGATTGCTTTCTCTAGTTTTAGGTGTTGTGATAACATCTTTACCTTTAATTTACTGATATGATTTGTTGATTCGTAAAGTTTTCTTTTCAAAATCAAAATCTTCAGCTGTTAAGGCAAGCAGTTCACCAAGACGTATGCCACGCCAATACAAGATTTCAAATGCATGATAACTTTCTTCTTTCGTCTAGTGACATTCCTTTATATTCTTCTTCTGAACGAATAATTGGACCTGCATGGACACAGTGATTAGATAAGTTTAAATAAGCTAATTCATCATTAAAATGTGATAAATCAAATTGAATATCATGACTTTGGTTGTGGAAAACTAAGGAAATAATATAGTAAGGAGCATGATAATCATATTCACCAAAATCTCCAGATTCATCGACGAAAACACTTAATTCCATTACGCATCCTCAACTTTCCAAAAGAAATGGCGGGTGTCTTACCCGCCTTTGTGTGGACCCGGGTCTTTCGACCAGCCCTAGCTTTTAAAAGCCTTTTTACACTTTTATTATAGCCAAACAAGACTTTAAAATCAAACTTTTTTCATTTCTTGTAATTCTTCATTTACATCTTTGTATTTTGTTGAATGTTGATCTATGTAATGGTATTTATTCTTTAAACGATTCATCATATAAGTAGTAGCACTCGTGCCAACTTCATCATTGTCTAGATGAAATACAATTGTTTTAATGTTTGGATTTCTGCTTAAAAATGATTTTAAAGATATAGGAATATCACCATTTGCTTGATTATTTGCACCGGCTAAAGATAAATAGTTCTTTGTAACAAAGTTCTCATTATTTTCTTTTAAGATGGTCATATAAGATAAAAGATCAATAGCTGCCTCAAATACATGAAGTTCATCCCTATTGGTGTTTGTGTAAGAAAAGCTGAAAGCTTTATTACTTCCTGCATGATTTAAATATAAACAAAATTGATAAGAACAAGTGTATTCATGAATTTGAGAAACAGTATAAAAATCAAAATGAAACGATAGAATATATCCAAATGAATCAGATCAAAGTCATAAACAGTGGAATAAGAGTAAATTAAATGTAAAATTGAAGGATTGACTATGCTTCCATGTAGAGATACAGAAAACAATCGCTAATGTGCTAAATGTAGTGCTTGATTGTAGAGTTCACTGCTCCAACAGAAAGACAGGAATCCAAAGTTTGAAAATAATGTACGATTGCTGCATAATGTTGTCAGTTAAGAACCTTCATTGCTTGCGGTGAGGATGATTTTATCTTGCTGTTCTATCGAAAGTAGTGTTTTCCTTAGTTCAAGCATTTTTTCATTTTCGACAATAATTAAATCATTCTTGTTAGGAATTTGATGGATATTCATGATAATGCATCGTTATATTCATTATTTTAGAATAAAAAGATTATTCATATTAATGATTAAATTTTGTCATTTACTGCATTACCCATTATAATTGACCTATGAGAATTGCAGTATTAGAAGATAGTTTGATTCAACAAGAAAGAATACGAAATCTATTAGATTTAAGTCATAGACTTTGTTTCTTTTGCACAGTTGAAGAATATATGGAATCCAATTACTATTTTGATTTATTGTTGCTAGATATTGAATTAGGAAGTCAAAATGGCATTGAATTTATAAAAAGACAACCAGATAAACAACGCTTTATCGTATATGTAAGCAGTCATAGTGAGACTATGGCCGATACATTTGATACAAACGTCTTAGGATTTGTTACGAAAAATCGAATAGAAGAAGCCTTAGTCAAAAAGGTAAATCAAGTAGAGCAACGTATTCATCAATTAGAGAAGATTGAACTGAATTTACCATATGAAACAAGGTATGTGTATAGGGATGATATTCTGTACTTTCAAATTGACAATGGCATATTCGTCTTATTGAAAGATGGAACAAAATTATCTTTAGTAAATGAAACACTAAAGGAAATAGAAGCAACGTTATCAGATTCTTTTATTCGTGTAAATAATAATGTGCTTATTAATTTTTCTAAAGTCGATTATTTGGATGTAAAGAATCATAAGATCATTATGTTAAATGGTACGATTATTTCTGTGAGTGTTCGAAGATGGAAAAAGGTAAAAGAACACTATATTCAGATGAGGACAAGCATATGAATATTCTAATGAACAGTATGTATTATGTATGCAAACAATGTTTCTATTTAAAAATAACGAAGAATTCACTATATCCAAAATGCATTCTTTCATTCTTATTAAATGGTTTATGTGTATTTTTGACCAGTGAATATATACATATAAACTGGCTATCTGTATTTCTACAATTGTTGATTCCCATTCTATGTTTGAATGTTTCTACAAAAGAATATCATATATTAGAATCTGTCATTTCAAATTTGATTGTTGTCTTATTTCAAACAATGAATATCCTTCTATTCCGTTCTTTAACTATAGAATATTATGCATTTTCAACAATACTCACAATCGGTGGATGTGCAATCTTTTATCAAATCTTTAAATATGAAAGTTTAGAATTTAGTGAGAATATGCAATACAGTGTTTCTATAATTCTATTTATATTTAGCTATCTTTATATGTTGTTGATGACAGACTTGTTTTCTAAAACAGAATTTACATATATGTATTTTATAAAGAACAGCCAAATCTATGTGTTTATGTTTACCATATCTGTTCTTGTGTTATTAAGTGTAGCTATCATTGTTTTTTCTAGAATACGCTCAAAATTAGAGATTGAGATGTATCGAAATTTCATTGAACTATCCAGTCATTATACAGAACAAGTGATTCATGAACAGACGGGAATCAAGGAGTTGATTCACGATATGCGAAATTCTTTGGACGATATAAAGACTCTGTCGCAAAAGAAAGAATATGAGGCAATTGAAGAACAAATCAATCAAGAGTTAGTAAAATATGGAAAGTTATATCCCAATTCTATATGCATAAATCCATATGTGGATGTGATCCTACAAAATTTTATTCAAGAACACAAATTGAATTATGACATACAGATACATGTTCCTAAAAGAATCGATTCTATGGATACACAAGACTTAACAACACTACTTACATGCGTATTGGATAGTAGCTTAGTTAAAGAAAATGAGACTTTCGTGTTTCATATGAATCTAAAGGAGAAAGAGCTAATTTTACATGTTCAATATCCTTTGGACATAAAGAATATGACGTCTTCAAATAAAGCTATACTGAATATCATTTTGAATAAGTATCATGGAACAAAAATTATGGATTCAAAGGATATGAAAATCATCTTATTTATCGAATAATCGAAATCAATTGACGGTTATTCGATTTTTTTAATGCTTCTTTTCCTTATGTGTATTAATAAAGAAAAGGAGTGGTGAATAGTGATTAAAATACAGAATCTAAAGAAAGTGTATAAAGATTGTGTGGCACTCGATACGGTTTCTATGCACATAAGAAAAGGGGAATTTGTTGCGATTATTGGAGCAAGTGGAAGTGGAAAAACTACCATGCTCAATATTATTGGTGGTTTAGATACGGATTATATGGGAAGTTGTGTAGTTCGAAATAAAGAGATGTCTTCTTTATCGGATGTAGAGTGTTGTACATTAAGAAGTCGATACATTAGTTATGTATATCAATTTTTTAATCTGATTTCTTTTTTGACAGTGAAAGAAAATGTGTGTTTGGCAAGTCAAATTAAAGGGAAAAAAGTGGATGCAAAAGAATTGAATCAAGTATTGAAATTGCTAGGGTTAGAGCATAAAAAAGATTGTTTTGCGAATGAATTGTCTGGAGGTCAACAACAGCGCGTTGCGATTGCTAGAGCGATTCTTGCACATACAGATATTATACTGGCCGATGAGCCAACGGGAAATTTGGATGGTGAGAATGCAAAAAATGTGATGGACATTTTAAAAGCGTTGAATAAAGAGGGGAAAACAATTGTATTGGTTACGCATGATTTAAAAGTCGCCAATTATGCAGATCGAATCATTCGTTTAGAACAAGGAAAAATTGTATGAATATAGTCAAAAAATATAGAAGTCGCAATAAGAAAAGTTATGTATTGTTAGTGAGCATTCTGTTTTTATGTACATTTCTTTTAACTTCTCTCTTTGTAGTAAAAGACTCTTATGATTTATATCGAATCAATGCAGCTAAAAGCTTTTATGGGGATTATGACGTTAAATATACGGCGTATGCGTATACACAAAATAAAGAATATACAGATAAATACCTAGATAGTTTAAGTTATGAAACACCAATGCCCTATGCGTATAAAGGTACTTTTGATTCTTTGGTTTCAACCACAAATTTTAGTGTCTATCCAATACGTTTGATAGAAGGAAAGTATCCTAAATCCAATGAGGTGTTGATCCATAAAAAGTATCAGAATAAATATAAGGTGGGAGATACAATAAAATTATATTCGGATCAGAAGTCTAAAGAATATACGATTAGTGGTGTATACGAAAATCTAAATAATCAACTGATCAATTATAGTTTTTATACAAGTACGCATTCAAAAAAGGATGCGATGTATGTCTATGCGAATTTAAAAGATAAATCGGCAATCGCAACACTACCCGTACAGGATTATGAATTGAATTCGGATATGGTGGTTGCCAAATATCATTTGAATGTTGAATATGAAAATATTTTTAAATTTATGATTCTGTTTATGAGTGTATGTTGTTTCTTGTTTGTATATAGCGTTTTATCTGTACACTTAAAGAAAAAGAAGGCTTTTTATGATCAACTCTATATATTGGGAATGAATAAAAAGAAAATTCGTTTGTATATGATTAAGGAATATACCTTGCTTTTTGCACTGATTGAGTGTATGGGAATCGGATTTACATTATTATTGTGGGGTTTGTTTTTAAAATGGATTCAAATGAATCTTCCATTTAGTTTACATATATCAAAATATCATCTATGTATTTTATTATTGATTTTATTTGTACAATATATATTTGCATTTGGATTGAGTTTAGTACGACCTAAACATTATTTCTTTAGAAAATTAAATATTTCTAATCTATCTATCATTGAAACAATGAGAAATGGAAATGGTCTGTTTATTGCACTGATTGTTGCGATGAGTTCGATGTTTATATGTGTATCCATGCAGTCATTAACATCTTGGATTCAAACTAATCAACAAGAAGTACAGTATGAACATGATGTGAGTGCCACATTTAATATATTTGATCATACATTGATTCCTGAATTTATTGAGGAATCAAAAGAAATTTTTAAGTCATATGAGCATGAATTTAACTATACTATTCAATGCGATGCGAATATAAATAATGAACAAATAGAAACCAAAGTTACAGATAAATATAATGATTTTGTCTTAAGTAATTCATATGAAGACAATATAAGATTGCATCTGTATAAACAAGGCGGAGAATTAATTGATGTACTCGATCTATCTGTAGAAGAACATATAAATAGTGGGGATAATAAAGTTTTGTATATTCCTGAATCAAAAGTAACTGAATGGCTAAATACATATCCAGACACATTTATTACGGGTGATTTGTGGGTCAATACTAAACAATCATCATTACTAAAAAAGAAGCTTGATCATATCCAATTGTCTAGAAGAGATGATTTCTATGTAGTCGATAATAAAACGGACGCAAAGAATCTTGCCGAAATCATGAATATGTGTCAAAAAATCGTACAGTTCTATCAATTTGTATTGATAATCACTTCGATCGTGATCGTATATATGCAGTTGTATCAACATTTCTACTCACATAAGAATGAGTATGATCTGCTGCATACCATTGGCATGTCTTATAAAAAAATTCGTAGGATGTATATAGTGAAATTGTTGGCTTTCATAATAATACTGGATGTGATTGTATTGTTGATTATTAGAACAATTCAAATGGAAGTATTAGTTTTATATTTAATTGGAAGTCTAATACTCTGTACTTTATTTACCAAAATGATTTTTGATCGTATATACAAGTAGTGCATTAAAAAGGATTTAGTAAATGTCAAAAAGCCCTTGTTTTAAGGGCTTTTCTGATCATATGTCCAATTCAATGTGCTACACAGTGTGTGGCATTTTTAAACAATTAAAATAATAATGATAAGTAATCTTGTCTTGAATCAAGTATTCTGATAATCTCGATATTATCATTTTTGATACTGTAAAATACAAGTTGTTTAGATATGACTAGATAACGTAATGAAGTATCTACATTAAACCGATCCGACATTTTTGGGCCTAAATAAGGGTTGTCCTTTAATAAAGCAATCGTATTTACAAGGGTGCTTTTTAATTTTTGTGCAGCTTGTTTGTTGTTAAATCGACTAATAATATAGTTTTCAGTGTTTAAAAGATCATCAATAGCTGTCTTCTTGTAAATAATTTGCATATTATAAACCTAATATTTTTTTAGCTTCTTCTTCAGAATAAGATTCAGTACAATTCATACCAATTTCTAATTCTTTTATGAGTTTAGTTAAAGCTTTGGCTTTCATGTTTTCAGCATTATCTTCAGTTACAGAAAATGGAAAGCCTCCAGTATTTAATGCTTGTTGAAAAAATACATTAACCGCATCCGTTAAAGTTAAGCCGTTTTTCGCAAAAACTTCTTCTAATTCATTTTTAATTTCTGAATTCATACGAATTCTAAATACATCATCTTTTTGAGCATTGATTACGTTACGCATAATTAACACTTCCCTTCATTTATAGTATAGGGATATTTTAACAAAATATCAATAGATGTAGTAACAGTGTATCTACATCCAATCGTTAAATATAAAAGAGCCAGAATTTCTAGCTCTTTTCATCGTCCTTTACATATTCTAATATATCACCAGGTTGACAATTTAATGCTTCACAAATGGCTTCTAAAGTGGAGAAGCGAATCGCAGAAATCTTACCTGTTTTCATCTTTGATAAGTTAACATTACTTACTCCAACTTTCTCAGACAACTCTTTCAAACTCATTTTTCGATCGGCCATGACACGATCTAATCGTAATATAATCTTTCCCATAACCTATAGCGTCTCATCACTCAATTGTTGAAGTTCTTGTCCATATCTAAATATATAAGATAACAAATAGATTAGAGCTGCAAAAATGAGGAAGCTTAAGTGAAGACGGATATCAAAATTGATTTGTGTAACATATTTAGTGTTGAAAAGTAGATTGAAGTTGATGGTTTGTTTAAATTGCATAACACGACATACTTCAAGAATGTTAAAGACAATACCACCCGCAAGAATATACTTGGCAAGGTTTTTCAGATGATTAGAAACACTAACATCAAATGGAGTATGATTCATTGTGAATGTACAAATGGATTCAAGTGTTTGTACAGCTTTATATATGATAAATACAAATATAGCGGTGATTAAAAAAATCAATGGTAACCATATTGACATTTTATCTTTGTGTAATGCCAAATCATCATTAAAAATTAATTGAAGATAATCGATTCTTAAACTTCCAAATAGAGTATTATATATATCCTTGTTGAAGGTAAAAAACAAACAGAGTCCAATTAACAATACAAAAGAGATTAAACAAACCGACCGAACAATATTTAGAATAAAGCACATTTTCTTCAATAAATCTTTAGACTTATCATTCATGATATTACCTCCTAACATTAAATAATTAATGTTTATCATTAATTATATTATATATTACATAAATAATAAGTCAATATGATTTACTTTAAAACGCCAATTTCTTTTAAAAATAATTCACGATCTTTTCGAATCAAGAAGACACTTGTGATATACATGCCTGGATCATTGATAGGACGAATAATCATATCCATGGTATGTCGTGTCTCCGCATCAGAAAAAGGGATGATTGCGATTGAGTTAAATGTACATGCCCACTCAATTGCGGTTTCGTTGATTGAAGTAATAATCGCAACATTATATGCAACGGCATGTTGTCCAAATATAGTATATACCGTGTTGGAAATGTCAAAAGGAATCGCTAAAGGGATGCCTTGAAATTTTGATGTTCGGTCTTAAATATTCTCTTGTATATATTGAGACAGATTTTCAACAGACATTCCATTTTGAGCTAATAATTCAATTGGATCATAGTCTGTGTGGAAAACTTTTGAGATACCATAATTCTTTACTTTTATATCACTATCTCCATAATAAGATGCGATATTTTGGCCATATCCAGATACGAGTTCTCCATCTTCTAAAGTTAGAATGTGCGTATGATTTTTCTTTAACTTTTCTAATAACTCTATATCTAATCCAGTTAAAAATCTAGGATTGATGACTGTAATTTGAATGCCAATTTCTTCTTTTATTTTTTCTGCAACTTTTTTTGCTAAAGCTAACATACATCCAACCGCAAAGATTGCGAATTTTTCTCCTTGGATTTCAACTTTATTTTTAAGTACAGAATAATCTGTTTCATCTTTGATTCCACTAGAAACAAAACTTGCGGGAATACGAATACCAACCGGATGATCCTTTTGTGTAGTCGCGTACTTAAACATTTGTTCATATTCTTCTTTTGTAGCTGGTGCTAAATAAATAAGATTTGGGATGTGCGCAAACATTTGGATGTCGCATAGGGCGATATGCGTATTGGAATTCATGCCATAGACACCAGGACTCAACACAAGCATTACAGCTGGATTATCATTTAAACATAAATCGTGTGAAAGCTGGTCATAGGTTCTTTGAAGGAATGGGGCATAGGTTCCAAATACGGCGGTTCCTCCATTTTTGGTAATACCGCTACTCATTGCGACCATGTTTTCTTCGGCGATACCTACATCGATAAATTGTCCACGATCTACATATTCTTGACGAACATCTTGTGTAAAACCAAGTCCCATTGGTGTTCCTGCATTTAATACAATGGCTTTTTCGTTGTTGTCTAGAAGTGTTTTAATGCTGTCAAATACAGTCGTGTCATTGCTACTACAAGTAAAACGAGGACTACCATCTTCCACATGGAATGGACCACCTGCATGCCATGCTTCTCTATTTTTTTCGGCATAAGCCAAACCTTTTCCCTTAATGGTATGAATATGTAGTACAACAGGATGATCAATATCTTTTACAGAATTGAATAAATCCACCAATTTAAATAGGTCATGTCCATCCTCTAAATAATGGTATTCCAAACCAAAACTTTCAAAGATGTTGTTTGTGCAATTTCCATTGGATTCACGAAGTTCCTTTAAATTTTTATATAAACCACCATGGTTTTCAGCAATACTTTGATCATTATCATTCACAATAATAATTAAATTGTTTCTATATTCTCCTGCATAGTCCAAGGCTTCTAAGGCTTCGCCACCAGAAAGAGAACCATCTCCGATAATCGCAATGATGTTTTCTTTTCCATGATTTAAATCTCTTCCTTTTGCCAAACCCAAAGCTAAAGAAATCGATGTAGATGTGTGTCCAATCGTAAAGAAATCGTGTTCACTTTCTTCTGGGTTTGTATATCCAGTTACATCATGAAAGTGTTCTTCATCCAAAAAAGCTTGTTTTCGTCCAGTTAGGATTTTATGTGGATAAGACTGATGAGAAACGTCAAAGACGAATTTATCAATTGGCGAATGAAAAACATAGTGTAATGCAGTGGTTACTTCGACCATACCTAAGTTAGGACCATTATGTCCTCCGGCAAGGGAAATTTTGTGGATAAGTGCATCACGTGTTTCATCTGCCAAAATACGTAATTCATCTAGATTTAATTTTTGAATGTCACTTGGACCATTAATATTTTCTAAATACATGTCATTACCTCCTGTAATTGAAGGTATGATAGCACCTAAAGTTAACTTTAGGTCAAGCGTTTAATGAAATATTTTGCCGTTTTGTTTAGTTCCATTCTTTGGCTAGTAGGAAATCACGGATGTTTTGATGCTTGATGCCATTTTGGCTCATGTCAAATTCATCAAGAGAAACAACGTACTTTGGAAAATTATCTTTAATACGATCATAAGCACCGAATTCACGATCAATTGTTTCTTGGGATGCCAATAGATAAGTGACTTGAACATATATTTTTTCGCCTTGTTTGTTGCATACAAAATCTATTTCTTTATTGCCATTTCTTCCTACAGTTACATCAAATCCTCGGCGCAATAATTCTAGATATACGATATTTTCTAAAATAAGATTGATGTCTCGCATATTACCACCGAAAATAGCCTCACGGATGCCGTGATCGGCAATATAATATTTTTCATTGGAAGAAAGAATTTGTTTACCTTGTAAATCTTCTCGTTTCACTTGATAAAACAAGTAAGCTTCACAACAGTATTTGATATAGTTCAAAATTGTTTCCGGAGATACAGTTCGCTTTTCGTTTTTTAAAAACTTTGCGAGTGAGGATGCAGAAAAAGTTGTTCCCACATTCGCAATCACATAAGCAATGATTCGTTCTAATAAATCAATATCGCGAATTTTATTTCGTTTCATGATGTCTTTGAGTTGAACAGAGTTAAATAGATCTTGAAGATATTGTTTAGACGGAGCATCTGCATAACGAATGTTTGAAAGATAAGGCATACCTCCGACAATAAGGTATTTTTGAAAACATTGCTGAATGGATGCATCAGGAGTAATCGAATGATACAGTTCCATGAATTCTTTAAAAGAAAATGGATATATCACAAATTCTACATAACGACCACCTAAATACGTTGCAAGTTCACTAGATAGTAGATTTGCGTTTGAGCCTGTAATGTAAATGTCACAATCCAACGATACGCGAAAAGAGTTGATACACTTTTCCCAATCTTTGACTTCTTGTATTTCATCAAAGAATAGATACACTTTTCCACCTATTTCTGAGGCTTTTGCACTGATTTCATCATGCAGTGCTTGTGCAGTTTGTAAGTGGGAGTAGTTCATATCTTCAAAATTGATAGAGATAAACTGTTTTGGGTTGATACCAGACTCTGTAAGCTCTTGTTGAATTAGCTTTAACATGACGGATTTGCCACAGCGGCGAATCCCAGTCATGACTTTGATTAAGTCAGTTCCTATGAATGGACGGATGCGACTCATATATAGTTCACGTTTGATCATAATTTAAAGCCTCCTTTAATTATAGTTTAACACATTTATAAGTGATGAATAGTGTTAAAAATATAAAATCATAAGTTATAACTGATGAAAAATGAAAATGCACGTAATGTTTAAGGTATAAAAATAAAAATACACATAAGTACAACATGTACGGTGGGACTTGAAAAGTTTGTCCATTCTGTATTGTCAAAGACAATTAATCCAATTGTATCTGGCATTAGGTTACGATAATCTTTTAATGCCAAACAAACTCGTGGTAATAAGAAGAAGTTGGCTACAAAGATTAGAGTACGAACACCAAAACGTAGTTCATTATATAGTAGATCACGTAATGCATCGCTTGTCACATCATCAGCTACAACGTGTGTTTTGCATGTTTTTCCTTTTGTTTCTACTTAATACATGAGGATCTGCCGTAATCATAATGAATTCATCAAATCCATCATCAATTAAGCGTGTTCCTAGATTTAATATAGATTCAGTCATTGTTTCATAATAAAGTTCTCCTAAATAAAATGGAGTTTTTTTGGTATAAGACACATTTAATAAAACAGGATATAGACATCATTAATGTCAAATAGACTTGTACAATTTACCTGTAAGTGAGGTAATGAAACATGTGTACAGAATTTAATTT
>OCHM01000674.1_pt1 | contig 20017 bp, 18 predicted proteins | sample 1538901 | NCBI WGS metagenome assembly OCHM01 (sample SAMN04571734, study PRJEB22368) | human gut metagenome | biome: human gut; material: stool | host: Homo sapiens | place: Luxembourg | collected 2012-11-08 | reverse complement strand
TTCCACTGATATAGTTGCTTGATAAATTTTGTTCAACTTGCACTTGCAATCTACCTAGAAAAAAAGAGGTGCATTATGAGAAATTTAAACAAAAAGAAAATAGCCTTGCTCACTGCCTGCGTTGTCAGTGCAGTTGGCCATATGGCATTTGCTGCGGAGGCAGATAATTACGATGAATACAGCGGTGCGGATTACGTTGTGACCGCAACCAAGACACAGCTGGAGAAAAAAGAGGTGCCGCAAAGCGTTGAGGTAATCACTCATGAAGAAATTCAAAATACCGGTGCATATAATGTACGTGATGCATTGCGTTTTGCAACAAATATTGATGTGCAAGAAGTTGGCATGACAGGTAACGTAGTAATGGTACGTGGTATGGAAAGTAAGCATACGTTGATTTTGATTGATGGTCGTCGTATGGCTGCTGAAAATACCGGTTCAACTATGAATGCTTACGAATTAAGTCGTGTAAACCTGGCTGATATTGAGCGTATTGAGATTATTCGTGGTAATGGTTCTGCATTATATGGTTCAGATGCTATGGGTGGTGTCATTAATATCATTACTAAAAAAGCCAATAAAGAACAAGCTAGTATTGGAGCACATACTGGAACTAAAGAAATGGGTACAAACTTCTATTATTCTTCCGGACGTCAAGGCAAAGTCAGTGTAAAAGCCAGCGGCGGTATTGAAGATGTCCGTAAAGAGGTTAGCGGTTATTACAATAAAACCAAAGGCTACGATACCAGCGGCTCCAATATGTATGGACCAAGACGCTTTTTGAATTTAGGCTTTGATTATGCCTTTGATGATAATCGTGGTCTTGCTTTAGATTTGAATTTTATGCGTGAACAATTTACTAGCAATAGTATTGCGGGTACTGATACAGGTATTTACAATTATGATAATAACCGTTCCGATTATGCTTTGACCTATTATGGTAAAGATAATAAAAACGATTATAATCTGCGTATGTATTACAATACATTAAAGAAAAGCAACGTAACAAACGAAAATAATGCTATAACCGATTTTGACCATACCTCGTACGATACGTTGGTGTTTGAAGGCAAAAACAGCATGAAGCTGGATAATAAAAACACTATGACTTATGGTGCTGAATGGACTACGACCAATATGCGTGGTACACGCTTTGGCGGTGGTGGTGATAACAAATACAGCGAAACCTTTGCAGGAATCACTAAAGCAGGCTCTGAAAAGGATGTTGATACTTACGCTGCTTATCTGCAGGATGAGCTGAAAATTAATGATAAATGGCTGCTTATTCCTGCTGTACGTTTTGATCATCACAGCGCATTTGGCAGTCATACTTCTCCTAAGGTTGGAACAACTTATAGCTTTAGCGATAATAGCCGCGTTAAGGTCAACTATGGCAAGAGCTTCCGTGCGCCTACAGTATATGAATTATATTCTACGATGGATAAACGTATGGGAATGATGAATGTTCAAGTGTATGGTAATCCTGATTTAAAACCTGAAAAATCTACTAACTTTGATATTGGTTTGGAAGCAGAACAAGGTAAGTGGTCTGGAAAATTAGGGTATTATCATAATGAAATAGATAATCTTATTGATTCTGATATGTTCTACAAGGGCTATGTTCCCGGTGTCGGCATGGTAGTCAAGAGCAAATATTACAATGTAGGCGAAGCAGAAATCAGTGGTGCAGAAGCAGAGGTTGGCTATAATTTCAACGATAATTGGAATGTAAAGGCTACTTATAACTACACGGATGCCAAGGATAAAACAACTAATGCCCGTCTGAATAACAGAGCAAGACAAAACGGCGTTGTCCAATTAAGCTATACCGATAATGCGGAATTGCCGTTTACCGCAACTTTGTGGTCTAAGTGGTATGTAGATTATCTGTACAAGGTTTCCAAAAATGTTAATACTTATACCTTTAACACTTTTAACTTTGTTGCAGACAAGCAAATTACTAAAAATCTGCATGTTTATGCCGGTGTAGACAATATCTTTGACAAGACCTTACCCTATGATGAAAATCATAGCTACACTATCGACGGCCGTACCTGGCGTGTAGGCGCGGAAATGACCTTTTAACTGACTCAGAGTTTTGATTCCATAATATACAGCATACTGCTCCTTTCTGTACTTTGGGGGCAGTATGCACCTCCTGTAAAAGTAGGACAGCAATTGTAGATTTGTGAGGGAAATATGCAGGCAATAACAGATTTGATAATGTACTTTCATAAGGGCGGACTGGTCATGTGGCCATTGCTCGCCTGTTCTGTAACTGTGATAGCAATCGCCATTGAGCGGTTTATATATTATAAGAGCGTGGACAGCGGCGCAGCCTTTGCCGCCCGCTATTGCGCCGCCGTGCGCAGCGGCGATTTTGCTGTGGCGGCGGAGCTGGCGCGCAGGGGTAGCGGTCAGTGCGCGCAGATGCTTGCCGATGTGGCGGCGATTGATGGAGGTAAGGCGGAAAAGAGCGCCTTCCTTGAAAGCCGTGCCGGTATTTTTATGGCGACGCTGCGCGATAAGCTGGATTACTTGGGCATTATCGTAACGATGTCCCCGCTTTTGGGGCTGTTGGGCACTATCGTGGGCATGATTGGCGCCTTCAGCATTTTTAATGTAGAGGCAGGTGCGCCGATGGCGATTACCGGCGGTATCGGCGAAGCGCTGATTGCGACGGCGACAGGCTTGTGCGTGGCAATTCTTTCACTGTGCGCGCATTCCTATTTCGCTCACCGTATGGACAATATGATTACGGATATGGAGCAGTGCTTCAGCGCGCTGCTGGAGGCTGAAACAAGGAGAACAAGATCATGAAGCTGCGAGATGTGCGTAACAGAAAAACGCCGCCGCTGATGATTATTCCGATGATCGATATTATGTTCTTCCTGCTGGTCTTTTTTATGCTGAGCACGATGTATATGATTGACCTGAAAACGATTCCGGTGAAGCTGCCGCAGGCTAAAAATGCGGCGACGGATACCACGACTACCTTCGCCGTGACAATGAAGGCCGACGGCAGTGTATATCTGGGAGATGCTAAAACGGATGCGGATGCTTTAGCGTTGCAGGCAGGACTGGAGCAGAAGAAGAACAAAAACTTCGCTGTTGTCATCCGTGCGGAAAAGGCGCTGGAGTACGGCGAGGTAATTAAGCTGGTAGATAAGCTGAAGGGCGCAGGCGTAGCACGCTTCGGCCTGGCAACGGATGGCGGTAAGTAACGATGAAGCAGATAGAAAAGCTGCAGGCGAAGGCACGTCAGCGCTTTGGCTTTTGCGGCTCACTGATAATACATTTTATATTGTTCGTTGCACTGGCGTTTTCGGGCGTTTTTGCTATGCAGCCGCCGGTTGCGGATGCTGACACCGTTGTGTTCTTTGATGCCGGCGGCGGAGGCGGAGGTGGCGCCGATGAAGCTATCGCTGATGCTGCCGACGATGGCGAGGAGCAGGTGGAGGAAGTCGTGGAGGAAGAAACGGTTACTCTGCCTGACGGCAAGATAGAGCATAAGCAGGTTGTGAAGCATGTAGTGAAGTATGTGCCTGCAGGTGCAAAAAAAGGCAGCGGCAGTGGCAGCGGCGGCGGTCACGGAACCGGCCATGGCACAGGCAGCGGCAGTGGTATTGGTGCAGGCAGCGGCAGTGGCAGCGGCGGCGGTCACGGTGCGGGACACGGCAGCGGCATTGGCGACGGCGCAGGCCCCGGCATTGCCCGCAATCCCAAGGTGCCTCCGCGCGTAGCCTCAACTGCGGCTCCGGTTTATCCGCAGGCACTGCGTGATGCGGGAATCGGCGGGCGCGTTGTCGTGCGTGGCGTTGTAGGCATCGATGGGCGCGTAGAAAGCGCCGTAGTAGTGCGCTCCAGCGGCAACAGCACTCTGGATAACAACGCCCTCAGCGCCTTTTATAAATGGCGCTTCAGTGCTGCCAAAAACGACGCCGGACAAAAAGTACGCTGCTACTTCGTCCAAGGTTTTCCGTTTGTAATTGAATATAGATAAAAGGCTTGCACGCGAAAACTAGGCATAATGTTATAGAACGCAAACGTAGGCGCTGCGCAGACCGGAACGGACGACGGCCCCGACAGCACACCGATGTCAAGCGAACAGCGGTCGCAACGGACAGGCACAGAAATTTTTCGCTGGAGTGTTGACGCACCCTTCGGAAGCACGTCATGCAAAAATCAGCGACGTGAAAAATTCTGCGAATCTAGTCGCCGGAATCCGGCGAAGCAGCCGTTAAGGGCGTTTTTTGGATACTTTTTGCCGCCCCGGGCAAAAAGTATCATAGCACGCGAGCGTAAGGAAGCACACCAATTCATAAATAATAATAATACCCATAAGGAGAAAAACATGAGAAAAATAGCAATCTACGGTAAAGGCGGCATCGGCAAATCCACCACCACCTCCAATTTATCCGCAGCACTCGCATTAAAAGGCTACAAAGTAATGCAAGTAGGCTGCGACCCCAAAAGCGACAGCACCAAAAACCTCATGGAAGGCAAACGCATCCCCACAGTATTAGAACAGCTGAAAGCAAAAGGCGAAGCCTTAAAACTGGAAGACATCGTCTTTGAAGGCTTCGGCGGCGTATTGTGTGTAGAAGCCGGCGGCCCCACCCCCGGCATCGGCTGCGCAGGCCGCGGCATCATCTCCGCCTTCGAAAAGCTGGCCGAGCTGGAAGCCTTTGAAACCTACAAGCCTGACATCGTTATCTACGACGTATTAGGCGACGTAGTCTGCGGCGGCTTCGCCATGCCCATTCGCGGAGGCTACGCACGCGAGGTATTCATCGTATCCTCCGGCGAAATGATGGCCCTCTACGCGGCAAGCAACATCGCCCAGGCCATCAAAAACTTCGGCCGTCGCGGCTACGCACGCTTAAAGGGCATCATCCTCAATGCCAAAAACATTGAGAATGAGCAGGAGCTGGTAGCTAAGGCTGCCGCGGAAATCGGCACCGAGGTTGTGCAGTACGTACCGCGCAGCGGCGATATCCAAATCGCCGAAAATCAGGGTGGTACCGTCAGCGAATTTGTCAAGGACTCTCCGATGGTACAGGTATACAACGAATTAGCCGAGCACGTGCTGGCTATGAGCGAGGACGAAGAAGAATAGGAGGCAGTACATGGGCTTAAAGGAAGATGCAATGTGGAAGATGGCCGAAAAAATGGGCATGCCCAAAAGCGCCATCGAAGCCATTAAGGCTAAGCAGAAAAACGGCGACAAAAGCGCTATGCCCGACATGGGCAAGATGATGAGCATGATGCAGGCCATGAAGGGTGACAAGAAGGACGAAATGCGCAAAATGGCTGAGAAAATGGGTATGCCGCCGCAGGCTGCAGGCATGGACGGCAACGAAATCTTAGGCCGCCTGAACCGCCTGAGCAAGGTGCAGACAATCAAGGATGTGCCCCAGCTCACGACAGCGCTGTTCCCCGGCACCCACTGTCCGCTGATGGGCGCGGCGATGGTGGCAGGCGGTATCAACGATTGCCTGCTGGTAATCGTAGGCACGGACGAATGCAGCTATTACACCAAAAGCCTCACCATAAACGAGCGCTACGGCGGTATTGCGGGACGCTGCGTTTCCGTTGTGCTCGATAGCCATGACGTAACCTTCGGCAGCACCGAAAGCATGCACAAGGCCTTCAAAGAAATAGTGGCGGAATATCAGCCGAAATGCGTGATGCTCGTCACCACCTGCGTAATTGAGGTTATCGGCGATGACTATGACGCCATTGCCGCAGAGCTGACCAGGCAATACAATATTCCGGTGATGGCGGTGCACACCGAGCACTTTAAGTGCGAGGATCACTTCCCCGGTCTGGAGCGCGCCATTACTGCCTGTGCCGCAATGATGCAAAAGCAGGACTGCGACGGCAGTGTCAACGTTCTGGGCCAGCGCATGGGCAACTTTGCCGATACGGAGCTGCATGCCTTTTTGGCGGCAGCAGGCGTCAAGCTGGGCGTACAGCTGCCCAGCGGCTGCACTGCCGAGGAAATCCGCCGTGCTCCCGCAGCGAAGGTGAACATCGTCGTGCATGATATTGCGCTGCCGTTGGCGCAGGCTATGCAGGAGCAGTATGGCATTCCCTATGTTTACTTCAACCGCTTCGCCGCGCCGGAAAAAATCCTGCAGGCCTATCAGCATCTGTTTGATTATCTGGAGCTGCCGCTGCCTGCGGAGCTTGGCACTAAATTTGAGGAATGCAAAGAATTGGAGCAGGAGGTGCTGCCTGACGTAAAGGGCGTGCCCTATATCTATGGCAACACGCAGTATGACTGCTTCGAGCTCAACAGCTATCTGTGCAGTCTGGGGCTGGTGCCGCAGCTGATTCAGAGCAATAAGCTGAGTGAGGCTAATTTTGCGGATATCGAAAGTATTCTGGCGCAAACCGACCCGTACATCTGCAAGGCGGCGAATATCGCACCGCTGCAATATGTTTATGATGTACTGCATCCGTGGTTCTATATGGGCCATGAATTCGGTGAACGCCTGCGCCGCAAGGGCATTGCCCTGCTGCACAGCGACCAGGCAGGAAAAATGCTGGGCTTTGAATGCAACAGCTTCATGCTGCAGGCGGTGGCGAAGGCTGTCGCTGATGCCAAAATGTTCAGAGAGGAGGCCGGCCTGTGAGCTTAGTAAGATTTTTACCGACACCGTCGGACAGAATGGGAATAATCTGGAGCCTTTTGGCCGTACAGGGCGCCATCGTGCTGGAATACGGCCCTGCGGGCACCACGCACTACAGCATGGGCTTATACGGAGGCTTGGGCCTGCGCTTTCAAAACCGCCTCTTCACTACGCATATGAGCGAGGACGATGTTGTTATGGGCGATGTAACACGTCTGGAGGAAGCAATTATCGAACTGGATAAAAGCTATGCGCCGAAGGTTATCTTCGTCGTAGCCTCTTCCGTAACTGCCGTTATCGGTACCGATATCAAGGGCGTGTGCCGTTATATGCAAAATGAGGTCAAGGCCAAGCTCGTAGCCTTCGAGCAGGGAGGCTTCCGCGGTGATTACAGCGTTGGCTTGGCGGAAACCTACAAGCTGCTCGTGCGCAATCTGCCGCAGAAGGACGCAGCTAAGGAGGCAGGCGTATACAACATCATCGGCGCCTCTGCGTGGCGTTACCGCATGGCGAGCGATATCTGGGAGGTGAAAAACCTGCTGGGTGAAGCACTGGGCCTGCGCTGCAATGCCTGCCTTTGCTGCGACACGAGCGTAGACGAGCTGCAGGCTATGGGCAAGGCACAGGTAAATATTGTGCTGGGCAACGAAGGCCTTGCCGCTGCCAAATACCTTGAAGAAAAATTCGGCACGCCATATGTTTATGCCGTTCCCTACGGCTACAGCGGCACCGTAAGCTTTTTGGAGCAGGTAGGCGCAGCGGTTGGCAAGACTCCGGAGCCCATGGTGCTGATGCGCATCAAAATGAAGGAAAAGGGCATGTCCATGCTCAGCATGTTTGCTATGATGGGCGGCAGAAAGCCGAGGCAGGCCGCAGTCAAGGGTGATTATGACCTGGTGCTGGGTGTGGGTGCTTTTCTGGAACAGGCAGGCATCAGCGTGACGCACAAAATGTGCGCGCACAGTTTGAAGGCCATCACCGGGCCGGCGGCGGATGTAGAAGCCTACGCCGAGGAGGGCGAATGGCTGCAGGAAATCCGTGAGCTGCACGACACACTGCTTTTTGCGGATGATGTGGCGCTTACGCAGGCAGATGCAAGCAACATGAAGGTGCTCATCAGCGCGCCGTTTATGAATGGCGTAGTGGCAACACACCTGCCGTTTATGGGCGAAAAGGGTGCTGATTTCCTGCTGGAGCAAATCCAGAGCTATTATCAGCAATAAGCAGACTGCGTCAAGAAAAATTCAACGCCTTTTCATAAAAACTTCTTACGTTACCTATTGCTAACTATCATAAAGCGTGCTACAATAATCATGAAGTTAGCAATATCTAACCGAAAGGAGAAGGCTCATGAAGCTGTTTGGATTTACATCATTCGACGAGCTGCTGGCGTATAACTGCGCACCTGTGTTGGCAGGCATAAAACCAGCGAATCTACTTTCGCTGATGCCTGACGATGGTGAAGAAATAGACGCGCTGCTTGTGCAGTATAACGCTCAGTTCGCTGAGCAGGGAATAGTCTTCCGCCGTCTGTGCGCGTGTACTAAGCGTGTGCTCGTTTTGGTCTATAATGAGGAGCAACTGGCGCAGGCACTGAGTAATCCCGGCTATCAGGCGTATCTTATTGCAGCAGGCTATGAAGCCGGAGCTTCTGCAGAAGCTTACCTGCATAGGCTTGAGCAGCGGCTGAATACGCAGAAGACCTTTCCACATGAAATCGGTGTCTTCCTCGGCTATCCGCTCGAGGATATTTTGGGCTTTGTGCTCAACAAGGGAACGGACTGCAAGTACAGCGGCTATTGGAAAGTTTATGGCGATGTGCCCAAGGCACGCAGCATCTTTGCGGCCTATGAGCATTTTCGTGATATTATATTGCAAAAGCTGGCGGCAGGCATGTCGCTCAAGGTAGCTGTGGCTACATTATAAGGAGGCAATTGAACTATGAAACAAATTCCTGTAATTTTTTGGACCGGTACCGGTAACACACAAATGATGGCTGACGCTATTGCGGAAGCAATTAATGCTGCAGGTGCGGAAGCTGTTGTAAAAAATGTCAGCGAAATCACTGCTGACGAGGCTGCAGGCTATGACGCTCTGGCACTGGGCTGCCCGGCAATGGGCGCAGAGGTGCTGGAGGAATGTGAATTCGAGCCGTTCTTCACCGAGCTTGAAGGCAAGCTGGCAGGCAAAAAGGTAGCGCTCTTCGGCTCCTATGGCTGGGGCGGAACCTATATGCAGGATTGGGAAGCACGCGTTAAGGACGCGGGTGCGACACTTGTAGCTGACGGCGTACTGGCGCTGGGTGCTCCAGATGACGAAGCCGTGGCTAAGCTGGCGGAAGCAGGCAAGCTGCTTGCCGAATAAGGCTAAAATAATATGAAAAACTGCCTTCCGATTTTAGGAAAGGCAGTTTTTTAGTGAAGCGTTTGCATTATAGCAGTTGGCAAATGACTCGCTTTGTGATATTATTTAAGAACACATCCTATTGACTTTATACCTGCTATATAGTGTAGACTGTATCATCATAAAAAAAGGTTTATCATGCTACGGCAGCGTTTTAGGCCAGGCGCATAGGCAAAAGCTGTTGTGCGCGCTTTAGAATATATATGAATAGAGGATAGGAAAGCTTTATGTTCAAAACATTTCTCAGCTATTATAAACCGTATAAGGGCATTTTGCTCTTTCTTGTGATAGGCTCGCTGCTGCGCGCACTGCTCGAGCTGTTCTTTCCCTATGTAGTGAAGCTGATGCTGGAAGAGCAGCTGCCGCTTAAGAATCTGCCGCTGCTCCTTGAATGGTCGGCAGCACTGCTGGCCATGTATCTGGTAAACTTCGGCATGCATTTCAGCATCATCTACTGGGCGCAGTCCATGAGCTATTCCATGGAACGCGACATGCGCCGCAATTTGTTCAGCCATCTGCAGAAGCTGTCCTTCGGCTTTTACGATAAAAACAAAAGCGGCCAGCTGCTTTCGCGCCTCACCAGCGATTTGAGCGAAATTAACGGCTTCGCAGGCAATGCGCCGATTGATCTTATCGTCTGCGGGCTGACGATGCATGGCACAATGGTTATTCTGATTTACATGAATCCTATGCTGGGCAGCCTTATTACCTTCCTGCTTCTGGTGAAGGCAGTGCATACCGTTTTCGTCAACCTGCGCATGAAAAAGGCCTTCTTTGCCAATCGTGTGGCAATGGGCGAGGTAACGGGCAAGGCTGCGGAAAGTATTAACGGCGTGCGTCTGATCAAAGCCTTTGCGGGCGAGCGCAGCGATATGGCGCAGTTTATGGAAAAGGCGGATGCTTATCTGAAAGTATGCAAAAAATCCTTCAAAATAACATCCTATTTCGTCGGCAGTATGATTTTCTTCAGCAACTTTATCAATGTGGCGATATTAGTAGTGGGCGGCCTGCTGATAAATCAGGGGCTGATGAGCTTCGGCGAGCTGGTGGCCTTCTTCCTCTACGTGGGGCTGTTTATGAAGCCGCTGATGCAGCTTTTAGGCTTCATTCAGGTATATCAGCGCGGCATGGCAGGCTTCAAGCGTTTTTATGAGCTGCTGCAGGAAAAGCCCGAGATTATTGATGCACCGGATGCTAAAATTTGTCCGCCCTGCAAGGGTAATATTACCTTTGATAACGTCAGCTTTGCCTATGCGGACGGCAGACCTGTTATCCGCAATCTTTCCCTGAATGTGGCAGCAGGTGAAACCGTGGCCTTTGTGGGCGCTACGGGAGCAGGCAAAACAACCATTGCCAGCCTTTTGCTGCGCTTTTACGAGCCGCAGAGCGGCAGAATTTTGCTGGACGGCTGCGATATCCGTGAATTTACGCAGGAATCACTGCGCAGGCAAATCGGTCTGGTGCAGCAGGATGTCTTTCTCTTCGGCGACAGCGTGCGCTACAACATAGCCTATGCTAAACTGGATGCGACAGCGGACGAGGTGCAGGCGGCAGCGAAGGCTGCGGCGGCCGATGAGTTCATTCAAAAGCTGCCTGCGGGCTACGATACCGAGGTGGGTGAGCGCGGCGTGAAGCTGAGCGGCGGCCAGAAGCAGCGCTTGGCGATTGCGCGTGTCTTCCTCAAAAATCCTCCGGTAGTAGTGCTGGATGAGGCTACAAGTGCGCTCGACAATATTACGGAGCAGCAGATACAAAAGGAGCTCGACGAGCTGGCGGTAGGACGAACCACGCTGATTATTGCGCACCGTCTTTCTACCATCCGTCATGCGGATAAAATTGTGGTGCTTGATGAGGGCGCTGTTGCGGAATGCGGCAGCCATGAGGAGCTGCTGGCGCGCAAAGGGCGTTATTATGATTTGTATCAGAAGGAGTAAGGCAGAAGCTTGCGGATGCAGGCGTACTGCAGAAGATAATAAAATAAAAATAGCGCACGTTCTTAAAGTGTGCTCTGAGAATACAGAAAACCCATGTCTTGCCGATTTCGGCGGGACATGGGTTTTTAGTGCTTTGTGTTTAATTTTTTATTTTGGTATTAGGCTTGCTTTACGTGCTTAAGCTTCTTCCTTCAGCTTCTCCACATCAGCGAGAGATAAATTTGTAAGCTCAGCGATAACCTCGAGAGAATAGCAGCCCTTAGCCAGCATACGTTTAGCAGTAGCAATGTTGGCATTTGCTTCGCCTTCAGCAAGTCCGATTTCCTTGCCTTCAGCAATTCCCTCAGCCTTGCCTTCACGTCTTTCATCTAACAAACGTGCTTCCATAAGCATAAATTCTCGCCTCACTTTCGTATCAAGTTTCAGATAGCTGATTTCATCGTCAATCTGCTTGGTGAAATCAGTATTAGAGTGGTTAAGACTCTTCAGTTAGCTTCTCCACATCAGCGAGAGATAAATTTGTAAGCTCAGCGATAATCTCGAGAGAATAGCATCCCTTAGCCAACATGCGCTTAGCAGTAGCGAGTTTTTCCTCAGCAAGGCCTATTTCTTTACCCTCAGCAATGCCTATTTCCTTGCCTTTGGCAATACCCACAGCTTCGCCCTCACGTCTTTCATCTAACAAACGTGCTTCCATAAGCATAAATTCTCGCCTCACTTTCGTATCGAGTTTCAGATAGCTGATTTCATCGTCAATCTGCTTGGTGAAATCAGTAGTTACAATGTGGTTGTTTACATAATCATAAAAGCTCTTGATGTCTTTAGAAATAGCGCCATGCGTACCTTTAGTGTTCAAAATCATTGTGGTCGCTTCATCGGGAAGCTCAAGCTCCAAATTTTCCAGGCAACGCTTCTTAAAGGTATAGACATAGTTATCCTTTTCAAAGAAATCAAAAATACAGATGAAGATGATAAATGTCGGTGGCAGCAGGTCATAAGGCTGTCCCTTCTGCAGCAAATCAATATCAAGCAGCGCCTGATAATAGCGTGAGCGCTTGGGCAGGACGTAGGTATCCGTATCGGGATTCTTATTGTTTTTCACCTGCATCTCCAGATTATAATGCGTGTTTTTATCATCCGCTACAATGATATCAAGGCGGATGCCGCGACTGGTGTACTCAGGCTCAAGCGTCTTTTCTGCCTCCAGGTACTTGATGTCCGCAATCTCAATCTGCAGCAACTCTTCCAGCAGGTGCTTGCAGATGCGCTTGCGCGACATAACCTTCTTGAAGATGAAGTCGCTTTGGATAGTCAGGTTTGCAAATTTTGTTGCCAGGTCTTGCATGGTTTTTCTCCTTTCATTTTAACACAGATAAAGTAAAAAATACATAAGCAGTTGCAAAGCGCCTGAAAAACAAAAAAGAGCAGTACCCTGACGATAAAAAATCGTCAGTTTGTACTACTCTTAGAATGTACCAAATAAAAATAAATGGCCTTGCTTAAGCTTCTGCAGACAAAGTGCATCTGCAGGATATACTGCTTATTTAATTGTCCGCAGGTAAATGAGCCGGAGGCGTAAGCTTACTTGCGGTTTTGAAGAACTTAGTTTAAGTTTACTTGAAATAAGGGGGGATGTCAAGGGAAGAGTGGCGGTAAACATTATACTTACTATAATCAGCTTATAATACGGGTACTTCTATTTTAGAAATGAAGTTGTCATGCGAATCGGTTGACCAATAATTTCTTAATGTTTTGATATAAATAATGTTATTTGTTTTTAAATTCAGTGCTTTGCAAAAATTAGTTAAAAGTGGTTTGGCCGTATTAACTGCATCGGCAAAATTGGTGTTGACGCAGATTTGCAGATACAGGCCGTAAGGCTTTATGTAATTGTGCCTGTTTATATTAGTCTTGCAGAAAACCTTATATGATTTGGGCGAAAAATCGTTGACAGATTCATTAAAGATAAAACCGCTGATACTATATTCTTTAAGCCCGTTTTGGTCGACAGCCGAATTCAGCAGGGTGGCAGCAGCTAAAAAACGTTCCTTTTGCGGTAAAGAAAGCAGAATATCCTCGCTTACCAAAAAATATTCCTCTTCTCTATAGGACAAGGTAATTTCGTTCAGTTTGCAATCATTGTAGACATTTATGGTATTTATTTTAGATTTTATGTTATCGCATAATTTACTAGTCAGTTCTATTTGTTTTGTCAATTTATGTAATTGCTTATTGAGCAGAGAAAGCGTATCTTCAGGGGTGCGATGATCCAGAAAATTTTTTATATCATTAAGGTTAAAGCCCATTATTTTTAAATCCAGTATTATTCCCAAGATGAAAAACTGCTTTAGCGAATACATGCGATAACCATTCGAATCTACATAATCAGGCTTAAACAAATCCTTTTTATCGTAGAAAATCAGCGTCTGCTTGGATATGTTATATAATTGCGCCAAATCGCTGGCATAAAAGAAGTTGCGCTTATCTATCATTTAAAAATCTCTCCTATTGACATTATAGTTACTATATGGAGTATACTGTATCATCATAACATAAACAACATAATAATGCTAGAGTATAAGCATTAGGTGAGTGTATGAGTGTTTGATGAAGTTGTTAGGGGGTATTGTATTTTTATGTTGAAAATGAACCGAAAAAAAGTTGCCGCTTTATTCATGATTTTGGGAATTTTGCCTCAAAGCGTAAGCATTGCAGCAGAAAAGCTGGATCAATATAATTTGGACGAAATTGTCGTAACAGCTTCTCAGGAGAAAATTAAGCAGGAGCTGAATACTCCCGCTACTACTGAAATTTTCACTGCGGAAGATATTAAAAACTATAACGGCAGCAACGTACAGGAAGTACTGGAATATGCAGCGGGCGCAATTGCCGCTCAACCTACCGGTGTTGGCTCTACGTTTGGTATGAGAGGTCTGACCGGCGCAAGCCGTAACCCGACTATTCTGGTTGACGGTGTTCCTTTAAATATGCAGGGCTTCGGTAACCTGGACGCTATTCCCGTTAATGCTGTTGAAAGAATCGAAATCATCCGCGGTACCGGCGCAGTTCTTTACGGCACCGATACCTTGACCGGTGTTATCAATATTGTTACCAAGCAGACTCCGCAAATTTCCGCAAGTGCAGGCTACGGCAGCAGAGGCAAGCGTCTGGCTACCTTGAATGTAAGCGAAGATAAATTCGCTATGGCATATACACATGACAGAATTGCGGAACGTAACTGGTATACCGCGAAGAAAACCTCTAAAGGCATGTGGATGGAAAAACACAGTGCTATGTTAAAGTATAAGCCAAATGATAATTTATCTATGAGATATATGCTTACCGATAACCAGAACGATTACGATAAGTTTACTGCCCTCAAAAAGACAGGCTCCAACGAAACCAATATCGTTTTCCATGATCTTAATGTAGCATACAACAACAAAGGCTTGGATGTTACCGTATTCGGTCAGAAGCGTAAATACAAAAACAATGCTTATAACGCAGCTTACGAGCTTATGCCTAAAAAATCCCTGCGCAGAACCAGCTGGAACTATGGCGTAGATGCTAAGTATAATTTTGATATCGGCAAGTTCAACATTACTGCCGGTGCGGAAGTGGCTTTGGAAGCAGATTCTCACGGTAACGTTAAAGGCACATCCTTCGACCTGGATATGATTAAACGTCACAGAAAGGCTGTATATATTCAAGCAGTTGACAATATGACCGACAAAACTACCTTATCCTTCGGCGGTCGTGAAGTAATGTATGATGATATGAAGAATGAATTCCTGCCGTCCTTACAATTACTGCACAAGCTTAACAATAAGGATACCGTATTCCTGAACGTCAACAAATCCTTCCGTATGCCTACCATCGGTGACCAATATTCCGACAGCGATTCTATGATTTTCAATGATAACCTTGGCCCCGAAACCGGCTGGAACTATGAAATCGGTTGGAAGAAGCTGTTGTCTCCGCGTGAATTCTTAAAGGTTTCTTTGTACCATCTGGATATCAGCAACAGAATCTTTACGCAGAAAATCGACGATGACCACAGCATGGTTGTCAATGCCAATAAATTCAAAAACACCAGCTTAGAGGTTTCCTATGAAGGCGTTTTGAGCGACCACTGGAGCTTCAAGACCTCTGTTGCATATTCCGATCCTAAGCAGATTGATAAACCGGGTGCCGATTTCAGAAACTGCGATGATAAGCTGCTGATTAACAGCGTTTTAGGCTATAAAAACGGCAAGCTGGCAACCAATCTGTTACATCAATATGCTGCTATGCGTTATCTGTCTTACGCACCGTATTCCGGCAATGGCATCAAGCAATATCTGAGCTTTAATGCTACTTATCAGTTCGATAAAGAAAACAGCGTGAAATTTGCTGTCAACAACATTCTGAACAGAACCGAAGAGATGGCTGCTTCCAGAGGCTGCCTGCTGCCGTACCGTGACTGGTTCATTACTTATGAAAGAACATTTTAATAAAATGCTTTGAAGGTGAACAATGAAAAAGCTGTTTCTGGTAATAATGGCATTGTCCTTATTGTTAGTCACCGGTTGTGGCAAGGAGTCCTTGTCCTCGCAGGAGCAGGGCAGCGGTTATACTGTTGTTGATGCCAGAGGCAAAAAGATAACCTTTGCATCAGCACCTAAAAGAATAGTTTGCTTAAATTACAGCGCTACAGATATTTTGACGGACCTTATACCGACAGAACGGATAATTGCTACGGATATGTGGGCAAGGGAAGAGGATTTGTCGAACTGCTATGAGAAGCTGAAAGGTATTCCTGTATGCGAAAATAATCCTGAGCAGATTATGAAATTTAACCCGGATCTTGTTATTCTGACTGAAGGCAGAGCTAATGAGCTGGCAGATACTCTTGACAGTGTGGGCGTCAAGACCTGTGTATTGCGTCAGCCGAAAACTATACAGGAAATTCCGGATTATATTAAAATTGTGGGTGAGGTAGCAGATACTAAGGCTGCTGCCGACAGCCTGGCAGAAAAGGTTGCCGCATATCTTAAGGCTTCTACCGAAGGTCAGAAAATCGAAAGTGTTCTGCTGATTCATCCTAACGGCGGTATCGGTCAAAAGGGCTCGATGCCTGCCAGCATCTGCGAAGCATGTAATATTGAAAATCTGGCTGCAAAGTACGATTTTCCGCAGTCCTCTTATCTCAGCAAGGAACAGATTATTGCTATGAATCCCAAAAGACTAATAGTATTGGATTGGTCCTTTGGCGGACAACATAAAAATGCCGAGATACGCAAGGAAGAAATTTTGAATGATCCCAGTTATCAGACTGTTTCTGCTGTGCAGAACGGGAAGGTTGTTATTGTACCGATGAAATATATGCATTGCTCCAGTCAGTATGTGATGAAGAATCTGGAAGAATTAAAACGTATTATGCGCACTACCCTATAATATAAAAACAAGCAGTGAACTACGAAAAATAGTTCCTGCTTGTTTTTTAGAATATGGAAATATATGGTATGGGGAAAGTTTATGTTCAAAACATTTCCCAACTATTACAAAACATAAAAGGAGAAGGTTATGAGAAAAATTGCAATTTACGGTAAGGGCGGTATCGGCAAATCCACCACCACCTCCAATTTATCGGCAGCATTGGCCTTAAAGGGCTACAAGGTTATGCAGGTAGGCTGTGACCCGAAGAGTGACAGCACCAAAAACCTTATGGAGGGCAAACGCATTCCGACAGTATTGGAGCAATTAAAGGAAAAGGGCGAGTCCTTGAAGCTGGAAGATATTGTTTTTGAAGGCTTCGGCGGCGTACTGTGCGTAGAGGCCGGCGGACCTACTCCGGGCATCGGCTGCGCAGGCCGCGGTATTATTTCTGCCTTTGAAAAACTGGCAGAGCTGGAGGCCTTTGAAACCTATAAGCCTGACATCGTTATCTATGACGTATTGGGTGACGTAGTCTGCGGCGGCTTTGCTATGCCTATTCGCGGCGGCTACGCACGCGAGGTATTCATCGTTTCCTCAGGCGAAATGATGGCCCTCTACGCGGCAAGCAACATCGCCCAGGCTATCAAAAACTTCGGCCGTCGCGGCTACGCACGCTTGAAGGGCATTATCCTCAACGCCAAAAACATTGAGAACGAGCAGGAGCTGGTAGCCAAGGCTGCTGCAGAAATCGGCACCGAGTTTGTGAAGTATGTTCCGCGCAGCGGCGATATCCAGATTGCCGAAAATCAGGGCGGTACCGTCAGTGAGTTTGTGAAGGATTCTCCTATGGTACAGGTATACAACGAACTGGCCGAACGGGTTTTGGCTATGAGTGAGGACGAAGAGGAATAGGAGAAAAATATGGATTTACAAGAAAAGGCAAGACGCAAGCTGCAGGAAAAGCTGGGCCTGCCGCCGCAGTCTGTGGGCATGGACGGCAACGAGCTTTTAGGCCGTCTGAACCGGTTGAGCAGAGTGCAGACAATAAAGGATATTCCGCAGCTGACAACAGCGCTTTTTCCCGGTACCCACTGCCCTCTGATGGGCGCTGCTATGATTGCCGGCGGCATCAAGGACTGCCTGCTGGTTATCGTAGGTACGGATGAATGCAGCTATTATACTAAAAGCCTGACTCTCAGCGACCGCTACGGTGGCATTAACGGACGTTGCGTTTCGGTAGTATTGAACAGCCATGACGTAACCTTTGGCAGTGCGGAAAGCATGCATAAGGCGTTTAAGGAGATTGTGGCAGAATACCGGCCTAAGTGCGTTATGCTTGTGACTACCTGCGTCATTGAGGTCATCGGTGATGATTATGATGCGATTGCCGAGGAGCTGACAAAGCAGTACAGCATTCCGGTAATGGCGGTGCATACCGAGCACTTTAAATGTGAGGATCATTTCCCCGGCTTCGAACGTGCGATTACAGCTTGCCAAAGCATTATGCAGCCGCAGAAGTGTGATGGCAGCGTGAATGTTTTGGGACAGCGCTTCGGAGATTTTGCAGATACGGAGCTTTATGCGCTGCTGCAAAAGTCCGGCGTGAAAATCGGCGTACAGCTGCCAAGCGGCTGCACAAGTGATGATATTCGTCATGCTCCGGCAGCAAAGATCAATATTGTTGTCAATGATATTGCTCTGCCGTTGGCGCAGAAGATGCAGGAGCAATATGGCGTTCCTTATGTTTACTTCAACCGTTTTGCCGCACCGGAAAAGATTCTGCTGGCCTATCAGCATCTGTTTGCTTATCTGGCGCTGCCGCTGCCTGCGGAGGTCAGTGCGAAATTCGACGAATGCAAGGCGTTGGAACAGGAAACAATGCCTGTTGTGCAGGGGGTGCCGTATATTTTCGGCAATACGCAGTACGACTGCTTTGAGCTTAACAGCTATCTGTGCCGTTTAGGACTTGTGCCGCAGCTAATTCAGAGCAATAAGCTGCGCCAAGAGCATTTTAAGGATATCAAAGGCATTCTGGCGACTACTGACCCGTATGTCTGCAAGGCGGCTAATATAGCACCGCTGCAATATGTTTATGATGTACTGCATCCGTGGATTTACATAGGACATGAATTTGGTGAACGTTTGCGCCGCAAGGGAATTGCGCAGCTGCCCAGCGACCCGGCAGGAAAAATGCTGGGCTTTGAATGCAACACCTTCCTGCTGAAAATTTTGCAGCAGGCTGTGGCTGATGCCAAAGTATTCAGAAAGGAGGCAGGCCTGTGAGCTTAGTTAGATTTTTACCGACACCGTCGGACAGAATGGGAATTATCTGGAGCCTTTTGGCCGTACAGGGAGCCATTGTGCTGGAATACGGCCCTGCGGGTACTACGCATTACAGCATGGGCTTATACGGCGGCTTGGGCCTGCGCTTTCAAAACCGCATGTTCACTACGCATATGAGCGAGGATGATGTTGTAATGGGTGACGTAACACGCCTGGAGGATGCCATCGTTGAATTGGATAAAAGCTATGCGCCGAAGGTTATCTTCGTCGTAGCCTCTTCCGTGACTGCCGTCATCGGAACTGACATCAAGGGCGTGTGCCGCTATATGCAAAATGAGGTCAAGGCTAAGCTAGTAGCCTTTGAACAGGGAGGCTTCCGCGGTGATTACAGTATCGGCTTGGCAGAAACATATAAGCTGCTCGTGCGCAATCTGCCGAAAAAGGGCGTTGCAGCAGAAAAAGGCGTGTATAATATTATTGGCGCCTCTATGTGGCGTTATCGCATGGAAAGCGATATCTGGGAGATTAAGAGTCTGCTGAGCGAAGCGTTGGGACTGAGCTGCAATGCCTGCCTTTGCTGCGACACGAGCGTGGAGGAGCTGGAGGATATGGGCCTGGCACAGGTGAATATTGTGCTGGGCAACGAAGGTCTTGTAGCTGCCAAATATCTGCAGGAAAAATTCGGCACGCCGTATGTTTACGCTGTTCCCTACGGTTACAACGGTACGTTGAGCTTTTTAGCGCAGGTTGGAGAAGCGGTAGGCAGGGAGCCGGATTCTATGGTACTGCTACGCCTGCAAACAAAGGAAAAGAGCCTTTCCAGACTCAGTCTTTTCACTATGATGGGTAACAACAAGCCAAAGAAGGCTGTAGTTAAGGGCGATTATGATATGGTGCAGGGCGTGAGTGCCTTCCTGGAGCAGGGAGGGATTACGGTGCTGCACAAAATGTGCGCGCATAGCCTGAAGGCGATTGCCGAGCCTGCGGCAGCTGTGGAAGCCTACGCTGAGGAAAGCGACTGGCTGCAGGTAATCCGTGGCTTGCATGATACGCTTGTTTTGGCAGATGATGTGGCGCTGCTGCAGGCGAAAGCCGATAACACGAAGGTGCTTATCAGCGCTCCGTTTATGAACAGCGCTGTGGCTACGCACATGCCGTTTATGGGTGAAAGGGGAGCGGATTACCTGTTTGAGCGGATGCAGGCGTATTGCAGAAGATAAAAAAATAGCGCACGCTATTAAAGCATGCATTGAGAATAAAGAAAACCCATGTCCTGCCGATTGTAGTGTAGTGACCCCCAAAAGTTAGACTTTTATTACGCAGCAGAATTTAGAATCTGTT
>OCHM01000658.1_pt1 | contig 20439 bp, 16 predicted proteins | sample 1538901 | NCBI WGS metagenome assembly OCHM01 (sample SAMN04571734, study PRJEB22368) | human gut metagenome | biome: human gut; material: stool | host: Homo sapiens | place: Luxembourg | collected 2012-11-08 | reverse complement strand
TAACATCTACGATACGTCTATTAGTCTCTTCTGGAAGACATTCATCCTTGCATCTGTTTCCTGCTTCCATATGGAATAGTGGAATATGCAGTCTCTTTGCAGAGATTGCAGATAGACATGAGTTTGTATCTCCTAGTACTAGATATCCATCTGGCTGTAGTTCACTTAACAGTTCAAAGCTTCTTCCTAGGATATTACCACAGGTAACACCTAGATTATCCCCTACTACTGGTACAAGGATATCTGGACCAAATTCACCAAATGTATTCTTGAGTTCAAAGTCTTCCCAGAATACTGTTGATAGGTTTCTATCCCAGTTCTGATTGTAGTATACGACACAGCAGTCAAAGTATTCTCTGCATCTCTTGATGACAGCTGCGAGACGGATGATTTCTGGACGTGTTCCACATCCAATCATCACCTTTGTACGACCGTCATTCTTCCATTTAAATTTATGTTCTACCATTACAATATCTCTCCCTTAAGAAAGCTACTTTCTTGTAGCTCGTTCTATGATTTCTCCTGCCTCTATCTTCTCACAGCAGGAAATTCTGTTGTCACCCTTAATGATGCATCTGATACATAAATGGACACCATCTTCTATGATGACATCATGATCTACTGTTGCACCTATGTTAATGATACATCCTTTTCCTACCCTGGTTCCAGTATTAATGATTGCACCTGGAAGTACAACACATCCTTTAGAGACATGTGCTCTTGGTGATATATAAGCTGATGGATGAACCAGAGTGGCAGGCTTACCGCCTGCTTTCTCTATTCTTTCAAGCCATCCAAGGCGGAATTCATTGTTTCCAAAAGCAGGAATGAATTGAGTATCATCACTTATATAGTAAGAAAATGAATCAAGAGGATGTTCATTGTCGGAGTCATCAAGAACAGTAATTGAATATCCTAGCTGTTCTGCAATATCATATACTGTTCTTCCATATCCTCCAGACCCAAGAATCACTAATCTTTTCATCTTATTCTTCAGCAAGTCTTTCCTTAATGTAGTCAAGCTGCATCATCTTTTCAATGATTTCTTCCTTGTTAAGAAGCTTAGTGTTATTTGAATTGAATTCTGTAAGCTTGTTACGTTCTACATCACCATCCTTGAAGTACTTGTCATAGTTCAAGCCACGGTTATCTGCGGGAACACGATAGAATCCTCCAAGGTCGATAGCCTTAGCACATTCTTCATTTGTAAGTAATGTTTCATACATCTTCTCACCATGGCGGATACCAATTACTTTAATATCTTCTTTCTTTCCACCGAACATTTCACATACTGCTTCTGCCTGTAAACCAATAGAACATGCAGGTGCCTTCATGATTAGTAGATCACCATTTTCTCCATGTTCAAATGCATATAGTACTAGGTCTACTGCTTCTTCTAGTGACATGATAAATCTTGTCATATTAGGTTCTGTAACTGTGATAGGGTTACCTGCCTTGATCTGGTCAATCCATAGAGGAATGACTGATCCTCTAGAACACATAACGTTGCCATATCTAGTACAACAGATCTTTGTCTTTCCACTGTATCTTGACTTCGCAATAGCAACTGATTCTTCTAATGACTTAGATTTACCCATAGCATTGATTGGATAAGCAGCCTTATCTGTAGATAGACAGATAACTGCTTCTACACCTTCTTCAATAGCTGCAGTTAAGACATTATCAGTACCGATGATGTTTGTCTTTACTGCCTCCATTGGGAAGAATTCACAAGATGGTACCTGCTTTAATGCAGCTGCATGGAAGATGTAGTCTACACCATGCATTGCATTCTTACAAGACTGTAAGTCTCTTACATCTCCAATGTAAAATTTGATCTTATCTGCAACTTCAGGCATTCTTACCTGGAAGTCATGACGCATATCATCCTGCTTCTTCTCATCTCTTGAGAATACACGAATTTCTCCGATATCTGTTTTAAGGAAACGATTTAATACCACGTTTCCGAATGATCCTGTTCCTCCAGTGATCATTAATGTTTTTCCTTTAAATAATGACATTTTTACTTCTCTCCTTTTATATAACATTCACAATTGATTTTAATAGTTGTGCACTTAATAATTCTATATATTACAGTAAAGTATGAATCAGTATTTTAGATTCTTACAACATCAAACTGATTATTTTAATAATTTTTTTAATGCAACAAATAAGGTAAAATTATTAACATTTGTAGGACATGCTTCAAAGGCTCTCTTCTTATATTTAAGAGCTTCTCCCCATTTATGTTTTTTACAAGCATAAATAAACATGTTTATTAATTTGTTACTTAGTGCTCGTGGATAATTTTTATAAACATTATCATGTTTATTTATTAAAACATTGCACCCATTTAAATATTTATCTACATTCTTAAAAGTAGAATCTTCGCTATAATAATAATTTCCAAGTAATTCATTTACGCAGATAGCATCATATTTTTCAAGTATTCTAATCCACAATTCATATTCTTGACATACTTTTATTTTTTCATCAAATCCACCCACCATTTTTATAGCTTTCATTCGTATTAACGAAAATGATGTTGGACCAATATAATTATCTTCTAAAATGTTTTCTAAACAAGAATCATTTTTTTTCAAACATTTTGGATAACAAGGAATCTCATTTTTGTCTTCGATTCTTAAAAATCCAGAATATGCTATTCCATATCGTTCACTTTTGCAAATAGCATTATATTGTGAACTTATTTTGTTCTTATACCATTCATCATCATCATCTAAAAATGCTATAAATGAACCTTTAGCAATATTTAATCCTGTATTTCTTGCTGCATTAGCACCTTTATTTTTTTGATGATGTTTTAAAATTATTCTTGAATCATCATACGATGCAACCAATTTATCAATAGCAAGCGATCCCTCACGATCTTCAGGACAATCATTTACAATAATTATCTCAAGATTTTCGTAGTCCTGAAAACGCGCACTATCAATAGCTCTTTTCAAAACTGTAATCGGTCGTTTATATGTAATAATAACAACACTTATCAACTCATTCATATTACTAACATCTCCTAACACATATTCTATTTATTAAGTTTTAACATGTTTAATAATTGTACTTTCAACTCTTGATTAGACTTAAAAATATACACAACAGTTAATACAATAAACACTAGTAATCCTACCAATACCTGAATGACTAAAGCCATAATTGAATTAGAATAAACTTTGCTAACTATATTAATGCAAACATACATCAATATTCCTATAACCGCAAACGGAACGGACATCTTGACTATATCAGCAATCTTAATAAACTTTCTACATAATACCAACTGATATACTAGTCCAAAGCATTCAGCAGACAACGTTCCAATAACAGCACCATAAATTCCTAAGATTGGAATTAATAGTGTGCTCAAAACCAAGTTGATAATTGCATTGCAAATTATACATATAATATATTCTTTGTCCATTTCATTAGGAATCATATATTGTGTACGAACTATATTCCCCATACCAATAATATAAACTATTGGAGACAGTGCTTTCATAATATTTCCACATACAGCGAAAGCTTCACCGTAATACACTATTGCGAATAAGTCTGAAATAGCCAATAACCCAAAAATTGAGCCCATACTAATGATAGCAGTAAATATAATTGAGTGATTTATGTATTTCTTCTGTTCTTCTAAATTCCCTTCAGCAGCCATTCTACATGCTTTTGGGAACATTACTGTTCCTATTACTCCAATAATTGTATTTGGAATACTGATTATCTGATTAGAATAATTATAAAATGCAACATTTTCTTTATTTGTCATTAACCCTAATAAAGTCATATCAAATGTTGTATATAATGTTGATGCTATTACTGCAATTGCGAAAACAAACATTGGCTTTGTATGGAATAAAATATCCTTCATTTCAAATTTTATAGGTCTAACCATCTTAACAGCCTGAGGTATCATTACTACCTGCCCAGCCAAAATTGATCCTGAAGTGATTAGTGTATAAACATTTAAATCAGATGGTTTATGTATAAATAGAAATATACAAATACATTGAAACATTTTAATAATTAAGTTTCTTATAACTACACTTTTGAAATTTTCTAACCCATAAAATAACCATGTAATATCAAATAACGCAGATAATACAAATAAACTTTGTATTAAATATACAGTTTCATCAGACTTTACAAAAAATACAATAAATGCAAAATACGCTATCATAACAATTAAAGAAAATACAGCATGAAAAGTAAACAGACTCCAAAACGCTTTTCTTAATTTTTTATGATCATCTCTGCTTTGCGCAATTATTCTTTGACCATGTCTTGAAATACCTAAGTTTGCAACAACTACAAAATAATAGGCAATTGAATAAACATACGAATATATTCCTAATGAAGTTTCTTGCAACGTACGTGTTAAATACGGAGATAAGATCATCGGAATAACTAAAACTACTATTTGATATAAAAATTGAAAAGCAAAATTTTTCTTTAAGTTTTCTTTTTCTAACATGACTTCCTCCAATTGTAAAATACTAAATAAATACGCTTGTAAATCTGTAGGTAATTTATAAAAATCTTTTTCGTCAAAACTATCGTATAAATCACCAATTGGTGTTAGATATTTTTAACTACATTTTTATCATCTTTTCTCACTGAATCTTTATCAGCAAACTAATTTCTAAACTTGTCATCATTATATAATTCAGCTCAACGATTTTTGTAATTCTCAAATTTCAAAATATTCCTGTGATATTTTATATTCCTTATTAATTGAATCTGACAGACAATCACTAACAATTCAAAATGCTTTTAAATGTTTAATTAATTAGGCATTATCTTAGATATTGTCATTTATCTCTTTTTCAATTTTTTTCGTTGAATAATATAATTTCTAATTATTTGAAGTTATCTTCTTTTTTACTATATTTAAACAATTACAAATCAACAATGATCCGAAAAATGCTATAACAAATTGCACAGCCCAAAAATAATTACTATTTATTTTTAAAATAGATTGAATACATGACATCATAAAAACAACAAACGTATGACAATAATATATATCCATTGAATTAACACTAATATATGTAAAAAGCCTAAATTGCTTATTTGGTATTAATTTCATAAGTAGGTATGTAATTAACATACCATATGCCAAATACTGTATACCTGGTGGACGTTTATCTATTGCTGGCGAAAAATAGAAACCATTTTTATAGATGAAGCAAGTTCCTATAAAAACAATGCCCCAAAATATGATTCCATACTTTCTCCATATGTCATTCATTTTATAAAAAATCGAATCTAAACCAATCAACAAATAGAACATACAACACAAAAACCATTCGTGTATCAAAATCCACGCTATATAAGAATGCTCAGCATTTACTCCATAAAAATTCAAACAACAAATGTATACAAAGAACCACACTGAAATCAAAATTAAATACTGCCATATGTGCTTAATTTTTTTAATCAATATCACAAATAACGGAGACATTAGGAAGTTAACAAAGTATACTTTCATAATCCAAACGTAACCTATGCTATTTTCACATAATAAAAATGAATTAATTATTGTCTTTACATTTAATAGTTCGCTACGACCTGCAACTTTATAAATAATAAATTGAAAAAATGACATTAATACTATATATATGCTAGTCGGTAGAAATAACCTTATAAATCTTCTTTTCATACTTGATTCGTAAGTATTAAAATCGTAAGTTCTATTAACATTAAAAACAAGACCACTCAAAAAAACTAGTGTAATAACATCAAATGAACGTAAATTATTGATTGATGAAGGAGCAACACAATGTGCTAATATAATGCAAATCATTGCAATGGCACGTACATTATCTATTCTATAATCTCTGTTTTTCACCATACCTTATCCTTTCTCACACTAATATTCTCATCATCAAATGTCTTTCGCTTCGTGAAATAATAAAGAATGATTGTAACAACAGTAAAATCAATGTTAACCAAATCCCATTTAAATACTGTTCTAATAATTACATATATCCAATATATGTATAGACAGATATTAAATGAACTCTGATTTTTATATAATCGTTTTGTCAGTATCCCACTGACAATTCCAATAAACAACGGACATATAATTATTCCAATCCATCCATAGTCTATTAAAAACGGATAAAAACAAGTATACATGGCATTTATAGATGTATGCACACCAATTCTATATTGATTATTAGAAATAACAGAACCTAATAAATAAAGAGAACCTTGCGCTTTTCCTGTTAAAAATATAAATATATCAGAAATTATGTTCGATAAAAATCCAAAGGATGCTGCACCATATAGCAATTTGCCACCTGGTCCATAGGATGTAACATTTTTAATTAATTGTGATAAATACGCAGGACCAGAAAAATAATAAACATAAGTATTATAGAGGAATATATTCTCATCACTTGCCATACTTCTTTGAGATGTAATTTTTAAAACTGCAATTCCCATAATTGCACCAAATAATATATACTTTCTTCCTCTATATAAAATAGATTGTATGCTTTTACCATAAAATAGAACTAATGCTATTATAAGATAAAAGACTAAATTAACTAAAGGAGCTCTACCAGCACTAAGAATAACTTGCTCAATATTCACTATGATAGAAAGAATAAGTAGTTTAATTTTATGCTTTCTTTTAGCATTAGAAAAAGAATATACTATTGCAAGTATTGTGGTAGCTGTAAATACAGGACGTATAACACTATCATTTAAAATTGCTAAAAATCCATTCTCAATAACATTTTGTGACCTTAATACTGAAAACCCTCCAGCAATCAGCACATTAAATGAACGTATTACATAGGGTATCAAAATAATGATACACAAAACATTCACTAACATAACTCTTCTTATTTCAACATCATCACACCTTGATTTAAACTGTTCAACAAAGAATCTTTTATTATAACCTTGTAAAGAGAGTCCGTAAGTAAAGAAAGAAACAATACAACCAATAAGAATGATAATATTTACTGTTGTAGAAGGCTCATAATAGCCATAAAAAGCTGCATTAGATCCCATTCCTATTAAACACCATAAAAGGCAAAAAATACTTATTGGGTTTTTGACTGTACTAAATATTTTCTTAGATAAAACCCATGTAAATATAAACAATAAGCTAAAAATTAATACCCATATCATTTTCAATATCTACCTCTACTTATCATTGTAAATTTGATAAGATTTTTTAAATTTACTTAACTGCTCATAATGCCACTGTGCCATTTTTTCAACTGTATAATTCTTTATTACGTCAGTTGCATTATTTTCCATTTTATTTTTTAAATTTTTATTGTTTAAAATCACATGTATTTTTTCAGATAAATTATCAACGTCATCAACTTGAACTAAATAACCATTTTGATTGTTTTTAATTAGTTCTAACCCTGCACCACATCTATTAGTAGTAATTACTGGTAAACCAGCCGCCATAGCTTCATTTATAACCAGTCCCCAAATGTCTTCTCTAGTTGGTAATACAAAAATATCAGCAGCAGCATAATATAATTTCAATTTTTCTTTTTCAGTGAAACCAATAAAATGTACATTTTGAATATTATTTTGATGTACTATATCTAAGTACTGTTTTGTAGGTTCTCCACCAACAAAATATAATCCACAATCATCATTCATATTCGAAAAAGCTTTTAGTAATACATCAAATCCTTTTCTATCAATAAATTGTCCTACTGCTAGAATGATGTTATTTTCATAGATACCTAAAGATTTTCTAATTTCATCTACTTTTTGCTTTTTTAATATCCCTTCACTAATATCACTATTCATTACGGAAGAAAAAGGATATTTATATACTCTATTCTGTTCAACACCTAAACTAGTTATTACTGAAATATTTTCACTAGTTGTTGTAAAATAAGCAAATAGTTTTCTAAGTAGCAATTTTTTTATCAGTTTATGTTTTTCACCATTTGGATTGATTAAACCACCATCGTCCTCCATAATATAAGGAATATTATGTATTTGACAATAAAGTATCGCTAATATTACTGATGGAGAAGACCAACCAGAAATGATTACAAAATCATATTCATTTTTTAACTCTTTAATAATCCCAAATCCTATACTTCTATCAACACCAATATTTTTTGCAGATACAAACAATTCTTTATATGTACGTTCTGATTTATTGATCCATTTCGCATCTCTTTCACTAGAACTTTCTCGTTCATAACAAACTGTTAGATCAATTTTTTTCCCTAATTCATTAAAAAAATCTACTCTATAGGGCGAAGGTAAATTAGTAATAAATAGAATTTTCACTATATCTTCCTCCTATCATTTATCATTTCATATATTTTTAAATATTTCTTAATCATATGATCAACATCGTTCTCTTCTGGTACAAAAGCTATCGATGTATTAGTTTTCATCATTTCATCGATTTTATTCTTTACTGCAAGAATATTTTTCTTCTCTACAACAGCCCCACCATATTTACGTACTATTTCAGGGCTACCACCTGTTTCATATGTAAGTACTGGTGTTCCGCAAGCTAAAGCTTCAATATTAACAGTAGGATAATTTTCACAATAACTTAAATTAACAAAAACATCGGATTCTGAATAAATCATAGCTAGCTGATCAATGCTTTCCGTTCTAGTTATTCCTAAAATATTGCTTGGTAAATTATCAACCTGTTCCTGTGTTAATCCAACTAGTACTAGCTTGCAGTCATCACTTAATAAATGAGACAGTTCTAGATAATCATCTAACCCTTTCATGTGATCCCATACTGAAGATACTCCTAGAACAATAAATTTGTCTTTAATACCATAATCTTTAAGAATATGACTTTTTCTAGGATAGAAAGCTTTTGTATTAATACCGTTATTAATAACAGAAACATCATACTCCTTTAAAAAGGATTCTTTAACTAATCCTTGAAGCCAATTAGATGGTGTAACAATCTGCATACCTTTTACATTTGTAAAAAGTTCTTTTTTAATTTTCCAATTTCTTTTGGAATAATCTAAATATGTTTTTGGATATTCTTTCTTTAATGTGCAATTATGACATCCGTCCTTCCACTTTTCACAATTTATTACATCACAATACGGAGTATGACCTGTAAATGCCCAGCTATCATGAAATGTCCATATAATTCTTTTATTGCATGTCTTTAAATAATTAAATAAAATTTCTACGTTTATATAATATCCATGAATGTTATGTAAATGAATAATATCTGGATCATAATCTTTAACCCATTTTATGAATTCTTTTGTAACCTTCTTACTTTCAAAACCTGCTGAGTCAAATAACCTAGCTTTTAATGCATGTATATTCACATCTAAATCACTGCCAATTCGAACGGCATACTTTTTAAATTTCTCTGGAACTTCGTCTCTACCAAATGCGATTTTTACTTCATGACCTTTTTCACTTAATACCTCAGCAAGATCTGTACAAATTCTACCTGTACTACCTGTGCCACAAGTTACATTTATCATTAATATTTTCATATTTTTATTTCACCTAACGCTCTTTCTAACTCATTTACATGTACAGATAATTTATAGTTTTCCTTAAAGTACTTTCCAGAATTTTGTCCTATGAGTTTTAAGTTTACTTCTGAGCTAATCATTTGTTTTATAGCTAAGATTAATTCATCTTCATCTCCTGCTGGAACACAAATTCCACATTCTGCAGTTTTGATAACATCTGATGCATCACCATTAAGACAAGCTAAGATTGGTTTTTCAGCAGACATATATTCTTGTACTTTTCCTGGAATAGTACTACCTACAACACCTTCATCTCGTAATGAGACATAACAAACGTCTGCTAAAGCATAGAATTTAGGCATTTCACTTTTTGGATGTCTACCATAAAAGATAACAGTATCTTTTATTTTTAGCTTCTCTGCTAATTCCAAACAATTCTTATAATGTGATCCGCTACCTATAATATGAAATTTAAATTTAGTTCGATCTTCAATTCGTGCTATTGCACGTAGTAAGCATTCTATATTTTGAGCTTCTCCAATATTACCCATAAACATAAAATTAACAATTTCACTATTAGTGCTTTCTGCATTGCAATGATCTACAATTATCTCTGATGAATGTTGAGGTAAGAATTGTATTGAACTAATATCAATACCACAAAGCTCACTTATATACTTTTTAAAAGTAGGAGAAGTTACAGCAATCTTATCAGCTGACTTGTAAATATATCTTGATAAAGCACCAAATATTTTCATGCCAATTGGATTACCTAAAGCAGTACCTCTTAAAGATTCTGGCCATACATCTAAACAATATAGGAAAAGAGGAATGTTCTTTTTCTTTTTTAATTTTAATGCAGGTAAACAGCTTGTAATTGGAGATAACTGATATACGTAAATACAATCAAATGTATCATTTATATTCATTATTTCTTTATTTGCTTGTCTTACAAAATCAACGTAATTTAATGCTAGATTGAAAGCACCTTTATGTCTTGGTCTACATTTACAGCGGTAAACGGTAACTCCATTTATTTCTTCTATTGATTTCTTATCTTCATATCCATCATATATTTCGCCATCAGGATAATTAGGATTTGTTGTAAGAACAGTAACTTTGTTATTTCTTCTTACCAGTTCTTCACAAATTTCATTTACTCTAAATGGTTCAGGATAATAATACTGACTTACAACTAAGATATTCATTACTCCATATTCCCTCTTTGCTTTCCAAACTTTTCTTTATATTTCATTTTGCATATAACCGCAAATACTATACCTAATAATGCCCATCCACCTGTAATTATCATTTCCTGATTAGTTAAGGTGCATTTAGTTCCTGGAACTAAGTACATAATGCTCATAAATCCAGATAAGGCAACAGCTAGAAATCCCATTACTTTATAATTCTTTACTTTATAGGGACGTTTCATATTCGGTTCTGTTTTTCTTAGTTTCACAAAAGCCATTGAAACAATGCAGTATGATATACAACAGGCAAAACTAGCACTATCGGAAATCCATACTAGCATGACTCTACCGAAGAATAATGAAATGATAGATATTAAACCTATAAGAATTAGTGCTAGATAAGGTGTTTTATATTTAGGATGTGTTTTAGAGAAAATATGGGGAATCATATATGAATCAGCCATGGCCATTAAAGCACGGCTCCCACCAATCATGAAGGAATTCCAGCTTGTTACAATACCACACATTCCACCAATGATAAGTATTTTTGCCATTACTTTACTATTAAATAATTTTGCCATAGCATCAGCTGTGACTAATCCTGTTCCAGAAACAGACTGTTGAACCTCTGCTAAATTCATACCATAACCTACTGCAAATACAACTAAACCATAGAATACAACTGCAAGTGCAATTGAAAATACTAAAAGTCTTCCAAGCTTTTTTAATGGTACATTGATTTCTTCAGCTGCTTGTGGAATAACATCAAAACCAAACAAGAAGAATGGTGCTACCATAGCTACTGATAAAATAGTTTTTGCAATGGAGTTGGCATCATCTCCAACAAACATCTGTCCGTTTAAATTTGAAGGATCACCATTAACTAAAGAAACAACAACCAATATAATTCCAACTGCAGCTATTGTGATAGTAAGTATTTTTTGAAGCATTGCGGCAGCTTTTACACCTTTAATATTTATATAAGTAATTAATACAGCAAATATAATAGCAGCTACCAACCAAGTTACATAAATATCAAAACCTGCAACTGTATATAAATATCCCTTTAGAAAACCAGGGAAAATATATTGAATAATAGTTGGTAGAGAACATGCTTCAAAACAAACTACTCCAATATAACTAAGTACAATTGCCCATGTACAAATAAATGATCCAATTGGTCCAAATGCTCTCTGGCTGAATACTTTTGCTCCACCACTTTCTGGCATAGCTGTTGTTAATTCTGCATAAGCTAATCCTACAAAATAGATCATTATTCCGCCTATTAAGAATGCAATCATTGTCCCAATAACACCAGCACCTTGAATCCATCCTCCTGAAGATACGACCCAACCCCAACCAATCATTGCACCAAAAGCTGTAACTAGTACATCACCAGTGTTCAGTACTTTATTTAACTCCCTATTTTCTTTATTTTCCATTTACATCCCCCTTTATAAAACTAACGCTTCATTTTTCTATATTTATGCATTAAGAAAATATAAAATGGTAAATTATCGTTTCTACCTTTATACATTTTGCATTCAGCACCTTTATACTGTTTTTTCCATTCAGTTTCAGAAATTTTTCCTACTTTTACACGTGCATCATAATCAAAACACTCTGCCATAGCGGTTAAGCCATCAGGAATCTTTTTATAATACTTCTGCTTATCGATAAAACCTTTTTCCATTGATTCACACCAATATATTACTTGTGGCATCCCTGCTACAGTAGTTGAATATCCTAGTGCTGTATTTCTGAAATTTATTTCAAGGAACCATAAATTACCGTTTTTATCCTTCATAAATTCAAATTCAAAGATTCCTTCTAAGCCGATTTCTTCAATAACTTTTGCAATTTTCTCCTGCATACCTTTATTTTCAGAATTCTTTATCATCCAATACGGAGAATATTTATCTGGCATATTGTAAACTTGATTTGCTTCTAAAACAGTAAAGACATCTTTCCCTCTGTTAACACTAAATGCATCAAATGAAATTTCATCTACTTTTTCAATATATTGCTGTACAAGTATTTCTTTACTCTTCATATGACTAAAGGCTTCTTTAAGTTCATCATCATTATTACAGATATAAACAATATCTTTCCATTCAGCACCAATAGAGTTAATTGCTTTAGTCATGATAGGATAAATAATTTCTTTTGGAATTTCACCAACTTTTACTTTCCATGTTTTAGCAATTTGAATACCATGCTTTGTAACAAGATCCATCATGACCTCTTTATTCATATAATGAGTAATACGTCCTGCTTCTCCTGCATTATAAAAATAGAAATAATCTTTTAATCTATCATAATTTTTGTCAAGCATTGCTACAGTGACATCATCACCTGTAAGAATAAATGACTTCTCATTCTTATTAGCAAACTTATCAATAATTAGATCGATACCTTCTTCTGTTGAGTCTACGTAATATCTTTCTCTTACGTATTTACTTTGACCAACAAACTGTAAGTCGCCTTTAACAGCAACAACAACTGGATGAATTCCAGCTTCCCCTAAAGTTCTAACGATACCTAGTGGATTGTAATGTTCTTTTGTAACCAGAACTATATATTTTTTCATTTTATAGGTACTCCTTTTTTCTCCCAATCTTTTAAAACCGCCTCTTCAACTGTTCCACGTCGATAAACATTAAGCATAGGTCTGTCATCTGCTCCATAATTGTTTTTCATTCGTTTATAAAGAATGATGAAAGTACATAGTATAACTTTTACATCCATGAGGAATGATAGATTTTCAGCATAATAAGCTTCACAATTTAATTGTGTTTCCCAATCACATTGAACTTCTTTACTAAGACTATCAGGAGGTAGCAATCCACCTCTTACTGTATGTCCTTTTCTTTCTTCTTCTTTATAATATGGTAAGTAAAAACTAGGCTGTGGTCTGGGACCAACAATTGACATATCTCCCTTAAAAATCATGAATAATTCTGGCAATTCGTCTAAAGATGTAGAACGTAAAGCAATTCCAAACTTAGTGAGTCTTTGCTTTTCAGGTAATAATTCTCCATTCTCATCTTTTTCATTAGTCATAGAACGAAACTTATATAGTTTAAAAATCTTTTCATCTTTACCAATTCGATCTTGAGAGAATAGTACTGGGCTTCCCATTTGAATTCTAACTATAATTGCAATAACAATATATAAAGGACTCAAAATGATAATCGCTATTCCAGATAAAATAATGTCTAATAAACGTTTAACAAATAACTTATACATTCTTTTATATTCTCCTAAATGCACACTCAAATGCCTCTGCATAGTTACAACCAGCCTGTACTCCACGATAAGCAGCTAACCCTTCTAATGCTTCATTTGAACGTGGGTGTGGATAAGGTCTCATTACACCCTTATATTCAGAAAGAGCCTTTAATTTAAGTTCCACACCTTCTTTACCTACCTCTACAAAATAATTAGGTGTAAAACGATTAGCTGATGTATCTAAAGACCATTCTGTACTTGATAATACTTCCATATATAAAACTTCTTTTAATGCTGGAAGATTATCTCTTCTCTGGAAGAGACGGCATGCTGCCTGTACAGCATAGGAGGTTTGAATGTGATCATTATTAGTATCTGATGGATGATGAGTAATAATTACTTCAGCATTCCAATCCTCTATACAAGATTCTACAAACTGAACTAGTTCTAGATGTGATACTGTATTCATCTTTATGTTTGGAAAAGATGCATGATATGTTTTCTTCACTCCTATAATAGACAGTGCTTTTGCTTCATCATCAGACAAAGTTGATGATAATCCCTTTCTAGCCGCAGCTTGACTTACCATAATTGCAACAGCAACATTATGACCTTCTGAAATCAATTTATGTATAGTTGCTCCAGCACCTAAAACTTCATCATCTGGATGTGCTACAACTACTAAATAATTCATATTACTACTCCTCCCTATCAACTATATTCATTAAATGATTTATTTATTAAAATGCGATTCAAACTCGTTCAGAAATAAATCATTTATATCTATTTTCTCTTTACTAAATACAGTGCAGCTTTCAACTTTTGTACATGCAGGAACAAGTGTTCCTCCTGCAACAACAGCATTACAATCAACATGCACTCCACTTGAACACATGCTTCCATGGTTCACTACTGCTCCTGCTGAAATGAAACATCCTTCTTGTAATACAGAACCAGCATGAATCACTGCCATAGGTTCAATAACAGAACCCTTTCCAATCTGTACAGATGGAGCAATATATGCTCTTGGAGAAGCAAGAACTACTATTCTATAAGGCATTTCTTCTTCAATTCTTTTTATAAGTGACATTCTCATTTTAGGATTTCCAATTGCGATAATAATATTACTGTATTCTACTGATAAATTCTCTAAATCAGAAATCTTACCTATTACTTTATTTCCGTCAGGTGTTTGTTCTTTTTCATCATCTACAAAATCTATTTTTTCAAAGCAATTCATTTCTTTTGCGATATCTCTAGCAACCAGGCTATATATACCTGCACCAACTATTAATAAATTTTTATTCATAGCACTATCTCCTTTAAAATTTTAATTAGACTTAACTTTCTGTAAGAGATCTTTATGCATAAATAGATTTCCAACTTCCTTATAGTCATAATCGTTATTCAAATTACCTTTTATATTCCAAATAAAACCAATATCATCTAACTTTTCTTTATGTTCTAATGGCATCTTTCCTAGTTTAAAGTTTCTTCGTTGACGTATGATCCAATCAGATAGTTTCTTTCCACTAGACGTAAGATAATCCATTGGAATATTGAGATTTCCAAACTCAAGATAGTAATTCTTAGCTTCTTCATACATGGACCACCAAAGGTTGTCTTTCCTTCCAACCTCTTCCATTGGCAATGTTTTCAACATTTCTATCTGCTTTTGAGTAAGTTTACCTTCTTCCATGGCTTTCTTCTGTGATACTATCCACTTACCTAGCCATACACCTTGGATTACTTCCTTTTGAGAAATATTGATATTTCCATGTTCTTCATAATATTGTTTAACTAAATCAAAACGATGTTCCCAGCTATTTGGATTCCAGTTCATACCAATTTCCATTAAACGTTTTATACGTTCAGGAGAAATCTTATTTTTCTTATAAACAATTCTTTGTCTTTGTATCCAGCTACCTAAAGGGAAATCACTAGGAGATTTATATTTAACCGGAACATTTAAATGTCCATATGTCTCATAATATTTCTTAGCTTCCATAAATCCGTTTTCCCAGATGCGATCTATTCTATCCATCCAATCCATACCAATTAAATCTAGTTTATCAATTTGGTCTTCAGTTAAAGGTGTTCCTTTACCTATTCCTTTTCGAAGTTTTCTTTGTCTTCCGATCCAACTTCCTAGTAATGTTCCATCTTTAGTTTTATAATCCATCGGAACATCTAGATTGCCATGTTCTTCGTAATACTCTTTAGCTAATTGATAGTTCTGTTCCCAGAAATAATCTAAAGCATTCCAGATCATTCCTATATCTTCTAATTGTTTAATTCTATCTGATTTAAGATATTTTTGATGTATACCTAAGCTGTACCATCTTCTTATAGAACTAATCCAATTACCTAAAGAAACACCATCTTCTGTTATGTATCTTGAAGGTACTTCTAGGTTTCTATGTTCTTCATAGTATTGTTTAGCCGCTTTATAGTTCTTAGACCAATTCAAGTCGTTATAGCTTTCCCAAATCATTCCGATATCATCTAGTTTATGGATTTGTTCATCTGTTAAACTTCCAGTTATTGTACCTTTACGAATAGCTTTTTGATTAGCTATCCAGCTACCTAATGCATAACCTTCTTCGGTAATGTATCTTGATGGTACCTCTAAGTTTCCGTTATCTTTGTAGTAATCTTTTGCACATGCGTAATACATGTCCCATGTAGCTGTCAGAGCATCATTTAATTTTTCAAATAGTTCTCTGCAGTTTCTAACTTCATCTACAACTTTAAATTTCTCATTTATTATTTCTTCACTTTCACCTAGAGAACGATAATAAGATGTAGCTACTTCCATTTCTTCTTTTACTGAGTCAATACTATTAAGATTTTCAATGTTCAAAACGATATCGAATATGACTGCATTTGTTTTCTTACTTGCCGATAATGCTCTACCAATCTGCTGTTTATATACGATTGGTGAGACTGTTGGTCTTAATAGAATAACTCCACTTATATCATCTACATGAATACCTTCATTTAATGCATCAATGCAATAAAGGAGTCTTAAGTGATTACTATCACTATCTTCTTTGAAATCCTTAAATGCTTTGTCTGCTCCTGGATCACTAGAGTATACAGAATACATATGTGGTTCTTTATCTACCTTAGAAAACCACTCTTTATGTTTCATCATTTGATTCATATGTTCCTTGTTTGAACAGAATACTATGTATTTGCCATGTGGATCAGTCATATGCTTTTTGAATATTTCATCTAATCCATCGGCATTTTCTAACGCTCTTTTTAATTCATCTAAATACTTTTCAGCTTGATCTCTAACAACTTTGCTTTTTGTCTTCTTTACTCTTATTTCGTATTTTTCTAATGTATTCTGATAGTAATACATTGATAATACATATTTAGGTGGGTTCAATATTCCACAAACTATTGCTTCACCCAAACTCATTTGAGAGGCTATATTGCCATCAAATAGTTCCTGAGCCATATCTCTTTGGTTATCTAGATAACGTATATTAGTTGCAGATAAACCTAAGACTGGAATATCTGAATAAGTAAATAAAAGCTGTTCTACTCCCTTTTGCCAGAATGTAGCACCTGCACGATGATATTCATCTAAGATAATATAGTCAGGATGTATTGCTTGTATCTCTTCTTTACTCATGCCCATGAGTTTGGCATAAGTAAAGAAGACAATATTATTAGGTTTGTAACCATCTGCTGCTTGATATAAATTTTCTAATTGAGTAGAAAATATATATTCTGAAGGAGATAACCAACAGATTGTCTTATCAGGATGATCTTCACATAGTTTAAATGCGATGAATGATTTACCTGTTCCTGTTGGATGAACAATGGCTGCTTTTTTCGTATCTTTAAGCATATTAACTGCTAAGTCATATGCTTTTTGATTATGAGAATATAACTTAATCATTATTCAAAACTCCTTTCATCTTGTTGGTTATTACCTACTAAAATTCTTAATGAGAGCGTATGGAATAACTTTGAATATAAATAAGGTTATAAGTCTCGTTTTTAACGGTTTGCAAAGTGTACTTTTAGTTACAAAAAAACTTCAAAAAAAAAGCGGAAAATGTTATAATTTTCCGCGAATATAAATATCTATTTAATTGTTTTTATTAAAACTATCTCGTGGTACAAAAAGTACGCTTTTCGTGCCACTTTTATGCTTTTTACTCGTTTTATGTATAATTTAGCTATATTTGTGATTATTCCACTTTAGTTGATCACTCATTCCGATTGAGTTGACCAAGTGTTCCGATGTTCTTGACCAACTAGCTATTTTCATAAAATTCCGACGGGGTTGATCAACCATTCCGATGAACCTGACCACCTAAAACCTGACTGTAAATAAAGTACAGTCAGGTTTGCTTTTTTGTTTATCTGCTTCTCATTGACTTATCACCAAAGATTTTTATTGTCTGTGATTTTGATATTATTCTATCCATTATTGCATCCGCTAAAGCACCTCCCCCAAGCTTACTGCGTCATCCTGTAACACCGAACTGAGAGCAGAATACTGTTGAATGAATACGATATCTCTTTTCCAGTATTTCAAGAATATCCTGCTGTTCGGCATTATTAATCCCTATCAACAGCCACTCGTCTAGTATTAAAAAATCACACTTTATGTATTGATTTATTCTCTGTCTGTAGTTTTCCTGAACCTTTGCAAGATCTAATTCAGCTTATAAATCAGGAAATCTTACATACATTACCTTCAGGGTTGCATTATATGCCTCTACACCTAGTGCACATGCAATATATGATTTACCACTTCCTGTAGCACCAACTATAATGAGAGTCTCATGTCTATGGATATAAAAACTCCTTTCCTGTAAAATATTGTGTAGATTCGATGCTTATCTACACCTTCATTTTACTAGAAAAGGAGTGTGTGTAATATAATTGATCAACCTAATCGGAATGATTGGTCAAGTGTTTCGGAATTAATAATCAGGCTAAATCGGAATTATTGGTCAGCTTCGCCATAATAATCAATATTTGTGAAAATAATATGATTAATTCAAAATGTGTTATACGCTTTCTATAAAAAGCGCAAATCAATTCTTCCCATGTTATAATAATAAACTGTAAATTTGAATCCAATAAAAAAGGGAATAAAAAAGATAAAACAATTCTAATGAATGTTCTATCCTTCTCATTTCATCATACTTATTTGATTTATAAAATCATGATTTCTTGTTTTTAAACTTTCTCAAAGAATGTATCAGGATGTCCTGGATCAAAGACCTCATTACATGTCATCACTGTTACAAGATCTTCTGTATCAGATAGATTGATGATGTTATGTGTCCATCCTGGAATCATATAGATTGATTCAATCTTATCTCCTGACACTTCAAACTCTACTGTCTCTCCAGTGTTGATATTACGTTCCTGAATGAGTCCATGTCCATGAACTACTATGAACTGCTCCCACTTGCTGTTATGCCAGTGCTGTCCTTTTGTGATGCCTGGCTTGCTGATATTGATGCTTACCTGACCACAGTCTTCTGTATGTACTAGTTCAGTAAATGAGCCTCTTTCATCACAGTTCATCTTCATTGCATACTTGAACTTGTCTGTAGGAAGATAGCTAAGATACAGACTAAAAAGCTTCTTCGCAAATGATCCATCAGGACACTTGGGCATCATGAGTGATGCTGGCTGTGATTTGAATTCTTCTAATAGATCTACAATTTCACCAAGTGTTGCCCTATGTGTAACAGGTACACAGCAGTAGCGTCCATTATCATCAAGTACTGTATCTACTCCATCAAACTCGCAATGCTTTTCCTTGCCTTCTAGGAGGTCAAACATGCCTTCTACAAGATCATCAATGTATAATACTTCTAGTTCTGTACTTCTGTCATTGACTGTGAACTCTTCATCGTTCGCTACTGCCCAGCAGAATGTAGAGATAGCTGAGTTGTATTTAGGACGGCTGTGTCCCATGAGATTCACAAAACGATATACATAGACAGGTGCTCCTGTTTCTTCACTGTATTCAAAGAACAGCTCTTCTCCTGCCTTCTTGCTTCTTCCATATTCACTGTTTCCAAATCTGCCTGCAAGTGTTGCCTGTACTGAAGATGAAAGCATGATTGGTGCCTTGTTGCTGTGCTTCTTTAATGTATCAAGAAGCTTTGATGCAAAGCCGAAGTTTCCTTTCATGAAGTCTTCTGTATTCTCAGGACGGTTGACTCCTGCAAGGTTGAATACGAAATCAGCCTTGGCACAGTATTCATCTAACTGTTCTTCTGTGCTGTCGATATCATATTCATAGATTTCATTGATTTCTATATCTCTAGTTCTGTTCTTGCCGTCTCTTATATTCTTTAGGTTATTTACAAGTGCAGTTCCTACCATTCCCTTTGCACCGGTAACTAGTATATTCATATTAATATCTCCCTTCTATAATTTAAGGGCAGGTGCAGTTAATAAAGCACCTGCCCTTTTGATTTTACTGGTCTTTTCTCCAGACCATCTTGTTTACTACATTCACATAGCCCTGG
>OCHM01000646.1_pt1 | contig 20720 bp, 15 predicted proteins | sample 1538901 | NCBI WGS metagenome assembly OCHM01 (sample SAMN04571734, study PRJEB22368) | human gut metagenome | biome: human gut; material: stool | host: Homo sapiens | place: Luxembourg | collected 2012-11-08 | reverse complement strand
AGAAAGATCTGCGAAATATTTTCAGATATATTTCAGAGGAACTGTTAGCTCCAGAGAATGCTGCAGGACAGACAGAGCGGATTATGACGGCAATTCGGAAGCTGGATACTATGCCGAACAGAAATCGGTTCTATGAGGAAGAACCGTGGCACAGCAGAGGACTTCGATTCTTTCCGGTGGATAATTATCTGGTATTTTACAAAACAGATGATGAAACTGAAATAGTATATGTAGTGCGAATTATGTATGGTGGACGTGATGTTCATAAACAGTTAAGTCAAACAGAAGGCGTTTCAGTAAATTAAAACAGAATATGGAACTAAAACACGAGCAGTTAGTCTATGAAAAATAGGGTAGCTGCTTTTTTCATGTCCAAAAGGAGGTGCGGTGTATGGGATATGCACGTAAAGATGTAGAGAAAACAAAGAAAATAGCAAAGAAATTTGTACGCTATCAAGAGGGTGCAGAGCTTTACAACATTGGACTGAGAAAGTTGATTTTTCCAACGTAAAAATCGAGCCGATTTTCAAGAAGCTTCTGAAGTTCATGCTGGATGACGGAGAACGCAAGGATCGCACTGCGATGGAGAGTAATGATACTGCTGCAGGTATGCCATATATGGCATATATAAGGCACAAAAAGGAATATGTCAATATCCCCCCGCAGGGCTTACTGATGTCAGAATTGTCTGATATCATAAAAGCCAGTTACCAATAAAGAAAAAGCGAGGGAACATGAAATGAAAAAGGGTTTATTGACAATGGCCGGAGTGCTTCTGACTGTATCACTGGTCAGTGCCGGAACAACAGTGCCTGTACTGGCAGAGGAAGAAACAACACTGGTATACGGAAGCGGAGATTATACCAGGATCAATCCTGCTATGGATGAACATGGAGAGATCAATATTCTGATCTTCAACGGTTTAACTGCACATGACGGAGATAATCAGGTAGTTCCGGGACTGGCAGAGAGCTGGGATTTTGATGATGAAACCAATACTTATACATTCCATATGGTAGAAGATGCGAAATGGCAGGATGGCGAACCTGTGACAGCAGAGGATGTTAAGTTTACTATCGAAGCAATCATGGATCCGGAAAACGGTTCTGAGAATGCACCCAACTACGAGGACGTAGAGGAAATCAATGTTATTGATGATCATACGGTTGCGTTCAAGCTTGAGGACAAAAACGTTGCATTCCTTGACTATATGACAATGGCAGTTCTTCCTAAGCATCTGCTTGAGGGCGAAGATATGCAGACCTCTGACTTCTTCCGTAACCCGGTAGGAACAGGCCCATACAAGATCGAATCATGGGATGAGGGACAGGCGATCACACTGGTTAAGAATGAAGATTATTTCAAGGGTGAGCCTTCCATCGATAAAATTGTATTCAAGATCGTACCGGATGACAATGCGAAAGCACTTCAGTTAAAATCCGGAGAACTTGATCTGGCATTATTAACACCAAAGGATGCAGCTGCTTTTGCTGATGATGAGGCATATACATGCTACGATATGAAGACTTCTGACTATCGTGGAATCATGTTTAACTTTGGAAATGAATACTGGCAGAAAAACCGTGATCTGATCCCGGCAGTATGTTATGGACTTGACCGTCAGGCAATCATCGACGCAGTTATCCTTGGACAGGGAATGCCGGCTTATGGACCTCTGCAGAGAAATATCTACAATTATGAAGATGTAGAGCATTATGATTACAATCCTGAAAAAGCAAAAAAAATTCTGGAAGCTGCAGGATGCGAGATGGGTGATGACGGATTCTATTATCGTGATGGCGAAAAAGTGGGATTTGTGATCAGCGTAAGTGCAGGAGATCAGGTACGTATTGATATGGCTCAGATCGCAGCACAGGAACTGAAAGAGATCGGCATGGATGTATCAGTAGAGATCCCTGCACAGACAGACTGGGCAGGACAGATGGCATTCCTCATCGGATGGGGAAGTCCATTTGACGCTGACGACCATACATACAAAGTATTCGGAACAGATAAGGGAGCAAACTACTCCGGCTATTCTAATGCAGACGTTGACAAGTATCTGACAGAAGCAAGACAGTCAGCTGATCCGGAAGTTCGTGCAGAAGCCTATGCTAATTTCCAGAAAGCTCTGGCAGAGGATCCGGCTTATGCAATGATCTGCTATATTGATGCCAACTATGTTGCTGACAGCAATATTAAAGGGATCAATCCTGATACAATTATGGGACATCATGGAGTTGGAATCTTCTGGAATGTAGCAGACTGGACTATTGAATAATAAAATGATATCAGGGTCAAAAGGTCAAAAAGTCATTCATGCTTGCACAATAAGACCTTTGACTCTAACATCATAAAAAAGATAAAGGTTGTGACGGGGGCACTAAAGGTGCCCCCTTTTTACACGAGCGGAAAAAGGATTAAAAATGGAACATTTATTAGAGGTTAAAAATCTTTCAGTCAGCATTGACGGTCCTGCCGGAGAAGTCCAGGCAGTAAGAGATGTGTCTTTTTCATTAAAAAGGGGAGAGGTGCTGGCTATAGTTGGAGAATCCGGATGCGGGAAGAGTGTGCTTTGCAAAAGTATCATGAAGCTTTTGCCGCCAAGTGCAAAGATTAAAGAGGGCAGCATCTGTGTGAACGGACAGGATATCACCTGTTACAGGGAAAGGGAGATGCAGAAACTGCGTGGAAGAGTTTTTGCTATGATCTTTCAGGATCCTATGACATCCCTGAATCCAACTATTAAAATTGGAAAACAGATTGGGGAAGCAGTGGTGATCCACAATAAGAACTACACGAAGGAACAGGTAAATAAGAAGGTTCTGGAGCTTATGGAACTGGTAGGTATCTCCCATCCAAAGGAACGATATCATCAGTATCCCTGGCAGTTCTCCGGAGGAATGCGTCAGAGATGTGTGATGGCCATTGCTCTGGCAGCAGATCCGGATATTTTATTTGCAGATGAACCAACTACTGCACTGGATGTGACCATACAGGCACAGATTCTGGATCTTCTGCGGGAAATACAGATGAAGCTTGGAACAGCTACCATACTGGTATCCCATGATCTGGGAGTGGTTGCACGTGTGGCAGACAGAGTGGCAGTCATGTATGCAGGCAAGATCGTAGAGATTGGTACAGCAGAGGAAGTGTATTATGATCCCAGACATCCATACACATGGGGACTGATGAGATCACTGCCTGCATTTGCAAATGGAAAAGAAAGCCTGTACACCATCCCCGGCATGCCTCCTACTTTGATAGATCCGCCGAAAGGTGATGCTTTTGCATGTCGAAATGAATATGCCCTGAATATTGATTATGAAGAAATGCCGCCTATGTTTAAGATAACAGATACTCATTATGCGGCAACCTGGCTGTTGGATCCAAGAGCACCGCAGATCAAATCACCTGTGGGAGGAACAGCGCATGAGTAAAGAAGTTTTATTGGATGTCAGGCATCTGACTCAGCAGTTTCATCTGACAAAAAAGATCAAGGTAAAGGCTGTAGATGATGTCTCATTTCAGATCCATAAAGGTGAGATCTTTGGTCTGGTAGGGGAATCCGGTTCGGGAAAGTCCACAGTTGCCAGATGTCTGATGAATATATATCAGCCGGCTCAGGGAGAAATCTGGTATAAAGATGTAAATATCTGCGACAAAAAGGAATTCAAAAAGCATAAAAAAATGCTGCAGACTCGCCGCCAGATGATATTTCAGGATTCCGCATCCAGTTTGAACCAGAAAATGAAGGTGTCAGATATTATTACGGAACCAATGAGAATCCAGCATATCACACCTCCGAGAGGAAGCTTTGTGAAGGAAGCTGCTTTTCAGATGGAATATGTAGGACTTGAGAACAGTTTCCTGGATCGTTATCCATCTGAATTATCAGGGGGACAGAGACAGCGAGTGGCCATAGCCAGATCTCTGTGTATGGAACCGGAATTTCTGGTGGCTGATGAACCGATAGCTTCCCTGGATGTGTCCATACAGGCACAGATCGTCAATCTGTTCCGTCATCTGCAGGAGGAGCATGGATTTACATTTCTGTTTATAGCTCATGACCTGGCTATGGTTGAGTATCTCTGTGATCGTGTGGGAGTTATGTATCATGGAAAACTGGTAGAACTGGCGCCATCAGAAGAATTGTATTCCAATCCGGTGCATCCTTATACAAAAACATTGCTGTCTGCAATTCCTGTTCCTGACCCGATCAGGGAGAGAAAAAGAGTTCTGCAGTACTATGATGGCGAAGGAATGGAAAACAGCGTGTGGACAGAAGTGTCACCCGGACATTTTGCAATGCTTCCGGCTGAAGGAAAGGGGTGCAGTATATAATGAGACAAAAAAAGTTAGTCTACTATGGTAAAAAATGCCTGATATTCCTGATCTCAGTATTTATATTGTCTGTAGCTGTATTTTATGTAGCCCGTCTTGCACCGGGAGATCCGCTAATCTCCTATTATGGTGACCGTACAGAGAAGATGAGTCCGGAAGAACGTGAATGGGCTATGGGAAAACTGGGATTGAACGAACCGATTTCTGTGCAGTATGTGAAGTGGGTAAAAAATGCCTTTCATGGAGAATTTGGAATTTCATTTAAATATAAACAGGATGTGGTAGAAGTGATCGGCGGCCGTATTGGCAATACACTTGTACTTGGAGGAATCGGATTTATCATTATGTTTGCCGGAGCCTTGCTTTTGGGAATCCTGTGTGCCTGGTACGAAAACCGGCTGGCAGACCGGATCCTGTGTAAGCTGGGAACCATATCCAGCTGTATTCCTGAGTTCTGGATGGCTCTGGTCCTGATCCTTGTTTTTTCCGTAAATCTTAAGATTCTGCCAAGCAGTGGAGCTTACAGTACAGGAAATGCAGGAGATATCGGTGACAGAGTGCTGCATCTGATCATGCCTCTGACCATCGTGGTCATGGAGCATTTATGGTATTACGCTTACATGATCCGAAATAAAATCCTGGAAGAGGTTCGCGCAGATTATGTACTTCTGGCAAAGGCAAAAGGCCTGGATAAGAAAAAGCTTATGTTCAGACATTGTGTCCGAAATGTAATGCCTGCTTATTTAAGTATTATGGCCATTGCGGTTCCCCATGTACTTGGAGGAACCTATGTGGTAGAAAGTGTATTCTCTTATCCCGGAATCGGAGCTCTGTCCTATGAGAGTGCCAGATACCATGATTACAATCTGCTGATGCTGCTTTGTATGATGTCAGGAATCCTGGTTATTTTCTGTAATATCGTCAGTCAGACTATTAATGAACAGATAGATCCCCGTATGAAGGATGAAGTAATAACCGAGAAATCGGAGGTAGTAGAAGGATGACCAATCATTTATTTGAACTGGCAGGAAACAGAAAGACAGAAACCGTAATTCCCAAATCAAAGAAAAAGTGGTATCAGGGAAAACCCGTTGTTTCAGCAGTAATCCTGATTCTTATCGTACTGGGCTGCCTGTGTGCGGAACTAATCATGACAAAGGATCCTGCTTATATGGATCTGTTAAACTATAATAAAGCTCCTGACAGGGAGTTCCTTTTTGGAACAGATACTATGGGAAGGGATATTTTTTCCATGATCTGGTATGGAGGAAGGATCTCGATCCTGATCGGTGGATTAGCCACAGTTATTTCTACTTTTATTGCAGTGGTAGTCGGTGCCTTTAGTGGAGTGGCACCTGCCTGGCTTGATGAACTGATCATGAGATTTACAGAAATATTCTTAAGTATACCAACTCTGCTCCTGATCATTTTGCTGCAGGCTATCATGGGAGAGGCCAATATCCTGAGTCTGTCCTTTGTGATCGGTGTGACCAGCTGGACCAGTATTGCGAAAGTAGTACGCACAGAGGTACGGCAGATACGAAACAGTGAGTATATCATCGCTGCAAGATGTATGGGAGCAGGATTCTTCCGTATTTTGTGGAAGCACCTGGTACCGAACTTTTTTTCATCCATTATGTTTATGGTAGTCATGAATGTAAGAACTGCAATGATCTCTGAAGCTACTTTAAGCTTTATGGGCATTGGACTTCCGATAGAGGTTATCACATGGGGAAGTATGCTGTCTCTGTCAGATAAGGCATTAATGACAGGTTCCTGGTGGATCATTCTGATCCCGGGACTTTTCCTGATCACCACAGTGCTCTGCCTGACCAATATAGGAAACGCCTGCCGAGAGCGGACAAACAGAAAAGAAAGTAATTTTTAAAATTTAACGGAAATCCCGCTGTCTTGTTGCTGATTTGTCTGAGTTATGGTATTATATAATTATATTCAGCTAATATATACAAAAAAAACTATAAAAACAAGGCAGGAGTGGTCAAAATGTATCAGGAAGAATACAAACGCTGGTTGGCAGCAGATCTGCAGGATGCGGATCTTAATCCGGAATTATCCAAAATCGAAGGAAATGATGAAGAGATCAAAGATCGTTTCGCAGTAGCGCTGAAATTTGGAACAGCCGGACTTCGCGGAGTTCTCGGAGCCGGAACCAACCGTATGAATATTTATGTAGTTCGCCAGGCAACACAGGGACTTGCGAACTGGGTAAAAACACAGGGCGGTAATCAGACAGTAGCCATCAGCTATGACAGCCGTCTTAAGAGTGATGTATTTGCAAAAACAGCAGCAGGCGTACTGGCGGCAAATGATATCAATGTCAGAATTTATGACGCACTGATGCCTGTACCTGCACTTTCCTTTGCAACACGTTACTATGAATGCAATGCAGGTATTATGGTAACAGCATCCCACAACCCGGCTAAGTACAACGGATACAAAGCATACGGTCCTGACGGATGCCAGATGACAGACGATGCAGCTGCCATTGTATATGAAGAGATCCAGAAAACAGACGTACTTACAGGTGCGAAATATATGTCCTTCGCAGAAGGCGTAGAACAGGGAAAGATCCGTTTTGTAGGAGATGACTGCAAGCAGGCTCTCTATGAAGCTATCGAATCCCGTCAGGTTCGTCCGGGTCTCTGCAAGACAGCAGGACTGAAACTGGTTTACAGCCCGTTAAACGGATCAGGACTTGTACCTGTAACTCAGGTATTAAAAGATATCGGAATCACAGATATCACAATCGTTCCGGAACAGGAATATCCGAACGGATACTTCACAACCTGCAGCTATCCGAACCCGGAAATCTTTGCAGCTCTGGAGCTTGGATTAAACCTCGCAAAAGAAACAGGTGCAGACTTAATGCTTGCAACTGACCCGGATGCAGACCGTGTTGGTATTGCAATGAAATGCCCGGATGGTTCCTATGAGCTGGTAACAGGTAATGAGGTAGGTGTACTCCTTCTTGACTATATCTGTGCAGGCCGCATTGAAAAAGGCACAATGCCAAAGAACCCGGTAGCAGTGAAATCCATTGTTTCCACACCACTTGCAGATGCAGTGGCAGAGCACTATGGAGTAGAACTCAGAAGCGTACTTACAGGATTCAAGTGGATCGGCGATCAGATCGCACAGCTTGAAGCAGCAGATGAAGTAGACAGATTTATCTTCGGATTTGAAGAGAGCTACGGATACCTTGCAGGACCATATGTACGTGACAAGGATGCTGTTATCGGATCTATGCTGATCTGTGAAATGGCTGCATATTACAGAAGCATCGGAAGTTCCCTGAAACAGAGAATGGAAGAAATCTATGCACAGTACGGACGTTACCTGAATAAAGTAGACAGCTTTGAATTCCCGGGATTAAGCGGAATGGATAAGATGTCAGCTCTGATGCAGGGACTTCGTGACAAACCTCTCACAGAGATCGCAGGTCATGCCATCGTAAAAGTAACAGATTACCAGAAACCGGAAGAAACAGGACTTCCTGCAGCAAACGTACTGATCTACAAGCTGGATAACGGCGAGACAGTAGTTGTCCGTCCATCCGGAACAGAACCAAAGATCAAGATCTATTACACAACTCTCGGCAAGAACCTGGAAGAGGCAGAAGCTGAGAAAGAGAAGCTTGCAGAAGCATTAAAACCGATCATGGCATAAGCAATTGTAAGCAGAACTGAATAAAATATACCAAACCGGAAAGGCTGTGCTCATTGGAGGTGCAGTCTTTCTTTTTGTAACCCGCAGGGGCCTTACTGTTACTGTGAACGGAGTGAACAGTAACGACTTACTTGATTCGGTTAAATAGGATTGATATAATTAACACTCTTTGCTACAATAAAAAACAGCGAAAATAAGAATAAGACTGCTTATGAATGAAAGGAAAACATACGATGGAAGAATATGAAGTAATCAGCATCCCGGTATCTGACGGAACAGAACGGGATTTTGCGATCATGGATACCTTTGAATTTGAAGGACAGGGATATCTGGCAGTTTCTCTGATCGAAGGAGATGAGATCCAGGAGGGCGTTTACATTTACCGTTACCACAATGCAGAAGATGGAGATGTTGTGGTAGAGCAGATCACTTTGCCTGCAGAATACAAAAAGGTGACAAAATTTTACGAACAGATGTAAGCAAAAAAATATCTCGAAAAGAACCTGCATCTTGTGATAAAATAAAAAAGAAAATCAAATTTTGATCAATAAAAACAGGAGGAAAAACGATGGAAAAATCAACCGTTTATTTTACTGATTTCAGATGTCCGGTTGGCACCAGCCAGCTTGATAAACTAAAGAAACTCTGCGTTACAGCCGGAATCAAAGACATTGATATGGATGGAAAATTCGTAGCTATTAAAATGCATTTCGGAGAACTTGGCAATCTGGCTTTCCTGCGTCCGAATTACGCAAAAGCAGTAGCTGATCTCTGTAAAGAGCAGGGAGGACTTCCGTTCCTCACAGACTGCAACACTCTTTATCCGGGAAGCCGCAAGAATGCACTGGAGCATCTGGAGTGCGCAAATCTCAACGGATTTAACAGCATTTCAACAGGATGCCAGATCATCATCGGTGATGGCTTACGCGGTACAGACGAAGTAGAAGTACCGGTAGTTAACGGTGAATATTGTCAGACTGCACTGATCGGACATGCGATCATGGATGCAGATATTTTTATCAGCTTAAGCCACTTCAAAGGTCATGAAGCAACCGGCTTCGGCGGTGCTCTGAAAAATATCGGAATGGGATGCGGAAGCCGCGCAGGTAAGATGAAACAGCATGCCAGCGGAAAACCTGCAGTAAATGAAGAACTCTGCCGCGGATGCCGTCGCTGCGCGAAAGAATGCGGAAGTGATGCGATTACATATCCGAATAAAAAAGCAGTCATTGATTATGATAAATGTAAAGGCTGCGGCCGTTGTATCGGAGCCTGCGGTTTTGATGCAGTATACAATCCAAACAGCAGTGCAAATGAACTTCTTGACCGTAAGATGGCCGAATATGCACAGGCAGTCTGTCATGGCCGTCCGCATTTCCATGTAGCACTTGTTCAGGATATCAGCCCGAACTGTGACTGCCATGGCGAAAATGATGCACCAATCCTTCCTGATATCGGAATGTTTGCAAGCTTTGACCCGGTTGCTCTGGACCAAGCCTGCGCAGATGCCTGTCTGAAAGCAACTCCGATCGAGAACAGCCAGCTTGGAGAACACCTGGCAAAACCTGACTGGCATTGCCACCACGACCATTTCAAAGATTCCAACCCGAACATTGAATGGCAGGCAACACTGGATCAGGCAGAGAAGATTGGTCTGGGAACCAGACAGTATGAACTGAAGATTGTGAAATAATATGTTTATCAGCAGTGGAAAATAAATGCGAAAAAGTAATAAACAAAAAGGACCGGATGAATGAACTATATTGTCTTTGACCTGGAATGGAATCAGAATCCTTCGGGAAAGAAAACACGTAACGACAGGCTTCCATTTGAGATTATCGAGATTGGGGCTGTAAAAGTAAACAGCAAAAAAGAAATAACGGATCATTTTCACCGACTGATCAAACCACAGGTCTATAAATGGATTCATGACAGCATCCATGAGGTAATTCATGTAGATTATAAAGATCTAATGAAAGGAGTGCCCTTTGAGCAGGCAGTCAGGGAATTTATTGACTGGTGCGGAGAAGACTGGTACTTTTTTACCTGGGGAAATCAGGACGTGATGGAACTTCAGAGAAATATGAAGTTCTATGGCCTGCTGGATCTGCTTCCCGGACCTGTGACCTATTATGATGTGCAGAAACTATACAGTATCAGTTATGATGACGGTACACACAGGTGTGCATTGGAGCATGCGATCGATGAGCTGAAAATAGAGAAATCCAGGGGATTTCACCGGGCGCTTGCAGATGCGTGGTATACAGCGAAAGTCCTGGAGAAAATAAATAACATAATCATCATCAATCATCCGTCACTGGATGTTTACCAGAATCCAAAGAAGAAAAAAGACGAGATACATATTTCCTATCCGGATCATGACAAATATGTATCCAGAGAATTTGCCACAAGAGAGCGAATCATGAAAGACCGCGAGGTGACCAGCACCAGATGTCCGGTCTGTCATCTGCCTGCAAAGCGCAAACTCCGATGGTTTATGAATAATCCAAAGGTTTATTACAGCATATCCAATTGTGAAGAACATGGGCTGATAAGAGGCAAGATCCGCATCCGAAAAACAGAAGATGAGAAATATTTCGCTGTGAAGACATTGCGTTTCACAGATACAGAAGAAGCAGAGGAACTTCGTGAAAGAAAAGAAGTCCTCCGCCTCAGGCGAAAACTAAAAAGAAGCGTTGAGAAGGAAATCTGAAAGGATCTCCTTTTCATATTGCATTCCATATCCGACCATATGGCCGTCTAAATAATATTTACTTTTAATTCGCTTTGGACCGACAGAATTGTTCAGAAGTTTCTGCTTCTTTACAAGCTGGCTCACATCGGTTCCTGTGGGGACAGTTACGTACACATGCCTCATATAATAGAAGGAACACAGATTATTCCAGTCCTTTAACAGGTGCTTTTCGCATGGGAGAAATACTGCCGGTACCGGATCGGTATCTATATTCAAGTCTACTTTTTCAAAATTGTCGAAGCCGTAATCCAGCAGAGAAGTTGTGTCAGGAAAAGCACCGTTTGTAGAATTCAGCACAACTGCAATGAGAATGGAATTTCCTCTCTTGGCATAGGTGACAAGCGTACTTCCCGCTGCATCGGTGTATCCGGTCTTTCCTCCCAGAACCCCATCGTATGCATAAGACTGTCCGGGCATCATCTTATGGTGATTGAGAAGATAACGGGTTTCAGACTGCTTATTAGTCGGAGGAATCTCATAAACCTGTGTGGTCACAAATTTACGGAATCTGGGATTATACCAGGCTGCCTTAGCAATCTTCATCATATCACCTGCGGTGGTATAATGCGTCTCATCCGGAAGACCATTTGGATTATTAAAATGGGTGTTCTTACAGCCAAGCTGAGCTGCCCTCTGGTTCATCAGTTCAACAAACTTCTTTACAGAACCGCTTGTTTTTTCTGCCAGAGCAAGAGCCATCTCATTGGCGGATTCCAGCATCAGAGCCATCAGGGCCTGCTCTACTGTGAAAACTTCTCCTGTTTCTGCATAAATGCTGGAGCTTCCGGCCTCAATCCCATAAGCCGCTTCCTGCGACATGGTGATCGTATCGTCCATATTCAGATATTCACAGGCCAGAAGAGCGGTCATGATCTTAGTGATACTGGCGGGATATAGCTTATCTTTGGCATTCTTGGAATAAAGAATAGTATCAGTGACTGCATCCATCAGCACTGCGGACTGTCCCTCGATATTAGGACCTGTGGGCCATCCTTTGACAGAATCGATATCTGAGGCCTGTGAATAGGTTTCTGAATGACCGGCTTCAGGAGTGGCAGAGGTCTCGGCAGCGTAAGTGACTGCAGGCTGGGAGGTCAGAATCCCTGCACAAAGCATTCCGGTGAGGAATCGTTTCATTAATTTATGAAATTTTGTTTTAAACATTTGAAATTACCCTTCATTAAATATACATAGTAGTTGCTTTCTATATCCTAGTACATTGTGTTAAATGACGTTCGGACAAAATATTCTACCTTATTATATCATTAATTACAATGCCTGTGTAAAATTTATATGATAGTATGTTAACAGTGTGTTACTGTTCGGGAGTTTGACAGTAACCAGTGTTATTAAACAGTAACAGGATTACCCTAATATTCAAAAAAATACTTGACACAGTGAATTTTGTGACCTTATAATGAATCCGCATAGTTAAATAAATGATATGTCCACAAAAACGTTGATGGAGAGAGTAACTGCAGGGGAAAGCAGACAGCGAACCGGGGAGGGTGTGAGCCCGGTGGTGAGTAAATGCAGTGAAGATCACTCCGGAGTTGCAGCTCTGAAGGGTGTACAGACAGGTAAGAGCTGACGGAAATCCCCGTTAAAAGATTCATGTATCGGCAGAGGATGCCCGTACAATGTAACAGGTGGTATAGCGAACGTCAATAAACCTTCGTCCTTTTACAAAAGGGCGATTTTTTTATGGGCTTATTTTCGTTCTTAAAGGACACCGGAAATATTTTTCAGTGTATATAAACGTCCTGCATATTTTCAGGTGTCTGATACAAATAATTTAAACAGGAGGTAAATTACTGTGTACCAGAAAGTTGATACGAACTTAAACTTTGTAGACCGTGAGAAAAAAGTAGAAGAATTCTGGAAAGAAAACCATATCTTTGAGAAAAGTATGGAGAACAGAAAAGAAGGAGAAACCTATACATTCTATGATGGACCGCCCACTGCAAACGGCAAACCGCACATCGGCCATGTACTTACCCGTGTAATCAAGGATATGATTCCGAGATACCGTACAATGAAGGGCTACATGGTTCCGCGTAAAGCAGGATGGGATACCCACGGACTTCCGGTAGAGCTGGAAGTAGAGAAGAAACTTGGTCTGGATGGCAAAGAGCAGATCGAAGAATACGGTATGGAGCCATTCATCAAACAGTGTAAGGAAAGCGTCTGGAAATACAAAGGAATGTGGGAGGATTTCTCCTCTACTGTTGGTTTCTGGGCTGATATGGAACATCCATACGTAACTTACTATGACGATTATATTGAATCCGAATGGTGGGCATTAAAAGAAATCTGGAACAAGAAGCTTCTGTATAAAGGCTTCAAGATCGTTCCTTACTGTCCAAGATGCGGTACCCCTCTTTCCGCACAGGAAGTATCCCAGGGATACAAAACTGTAAAAGAGCGCTCCGCAGTTGTAAGATTCAAGGTTGTTGGTGAAGATGCATACTTCCTTGCATGGACAACAACACCATGGACACTTCCGTCCAACGTTGCACTCTGCGTAAACCCGGATGAGACTTACTGCAAAGTAAAGGCAGCAGACGGATATACCTATTATATGGCAGAAGCACTCCTTGACAAAGTCCTTGGCAAACTTGCAAAAGAAGAAGGCGAGAAAGCATATGAAGTTCTGGAAACTTACAAAGGAACAGACCTGGAATACAAAGCATACGAGCCGCTTTTCGCATGTGCAGGAGAGGCAGCAGCAAAACAGAAAAAGAAAGCTCATTTCGTAACCTGTGATAACTACGTTACTATGAGTGATGGTACAGGTATCGTTCACATCGCACCTGCATTCGGTGAAGACGACAGCAGAATCGGACGTAACTATGAACTGCCATTCGTACAGTTCGTAGACGGACAGGGTAACCTGACAAAAGAGACACCATACGCAGGCGTTTTCGTAAAGAAAGCAGATCCTATGGTCCTCACAGATCTGGACAAAGAAGGCAAGCTCTTCGATGCTCCGAAATTCGAGCATGATTATCCACACTGCTGGAGATGTGACACACCACTGATCTACTATGCAAGAGAATCCTGGTTCATCAAGATGACAGCAGTTAAGGATGACCTGATCAGAAATAACAATACAATCAACTGGATCCCTGAGAGCATCGGTAAAGGACGTTTCGGCGACTGGCTTGAAAACGTTCAGGACTGGGGTATCAGCCGTAACCGTTACTGGGGAACACCACTGAACATCTGGCAGTGTGAATGCGGACATATGCATTCCATCGGAAGCCGTCAGGAGTTATTCGAGATGAGCGGTGATGAGAGAGCCAAGACAGTAGAGCTTCACCGCCCATACATCGATGAGATCACACTGAAGTGTCCGGAGTGCGGTGGAGAAATGCATCGTGTACCGGAGGTTATTGACTGCTGGTTCGACTCAGGAGCAATGCCTTTCGCACAGCATCATTATCCATTTGAAAACAAAGAATTATTTGAGCAGCAGTTCCCTGCAAACTTTATCTCCGAGGCAGTAGACCAGACCCGTGGATGGTTCTACTCACTCCTTGCAGAATCCACACTGCTCTTCAACAAAGCACCATACAAGAATGTAATCGTTCTGGGACATGTCCAGGATGAGAACGGACAGAAGATGAGTAAGTCCAAAGGAAATGCAGTTGATCCATTCGATGCACTGAACAAATACGGTGCAGATGCCATCAGATGGTACTTCTACATCAACAGTGCACCATGGCTTCCGAACCGTTTCCATGGCAAGGCAGTTGTGGAAGGACAGCGTAAATTCATGAGCACACTGTGGAACACTTATGCATTCTTCGTATTATATGCAGACATCGACAACTTTGATCCGACCAAATATGAACTGAACTATGACCAGCTTCCTGTAATGGACAAATGGCTGCTCAGCAGATTAAACACAACTGTTCAGGCTGTAGACAATGATCTGGCAAACTACAAGATCCCGGAAGCAGCAAGAGCACTCCAGGAATTCGTAGATGAGATGAGTAACTGGTATGTAAGAAGAAGCCGTGAACGTTTCTGGGCAAAGGGAATGGAGCAGGATAAGATCAATGCTTACATGACCCTGTACCATGCACTGGTAACTATTGCCAAGACAGCAGCTCCGATGATCCCGTTCATGACAGAAGATATCTATCAGAACCTGGTAAGAAGCGTGGACAAAGATGCTCCTGAGAGTATTCATCTCTGCGACTTCCCAACTGTAAACGAAGCATGGATCGACAAAGATCTGGAAGCAGACATGAAAGAGCTTCTGGAGATCGTAGTTCTGGGACGTGCCTGCAGAAATACAGCAAACATCAAGAACCGTCAGCCGATCGGAACCATGTATGTAAAAGCTGAGAAGAAAATGAGTGAATTCTACACTGACATCATCGCAGACGAACTGAATGTCAAAGAAGTAAAATTCGCAGATGATGTAGAATCCTTTATCTCCTACAGCTTCAAACCACAGCTTCGTACAGTAGGACCGAAATACGGTAAACTCCTTGGAGGAATCAGACAGGCTCTCACAGACATCAATGGAACAGCAGCAATGAACGAACTGAGAACCAACGGTGTCCTGAAACTGGATATCAACGGAAACAATGTAGAACTTACAGAAGAAGACCTTCTTATTGAAACAGCACAGACAGAGGGTTATGTATCCGAATCTGACGGTGAAACATCCGTAGTCCTGGATACAAACCTGACACCTGAACTGATCGAAGAAGGATTCGTACGTGAGATCATCAGCAAGATCCAGACTATGCGTAAGGAAGCCGGCTTCGAAGTTATGGACAAGATTGTAGTATACGCTCACGGAAACGACAAGATCCAGGATGTCATGAAAGCACACGAAGATGAGATTAAGTCAGAAGTACTTGCAGACGAAATGGTACTTGGCGAGACCGATGGTTATGTGAAAGAGTGGAACATCAACAAAGAAGCAGTAACTATGGGTGTTAAGAAACTGTAATTGACAACATTCGGTCAATTACTGACAAGGTAATGATAAGTTACAGGTATTTCACAGAAAACCCGAGACATACCGCGCGAATTTATGCGATTAGCATAAATTCTGTGCATCGCGAAGCGTGTTGCTGTGAACAGTAACGATAACAAAAAAATGTTATAAAATTCGGCAATTATACACATGACAGACTGTCGAAAAAAGAGTATCATTATCCTTGACAGTCTGATTTCAGAGAGGAAATTGGAGGCAGAGATTCTTTGCCCCCAATTTCTCTGATATGAGAAAACAGAAGAGTTGACGGAATGAAGAGGTTCACCGGCAATATCCGCAAGGTGTATTGCTGAGAATAAAGTGAACAGTGAAACCATTACGGGAGGTATGAAATGACAAACGAAATGTTCAAGAAAGAGGCATTCAAGAAAAGCGTAAAAGACAACGTAAAATTCCTCTATCGAAAAACAATTGAAGAAGCTACACAGGAGCAGATTTTCCAGGCAGTAAGCTATTCTGTGAAAGACGTTATCATAGATAACTGGCTTGCAACACAGAAAGCTTACGACGAACAGGATCCGAAGATCGTATACTATATGTCCATGGAATTCCTGATGGGACGTGCTCTCGGAAACAACCTGATCAACCTTTGCGCTTACGGTGAAGTAAAAGAAGCTCTCGAAGAGCTGGGATTTGACCTTAACTGTATCGAAGATCAGGAACCGGATCCGGCACTTGGAAACGGTGGTCTGGGAAGACTGGCTGCATGCTTCCTTGATTCTCTCGCAACTTTAAATTACGCAGCATATGGCTGCGGAATCCGTTACCACTACGGAATGTTCAAACAGAAAATCCAGAACGGTTATCAGATCGAGGTACCGGATAACTGGTTAAAGAACGGCTACCCATTCGAACTGCGTCGTCCGGAATATGCCAAGGAAGTACACTTCGGCGGATATGTAAGAGTAGAGTACGATCCTGAAAAGGGCGGAAATAAATTTATCCATGAAGGATATCAGGCAGTAAAAGCCATTCCTTATGATATGCCGATTACAGGATATGACAATGATGTAGTAAACACACTTCGTATCTGGGATGCAGAGCCAATCGTAGACTTCGAGCTTGATTCCTTTGACAAGGGTGATTACAAGAAAGCGGTAGAGCAGGAGAACCTTGCCCGCAATATTGTAGAAGTCCTTTACCCGAACGACAACCACTATGCAGGTAAAGAGCTGAGACTGAAACAGCAGTACTTCTTTGTATCTGCAAGCCTCCAGGCAGCAATTGCCAAATACAAAAAGAAACATGACGATATCCATAAATTATATGAAAAAGTAACATTCCAGATGAATGATACTCATCCGACTGTGGCAGTAGCAGAGTTAATGCGTATCCTCATGGATGAAGAAGGACTTGGATGGGATGAAGCATGGGAAGTAACAACCAAATCTGTTGCTTACACAAACCATACTATCATGTCCGAAGCACTTGAGAAATGGCCGATCGAACTCTTCTCCAGACTGCTTCCGCGTGTATACCAGATCATCGAAGAGATCAACCGTCGTTTCATTCTCGCTATCCAGGCAAAATATCCGGGAAATTATGAGAAGATTAAAAAGATGGCAATCATCTATGACGGACAGGTTAAGATGGCTCACCTTGCAATCGCAGCAGGCTACTCTGTAAACGGTGTTGCACGCCTTCATACAGAGATCCTGAAGAATCAGGAATTAAAAGACTTCTATGAAATGATGCCTGAGAAATTCAACAACAAGACAAACGGTATCACTCAGAGACGTTTCCTGCTCCACGCAAATCCACTCCTTGCAGACTGGATCACAGAGCATATCGGACCGGACTGGATCACAGACCTTCCGCAGTTAAAGAAACTTGCAGTTTATGCAGATGATGAGAAAGCACTCCAGGAATTCATGAACATTAAGTTCAAGAACAAAGAGCGTCTGGCTAAATACATCCTTGAGTACAATGGCGTAGAAGTAGATCCGCACTCCATCTTCGATGTACAGGTTAAGAGACTTCACGAGTACAAACGTCAGCTCCTGAACATCCTGCATGTTATCTATCTGTACAACCAGATCAAGATGCATCCGGAAATGGAATTCTATCCAAGAACATTCATCTTCGGTGCAAAAGCATCCGCAGGTTACGCAACAGCCAAGAAGATCATCAAACTCATCAACTCCGTAGCAGATGTAGTAAACAACGACGCTTCCATCAACGGCAAGATCAAAGTTGTATTCATCGAAAACTACAGAGTATCCAACGCTGAGTGGATCTTCGCAGCAGCAGACGTTTCCGAGCAGATCTCCACAGCAAGTAAAGAAGCATCCGGTACAGGTAACATGAAGTTCATGCTCAACGGTGCTCCTACACTTGGAACAATGGACGGTGCTAACGTAGAGATCGTAGAAGAAGTTGGTGCAGAGAACGCATTCATCTTCGGTTTAAGCTCCGACGAAGTAATCAACTACGAAAACAACGGCGGATACGATCCAAACGTGATCTACAACACAGACGAAGAAATCCGTCAGGTACTGATGCAGCTCATCAACGGAACCTTCTCCAATGATACAGAACTCTTCCGTGACCTGTACGATTCACTTCTCAACACAAAGAACACAGACAGAGCAGACCGCTACTTCATCCTCGCAGACTTCCGTTCCTATGCAGACGCACAGAAACGCGTAGAAGCAGCATACAGAGATGAAAAAGGCTGGGCTAAGAAAGCACTCCTCAACACAGCATGCAGCGGCAAGTTCACATCCGACAGAACTATCCAGGAATATGTAGATGATATCTGGCATCTGGATAAGGTTATTGTCAGAAAGAAATAATACGCTATATTTATAGAAGTAATTGCTTCTGAATAAAAATAAAGCCCCTGGCAGTACAGTTATCAGGACTGTGTTGCAGGGGCTTTTTGCTACAGTAGTGACATAATACATTAATTCATTTGTACGGGAAATTTTGTGTACAGACATATAATATAAAGGAACAAAAAGTTCTTAAAAACAGAGATTTGACTGGAAAAATGAGAAGGCATCTGTTACAATAGAAAATACAAAACAGAGTACCGGAGATGCAGAAACTGCTCTTTCTCCTGCCATTTTATGTGATAAGATATGAAAAAAGCAGAGAAGATATAGAGAAAGATCCAGAAAAACTTCAGAAATTGCTGGATGAATATGTGACAATATCCAGAAGACTGGAAGAAAGTCTGCTTGAAAACGGAAAAGAAGCACTGCATCGTTACCTTGTGGAAGTAATCATAAAAATTGCAGACTACATTTTCTCAGATTCAGAAAAAACAAAGAAGGGAGTTGACCGAGCCATGGGCGGAGAAGTATTAGAGCTGAAAACAGATAAGCTGATAAATGAAATAAGGCAAGATGTGAAAGAAGAAGTGAAAGAAGAAATAAAAACAGAGACGAAAGAAAAAATAGTAATCTGTATGCTAAAAAGAGGCAAAAGTACATTGGAAGAAATCGCTGCAGATACACAGATGCCGATTGAGCAGGTTGAAAGAATAAAAAAAGAACAACAGTTATAAAATGAAAAAATGGCAGAGAATTATAGAGGGTTCTCTGCCATTTGACCATACAGGGGTTGATACATCATCTTGTGATTAGAACGAACAACTCACCACATTTGTAACAAATTATAGATTTTTAGCATGAAAAATCAAGGAAAATAAATGCTTTTGAAGTGTATGAAATTTAAAAAAATCGTAAAATTCTTGAGCATTACCCTTGACAAAAAGTGGTGAAAGCACTATTATTAACCATAACAGACAGATTATGTCTAGGAATCTTTACCCAAAAAGAAATAGTTATATTAAGGAAAGGGGAACTATAATCATGACAAAGATTAAAAACACAAAGAAGGGCATGGCAAAAAAGACATTAAGTATGTCACTTGTTGTTGCAATGCTTGCTACTTCTAATGTGCCGGTATGGGCTGCTGAGTTCAGTGATGGTACAGATACTGCTGTTGAGACTGAAGCTCCGGCTGCTGAAACATTCTCTGATGATGCTGCTCCAGTTGTAGAAGATACTACTGATACTACAGCTGCAAAAGCTACAACAAACGGTACAGGATTTGATATTACAGCTACAGATTTTACAGGTGTTACAAATGGTGGCATTGTATGGGGCAATAAAGTTTCTACTACTGTAACTGTAACGAAAAAAGATGATAATACTGATAATGTAGATTATTACTATGTATGGAAAGACAATGATGGGCAGATTACTACTGAAGCTCCATTTTCAAATGGAACAGTAGAATATACACCAGATGCCGCCCAGAGCGGAAAAGATATTACACTTTTTGTATATGCAAAGAAAGATAATAGTGTAGTATGGAGTTGGACATCTGATTCTTTTAAAGTACAGCCAAAACAGCTGAGTGATGTTATCAATATGAAAGATGACAATACAAAACTTAGTTTGAAATCTTCTTTCAAAAAGATATATACAGGGGAAGCTATTGTTCCAACCGTAGATGATATTAACTTTGCTAACCTTGCAAATATCAAAGATGCTAATAATAATGTTATTTTTACTGCCTCTGACTTTGTTATCGGAAGTACAGAAGGTGATACTGTAAATGTTACAACTAAAGGTGTCAATGTATATCTTACCACAACAAAAGCTGGTTATGCTGGTAGCGTTGTAATTAATTATACTATTTCTCCTTTAGATTTAACAGCAGAGAATGTTTCCAATTATTTAGAGGCAACATTCGTAACTACATCCAAGCCATATACAGGAAATGATATTGTACTTAAAAATACTGATGTAAAAATTGTAGATAAAAAATCCGGTGTTGACCTTTCTTCTTATATTAAAGGGGAAGATGTAATTTATATTAGTGGAGAAAAATATATCAAAGCCGGCACTCAGTTTAATACTGGAAAAGCTGGAGATGCTGATTTAACATTCCCAATTGCAA
>OCHM01000630.1_pt1 | contig 21103 bp, 14 predicted proteins | sample 1538901 | NCBI WGS metagenome assembly OCHM01 (sample SAMN04571734, study PRJEB22368) | human gut metagenome | biome: human gut; material: stool | host: Homo sapiens | place: Luxembourg | collected 2012-11-08 | reverse complement strand
TTTGACCAATGACAAACTTCTGGTTCTAGATAGGATTTTGCCTGCGGAGTTCGGGCAATCAGGAGCCGTCGGAACGAAAGCTTCCGGCGGCTCTTTTCCTATGCGTGTCTCGTTTCCTGCATGACCTTTGGAGGGATTTAGCCGTGTAAAGACGGCCCGTGAAGGAGGGCGGGGTCAAGGGGCGCTCACTCGTGACGCAAAAGTGCTATCAAATAGGGGGTATATGTCGATTTTTCCTCCCGAAGGTCCGATTCTTTCTATAAGATAAGGGGCACAAGGGTGTTATTCGACGCCTCCCTTTCGTTCCGACCGTTCCGACGGACCCTGCGTCGAGGAGCACCTCTGAGGAGGACCAAAAAATGAAGATTCTTATTCCCATCGACGCGTCCGAATGCAGCAAGAACGCCGCCTTCTGGGCGACGGGCAAGCCCGCTCTCTTCGGCAAGGATCCCGAGATCCACATTTTCTACGCGCAGGAGCCCGCTTCGGACCGCATCCGCTTTGCGACGGACCCTGACACCCTTGACGAGTTCTACCGCGAGGAGGCGAAGACCGTCTTCGACTCCATCATTGACCGCTGCGGCACGCTTCCCGCCAACGTGACGCTCGACTATGGCGTCGGCGCTCCCGTCCAGACCATCGTTTCCGCCGGCGACAAGCTTGCGGCCGACATGGTCGTGATGGGCACGCACGGCAAGGGCCCGCTCGACAGTCTGCTCTTCGGCTCCGTCTCGAACGACGTCGTGGCGCACTCTCATCGTCCCATTCTGCTCATCCGCGAACGCATGCCGACTTCCGAGTCCCTGAAGCGCATCGCGATCTGCCTTGACGAGTCCGACCAGTCGCTTCGCGTCCAGGGCTTCTTCACGGAGCATGTCGACCTCTTCGAACAGGGCACGTCCTTCACGCTGATCCACGTTCAGAAGAGCGCTGAGGACGAACAGGCCAACGGCTTTGCCGAAACGGGCACGATCGCCAACGAGGTCGAGTCCATTCTCACGCGCGCCGGCATGAACGTCTCGACCAAGACGCTCTACGGCGACGTGGGCGACGTCATCGCCGAACACGCCGAGGAAGAGAACTACGACATGATCGTCATGGGCTCCCACGGCTACAGTTCCGTCTCTGCCACGCTGCTCGGCTCCGTCACGATGACGGTTGCGAGCGAGTGCGACGTACCGCTTCTGATCGTTCGCTGACACGATCATCCCTTCTCTTGAGGGTACAGACGACAAGACCGTCCTGCATCACGCAGGGCGGTCTTTCTTTTGGGCGGGTTCTTTGTCGTAGTGTTGCGAGGTCCGGAAATCGCGAAGCTTGTCGATGATGAGAGGGAAGGGTAAGGCGAAAGAAAACGGCGGACATGAAAAAGGCCGGGGGGTCCTTTCGGAGCCCGCCGGCCCTTGCTTCAGGATGACTCAGTGCTGAGGATCTGGTCCGGGCACTGAAGGATCCGGTTAGAAGCGGTGCGTCAGACCGAGGTAGGCCTGGGTCGTCTTGTCGGAGCCGTCATCGTCATACTTGACCTGAGCGAAGCCGGCACCCGTGTAGACGGACGTGCGCTTGGAGAGGTAGTACTCGTACTTGGCACCGAAGGCGTAGCTCTTGGCATCACCGTCAACACCATCATCGAATTCGACGGTGAAGTCCGTGAAGTAGGCCGCAACCGTCAGGTCGCCGCCGGCAACCGGGACGATCGTGCCGAGGTGAACGCCGTAGCCCTTGACGCCGGCGGCAGCGGATTCTTCCGGATCAACAGCGGTGTCGATGCGATCGGCATCGGCTTCAGTAATGGCGGTGAGCTGAGCGGCCTTGATGCCCTTGAAGTACTGGCCCATGACGAAGGTCTTGGCGAAGCCGCAGTCGTAGTTGCCGCCGAGGTAGACGATCTGGCCGTCGTCATGTTCAGCAGCACCGAAGGACTTGTAGTTCTGGAATTCGTAGGCGAGGACCGTCTGGAGAGCGCCGAAGTCGCCGGTAAGAGCGGCGGAGCTGTAGCGGTTCACGGCGGAGGAGCCTTCACGAGCCGTTTCCTCGACGGAGTCTTCGTTGAAGGAGTACTGGACCGTAGCCTGGAGACCGGCGAACTTCGGGGTCTGGTACGTGACCATGTTGTCGTAGCGGTCGGACGTGGCGAAGCCGAAGACGTTGTTGTCGCCGCCGTCGAAGGCATCAGCCGTGGCGAGGACGAGGTCATACGTGCCGGCACCGGAGCCAACGCCGCCCATGCGGCCCATGGAGAGCGTACCAAAGTCGGAGTAGACGGAGACGGAAGCTTCGCGGTCGAAGATGCGCTTTTCGGACTTGAGTGCGCCGGAATCGGACTGGAAGCCGTTTTCGAGCTTGAAGCCGACCTTGAGGCCGTTGCCGAGTTCTTCCGTGCCCTTCAGGCCGAAGCGGGAGGCGGAGGAGACGCCGGAGTCCATGGAGAACTTGTTGACGTCAGCCTTGGAGTCGTCAGCAAAGGTCTGGTGCGTGTAGATGAGGCCCGTGTCGACGACGCCGAAGAGGGTCACATCAGCAGCGGAGGCATAGCCGGCGGCAGCGCCGAGAACGGCGAGCGCGGCGAGAGACTTCTTGAACATTTGTGTATTTCTCCAATTTCCTCCGTTTCCGGAGGCTCAATGGGTTTGAATTGATCGCAACGCAAATCTAGTGCCGATGCGCGCGGTACGCAAACCCCTCCCAACATGGTCCGGGCAATTGAAAACGCGCGTCCACAAGCGATGCTGGGGCTCTCCGGGACGACTTAACGGATACAAACGACAAGAGCGCCACCCTTGATGCGCAAGGGTTTGCGGCCTTCTTTTCGCGGAGAAAGGGTATTCCCGAAGGGCGGTAAGAGTAGCCTTCAGAAAGGGGCGATCGTGACGTCAGCCTCGGTTGTAAAAATATGTGTTTTGCGTGCGGAGTGTTGCTAATTTGCAACAACCTGCTCGGGAGACTGACGTTCAAGGGCGGGGGAAGGTGTCTTGTAAAGCGCTCTCCTGCAGTTGTTTGTAAATGACACCCTTCCGTACATCCGCATAGGGGACGAGACTCGATGGGTGTGGATCGGCGCAAAGGAAACGGGCGACTCCTCACCGGGAGCCGCCCGTCCTGTTTTTCAACCCTTAATCCCGGTCCGCGGAACCAATCTTTCCCATGCTGACCGAAGGATCAATGCATGAGCCTCATCAGAAGCAGTGCGTGAGGCCGAGGTAGGCCTGGTAGGCCTCTTCCTTGTAGACGTGGTCGGCGGAGTAGTCGACCTTGGCCTTGTACCAGCCCGTGCCGCCATAGACGGAGGTGCGCTTGGAAAGCGGGTATTCGTACTTGAGGGCGACGCCGTAGTACTTGCCGTCGGCGTCTTCCTCGGCGTTCTTGACCGTGGAGTCGACGTAGTAGAGGCCGCCCGTGAAGTCGCCGCCCGCGACCGGGACGATCGTGCCGACGTGAGCGCCGTAGCCCTTGACGCCTTCACCGTCAACAGGGTCACCTTCGAAGGCGTCGGCGGCGAACGGATTTTCAGCGAGGCCCTTGAAGTACTGGCCCATCACGAAGACCTTGGCGACTTCGAAGTCGTAGTTGCCGCCGAGGTAGACGACCTGACCGTCTTTGGTGTTGGCCTGAGCCTTGTCACCGAAGGAGGCGTAGTTCTGGGCTTCATAGGCGAGCACGCTCTGGAAAGCACCGAGTTCAGCGGTCAGTGCGAGGCCGAGGTAGCGGTCGACCTGAGAGGAGTTTTCGCGTTTCGTGTTGTCGACGCTGCTTTCGTTGAGCGAGTACTGGACCGTGGCCTGGAAGCCGGAGAAGCTCGGCGTCTGGTAGGTGACCATTTTGTCGTAGCGGTCGGACGTGGCGAAGCCGAAGACGTCGCCGTCACCGCCGTCGAAGGCGTCGCCGATGGCGAAGGCGGCGTCAAAGTCGCCGGCGGCGGAACCGATCGCACCCATGCGGCCGAAGGAGAGCTTGCCGAAGTCGCCGGAGAGCGTCAGGGAGGACTCGCGGTTGAAGAGGCGGTCGTCGCCGAAGCTGCCGTCGTCGGCGTTGAAGCCGTTTTCAAGCTTGAAGCTCACGGTCATGCCGTTGCCAAGATCTTCGGAACCCTTGATGCCGAAGCGGGACGGGGAGGAGATGCCGCTCTCAAGAGCGAAGGAGTCGGTCTTCGTCGAAACGCCGTTGGTTTCGACCTTGGAATGCTTGTAGAGGAGGCCGTTGTCGACGATGCCGTAAAGCGTGACTTCAGAGGCGGAGGCAAGGCCCGCGGAAAGGCTGAGAACCGCAAGCGCGGCCATGGACTTCTTGAACATTTGAATGCTCCTGATGGTTTGCGAGCTCCCGAAGGCGGGAGCAGCTTGGAAATGTCGGATGAAACTCTAATGCGATCCATTCTCATTTCGCAAGCGTCATCTCGAACTCTGGAGAAGGGTCATCAATGACTTTCCGCTCGATTCGAACTCTCGTCCATAAATGGCAATGCGACCCATTCTCATTGCGAGAGAGGGTTTGCCGACAATCGTTCTCATTGAAAATGGCAATGATGAGGACGCGTGGAAGGGGGATCGGGACGCGTTCCGAATACCGCAAACATGGTATTTGTTAGAGCCTTTTTCGTTGCAAACGCGCCACACGCTGGCGATTCAGGAGGGCTGCCAATGGCGGCGCTTGAGCTCAAGGCGCCTCTCGGGACGGGGTTATGCGCCCTGCGCCCCGAGGAAAATTTCTTCTGACGGGAAATGGCGAATTTTCAGGTTCCCTTTGACAAGACGGGGTGGGGCGGTGCATCATGAAGGTGCTTAACAGCTGCAACGTGCATGCTGCAGACTCCGGTCAAGCAAGCACAATCTTCGCCGCCTCTTCATCTGAAGAAGGCGCGCGTCACATCTTCAACCCCACGAGGGCGTTTGCCCTCGGGGCCCTGCACATGCGGGGTACATGGGGTCGGGCGTACTCGTTTTCTTTTTTCAAAGGAAACAAAATGACTCCCGACATCAATCTCTCCCATCTCACTCCCGCAACCCGCACGGTCCCGGCCTCCGTCTTCGGCGAACATCTCGCCGGCGAACGCGACTGCCTGGGCTACCAAGTCGAAACGCTTCCTGCTTTCGCCCGCACCCGCATCCCCGTCCTGAACCCGTGCCACTTCTTCAACGAGGCGCACTACCGCACGCTCGCCGCGTGGTGGAACCTCGCTCGTCGTGAACCGATCTACGTGTCGGGTCCGTCGGGCTCCGGCAAGACCAGCACGGCCATGCAGTTCTGCGCCCGCCTCGGCATTCCCGTGGTGAGCATCACTGCACGCGCCCGCATGGACCGCCGCGAGCTTCTCGGTCACTGGGCTCTTCAGAGCGGTGAGACCCGCTGGATCGACGGTCCTGCGCTTCTCGCCTGGAAGCACGGCTGGACGCTTCTCATCAATGAATTCAGCGCAGCACCCGCAGACATGTGGGTGAGCTGCAACGACATTCTTGAGGGGCTTCCGCTCGACAACGGCGCAACCGGCGAACTCGTCGTTCCGCATCCCATGACCCGCGTGATCGTCACCGACAACACGCGCGGCCATTCGAGCGAGATTGACGAAGGGTTCTTCGGTCGTCAGATCCAGGACAGGTCGGTCATCGACCGCTTCTGGCACATGCGCATGGAAGGTCTCGGCGAAGCCGAGGAAGCCTCCCTGCTTGCAGCGACGGCCGATCAGGACTGGCTCGCCGAGTTCGAGCCCGAGGTCCTCGACAGGCTCTTCAAGGCGCTCGCGCGTCTTGGAGCCGACAGCAGGGCCGCGGCTCAGGCTCAGGCCATCGGCTTCGAGTCCAGAGCCGTCCCGCTCAGCTTCCGCGTCCTCTCGAGAATGCGGAACATGATGCTCGATGTCGCAAGGATGCCCGCAACTTCCGACGATGATCCTCTTCGCAGGATCATCAGGACCAGTCTGACCGAAGCCCTCGACTCCACCGCTCGCGACACGGCGATCGGCAACCTCATTCACGAGATGAGGGTGTCACGCGCCAGAATGGTCCTCAAGAACGCCACGGGCTCTGCGCTCAAGGCAGCGTCCGTCTGACAATCGTCGGAAGGACCTTTTCATCAACCCCGAGGGGATGCTTCATCCCTCTGGGGGACGGACGTCTCCTCATTCATTTGGGAGACGACCGTCATGAAACGCAGTCTTGACATGCGCGGGAATCAGGCCCCCGCTGCGGTTGCAGTGCAACATTCGTTCAACATCCTTTCCGAAGGAGGCGAACGATGCGCACCGTAATCGTGGAAGACGTCGAAACCGCCGAAGCGAAAAAGCAGAGGCTCGCCACCACCGCCGTGGATGCAGCGCTCGAGATCCTCCGCACGGAGGCCTCGGGCCTCGTCATCGAGGCTGCAGCGCCCCTGGTCTTCCAGGGACTCTGCCGCCGCGACAACATCCGCGTCGAGTTTACGCAGACCCCGATGACGAACGGGCGCGTGATCTGGCTCGGTCCCATCGACCTCGGCCACAAGCTCGCGTCCATCTACGTCTACGGACACGGATGCCACGAACGTCATCACGTGATGTACACCAACTTCGCGGCGATGAAGGGGATCGGCGATCCCGGCGTTCGCGACCTCGCGAACGTCTTCGAGGACATCCGCGTGGACAAGCTCGGTGCAGCGGACTACGAAGGCTACCTTCTCTGGCGACTCGTGCTCTTCAAGGCGCACGAGTCGACGGGGACGGCAGGCTGGAGCAATCCGAACGACCTTGAGCCCGCACACCTCTTCGCAATGATGCTGCTCACGACCCTCGAATTCGAGGTGCTCGGGATCGACATGTTCGAGGAGATCTCCGCGAACCTTCGCGGGGAGTGCGACCGGCTCTTCAGACCAAGGCCCATGGCCCGCGTCCTGAAGATCGTGCGCGCAGCCTTTCCGCTCGACTCCACGGAGGCGGCGGTGGAACTTGCGCACAAGGTCATGCGGTGCATCCGCGCCGAGAAGAACAAGGCGCTCAAGGCTGTCGAGGAAGCGGCAGGCGAAGGCTCTACGGACAACTTCGAGTTCCGTCAGGGCGAAGGCCAGTCGCTTCTCTTCGACGACGACGGCGCGGTGACCCCCGAGGGTGATCCGCGTCTGATGCACCCCGAGCTTGAGGCGATCAACCGAAACGCCCGATGCCTCTCGGTCATTTCAGACCAACGGCAGTGGCCCGATCGCGAGCCCGAGGAGGAAAGCTTCCGCAAGCTCATCGGCAACGGTGAATCCGGCAACGGCGATCCGAACTTCGCTTCGCCCGAGCGCCACTTCGCCAATGACCGCGAGTATCCGACGCTGCAGCCTGAGAAGGCGGCGATGAACCGCCGTCTCTTCTACAGGGCGCTCGCCAACAGCGCATCGCTCAGAAGGCTCCTTCAGAGCGCGCTCATCCACCCGCAGTCGAACCCCGACAGGCTCGACGAACGTGGAGAGGAGCTCGACGGAGATGCGCTTGCGCTCGCCTCCACGGGTGAAACGGCGGTCTTCCGCCGCGAGCTCGTGCGTCCGGGGCGCGAAGCGGTCGTCGAGATCATTCTCGACGCTTCGGGTTCCATGGAAGGCGAGGCGATCACGCTTGCCAAGGTCGCCTGCATCCGCCTCCTTGAGGCGCTCCGTGCGGTGACCGGCGTGAAGGCATCCCTGACGATCTTCCCCGGCCCGAACCGTCGCAGCGTCACCTGCGCGGCGGACTTCAACACGCCGGTGAGCCGTGCGCTCAAGCACGTCGACTTCCTTCCGGGGTTCGGTGCGACGCCGATCCTTCAGGCGCTCTTTCACTCTGCGATCGTTCTCGATCAAAGACCGGAGCCCGCGAAGATCGTCTTCGTCATCACCGACGGCTGGTTCCCCAAGGGGCCGGTCGACAACCTCGTCAAGGCACTGGAAGACCGCGGCATCGCCGTCGCAATGGTCGGCATCGGCAGGCACAGCACCCCAAAGGGGAGCATCATCGCCAAGGCCGAAACGATCGCCGATCTTCCGCGGGCCGTTGCAAAGGTCCTTTCGGGCCTTGCGGGCAAGCTCCGCGGGATCGCCGCATAGGCGAAACCCAAGGGGCATCTGAAGGCACGCGTCTTCGACTTTTCGACACGACCGGGATCGACGGAGGACTTCTCCTCCGTCGTCCGGCCGCCGTCGATTCTTCAATCATCTCCCTTCGCTTCAGGCTCCCTGCCTGAGGCCGCAGTGCGGCGTCCTCTTCGCGCCCGTTCCGTCTCCCGCCCATCATTCTCCGCATCATCCTCACACGAAGAGGCCGGCGCACTGCGAACCTGTTTCACCCATTTCACCCCCATCCAGCCTTGCGTCCTTCCTCTCTCCAATCTCCCATGCAACCCACAGAAACACGATTCCTCACGCGCGCCTCCGCAGGCCCCGAGCAGTGGCAGAGCGCCGTCTCGGGGTACGCGTCCGACCCGATCCGAAGGCTTGTGCCGCTCTCGGACACGAATCCTGACGACTGTCTTGTCGCGCATCCCGCCGACGGGCGTCTGCGCACGATCCTCGCGCCTGAGGATCCCGTCCGCATGCTCCTTCGTCACAGGGCCGCCGTCGAGCAACTGAGGATGGCCGTGGGATCACGCAAGCTTTTCGAAGCGCACCTCATGCCCGCCATGGCGGGCTGGGCCGCGATGGTCCAGGGACTTCCTCGAGACGAAAGGGGGCTCTGGTCGGGGCCGGACGGCCTCTTCGAAGCCGGCCTCATGTTTGCAAGAGGCGCGATCAATGCGGTCGACGCACGCGTGATCGGTCCCGAACTCGCGCCGGGCATTCGTGACGACTGGACGCTTCGCCTTCGAATCGCCTCCGCACTCGCCGGTCTCATGAGCGACAGCCGCAAGCTCGCCGCACTGAAGCTCGAGGCGGGAAGCGAGGATTCTGCCACGGGCACCTTCACCGTCACGAGCCGCTTCAATCCTTCGGAAGAAACGGCACTGTCGTTTTGCGTGCACGAGATCGGGCGCGTAATGAGGCTCGAGCGCCACACGGCGCGTGAATCTGCGGGAAGACTCCCAACGCTCAACGCCGACGTCCTTCGTCTCGTCGTCCCTCGTGAAACCCTGATGTGGCTCGGCGTCATCGAGCGCCCCGACGGCGAGACCGTTCTCACGGCTCTCAAGGCCGCCGTCACCTATGCGGCCGGCCAGACGGAGGCCGAACGCCTGATTGCTGAAGCCGCAGCCCGCGGTCGCGAATGGGCGATCAACCGTCGCGCGGCCGAGGCCGCAAGACGAGAGGGCAAAAGTCCGCTTCTTCGCGGCTTTGCATCCGTCTATCGTGCCGAATTCAGCCAGAGGCTCTACGACGGACACTGGCGTCTCAACCGCGGAGACTCGCCCGTCGTGTGGGCCGACGACGGCCTCGCACTTCGCTGGCCCGAGGGCTTCACCGCCATTGCAGCCACCGCCGACGACAAGTGGCTCTTTCGAGACGTCCCCGACGAACCCGACGTTGCGGCCGAAATCCTCGTTGCCGACGGATTCGCGATGGCCGATGAAGCGGGCAATCCGCTCTGGCTCACGGACTCGGACTGCATGGCGGGCGAGGGCGCGTGGCTGCGCCTCACCGACTGCGACATGCTGGTTGCGAACGCCCGCCGAGCGGCGGACGCCGCAGGCGAATCCCTTCCCATGCGCTTTCCCGCACTCTTTGAAAAGCGTCCGTCGTCAAGCGCCAGGTCGGGCGGCACGGTGGCAAGACAGTGCTGGGCTTTGTCCGTCCCCTCTGAGCTCGAAGCTTCAGACAAGGCAGCGGCGCTCGCAAGGGCGCTCGAAGCCGTGAACACCCGGGACGACGCCGTCATGCTCGTGCATCCCGAGGGCGTCTTCGTCCCCGAGAGCCTGCTCCCCGTCGGATGGATCGAGGATCCGGCCGAAGCAGGGATCCTCCTGAGAGTCAAGGCCATGCCCTTTGCCGAAGGCGTACGTCACATGCGGGCCTCGCCCATTCGCCGCGTGCGAATGACGGGATCCTCCGCCTCGCGGGCCGCCCGATACGACCCCGGCCTCAGGGGCGCAAAGGACGGTTCGATCGAACTCACGGGCGTCGTCATCAACCGGCATTCCGTGCGCCCCGTCGTCCGATTCGTCAATGGCGAAGGGCGCACCGTAGAAGAAACCGAAGGCCACTGGCCGCGCGTCCTCGACATGGAGGCGATCGACCGCGATCCCCCGAAAGGAAACGAAGCCTTCAGGGCCCTCAAGCGCGCCGTCGGCTGGAAGCCGAGGGAACGAGCCTCAGACAAGGCATGATTGAAGGGAGAACAATAAAATGAAGACAACAGAAGCCGTCACGAGCGGCGTATCCTCCTCGCGACTCACGGGCTGGCGGCCCGCATGGGAGGGCTGGAGCGCGGCCGCGGGATTTGCAGCCGCAGGGACAACCGCCGCCATGGTTCCGGGCTGGTGGGGCGCGGGTCTTGCCTCCGTCCTCGCCCTCATGGGTGTCGTGCGCACCGCCGAAGCACTCCGGACCGCTTCCCGCCGCATTCCGCTCGCAGGCTTTGCGCCCGCCTTCATTCACGCGGGCGACCTCATCCGCATTCTTCGTGAAAAGGGGATGGACGAGAAGAAGGCTGTCGACCCCGCAAGGAAAACCGCCCGCGAGCGTCTTGTCGCCCGCTACGAAGCGGGCCGGATTGCGCTTCTCGACTCGATGCGCTTCAATGCAGGCCGCGAAGGCAGGTTCGTCAAGAACCTCTGGATCGGCCGCGGATTCGAGTGGACTCCCACACACGCCCAGGCGCTCTATGAACTTGCCGCCACACCCGTCAAGCCCGTGATCGTCCCGAAGCGCATCCGCAAGGCGCTCTCACTACCGGACCCGCTCGGGGCCGGGGACATCGGAAGTCCCATCATTCATGGGATCGGTGCGACCGAAGAGGACGACATCGTGCGTCCGCTCTCGAGTCTCGGCGGCGGCACGCTCATCGTCGGCACGACTCAGGCAGGGAAGGGCGTGATGCTCACGAGCCTCGTCACCCAGGCGATCCTTCGGGGTGAACCCGTCATCGTCATCGACCCCAAGAGCAGCAAGCGTCTTCGCAACGCCGTCTGGAAGGCGGCCGAGATCGCGGGTCGTCCCGCTCCTCTCGAATTCCATCCCGCCTTTCCCGAAACGGGCGTCAGACTTGATCCGCTTGCCACCCGCATTGCGGCCGTCATGCCGCCCGACAGCGGGGCCTTCGGCAACTTCGCCTGGATGGCCGTCAACGTTGCCGTCGAAGGACTCTTCTACGTGACCGAAAGGCCGAGCCTTCTGGGGCTTCGCCGTCTTCTCGAAGGCGGCATCGATCCGCTTCTCAAGAAGGCTCTGGGCCGATCCTTCAGGGACGCAGGGATCGACGATTGGGAGGAGCAGGTCGAGCGCATGGACAAGCGCAACATCTGTCCGCCTGCCGCCAATGCCGGCATCGAGCTCACCGCTGCCGTCGCCCTCTGGGAGGAGACCGTCGGCAAGAAGGACGAAGGTGACGCGAACGCCGTCGTGGGCGGTCTTATCGCCGTATTTCGTCACAACCGCGAACACTACGCGAAGATCACGGCCTCGCTACAGCCCGTTCTCTCGATGCTCACGAGCGGCACGCTTGCCACGAGTTTTTCGCCCGATCCGTTCGATCCCGACGATGAGCGTCCGATCGTGACGGTGGAGAGGGTTGTTGAAGGCGGCGACATTCTCTATCTCGGCCTTGACGCGCTCCCCGACTCGACCGTCGCCGGCGCGCTCGGTTCCATCATCCTCGCCGACCTCACGGCCTATGCCGGCAAGCGATACAACCGAGGCGAATCGGGTACCGACGTGAAGTCCGTCTCGCTCTTCGTGGACGAGACCGCCAACGTCATCAACGGTCCCATGATCGAGCTCCTCAACAAGGGGCTCGAAGCCGGCATTCGCGTCACCGCAGCCATGCAGACGGTGAGCGATCTTGCAGCAAGACTCGGGAGCGACAGCCGCGCCCGCATGGCGCTCGGCAACTTCAACAACCTGATTGCGCTGAGAAGCAAGGACCGCCTCACGCAGGAATTCATCTGCGAAACGTTCGGGAAGACCACCGTCTGGTCGACCTCCGCTTCGCTCTCCTCATCGGCCGACGGCTCTCCCGTTCCGGACTTTCGCGCCTCCGTCACGCGCAGCATCCAGGGGCGGCGTGACGAAGTCGTCCCGCCCGACGTTCTCGGCCGACTGCCCAACACCGAGTTCTTCGCAAGCGTCTCGGGCGGCAGGCTCTACAAGGGTAGGATTCCGATCCTTCTCTCCGACGACTGACCGCATCCATTCAAATCCCTTTGGAACAAAATGATGAAGTACATGCTGACCGCGACCGCGCTTGTTCTCATCCTCATGGTGATGTGGCTGCCAGCCAGAACCCCGCCCGAGATCTTCGAGGAGACGGCCTTGAGAGAGGCGCTGATGCTGAGAACGGGCGAGGGGATTCCCATGCCCGAGACGGCCGCGAATCTGGCGGTTGAATATCTCGACGGGCTCGTCTGGGTCTCGGGCGTCCCCGACCGCTACACGCTTCGCCCCTACGGCGGCTCACCGATGACGAAGGACGAGTTTGCCGAGATCGGCAGGGCCGCAGAGCGTACGACCCAGACCGAGTGGCTGCGTGCCATGAAGAGCCTCTTCGTGATGGCGACCCAGCGCCTTGCCGTCATGACCGCAGGCACCATCGCACTCATGCCCTTCATTCTCGCGCTGATTGTCGACGGGTTCGTGAGACGCCGCATCCGCGAAGCCGAGTACCACGCGCCGAGTCCCACCTGGTGGACCGCCTCCCTCTCCCTGCAGCTCCTTGCGGTCTGCCTCGGGATCGTGGCCATCATGCATCCCAACTATCCGCCTCAGTGGCTTTCCGTCTTTCCCGTTGCGTTCGCCCTGGCCGCTCGCATGACGGCAGCGACCTGGCACAGGTTCATTTGAGTTTCCCTTGGAATTCCCCGTCCAATGAGATGTCTCAACGTTGGGCGGGATTTCCTTTTCCAGAAAACCCGGCCTCAGGCCTCCTGCTTATTCACGCCTCCATCGGCGAAGGCCTGCAGCGTTCTCGTCACGGCCTTCTTTTCATCATCCGTCAGCACGTCCGTTCCAAAGAGATGGTGGAAGAAGAGGGCATCGTAGGCGAGGGTGTAGACCAGAGCCCTCTCGGAGCCGCAAGCCTCCTGCTTGACGCGATCGAAGTAGCGCCTGTACCAGTCGCGCACAGGCTCCATGAACTTCCGGTTCTCTCTTGACGCCATGGCGAGTGCAACGAGCGGCGAAGAGCCGCTGTCGATTTCTCCCGACGTGAAGCCCTTGTACCACTCGGCATAGGCCTCGAGCATCGGACAATCGCTCTTCGCCTTGTTGGTGAGTCCCGTCTGAACCTCGCCGAGATGCGCTGCGTATTCGTTGACGAGCGCCTCAATCAGTGCCTGCCGGCTTGGGAAGTGGTACATGAAGCTTCCCTTGGAGACTCCCGCCTCCTTGATCACGCGGTCGATGGAGAGGCTGTCAGTGCCTTTTTCAATGATGATCGCGCGAGCTGCAGCGAGGATCTTGAGCCTCGTCGCGCGGCCGTTTGCCCTGCGCCTCACGACGTGCTTTTCGTTGTCCTCGTAGGAAACGTCTTCAGCGGCGTCGTTTTCAATCTCACTCATTTTCTTGCATCTCCAGTCGTCATTTGCAAAGGGCGTCTCAGACTGCATAGTCTAAACCAATCGGGGTTAACCCTGTTGGTGAAAGACCCGATGGGCGTCCTCTTGTCCTTGTTGCCGTCTTAAGTATACAGTACGGACGGTACTAATAAGCGTCCGTAAGACCTCAGCGGTCCATGGGTTCATGGGCAGCAGCGGATGCATGAAGGAGAACTCAAAAATGCAGAAACGCGAATTCCTCAAGGGCAGCCTTGCTGCTCTGGGCGTCTTCGGTTGCGGCGCTGCCGCCGCCAGGTCCGAATTCCCCGAAGCCAGGGACATCAAGTGGGACGAGACGTTTGACGTTGTCGTGGTGGGCTCGGGCATTGCCGCCACGTGCGCCGCCAACGAATCGCTCGACCTCGGCGCGAAGCGAGTCATCATGGTCGACAAGATGCCCGTCTTCGGCGGCAACTCCGCCATCACGGGCTTTTGGATCAACGTCCCGCGCACGCCCGAGCAGCTCGCTCACGGCGTCAAGGACGACAGTCCCGAACTCTTCCTCAAGGACACGCTCAAGGCCGGCGAATACTTCAACGACCCGAAGCTCGCCCATGCGCTGTGCTTCAAGGCCCTCGAGTCCTTCGAATACATCCGCAAGCTCGGCTGCGAATTTGCGCCTACGCCCTTCATCCAGGGTGGTCACTCCAAGATCCGTTCGCTCGCCCCGAAGGTTTCGGCCGGCATTTCCGTGATGCTCCCGCTGCACCGTCACTTCCTCAAGCGCGGCGGCATCATGCGCAAGAACACAATCGTTGACGAAATCATCAAGGACGAAACGGGCCGCTGCGTCGGCGTCGCCGTCCGCGAAAACTATGTCTTCGACATCAACTCCCGCGACAACGACCTGACGAACAAGACGGGCGTTCGCAAGTACTACCGTGCCGAAAAGGGCATCGTGTTCGGTGCCGGCGGCTTCGTCAACGACTGGCGCATGTGCTCGCTCATCGACCCGAAGATCACGAAGGAAACTGAAGGCACGAACCATCCGGGCGCCACGGCCGGCGCTCTCTTCACGCTGATGCGCGCGGGTGCCATTCCCGTTCACATCGACTACATCCAGTGGGGTCCCTGGTGCTCGCCTGATGACAAGGGCATCGGCATGGGTGCCGACGTCTGCGATTACATCAAGCAGTACGGCTTCGCCATCGACCCGAAGACCGGCCGCCGGTGCTTCAACGAGCTCGGCAACCGCACTGAACTCACGAACGACATCTTCTCCCTCAAGAACGAAGACGGCTCCCAGCGCTTCGCCGTGCTGATCGCCGACAGCCAGTTCGTGCCGAAAGTCTCCATCGACCGTTACCTCTCCAAGTCCCTCAAGTCGGGCACGACGAAGAAGTTTGAAACGCTCGAGGAACTTGCCAAGTTCTACGGTCTCCCGCTCAAGGAGCTCAAGGACGAAATGGCGAAGTACAACGGCTGGATCAAGGAAGGCCGTGAGTTCGATCCTGACTTCAACCGTCCGCTCACGCCGAACGAAGGCGTGTTGATGGGCAAGGGGCCCTGGTACGGTCACCGTCTCACCTCCAAGCTCCACTACACGATGGGAGGTGCGCGCATCAACGAAAAGGCCGAGGTCATCGGTCAGGACTTCAAGCCGATTCCGGGCCTCTACGCTGCCGGCGAAATCACGGGCGGCGTCCACGGCGTCACGCGCCTTGGCGGCAACTCGGTCCTCGACGGCATCGTCTTCGGTCGCATCGCAGCCCAGAGCATCATGGCCAAGTAATCGTGAGAAGGAGAAGCATCATGAAGAAACTCGTTGTCATCGCCATGGCCGCTCTTTTCACGGCCGGCGCCTACGCCGCCGATGTCGCCATTCCGACGTCCGCCAAGCACAAGCAGGACTGCACGATGTGCCACCAGGACGGCTTCAAGCCCGTCCCGACGGAAAAGTGCCTGACCTGCCACGCCGACATCAACAAGGGAAGCTACACGCTCGCCAACGGCAAGGAAAACCCGCACGTTTCGATCCATTACCTCCCGGAAACGGTCGACTGCAACCTCTGCCATCGAGAGCACGGCAAGTCCCAGAACTACTGCCAGGCCTGTCATGCCGACGGTCTTGGGTTCAAGGTGCCGTAACCCTGGCATAAGCTGTCATCCGCCGTCACGTTGAGCGTGATGGAACACAAAACGCGCCCTGCGGGCCTTTCGGTCTGCAGAGCGTTTTTTGTATGGAAAATTCTCGAAACAAAATACCCGGGAGGCCACGACATCAATAGTGGAAAGCACTGTGGCGCTGGCTGACTGGTCGGGCAGAATGAACATAAGGACAGGGAAAAGCCGGACACCTCGATTCGCGACGGCGTGAACAAATCATGCATCACGACACGCGCGAGGCGCACCGTCCGGCCGTTTCCCTTCCTTTCCGACACAACCATTGTCGGCGCAGCCCTTTGGCAACTGCGCTGGCCCTTGACTCGAGGTTGCAACATGCTCTTGACGGACAATGACCGAAACGCTCTCGAAGCCTGCGATGAGAACGGCGTCACGAATGTAGGACGCATCTTCGCCTTGCTCGACAACTTCGTGGAAGAGGGTGTCCAGCAGGGCCGATTCTCACGCGAAGAAGCCGATGCCGATCTGGAAATCGCGCTCTGGCGCTCGTTCGCGCTTCTGCAGTGCGACGACTACGTTTCATATGCACAGGCGGTCGAAGTGCTCCAAAAGGCCGAAGCCGCGGCCGCCGGGAGCGGTGTCTGGCATTATCGCCTCGCCGCCGCGCTGACGCACGTCGGTCGACTCCGGGAAGCCTTCGACATTGCCCGTCGGGGCGTCGAAGCCGAACCCGGCTATCCCTGGGGATGGCTCCATTATGCAAAGCTTCTGGCACACTTCGGGGAGACCGAAGCTGCACAGGCCGCCGTTCAAAGAGGCCTTGAGCTCGTGCCGGGTGACGCGGAATTCCTGACGCTCGAAAAGGAGATCCGGGACGGTGCAACGCTTCCGGAAATGCTCTTTCACTACATTCGCCCGGAACATGACGAAGACCTTCAGAGCAACCGCATGGATCTCAAAGAGGTGATGGAAAAGCACCAGGCGCTCCTGTGCGTGGTCAAGGATCCGGAAGGCTTCGAGGCGGCCTGCGCGGCGTTCGAATTTGACAAAATGAAGCCTGACGAGGAGTTGCCCTATCTTTTGTCGGCCCGCATGCCGGTCGAAGGCGTCCGCGTCCCTGTGACTCTGCGCATGAACGAGGCCGGACTCTCGCACATGCCGCCGGTCTGGATCCGACATGCCCGCAGCGCCATTGCCGACACGATGAACAAGCAGGATTTGAAGGCGGGCGACATCGTCAACGTCGCTTTCGACCTTGATCGCAGCATTCATCTCATCTTCATGCCCGACCCTGCGACCGGAGAGTCACGCGAGCACCACTTCAAGCTCAATCCGGCCGTCAGCGGCCTCGGGGATCGGGAGGCGCCCGAACGCTCCGAGGATTTCCCGCCCGACGTGGTCAAAATGCTCGAGATCGTCGCCGACCTCGACGAGAAAGAGGACTATCGCGGCATCATTCGACTGCTCGAAGCCGAGCCCGACGACGAACGCCATCCCGCGCTCACCTTTGAGCTGGCACGCGCCTACAACAATGCGGCCGAATTCGGCGGTTCCGAACTTCTTCGTGCGATCCGGCTCCTTGAGTCCGTCCGTGACAGCTACGAAGACACGCACAAGTGGCAGTTCCGCATGGGCTATGCACTCTTTTACCTCGAACGCGAGGAGGAGGCGCTGCCCTGTTTCGAGCGTGCAGAAGCGCTGCAGAAAGGCGATCAGGATTCACTTGAATTCATGCGACTGTGCCGTTTTCAGATGGCCTTTCCTCGTTTCTCGAAACCGCTGCGGGAGCGTATCAACGATTTCTGGGACGGCATGGCGCAGAAGACGCCTGGGCTGCTGAAGCGTCTGGCCGATCCTGACGAATGCCAGGATGCGCAGCTCGAGATCACCGAGGACCTTCAGAAGGTCGTCCCGGGAGCTCTGGCGTACGTCGGAGCCATTGCCGGCCCGGTGGATCTCAACCTCTCGGCCGACGGCGACTGGCTGAGGACCTATCTTCTGCGGGCACTCATCCGACGGATGCCCGAAGAGCTGAGGTCCGACTGGCGCTTGACGCTCGGACGCCGCAGAGGGTCGATCCCGCTGCGGTTCGACATCAACGGCAGGGAGCTCCATGGCGGTAACGTCTATCTCTGGGAGGAAAAGCCGGAGGACGGGGGTGCAGACCGGTTGATCGCCTACCATGAAGCCTTCGAAACTCTCGAGGAGCCCGAGTATGCCGAAGCCTTTTCGTGCGTGCAGGCGCTCCTTGACAATGCCGTGGGCGAAGCGGTGCGGATGAAGTATTACTACGATCTTCGCCTCACGCGCAAGCCTGAATCGGGCGTCGGCTTCTCGGTGCAGGAATTCCAGAGCTACCTGCGCGAAACCGATCCGATGAAGCTCGTCACGACGATGGATGACTATCTCGACGAGTCGAATGAATTCGACTGGGACGGATCCGTAGAAAAGGACTGCGATTACCTGCTCGATGCCGTGCATGCTGAGCTGTCCTGTCCGGCACTTGTCCTCGCCTACTTCAAAAACGACCCCGATCTCATGCGCATGCTCGCGCAGTCGGGCGCAACGGCGGGCATCCTTTACATGAACACCCGCGATCGGTCGCCCGAAGGTCGAAGGGAGGTTCGAGATTCGCTCAGAACCGAGCTGCAGGCAAATGTTCCTGAAGCTTATGAGAGTGTCGGCATCGTCGACGGCAGGCGGTATGCCTATGACGTGTTCCTTGCCTGGGATCTCCCCGCAGTGCTCGAGGCTGCGCGGGAATTTGCAGAAGGTCGCAATGACGTGCTCGAGCTCGGGTTCCACTCCCTTTGGCGCGAAGCGGGCGGTCTTTCAATCAGGAAGCCCGAAAAAGCCTGATCGGCTACGGAGGCCGTGCACGAGGTTGACACGATTTTCGAAATGCCTTGGCCGCGGCTTCCTGAAGTCAGATGTTTCCTTGCGGCGTTTCTATGAAGCCCGAGGTGAAGGGCGAGAGCCCGGCATGTGCCCCCGTAGCGCCGAGAATGAGGCCGACCGGAACGAAGCCCGTCATGACGGGCACGGCGGCACGAAGGCCCCTGAGGACCTCCTGCGCCGTGTCGGGTTGTGAAACGAGAGCTTGGTCTGACATCTTCAGATCAGAAGAGAGCCTGTCGTTACAACGTGCCGAACCACGTGATGACGACGGCGTTGATCAGGTCGATGAGGAATGCGCCCACGACCGAGACGATGAGCCAGGCGCGCGGGGACGAGCCGTACTTTTCGCTGATGGCCTGCATGTTGGCAAGACCGTTGGCCGTAGCACCCATGGAGAAGCCGATGCCGCCCACGGAGAGCATGACGGCGTCGTAGGAGCGGCCGAAGGCCGTGAAGAGCACTGTCCAGGCGTAGATGAGCATCAGGATCGTCTGGCAGGCGAGGATCACTACGAGCGGGAGCGCGAGGTGCACGAGCTCGTGGAGCTTCAGGTTGTTGATGGCCATCGTGACGAAGAGGACGAGCGTGATGTCGGCCACTGCGTTGAGGCCCTTGCCTTCGACCTTGTACATCCCCGAGAAGTCTCCGACGTTGCGGATGACGGTGGCGACGATCATGGCACCGATGTAGGCGGGAAGCGTGATGTAGTGGCCGAGGTAGTTCGAGACGATAGTGCCGAGGCCCATGGCGAGCGCCGTGACGGAGACCGCCCGCATGATCTCATTCGTGAAGTTTGGCTTCGCGGATGCGTGCTGTTCCGTAATGTCGGTGTCCATGTCGTCGGGGAGGTGCAGCTCGGGTTCAGGCTGCTGGACTTCGTCGGGAGTCTTCACCTGGTAGCGGCGGATGCACCATTCGCCGAACGGGCCGCCGATGAGAAGGGCGGCGACCATGCCGAAGGTGGCGGCGGTGACGGCAACGGCGGTGCCGCCCGTGATGCCGTAGGTTTCCTCAAAATAGGGACCGAAGGCAGCGGCGGTGCCGAGGCCGCCCATCATGGAGACGGAGCCCGCGAGAATGCCGTAGTGCTTGTCAAAGCCCATGGCTTCCGCTATGGCCATGCCCATGCCGTTCTGGAGAAACACAAGTACCGTGACCGCGAGGAGGAAGCCGAGAAGGAGCCTGCCGCCGTCCTTGACGACGCGAAGGCTGGCCATCAGGCCGATGGTCGTGAAGAAGCCGAGCATGAGCACGGTCTGCAGCGTCGAGTCGATCTGAACCTTGACAATGTTGAAGTACTCGAGGAAGGAGACGACGATGGCAAAGGACATGCCGCCCACCACGGGACTCGGGATGGAATAGCGTGAAAGCACGCCGACCTTTCCCTTGAGCCAGACGCCAAAATAATAGGTGCATACTGCGAGCGCGACGGCCTGCACCTTGTCCACTGCGATGACCGGCACCGTTCCTGCTATATCTGTCATGTTTCCTTCTCTTTTTGTTGGTTGTTGTGAACGCCTGATTTTCAGGCAGGCTGATGAAAAGTCTAGCAGTGTGGGAAAGCGGCTCAAGGTGCCTTCCCTAAGGCATTCGCCCAAGGGGAGTCGACATTTCTCAATCAAAGGCCAAACCCTGCAGGGTTTATCCTGACTCGGGCTCAAGGTCCGCACCAGGTCCCCTAAAATCGAACAACTGCCGTGGAAGTCGTCCGCGGAATCACAAACGTTCAACCGCTGCCGGAGTCTAAGAAATGGCACAAACCTCACGAAAGCACGCCCTGATCATCGTCGACCTGCAGAAGGATTTTCTGCCCGGGGGCGCGCTGGCGGTACCCGGCGGCGACAAGATCGTGCCCGTCATCCATGAAGTGCTCGAAAAGAATTCCTGGGACTGCATCGTCATGACCCAGGACTGGCATCCTGCGGGTCACGTCTCCTTTGCCCGGAACCATGAAGGCAGGCACGTGCTCGACGTCATTGAACTTCCATACGGCATGCAGATGCTCTGGCCCGTTCACTGCGTTGAAGGCACCGACGGTGCTGCCATCGAGGGCGTCGACACGATGAAGGCCGACCTCGTCCTTAGAAAGGGCAGGGAACTCAACATCGACAGCTACTCCTCCTTCTGTGCGGCCGACAACGAGACGAAGACGGGGCTGGCGGGGTGTCTGCGCGAGCGCGGCATCACTGACGTCTGGGTGTGCGGCCTTGCACTTGACTACTGCGTCTCGTTCACCGCAATCGATGCAGCTCGCGAAGGGTTCGACACCCATGTCATCACCGACGCCTCCGCCGCGATCGACGCCAACGGCAGCCTTGAGAAGGCCGAAGCCGCCTGGCGACTTGCCTGCATCGACGTGTGCATTGCCGAGGACGTGCTCGAGCCCGAGTACTGACGCAAATACAACCCATCAATCTTTAAAGGCCGCCCCTGTCTCACGACTCGGACGGCCTTTTTCTTTGCTGGCGACGGGCGGTGTC
>OCHM01000613.1_pt1 | contig 21606 bp, 13 predicted proteins | sample 1538901 | NCBI WGS metagenome assembly OCHM01 (sample SAMN04571734, study PRJEB22368) | human gut metagenome | biome: human gut; material: stool | host: Homo sapiens | place: Luxembourg | collected 2012-11-08 | reverse complement strand
GGCTCAGTGCCAGGTTACGGTGAATTTCAGAACCCTGGACCAGACGGTGGTTCACCCAGAGTCTGTGACGATTACTCCTGGACAGATTTCCTTTGATCTTCATGTGAAGAAAACAGGAACCAGATATGCGCCGGTAAGGGTAAACCAGGGATTTGAACCAATCCAGGCAGCAGGTATCGTAAAACCAGTGTTTTCTGTGGATGAACGACCAGAAGGATACCATGACCAGGTGCAGTGGAGTTTGTCGGATGACCAGTGTATATCCGTAGATTCCAGTGGAAAATTAAGTCCAAAACAGGAGGCTTTGTGGATCACGGAGTTATTAGACGGTACGGCTTACGGGGCAGTGAAAGAGGATCAGAAAACCGTCTGGCTGACTGCGAAAACGGTGGATCAGGGATTGGAAGCGAAGATCCCGGTAACCTTAAAGTTAACAGTTGAGAATCAGGTGCAGCCGATCCGGAGCAGCACGGGAGGTTCTTCCAGAGGATCATCGGGAGGTTCTTCCACCAGGTCTTCTTCCGGAACCACAGTCAGTGGAACGAAAAACGCCACATCCTCTGTGCTTCCGTCCTATGTAGTGACGGGGAAATGGATTCAGAATGCCGCGGGAAAATGGTTATTTACGGATCAGAAACGGACTTATGTCAATGAATGGGCGGCAGTACATAATCCATATGCTGATACTTTGAAAGGGCAGAGCGCATTTGACTGGTTCCGGTTTGACAAGGACGGATTTATGGTGACCGGATGGTTTACAGACAAGGACGGAAACCGCTATTATTTAAGCCCTGTTTCTGACGGAACCCAGGGACGCATGGTGACTGGGTGGCAGACGATCGATGGAAGATCCTATTATTTTCAGGAAGAATCCAATGGAACCAGAGGGGCATTGCGGGAGGTACAGTAACAAAATAATATCTCTAATAGAGTTATAAAAATGAAAGGATGGCGGAAGGATGGAAAAAAGTTATATTTTGTGTGCTGTGGTGTTGATGTCAATGGTTCTTGCATTTCCTGCATGGGCGGGGGCTAAGGGACCTGGAGAGGCGGCGCATGTGGAGAATGAAGGAAGGTCAGAGGGAGAAGCTGCAGCAGAAGAAGATCAGGATGCGGCAAAAACACCGGCAGATCTTGGAATTACAGACCCGGAATACTATCTGTGGCAGTATGTGTATCGGCCAGGCGAGGCATATAGCCTGACGCCAGCACCCGATGGTAATTTAAAATCCAGTTATCCAGAAGATCTTCCGGGGATCCGGGAATTTTTAAAGGGGTCTGACTGGATCCACAAGACAGAGGAACAGCGTTTCTGGCTGATTTATGACCGTCTGTCCGTTGGAAGACATGGGAATACGGGAGAAGCTGGCCAGAATGGTGAAACGGCATATGCATTTTCTGTGCTGAATATGGGCAAAGGACTTTGTAAAAATTATGCTGCAGATATCAGGCGGATTGCCCAATTTATGGGATTGGAGGCGGTAACTTACGATCACTCCTATCTTCATCGGTCCGCCATGGTAAAGGTAAATGGTCAGTGGATGGCAGTGGACGGAAGCATCGATACAACGAATGGAACGCCAGTGGAAAAGGCTGTTTATCCAGTGGATTTTGATACTGAATACCATCGGTATGAGCGGGAATGTCAGCAGAGCAGTGAGTACCAACAGCAGCAGAAGCAACGGGAAGAAGAGAAAAATTGGGACGCAAAGCTGTTTGCGGGAGAGATCACCTGGTTTGAGTATTACCGGAAGTTGTATACAAACTTGTCAGATGAGGAATTACGGGCATTGTATTCGGATATGGATCTGGATAGCAGAGTAGGACAGGAATGAGAGGATGAAAGAAAATTTATGTAAGAACCAAAAGGGAAAAAGAGTACTGGCAGGGATACTGTCCATCACCCTTCTTTTCTCATCCGGTCATTTTCCATTTTCCATGCAGACAGAGGCCAGATCTGATCATCTGGGGAATACGGACACCTACTGGAGCTCTACCTGGCATTATTACTGCATTGATCACAGTGGAATTGCAGCGAATGGACATGGCGCGGATGGGGACCTGTATCAGGCATTTGCGCCTTCAGCTGGGCTTTCAAGTGCGGAGACAGCACTGCTTTTCTGGGCGGCATTGTCCATGGAGGCCAGTTTTGGAAATATGCCTACCATCAACAAGTGTTATCAGCAGATCAATGAGAAAGCAGCGGCTCATGGTCTCCGGATCTTGTCACCGGCGGTAACACAGAGTGATTTAGGAACGTTATTACATCTGTCTTCTACCAGAAAAAAATATGCCTGGCTGGATTTTGCAGTGGCGCATGGAGAAGAGTATCTGGCATTAGCCGGACTGATGGGCGGGGGTTCTGGTGATGGAAATTCAGGCAGTGGAACGATCGGTGCAGGTCCCGCGGTGCTGGAAGGACATACATCCAGCGGGAACCCATATGCAATCGCTCCGGAGACCTTGTCCATTTCCTTTGATCCAGGTGGGAAGGACCGGGATTTTATCCGTACAGTTCCACTGAAATTTTGGAATGGATCGGAATATACCTCGTCCATTCCCACTGGCTGGAGTTATGAAAAGACGGATACCATGATCCGGTTTCATACGACAGATCCGGCTTCCAGTCTCCGGATCATGTTTGATACAGCTGGAACAACGTATGGAGCCGGAGCAGGCAGTGGATATCAGTCAGCGGAAGAATTATATGAGGATACCCTGGAATTATGGCAGTGTATCCAGTGTTCTGGAACCCACAAGCATGTAGCTGGTGGAAATGTTCCATTAGAAGGTCACCAACGGTGTATTTTTCTGGATATCCAGGAGAAGATGGATCTGGGACAGGCCAGCTACTATGCGGCAGTTGGCGGTGGGAGCTCCGGTGAAACAGAAGGGTCTCTGGATTTTCAGATTTATCGTCATGAAGAGGACTGGAAAACGAATTATAATGTCCAGCTTTATAAGTATGATTACGAAACGGGAAAACCATTGGAAGGGTCTATTTTCCGCTTGTATGAGCGCTTTGATGATCAGGATCAGATTCAGGATGAAGATGGTTATGGAGTGATCTGCCGCGGTGGAGATCCATATCTCAGCTATCATAAGGATGATACAGTCAGCTGGGACGGATTCCGGTTTATTTCCTCTTTACATACAGGAGATGATGGGAAGATCTGTCAGACGGTCAATCATGGATATCATTATGAAAAGACATTTTGCGATGGGCATCCAGAACCAGCGTTGGCTGAAATTCCGGAGGAAGAGACTGATGAAAATGGAAAGGTATCGAATCAGGACGAGATCGATGAAGCTGAGGAGGAAAATGAACGTTTGCAGGAGGATAGGCATGTATAGAAGCCTGTGAGGACTATGCGGATCAGTATCCAGGAGTTCATTTTCATTGGATAAATGACGGGGCAGATGCATCTGCTTCTGGGGAGGTGGCTTTTGCCCAGTCGGGATGCCAGGCAGATGCAGAAGAGACATATGAGGCATTTATCTCACTGCGGTACAGCTATGCTTTTCAGGAAGAACAGGCCAGAGATGGCTATGCGCTTCATGGAAAACATCAGGATGACGTCCCCATTGAGATCATTCGGACTGATTCTTCAGAACATGGCGCAAATGCCCAATTTACAGGAGAATACAGCGGGCAGATCACAGCCAGTCTCAGTTCCCGAATCGCGAAAACGGAACAGGCGGCGGTGGTAAAGATGGAAAAACAGTATTATCCGGTGGAAGAAGCCAGTACTTTCCAGTACCAGCCGCAGGTTATCAAATGGCCGGAGAAGGTGCTGGAGATTTTGCAAAGAAATGCTGCGCAAGAAAACCTGGCAACGCCGTCATCAGCAGAGAAGGCAACCCCGTCATCGGCAGAGAAGGCAACGCCGTCATTGGCAGAGAAGGCAACGCCGTCATTGGCGGAGAAAGTAACGCCGTCATCGGCAGAGAAGGCAACGCCATCAGATGCGGGACGTGCCACACGATCAGCTGTGGGACGCACCATTACTGTGCAGTCCGGAGATGACATGGAAGATATTAGCACAAATGGCACTGGAGGTACGGATCTGTTCGAGAAAGCCTATGAGGAGGCATTAGCCAGTGAAAGTGCCGGTGACATTCAGCCACAAGGTCCTTCGGATCAGTACAGCCACTGTAATAACCAGGATGGAGAGGAAAATGCATTCCTGGTATATGACCACCGGACAGAAGGTGAGATCCATATCAACAAGCGGGATATGATGTTAGAACAGGGAGAAGAAGATCATCCGGGATTTGACTCCTATGGGGAAGTGCAGGCAGACGCTGTGCTGGAAGGGGCAGTTTATGGTTTGTTCGCAGCGGAAGAGATCCGGCATCCCGATGGAAAGACGGGAATTGTGTATGAAAAGGGAAATCTGGTGGCGGTGGCTGCAACGGACAAGTATGGGGACGCGTCTTTTCTGGTCAACACGGAGGCCCCCGGTTATGTTTATGATTATGAAGCTGGAAAAATCCGGAAAAACGAAAATGGATTTGCGGACCGGTCACCGAAAAATCTGTATACAAAAAATGAAACTGTGGATGACTATACAGGAGATAGAGGGCAAGTACGAAGTTATATCGATTTAGAGTCAGAAAATGGAAATTGCTGGATTGGACGGCCGCTATTTCTTGGTGACTATTTTATCAAGGAATTGACCCGGTCAGAAGGCTATGAACTTTCTGTTTCTAATAAAAATCAGGGGATCACCAATGCAGGCCAGACTTTTGGGCAGGAGGAGCAGGAAAAGCAGGGAGAAGGCTATGGTGTGGTGACCAGAAATCTGTTTTATGAAGTCCGGCCATCAGAACATCCGACTGGTTCCTACGATGATCCCGATTATAATGAACTTTTTTTCATGGTGCAGTCAGAGAAGACAGGAGAGGCAGGATTTGATGTGTTATTAGGAAATCTGCCGGTTGATACGAAGGTTTACCGGGCAGAGGCTGGAGAAAAAACGGTGGAAGCGCAGGTTCCATATGGGGATTATCAAGAGCGTCCGGTTATGGATGCAGATGGAAATCCTGTTTTTGTGACGGTAGAACCGGGAGAAGAAGGGAAATATATCCGTTACAAGGCCGATGGCTCCATAGAAGTGCAGGAAAAACCGGTAAATCTCCGTATCCGTGATTTTAAGATCATATCCGGGAAGGAAATTAACCGGGAACAGACAGAAGAGGTGATCAAATCGGCGGTACCCGCTATGAATGAAGACCAGGTGGCTGAAATGCTGGGGAAACCATTTACCATAGGTTCTGAAGCGTTTTTCAAAGCAAAACTGGAAGCGGCGCTGCGGGCCAATGGCTATCGGACACCTTCGGAAAATGGACGGTATTCTACTGCAGACCGGGGAATCTATGACCGGGGAACGTATGGAACGGAAATTACATATGGAAGCCCGGTCCAGACGGTGCAGCTTCCAAAGTTTGTGGATGGAACCCGTGTGACGGTGGAAGAGGCATTATGGGCGGTCTTAGATGATTATGAGGATAATCCAGGTCTGTCTTATGGTGGTCTGGAGCAGATGAGAGAATCGAAAGATCATTACGAGATCACGTTGTATCGGTCTGTCATTGGAAATCCAGAAAATTACGGAGTTATGGAGCCGGGTGGAAGTGTTGGTATTTATCATCGGTTGGAGTATGTTCCTGATGATCCAAAGGAAGATCCAAGGTACGTTTATGCCCATTATTCCCAGACAGATGGGGAGAGCTTCGGTACATTTTCGGAAATGACAGTACAGATCTCGGAATCAGGAATCAGTTATTATTCGGCGCTCCTTGTTCCAGACAGTCAGGTTGATGGAAGTGGGCAGATCATTCCCAACATGGTCCGGGAGACTTGTTTTTATCAGGTGGGAGAGGTGCCATTGGATGTTAGTGGACAGAGAATTCCCAAAACCCAGTGGCGCCAGGACACCAGAACTGTGACCATGACAAGGGAAGAGAAGGTATGGAGAGAGCTTCCGCTGCGGAGTATTGGTGGAAAACAGTTCGTTCATGTGGCAGGTGCTTACACAGATCAGTTTGGAAACCGGCTTACGGATGAGAAAGAACCATTGGAACAGGAACTGCGTCTGGTGGTTCCAGAGCGATTGATCACACTGTCTTCGGCAGATCTTGTCCGGCAAAATAGCGGCTGGAAGACAGGAGATGTCATCGGGAGCGGCGCCTATTACCGGGATTTCAGGGGTGCTTATGTAAAGGCGTACCGGCAGGCAGAAGCTGGAGCAGAACAGACAGGAAGCTATGTGAAATTCCAGAAGCTTTGTTATCCGGGACAGGACAGTCCATGGCAGGACGGAGAAGGGCGTCCGGGAAGTGAGAAAAATACCAGAAAAAATCCTGTTAATCTGCAGGAGCGGATCATCCAACAGAAGGTTCAGATCGTGAAGACGATTCAAAACCGGAAAAATGCAAAAGAGTATGGAGACCAGACTCCGGGACAAGGAAAATTGTCGGGATTCCGCTTCAAAATCTATCTGAAATCCAATCTGGAAAGTCTTTATCGGGATGAAGCAGGAGAAGTTTGCTGGGTGGATCAGAAGGGAAATCCTATTTCGATTCTGGAAGAGAAAGAAAAATATCCGGGACTGGTTCCAAGGATTCATACCAGGGTGCTTCATCGCCAGCAGCCGATCCAGAAGAATTCTTATGCAGCAGTGATTGCCAACGAAAGCTTGTACAGCTATGGTCCGGATGGCATGATCCAAAAAGCACAGAATCCGGGATATACGGCTGTTTTGGAACGCAATGGAAACACACCGAATTATGAGAAGTTTTTTGCTGCCATCCGGGTGGCCAATCAGGATCTGTGGGACGATCATGCCCCGACCTATACCTCTGCGCGTCCCATTGGAAATCTGGTGAACCGGCGGCAGGAAACCCTGGAAAATGCAAAGGTGTCAGATATGGTCCGACAGTTTGCCATCGACTGGTATCTGGATGATGAGGTCAGAAAATTGACCAGGGAAAAGGAGGAAACCAGGGAAATCGAAGGAAAAGAAGCTTCCGCATATTCTGACGAGCTGCTGGATCTGGCGTTGTGGGAGGCCATTCAGAAGGCGCAGAATTATCTGAAACCATTTTTCGCCTACGATCTGGATGAGATTTATGCAGTGGCCTGGGAGCCGGATGCTGCGGGTGGAAAGGACCAGGACTCAGCTACTCTTTGTTGTGATGAGAACTTTGGCGATGAACCGGAAGGATATTATTTTGGAATTTCTGCCTATCTGCCTTATGGTGTGTATGTGGCAGCAGAACAACAGCCCAAATATGATGAGCTTCAGGATTTTGCGAACAAGCATTATGAGATTGACGAACCTAAGGAAATCATCGTGCCGTCTGTTTATGAGAAGAACGCAGTTGACATAAAGAATCATAAGGCTGGAGCTTATGATCCATTTTATCGGTATGACATGAAAATGGAAACAGCGCTGATGGAAAGCCGGTATCAGATCCGCTTTGGAGAAGAGCAGAAGGTGGTTCAGGCGCATAGCCATTCAGGTGATTTTCAGGTGTATCCGTATGGATTGACAACCGGCAAAATCCAAGAGGGAGGCTATTTTATGTTAACTCAATCGGAGTATCGTCCATACAAGAATTACTATAATGGGGACGATGTCCGGAAAAGTTCAGAAAATCCATATCTGCCAGGTTATGCAAATCCCTACTACATCTCGGAAAACCAGAGCGGAAGAAAGAAAATTTCTGGAGTTTACTGTTATAGTTCCGAATCAGAAGCGGCAGGAATTTTGCCAGATGGAACCAGAACCATGCAGGGCTCTCTAAAAGCAGAGGCTGGGATCTATGCGCCTATGCTGGTTCCTTATACAGTGATAGAACCGGTCCGGGGACAGAAAGGGACAGCTTTGTCTGGTTATGCAGTTGGTGTCTTTCGAGATCAGTTTTATACAATCGGTCTCCGCATAGAAAAGCTGGATTCCCAGACCCATGAGAATCTTCTTCACGATGATGCCATTTTCCGGATCTACCGTGGAAAACGCCAGGAGACAGCAGATGGACAGGGGGCGGTGTTGTTTTATGAAAAGAAGACTATGATTACAGGAAGTCAGGAGTTTCTGACCGCCATGGGAGCGGAGAATATCCGGCCAGTGAAGAGACAGAGAAGCTTATGGGGACGGTTATTTGGAAAAGTGGTGGATGAGGATGAACTTTTCAGCGGTGAGGTGGCAGCAGGAACACCTATGTGTGAGGAAAAGGATCAGATCATTTTACAGGATCAGTCTGCCTATGCGACGGTGCGGAATGGACAGATGCAGAAAGAATACAATGATGGAATGGAAACTCCAACGAAAACCGGACAGCAGACGGTTGGCTATGCAGAACTGCCAGATGCATTAGGTGCTGGCGTGTATGTGATCGCAGAAATAAAAGCACCAGCGGGATATGTCCGGTGCCGTCCGATCGCAGTGGAAATCTATTCTGATAAGGTCACCTATTATCAGGAGGGAGATATGGAACAGCAGATCCAGGGGGCGGTATACGGTTCCAATGCCAGGATTTATGTGGAAAATGTGCCAATCCAGCTGGAAGTAAAAAAGTGGAGCAATTCGGAGAAACATCCTTATATAAAAGGTGCGGAAATGGCGCTTTATGATGCCATTGAGATCACTCCTTCCGGAGACACAGAGAATTACAGTTATGAGGGTGTGACGGTTTTGCGAAATGGAATGGGAAATGTGACAAGAATGTATGTAAAACAGGGTTATGCGGGTTCTAAGACCGTTTATGGTCTGCGGATAGATGGCGAAAAAGAAATGTGGGATGCAGGAGAAGTGGAACGGCCGGATACGGATATTTTGTATTATGATCTGGCGGGTCTGCGTCTGACGGAGTATCTGTGGGATGATGAAAGCCCGGAACATTCTCTTTACGCCATCCGGGATGGCAAACGGTATCTGGAACTGAACGGAGGAGATCTGACCAAGGCAAGATATTCTTCTGTTAATCAGATGTTCCAGGTGGCAAAGGGAACCCATATTTATCACCTGGATCAGGATGGGCTGCGGGATTCTCTGGTTGATCCGGTGACAGGAATGGCGTATCTTGTGAAAGATTTTGATGGAACCAACGGCAGCTTCGATCAGCTTGCAGGGATTTCGGGTACTGGAAAAGGGAAAAAGAAGATCCTGGTGTGGCCGGTAAATGTGGCAAAAGATGCTTATGGGCATGTAATTGCCAGAGATAAAATCCGGACAGAACGGCCAGCGACAGTAGGAGAGTATCAGAGTGATTCTGCGGAAGTAGAATCAGGTTATTTAACTGGAAGCTGGAAGTCAGAACATGGGGAAAACAGTCATCAGGAACAGACCCTGAGGCAGAATCAGAAAGGACAGAGCTTACATGGAGAAGAATTGAAGGATAAAAACAATGGAGCTTTTCTAAAACGTGTGAATCCTGTTCTGGATACCCATGGGCTACCTGTTTACTATCAGAAAAGTCAGGAACGGTATGGAAAAACAACGGATCTTTATGACCGGGACGGGGAGCTGGTGCGGCAGAAAATTTCGGATCATTTACCGGCTTTTAACCAGAATGTTTACCAGAAGAAAGAAGGGAAAGAACTGTATGAGGAGGGCAGTCTCTGGCATCGGCAGGGAGAAGGATATGTGTTGGAAAACATCTGGATCACGTCAGAAAAAAGTCCCAATGATCCGTTTGACCATGGGATGACAGATGGACAGGCAGACCGTTTAAAGAGGATTCCTGCAGGCTGTTATATTCTGGAGGAACGGAAAGTCCCGGATGGATTTGTGAAAGGCTTTCCAGTGGCGGTATGGGTTGGTGAGACAAGGAATCTGCAGAAAACAGAAATGGAAGATGAGACCATCAAAGTCCAGTTTGAAAAATTAGATGCGCCGCCGGGACTGACTAGAAATGTGTTGGAAATGACGAAGAAAAATGCAGAGGGAAAAACAGAAAAAATCGCAGAAGAGAGCATTTTGACGTCAGAATACAGCTACGATCAAGTGGAACAGGCGCTTTTGGTATTATATCGGTTGGAAAAACAGGGATTGGAAATCAAAAAGAAAGAAGTCGCCCGATGGACAACTGGAAAAACACCGAGGCTCTTAACCCCTTTGGCAGCAGGGACCTTTCTTTTGGAGGAATTGAAAACACCAGCTGGATTTGTGACTGCAAAGCCGATGGAGATTGAAGTAAAGATGCAGAAGGCAGTACAACAGGTTACCATGGCAGATGATCATACCAGGATACAGATCCGGAAATATGAGAAGACAGGAGGAAAGGAAGTCCTCTTAAATGGGGCAGTATTTTCACTATACACAGGGAACCAGCGCCAGTCTCCGGTATATACGTTTACCACGGATGATGGGAAACGATTTCGGGAATTTATTCCGGAATTTGAGGAGATGTATCAGATTTATGGAGCCAGGAAAGGAACCAGTGTCGGCTGGGAATACCAGAAAAAGGCTTATAGGGCTGTTTGTGTGGATGTGGAACAGCTGGGCAAGGAACAGGAAGAGACAGATTTTCCAGAACAGGTGATTTTAAAGTTTCGGACTGATGAAGGAGAGATCATCCGCATAAAAGTGCATCAGACTTTGCCAGACGACCGGAAAACCTGTCAGTTTGAGTACCAGTTTGATTATCAGAAGCTGCCGAAGATCAATGCTTATGCGGCAGCGTGGCTGACAATAGAAGGTATGCGCCGGATAGAATATCTCCCTGTGGGGGCAAGGTACTGTCTGGTAGAAGAAAAACCGCCTAAAGGATATCGGAAAGTAGAGGATACCTGGATCACGATTGAGGAAACGGGAGATGTCCAGCAGTATAGCATTGAGAACAGACCAGGAAAATTGTGGATTGATAAGCAGGAAGGCACAGAGAAAAAGCAGCAGCCAGGTGCTGTGCTGGTTTTATATCGGGCTGGCGAACCGGGAATATTCGATCCGAAGCCGGAATTTCTGGTGGAACGGTGGATCAGTGGCACTGATGGCCGTTTTTCAGAATTAGAGAAGTTGAATGGAATCATTCCAGAAGGCTATCAGCAGGGGGATTACCGGCCTCATGAAATTACCGGATTAGAAAGCGGTGATTACTGGCTGGCGGAAGAAATCGCCCCTGATTATTACACGAGGGCAGAGCCGGTTTCGATCACTTATGAGCTGGACCAGGAATTTACATTGGTGGTTTTAGAAAATCAGGAGGTGAAGGGAAAGCTAAAAATCAGAAAAGAAGGAGAACATGGGGAATTACTGGCAGGCGCAGTATTCCAGCTGCAGGCATTTCAACAACCGGAATGGAGCGGATGGTCCTTGTGGAACTGTCTTTTAGGAACAGAGGAGCTTACGGAGCAGGTACAGGCAGAGCCAATATGGACGAAGCAGGTACAGCTGGGACCGGTACAAATCAGGCAGTCATTGACGGAAACTCCGGTATTAGAGAGAAAAATGATCACAGATGCTTCGGGAATTGTAGAGGCGGTTGGACTGCCAGTTTCGTATCTGGCGGCTGATGGAACGAGAAAGCCGTATCGTTATGAACTGCGGGAGATCACGGCACCAGATGGTTATGTGTGCTCTGATCAGGTCTATCAGTGGTATTTTTCAGGAAAAGCAGGGATGAATTCTTACCAAAATGGAGAGATGGCGCTGGTGGAACTGACTGTTCAAAATAAAGAAAAGGAGACGCCAACAGAACCAGAAAAACCAACAGAGCCGGAAGAGACCACCAAACCGGAAGAGACCACCAAACCGGAAGAGACCACCAAACCGGAAGAGACCACCAGACCGGAAGAGACTACCAGACCGGAAGAGACTACCAGACCGGAAGAGACCACCAGACCGGAAGAGACTACCAGACCAGAGGAGACTACTGTACCGGAAGAAACCACCGGACCAGATCGTCCAACCAGACCGGAACGGGAAGAAAAGGAGACAGAAACCATTCCAGAGACTGAGCAGGAAACGATACAGGAGACACCAGAACAGCCGGAAAAGGAAGAACGTCTGATTGGAAGGATCTTTGTAGAATACCGAAAGGGACGAAATAAGGGAGGAAAACAAACCTTTGGAGGTATCACCGCTCAGAAGATCCCAAGACTTGGCTATGGAGAAGAAGAAATTCCATGGGTATGGATTCTGGTCTTTGCAGGCAGTACGTCATTGCTGATGCTCTGCTTTGTGAAACAGATATGGGAAAGGAAACGGAAGAATGGTAAGAAGTAAGAAGCTTCGGAGAATGTTTCGGTTGCTATCGGTATTCATGGTGATCTTTCTGATTGAATATGGAGATTTTATGGGGATAGAAGTGCAGGCGGAGCAGAAGCCTGAAACGATGCAGATCATCAGTGATGCCTTTTTAGAAGCTTACGGTGAAAAATACCGCCCAGCCCAGATCTATCAGTATGGAACCGCCAGGTATGAACTTCAAAGTCTGGAGCAGATTAAGAAGGAAATTCCGCAGAAAGAACAGGCGGTGGAGGAAACGGTCCAGTACACAGCGGTAGAACAGGCTGAACAGCTTCCGGAAACGTATCATGCATGGGTAAAGGATCAGGATACGGGAGTGGAGACAGAAGCAGAACTTCCGGTCAAAGATGCAGAGTTTACCAACTGGAGGTGGGTGGATGGATTTTCTCTCCCGATCACGGTCCAGCAATATGATGCAGGAGCCTACTATCTGGGTGATCAGGTGGTGAGAGCCAAAGAAGGAGATCCTTTTGCGGCATATGCGAAGGAACTGTTAAAACTGGCCGGATTATCTCCAAAATATTATAAAATCACGTCTACCAGATGGGAAGGAGGACCGTGGCTTGGAGAAGACGGGTATTGGTACCGGAAAGCAGAGGCAGAGGGAGAAAAATATGTGGCGGACTGTGAGGTGATCTATGGAGATGTGGTCATGCTCCCGGCAGAAACGGGATACGCCTGGAAGGCGGTATACAAAAAGATGCCAGAGATCACCATGAACCAGACAGGATCATCGGAGGAAGAACAAAAAGAAATGATGGAAGAAAGCTTTTGGAAGGAATTGATCCGTCAGATTTTAAAGATCACCATCTTTTTATTCCCGGTATTGCTTCTTCTCCTGTTACTTTTATTACTGATACATAGAAAGACTTGCCAAAAGAACCATTCCTCGCTACACTGATGATAGTGACAGAATCTTTCAGCGGCTGGATTTTCTATCAGATGCACTCAAATCTGTTCACAAAATCGAGCGCAGTGAGAATCTGGGAGTATAGAACAACAGTAAGGAGGATCAGGGCATGAGAACATGTGGCGTATTGCTGCCCGTTGCAAGTCTTCCATCAAAGTATGGAATTGGTACATTTTCAAAAGAGGCATATGAATTTATTGATCAGTTATGGAAGGCAGGACAGAATTACTGGCAGATTCTGCCTCTGGGGCCTACAGGATATGGAGATTCGCCCTATCAGTCTTTCTCTGCATTTGCGGGAAATCCTTATTTTATTGATTTAGATCAGTTGAAGGAGGAAGGGCTTCTTACAGAAGAGGAATGTCAGGAGGCGGACTGCGGTCAGAATCCAGAAGAGATCTCTTATGAAGCGGTGTATCAGACCAGGTTTCAGGTGCTTCGCAAAGCTTATGATCGCCTAAAACGGCTGGAAAAAGAGGAAAATGAAGCAGGAAAATCACTAAAAGAGAAATTTGAGGAAGAATTAAGTCCGGAAACCATCGATTATTGCTTTTACGCAGCAGTAAAGAAAGCATTTGGCGAAAAGAGCTGGAGTCAGTGGGATGAGGATATCAAACTGAGGAAACCAGAAGCGGTCGCCAGATACCAGAAAGAGCTGGAAGATGAGATCTGCTTTTACGAATTCCAGCAGGTAACTTTCTTAAAACAGTGGAAAGCGTTGAAGGAATATGCCCATAGCAAGGATATTCAGATCATCGGTGATATTCCTATTTATGTGGCATTTGACAGTGCGGACAGCTGGGCCCACCCGGAATTATTTCAATTTGATGAGGAATGTCAGCCGGTCGCAGTAGCTGGATGTCCACCAGATGCTTTTTCTGCTACGGGACAGTTATGGGGCAATCCCTTATACCGGTGGGATTACCATAAAAAAACAGGATTTTCCTGGTGGATGAAGAGAATCCGGTTCAGCTTTGAGCTGTATGACATGGTGAGGGTCGATCATTTCCGTGGCTTTGACCAATATTATGCGATCCCATTCGGAGAGACCACTGCAATTCATGGCGCATGGGAGGATGGTCCTGGAATCGCAATCTTTGAGAAGATCAAGGAGGTCTTCGGCAAGCCCCCGCATCATTGCCGAGGACCTGGGTTTCCTGACCGACGATGTGCGCGAGTTGCTGGCCAAGTGCGAGTACCCCGGCATGAAAGTGCTGGAATTTGCCTTTCAGGCAGGGGAAGAAAGCAGCTACCTGCCGTATCTGTATAAACAGAATTGTGTGGTGTATACAGGAACCCATGACAATGATACGGTTGTGGGCTGGTATCGCAGCTTAAGCCCGGAAGACAAGAAATTTGTTAATGATTATATGGGAATCCATGATCTGGACAAAGAAAATCTTTATACTTCCTGTGCAGCACCGGAAGTAACGGAAAAAACACGATGGGAGAAAGAACTTTCATGGGAAGTGATCCGTCTGGCTCTTGCAAGTACGGCAGATCTGGCGGTAATCCCGATGCAGGATTATCTGGGTCTGGGAACAGAGGCAAGAATCAACATGCCATCTACCCTGGGTGGAAACTGGACCTGGAGAATGAAAAAAGGAGCTTTTACACCGGAGATCCAGAAACGGTGCAGACAGATGAACCGGCTGTATGGACGGAGAAATTCCTATTAATCGAACGTCCGTAAGATTTGGCGCGTGATTCTGGTCAGTGTAAGCGGACATATCCCGCGGAGCGTTTTTGAGTCATAGGACGAAGTTTCCTATGACAAAAGGCAGTACAGGATCCCATCAAAGATGATGGGGCTGTACTGCCTTTTGACATTTTCAGGCATATGATCTGCGAAACATGATAACAGGCATCCATCCGCTACTGCAAAATAACAGTACCTTCCGATCCATCTCCAGTGCCTTCTGTAGATTTTACTACAGAGAAGGTCGGCTGGTATTCATTGCCAGACATATCCTTAATGGAAACAGTAACACCGCCTTCTGGAAGCTGGAATGTGACTTTACCGTTGGTTTTATCAATGGATAATGGCTCATATACGGTACCATCAGCGGAAGTAGCATGGAGAGAGGAATAGTCCACGCCGGACTGGCTGTCGCTTAAGGTCAAAACCAGAAGACCGTTGTCGATATCGTAGGAAACGACATCCGGACATTCATCATCCAGTGTGTCCACAACCTCATAATTAGAGACACACATGCCATTAAAGTTCTGCATGTAGACATCCAGGATTCCATTCTCCGTTAAAGTCGCCTGATAGGTTTTCTTTCCTACACTGACCAGATCCAGTGGCTGGGAATTAAAAGTAATGGTGACATTCTTAAGCGGCATGTGGGATGTGATCTTAAATGTCGCAGTGGTGGTCTGATAGTCGTTAGTCGGTGCCACGGTCAGTTCGTATTTGGGCTTGGCAGTGACCACGAAGAAAATAATGGAATTGATCACAATAAATGGCAGTATGTAAAAGAGAAGGACCTGCAGCAGGTCAGAATCCAGAGGATTGGACCGCTGGTGCATGGTACTTCTGGTGCGTGTTGTCTGATTCATAAAAATAACCTCCTTTTGATTACCCATAGCATAGCAGAAAATGAGACTTCTTACAAGTTTATCTTCAAAATTCCAGAGTGGTATGATATGATTAATCTAAATTTAACATAACTGTAAGAACCTAAGCGGTTACCAGGCAGTTATCATTTACAAATAGAGGGAGGATTCTCCATGATCCAGAAAGCTGCAGAATTTGCTGCCCATGTTCATGCCGGTGCTTTGAGAAAAGGAAGTAAGCTTCCGTATATTGTGCACCCAAGAGAGGTAGCTATGATCGTTGCAATGATGACAGAAGATCCGGAGGTGATCGCAGCGGCGTACCTTCATGATGTGATCGAGGATGCGGGAGTACGTTATGAAGAACTGGAAGAGCAGTTTGGAAAGCGGGTAGCAGATTTGGTGCAGGCAGAAAGTGAGAATAAGTTATTGACCTGGCAAGAGCGGAAGCAGGCTACGATTGACCGGATGAAGCATGCGCCTGAAGATATGAAGATGATCGCGTTTGGAGATAAACTGAGCAATCTGCGCAGTACGGCCACGGACTATTTGATTATTGGGGAAGAGCTCTGGAAGAAGTTCCATGAGAAGGACAAGCGGATGCATGCCTGGTATTATGGCAGTATGGCAGAAGCCTTTCAGGAATTTGATCGATTCCCGTTTTACGAAGAATATCATATTTTGTGGAACCGGGTGTTCTGGGACATGAAGGAATATGGGAGGTTTTAAGGTATGTTTACAAGAAAAGACTTAGCGAAGCTGCTGCTCCCCTTGATCGTGGAGCAGCTTTTAGCCGTTTTGGTGGGAATGGCCGATGTGGTCATGGTAGCGGCGGTCGGGGAGACGGCGGTTTCCGGTGTTTCCCTGGTGGATTCCATCAGCATTCTGATCATTCAGATGTTAGCTGCTCTGGCGACCGGTGGTTCTGTGGTCTGTGCCCAGTATATTGGTAAGAAACAGCCGGAGAATGCCTGCGAGGCAGCTGGTCAGCTGATCCTGGTCACGACTATGGTGTCTGTGGTGATTGCAGTGATCGCACTGATTGGTAACCGGCATCTGTTAGCCATGATTTTTGGCAAAGTTGAGAACAGTGTCATGGAAAATGCCCAGATATATTTCTGGCTTTCCGCATTATCGTACCCATTTCTGGCAGTATACAACTCCTGCGCTGCATTGTACCGGGCCATGGGCAATTCCAAGGTTTCCATGTATGCCTCCTTAGTCATGAATGCCATTAATATCGCAGGAAATGCGATCTGCGTGTTCGGATTACATATGGGGGTTGAAGGTGTCGGTATTCCGACCCTGGTATCCAGAGCCTTTGCGGCTATTCTGATGCTGTTTCTGATCCAGAGACCACAGAATGTGATCCGGATCCGCAATCTCCAGGAACTGCGGTTTAACGGAAGGATGATCAAAGACATCTTAAAAGTCGGTGTTCCAAACGGCATGGAAAATACCATGTTCCAGTTTGGCAAATTATTTTTGCAGAGTCTGGTGTCTTCTCTGGGAACCGTGGCAATCGCCAGCTATGCAGTTGCCAGTAATCTGGTAACCTTTGAATATCTGGTAGGCAACGCCATCGGTCTTGGTATCATCACCATTGTCGGTCAGTGCGTAGGCGCTGGTGAATGGGAACAGGCAAAGCAGTACACAAAAAAGCTGGTACTGGTCAACTATGCGGCTTTAGTGGTGATCTGTTCTCTTATGATCTTGTTCCGCAATCAGGTGGTGGGAATCTACAACCTGTCCCCGGAAGCGACCAGGACATCGGCAGAGATGCTGTTTGCCCATAGCCTTGCCATGGTGGTATGGCCGTTGGCATTCACCATTCCGTATTCTTTAAGAGCCAGCTTTGATGCACCGTTTACCATGTATGTCTCTGTGGCGTCTATGTGGATTTTCCGGATCGCGTCCGCATATTTCTTTGTTAAGGTACTAAACTTAGGGGTCATGGGTGTCTGGTATGGTATGTATATCGACTGGGTATTCCGTGGATTATTGTTTGTAAACCGTTTCCATCATTTTGGACAGAAGCGGAAGATTCTATAGAAAAGAGGAATTGAGAAATGTTATTTTTTGTAAACGATTATTGTGAAGGTGCTCATGAGGCAATTTTGCGGCGCTTGGTAGAAACCAATATGGAGAAGCTCCCAGGTTACGGTTTTGACAAATATACAGAGTCCGCAAAAGAAAAGATCCGCAAGGCCTGCGGATGTCCGGAGGCAGAAATTTATCTGTTAGGAGGAGGCACCCAGACCAATGCCGTAGTGATCGCTTCTATGTTAAACCGCTATGAAGGCGTGATCGCTGCAGAAACCGGCCATGTGAATGGCCATGAGGCTGGCGCTATTGAATATACCGGGCATAAAGTACTGGCTTTGCCTCAGGTAAATGGCAAGCTTCAGGCAGAGACAGTAAAGGCTTATGTGGAGCGTTTTTATGGAGATGCCAATCACGAACATATGGTATTTCCTGGAATGGTTTACATTTCTCATCCAACAGAATATGGTACACTGTATACAAAGAAGGAACTGGAGGAATTATCTGCCGTGTGCAGACAGTATGAGATGCCGTTATTCTTAGACGGAGCCCGCCTGGGATATGGACTGGTGAGCAAGGAAACGGATGTGACATTAGAGGATATTGCCAGACTGACGGATGTGTTTTATATCGGTGGAACGAAGGTAGGGGCACTGTGCGGTGAGGCTGTGGTATTCCCAAAGAAAGCGCCAAAGTATTTTATGACCCTGGTGAAGCAGCAGGGAGCACTTTTGGCAAAAGGAAGACTGGCAGGTGTTCAGTTTGATACCTTATTTACAGACGATCTGTACTGTAAGATCAGTAAAAATGCCATTGAGACTGCAGATCGGTTAAAACAGGCATTGAAAGAAAAAGGATATCAGTTCTTTATCGATTCTCCAACCAACCAGATTTTCATTGTCCTGGAAGACTGCCAGATGGAAGAACTGGGCAAAAAGGTGGAGTTTGGTTTCTGGGAGAAATATGACGAGAACCATACCGTTGTCCGTTTTGCAACAAGCTGGGGGACAAAAATGGAAGATATTGAAGAGCTAATTGGATTATTATAAGAAATGATTATTTGGAATTGGAAACAGAAGAATAGAAAAGTAAGTTATGTAGAAAGGCGCAAGTCATAGAAATATGGCTTGCGTCTTTCTCTGTCTGGAAAAGAAGTGCCCACTGCGAAGTTAGCAAAATATAAGTTCACAAATTTTTCACAAAAAATTAGCACTCAACTATTGACAGTGCTAATAATATGTGTTATATTACACGTAGAACAAAGGAAGAGGGAACGAAAGAGAGAAATGAAGATCTCAGAAATCCCCGAATCCCAAAGGTTTTAGATCAACGACAAAAGGAGAGATGACTTATGATGTTGATGCCTAGTATTTTTCATGATGATGTATTTGATGATTTCTTTGATTTCAGCGCTCCGGCTTATTCAGGCAGTGAGTTGATGAATACAGATATAAAAGAGACGGAGAAAGGTTATGAACTGGCGATCAGCCTTCCGGGTGTGAAGAAGGAAGATATCAAGGCGGAAGTCAAGGACGGATACCTGATGATCACCGCAGCTGCTAACAGTAAGACTGACGAAAAGGACAAAACCGGTAAGTATATCCGCAGAGAGCGTTATAGTGGCTCTATGAGCAGAAGCTTTTATGTTGGTGATGGCGTAAGCCAGGAAGACATCAAAGCAAAATTTGAAAATGGTGTTCTGACACTGGATGTCCCGAAGAAGGAAACAAAACCGGCAGTCGAAGAAAAGAAGACCATTGCGATTGAAGGATAATGGAGTTGCAGATTCCGCATTCCCATTTGGAATGTGATAACGATACGATAGGAAAGACATATAAAAAAGGAGAGATGACTTATGTTAATGCCTAGTATTTTTGGAGAGAATTTATTTGATGATTTCTTTGGTTTTCCATTTTATGATGACAAAGCAGATAAAAAGGTTGAGAAGAAGCTGTATGGTCGTCATGCCCAGAACCTGATGAAGACCGATATTAAGGAAACTGATGCGGGCTATGAGCTGGAGATCGATCTGCCTGGCTTTACCAAGGATGAGGTTTCTGCAGAATTGAACAACGGTTACTTAACGGTCAGCGCAGCTAAGGGGCTGGATCAGGATGAACAGGAGAAAGATACCGGACGTTACATCAGACGTGAGCGTTACGCAGGTTCCTGTCAGAGAAGCTTCTATGTTGGCGATGATGTCACAGAAGAAGATATCAAAGGCGAGTTCAAACATGGTATCCTGAAACTGTTTGTTCCGAAGAAAGAAGCAAAACCTGCAGTTGAGCAGAAAAAATACATTGCAATTGAATAATCAGACTATATTGCCTGAACTGTGATTACACGATTTGTCTGAGTTATGATTGCACGATAGAAACGGGAGCGGAGAGCGATAAACTTTCTGCTCCCGTTTTTTTCTGCACTGCGTGGTATCATAAAAACTGTGATCGTCAGCCGTTCCTGCTATTTGCATCGATCCCTGAACCATTGGATCACAAGCTCTGGAGCTGCTTCATGTCCTCCATCAAAAACGAAGCTTTGTAATTGATGGGGACAATCAAAAATCTGATAAGCTTCCCTGACTACGGAAAATGCTTTTTGGGCACCAGATAAAGCGAATACATGATCAGTTTTTCCGGTCAATAAAAGCAAAGGTTTTGGTGCGAAAAGAGAGATGATCTGAGGACCATCGGCGATCCGTGTCATACCCGGAACGAAATTATCGATACAATGGTGATGGACAAATAAGGTGTCAGGCCAGGTACATGGATACCCGGAGAGAATCATATGGTCAATACGGGAATCGCAGGCACTCAGATACATGGCCCCCATACCACCGCCGGAAATACCGAAAACGGATATGGTTTCTGCATTCTGCTGTTTCATAAAATCTACGATCTTCATGGCCTGAAATGAACGAAGACCGGCCAAAGAGAATCCGGAGGCCAGTAATTGCGTCCCATTTGGAAAACAAGAGCCTTCTTTACTATTTCCCATGTCATAATGCTGTTTATGAGCTTCCCCAAAACCTATCATTTCAGGAGCGTAGACCCGGTAGCCTTCCTTGGCAAGAAGAAGAGGAAGATATTTATGGTATGGGGAAGCTTCTAAGTGTTTTAAGGCGCCCTGGATACCAAATTTATCATGACCGTGTAGGTATAAAATACTTTTTGAGGCAGGATTGTTAGCACCTGCAATATAAAGCGGCGTATTCAGATGCCGAATACCCTGGAGACAATATTTTTCTATAAGAACATTATCCGTATAAAACTGTTCTATGAGCTGGGCAGAAACCGGAACAGAAAGAAGATTGGATAATTCCTGAATACGCAGAAGATCCTGCACTTCATTTCTTTTTTTGATCTGCCATTTAGAAAAATCGTCCTTGGTGTAATCGGGAGGCAGAGGCGTAGGGAGTGTTTGCGTGTAAAGATAGTCCAGCAATGCATCGCTGCAAAAATCAGTATTTGACATATCGGATTCTCCTCGTATGGAATGATGTTAGTTATGTTAATTATAGCAGAAAGAAAAAGTCGGAAAAAGTTATATTGCAAGAAAATTTTGTTTGACTTTTAAAAAAACAGGAAATATAATTACAACGAACGAGTAGCAGGTGAGCGTAAATCCAGTTTACAGGCTACTTGTTTTTATTTTGTTAAAATAGAATAATAGAATATTTGCCATGAAAAAGTGTGTAGCTTGTCAGCGTAAGTCCAGCTTATATGACAAGGTGCGCACTTTTTTTGTGCCAAAAAGAAAGGAGTTAAAACAAAATGGCGGAAAGCAACAAGATGAAGGAGATGCCGGTAAATAAGCTGATGGTTCAAATGGGAATTC
>OCHM01000610.1_pt1 | contig 21650 bp, 11 predicted proteins | sample 1538901 | NCBI WGS metagenome assembly OCHM01 (sample SAMN04571734, study PRJEB22368) | human gut metagenome | biome: human gut; material: stool | host: Homo sapiens | place: Luxembourg | collected 2012-11-08 | reverse complement strand
ATGAGCGATTACCCAATGCTCATTTCCAATAAATTACACTCTTTTCGTAACTTCAAGGTGCAAAGTTACAGATTCTGCGACCCTTCAAGTGCAAAGCAGCTCACAATGCACATCAACGGCATAGAGGGCAATGGTGAGGCTACTGCCATCTGGAGTGTCATCGGCGACGACGATGATGATGCAGAGATTGCTGCAAAAGGCATTTACAGTCTGAGCGGACAGAAGATGAACGCCACCGACACTCGCAGTCTGCCAAAGGGTATATACATTGTGAACGGAAAGAAAACTATCATAAAGTAAAAACAGAGGGAGGACAGATATAATGAAAAAGAAATATGTATCACCGGAAATAAAGCTGATAGAGCTGCAGACCGAGAATTTGATGGCTCTTTCGAACGCCAGAGTGGATTCCTACAACGGCAAAAGTGATAGCGATATCGGAAAAGACATCGACCCTTGGGACGGCGAGGAAGGCGAATATTAAGCGCCGACTATCGTGACAGAGTCGAACTCTCACAACAGCGTTGAGATGTAGTCGTCAGCGCAACTTACATCAAGAAACATCAGACCATCTGGTTTCCACCGTTATTCAGCATTGATTTGCAGACGGATGGAAACCAGATGTTTTTTTACTCTTCTGATCGTTCGTGTTGCTTCGTGCATTCATTCCATGGGTATTGCGCTGGGCTGTTACTTGCCGGGCTTTCAATATGCATGTGGCGGCGAACTCCTTTCGCGTTTGCATATACTTCGTGCGAATGTATATATAATAATGTATAGCCCTTTATTGGTAGAAAGTCCCTTTAGGCTCAATCTCCCGTGGCTGATGCCGCTCACAGTTCGTTCTTCCTCTTGTATTCGGTGGGTGTGACGCCACACACGTTCTTGAAAGCGCGCACGAAGTTGGGGTAGGCATCGAAACCACATCGGTAGGCCACTTCGGCCATACTGATATTGGGATTCCTCTCAAGCAGGTTGCACGAGCGCTTTATCTTGAGGCGCTGGATATAGGCCAAGGGCGTGTATCCCACCAGAGCGTTTATCTTGCGGTTGAACTGCCTGGGACTCATGCACACAGCAGAGGCCAGGAAACTGACATCCACCTTCCCGTTGCGGTCCAGTTGCCTGTTCACCAGACTCGACACTTTGGCCAGGAAGCGCAGGTCCATCTCGTCTGTCTTGTTGTCCTCAGGCTCTTCCTCGCTCTTGCGCTCCTGTATCATTCCGGCAAACTTCGCCTGCAGGAGACGCCTGCCTTCCAGCAGTTTCTCCACCCTCATGTGCAATTCGTCGGCGTTGAAGGGCTTTGACAGATAGGCGTCGGCACCGGCTTCCAGTCCCTTGATGCGTTCTTCCTCCGTTATCTTGGCAGTTACGATGATGATGGGAATATGGTCGGTGATATCGTTGCTGCGCACTTGCCGGCACAGTTCCAGTCCATCCATCCCCGGCATCATCAGGTCGGTGATGATGATGTCGGGCACCAGTTCCTGTGCTTTCTCCAGTCCGTAGCGCCCGTTGTCGGCATAGGAGATGGCATAACGGCTGTCAAACTGCGAACCGATGTAGGCTGCAATGTCGTGGTTGTCCTCTATGATGAGCAGCCGGCACTGGCTGTCGTCGCCTTCGCTGTCGGTCAGTTCGGGCTCTTCTCCTCTTTGCACGGGTGCGCTGCCCACGGCAAAGTCGGTCAGTTTCTGCTTTATCTCGTTGTGGATAGGTATGGACAGATGGAAGGTGGTGCCCTTTCCCAACGCACTTTCCACTATGATGGAGCCGCCGACTGAGTCGATGATCTGCTTCACCAGGGCCAGTCCCACGCCCGTGCCTATATGCTTCGCGTCGCTTTCTGCCTGATAGAACGGTTCGAAGATGTGTGTGAGCGTATCATCGTCCATGCCTGCGCCTGTGTCGGCTACGTCAATGAACAGGCGCTCGCCTTTCTGCCACATGTTCACACTGATTCTGCCGTATTCGGGTGTGAACTTGAATGCGTTGGACAGCAGGTTGTCGGTCACCTTCCTCACATAGTCGGGTACGAAGTCCATCACTATCGCCTCGCGTGTGGTGAACTGCAGGTCTATGTGCCTGCTTTGGGCATAGTCTCTGTAGCTCTCGGCTATCATGGTCATATAGGCGGTGATGTCTCCGTTGCGCCAGTTGGCGTTGCCCACAGCCGACTTCACCTTCGAGATGTCGAGCAGCTGGTTGATGAGTGCCAGCAGACTGCCGCCCTGCCGCTCTATGGTCTCGGCTTTCTCCCTCACGCTCTGCGGGCAGTCTTTGTCCTGTGTGAGGTCATGGCTCAAGCCCAGTATGACGGTGAGCGGCGTGCGGAACTCGTGGGTGATGTTGGTGAAGAAGTGTTCGCGCATGGTGGACATCTTCTTTAGCTTCAGGTGGTTCTGGCGTCGCAGACGCTGTATGTGCAGCACGATGGCAAACAGTACCGACAGCGCCAGCAGTACGATGAAGGCTACACGCTTGGTCCATCGCTCACGCTGCAGCTCGGCATTGCGTTCTTCGTCGGCTTTTGCCCGTCGTCGGTTGCTGATGCTGCTTTGCAGAGTCTCTATCTCAAAGAGGTTGCGCGCGTTGAGCATGCTGTCTTCCTGGGCTTCCGCCTTGCGGTAGTGTGCCAGTGCTTCCTGGTAGTTGCCCTCCCGCTCCTGCAGTCGGGCCTTTATGCGGTCTATCTTGGGCAGATATTCTCTGGCCTGTATGCGGTTGGCTGTTTCCTGTGCCAGATTGAGCTGTAGTCGTGCGCTGTCGGCCATTCCTGCTCCTATGTATGCGTCTGCCAGGGCCAGAGTGGGTTGTAGCCACAGCCAGAGGTCGCGGTCTTCGTGCAGCAGGCTTATTGATTTCCTGAACTCGCTGATGGCCTTGTGGTAGTTGCCATTCAAGGCATATAGCCGTCCGTAGTTGAGGTGCCCGTAGGCTTTGCCCGTATAGCTGCCTGCCAGTTCGCTGTGACGCATCGACTCCTTATAATATGTCCAGGCAGAATCCAACAATCCTCGCCGCTCATACACGATTCCCAGATTGGAGAGGTCAACGTTCATACCCAGGTGACTGCCCAGCCGGGTCTCTACAGCCAGTGCCTTGCGCAGCATCTCGTCAGCCTTCTGATAACTGCCGATGGCCAGATACACGTTGCCTGCTCCGTTGTAGCCAATGGCGCGGCACTTGAGCATCTTGCGGCTCACTTTGTTGTCGGGGTAGAGCAGACTGGTCTCCACAGCCCGCAGATGATAGTCCAGACCGTCGTAGTGCAGTCCCAGCCGGCGGTAGTTCACACCCAGGTCATTCAGAGCGCTGGCTTTCATCAGGGTGTCGTCCAGCTCTTCGGCTATGGCCAGTTGCTTCTGGTGAGCCTTCACGGCATCCGAGTATCTGTTGGATGTCTGGTATCCATGGCCCAGTGCAGCCAGCGCTGCCATCTCCCTGCAGCGGTCACCCTGCTTGCTGTATGTGTTCACGAGCACCATCAGCGAGTCGATGTTTCTCGTATGGTTGTTGGTAGTGTCCAGCAGCAGCCGCTCACGGTCGGTGTAGGCAGGTGCCGTGTTGGCTGCCTTCCTGCATGATGCCAGCGAGATGACGGCTATGAGCAGCATGCCTATAGCTGTTTGCATCATGCGATGGCGCCTGCCTCTGTTGGCCCTTGATGGACTCTGATGAGGCTCTGCCTGTGCCGGATTTTCATGATTATGTTGCTGCATATGTATGTTTTCAGAAAGGATTTTACGTGTTTGTCAAGGTCAAAGTTACAACTTCTCTGAGAGATGAACAAGCCTGAATCCATATTTTTTCACCCGCTCCCGCCTTTGTGTGCTGAGGCTTCCGGTGGCTTCTGGCAGATAAAGTGCGGCAAAATATCTGTGCAGGAACATTCTGTCAGGCAGAATTTTCTGTTTGTTAAAAAGGCTAAAAATATCATTTGCAATCTTCTGTCCTTTAGGGCGGTATGCCTAAGTGATGTCCGATGGAGATAGGCGGGCGGGATGCAGAATGTCCGCTGGAGATAGTTTTTTGCCGATAGAGATAGGTCATTTGGCTTCATCCGTCTTTAGTTTTGCAGCAGATTCTGAAACAGGTAAAAGCCCACGGTCATGAAATCTGGCAACAAACTCACCGAAAGGCAGCGGCGCAACCTCAGGTTCTCTGAGAAATACTTTGATCTGCTCGATGCCATAAGCGAGTTGGGAGATACGCCTCCCGACCGCAGCGAGGGTGAGTGCCGTGGGCAGGAAGACGGGCAGGACGGAGTGCCACGCGGTGATACCTTCGGTGATCATCCCGAGAACCCTCCTCCCGAACAGAAGTCCAGAGAGCCGACCGCTTGCAGCTGCAGGCATCGCATAGGCAGCCTTCTGTCAGCCGGCATCAGGCATGTACGTCTCTTATATAATAAGGTAAAGCAATTATTTAATGTTCAACTATAAAACCTTACTGGCATGAAAACTAATTTACTCAGAAGAATGATGGCGGTGATGGCCGCATTCTTGGTGACAATGTTCACGCTGCCCATGATGGCGGGTAACAAAGTCGAGATCAATGGAGTGAGCAAACAGGTGTACGGACACGACGTAAATGAAGTCTCTGGATACGACAACGCATTCAGCATCGTCATCTACCTGTCTCAGGACAGGAAAGAGAGGTTGCTGGTAATGGGCGACAATGACCGTCATGCCACTGGCGAGTATGTCTCTATTAAAAGTCATCAGCCTGTTGTTGAGGGCCAATGCCCCTGGGTCGTGAGATACGTCAGGGATGATAGATTTGCGGTGCAGACAGTGGGTTATGCTTCTTATGAGACGGCTCTCTTTGAGTCTGGAGCCTTCTTTGTCAAAGGTAACCCCTGGGGAGGGCGTTTCGGCCTGACCCTTAACGGTAGGATTACTGACAATGTGAAGGGTGATGGGAATGCCTATACCTTTGATGTTGATTTCCGAACCGAATGGACTCCTCCTACAGCGGGCACGCTCACCATTGGAAAAGTAACCGATTGTTCCATCGCTCTCTCTTGGACGCTTGCTACGGACAACGATACTCCGCAAGAGGATCTGACTTATACGGTGGTGTGTGTGAAGGAAGGCGTTCCTGGTTGGTATATGCCAAAAGTTACCGAGAACATCGGCTCATTCGTGCTCGAGGACCTTGATCGTGCTACAACCTATCTGGTTGACATTCTTGTTGAGGATGTGTGCGGAAACTCTACACGATATGGTGAAGTGAAAGTGACCACCAAGGAAAAGCCTTGGCCAGTGGCTTCCGTTAAAATCAACGGAGAGTCCAAGCCTTTGTATAACTCACAGGTAGTATCTGTCTATGGGGATGACAACGCTTTCTCTATTTCCTACTATCTTTCCAAAGACAAGAAGGAGAGATTGGATATCTTGGGCAACAATGCCCTGCACGCCTCAGGTGAGATGACTTATCTCAACCGTTATGAGCCAGTTCATGAGGGGCAAACCAGCTGGATAATAAGATATGTGAAGGATGGCCACCTTGTCGTTCACTCTTCGGGCGAGGAATCTTTTGGCTCGGCCCTCTTCAAGACTGGTATCTTGGTTGCCTATGGTGGTGATCCCAGGAGCGGAAGGTATGGCTTGCAATTCTGGGGAACGATTACCGATGACAAGAATGGTGATGGCAACACGTATGAGTTTGACGTCACTTTCCGTACCGAAGGGACGAAGCCCAAGCTGGGTAATGTTACGCTGGGAGAGATGACAGACAATAGCATAGCACTCTCCTGGACTCATGGCAAAGACAATGATACGCCTCAGGAAGAGTTGCGATATACGGTGGAATACCAAAAGAAGGGCGATACAGGTTGGCACATGCACAAAGTGGGCAACTCCACATCGTATGTGATAAAGGAGGATGTCGAGCCCAACACCACTTACTTGGTACGTCTTCTGGTCATGGATGCTTGCGGGAACTATACTCGCAGCGAGGCGCGGGAGGTGACCACCAAGAAGGAGGATTTCGGTCTCATGATAGCCGGCACGGAGGTGACAAGGGGCAACTGTGGCGACCTCAGTTCTATCAATGGGGTAGAAGGCAAGGCCAGCTTTGATCCCGAAACCTATACCCTCTATCTGGATGGTGCCACGATAGATGGCGGTTCTACCAATGCTATCTTCATGTCAGGAGACAAGGAACTCACAATCAATGTCTCCAACGATGTCACCCTGACCAATGATGATGCAGCTGTACTGATGCTCGAGGGCAATGCGACCATCAATGGCGAAGGCACATTGAATGTGGCGTCTAGAGGTGATCGTTGTGGCATATATATGTTCAAGGATCTCGTCATCGACAGGTGCACCGTGATTGCCTCTGGCTCTTGGGGTATAGCAGGAGATGATGGCTCGGTGGAGAGACTCATAGTCAGGGCTGCTACGGTCAAGGCAACTGGAGGAGACTATGCGCCTATCGCTGACCTGAAGTCACTCAGCCTCCTGGGCTGCCGGATAGTAACTCCCGAAGGTGGCGAGTACAATACTACTGACCACTATGTGATGTTGAACGGCGCGCCTTGGTTGGGAACTGTGGTCATCAGCCCCGTTGTGCAACAGTCTGACTTGGTGCTGCTGAAACAATCGAATGACGGCAACAATAAGGCGCCAATAGTCAAGATTATCAGGGAACTCACTGGACTAGGACTGCTTGAGTGTTCGCAGCTTTATGATAATGCTCCATCCGTCATCGCAGAGAACCTGACGCTGCTCGTAGCCGATGAAGCGGCCGAGAAGTTGCGTGCACTGGGAGCCGAAGTGGAAGTTCGTCCTCATGGCAATCCCGATGGCATAGAAGATATTCTTGCCGCTCCCGGACAGAAGCTTAAGGGCATCTACACCCTCACAGGCAACCGCCTCGACACCCCGTTTGACAAACTGCCGTCCGGCATCTATATTGTCAACGGCAAGAAGGTAACGAAGAAATAACCCAAACCTACCCAGGGACGGAGACCGCTGGTGACTTCCCCCACGCACCCGGCCTCTCCCGTCCCTCATTTATACCATGGGCATTGGCCCTTTAGAAAAACACTGCTGGCATTCATTATCCTCGCGGCATACGCTGCCCTCCAGGATAAATGAATGCCAGTTTTCTTTATGGAAGGGGGGCTTCGGGCATGTAGTTGGAGTTTCCTTTGATCCTGACTGCCCACCGAATCCGTGCTGTTTCCTCTTTCCTTTGATTCCCTATAGGGGTTCTGCTGTTCCCGCTTGTCTCATCCCAAGTCACTTGTTCTTATATATGAGCAATACTTGGAGAGCAGATTGTCCAAGGGCAGCTCTCCCTTCTGGTAGCGCTCAGCGTCCAGGGGCAGTAGCCTCTCGCGTATGGGCGTTCTGCCTTTGTACAATGCCGTCACATACCAGTTGCCGTCGTCCTCCACAAGCTTGGTGTCGGAGAAGAACTCCGTGATGTCGTCAGGGTTGTATATGATGGAATAGCTTGGACGCTTGGCTCCAGGGATGTCCTCACGAAGGATTCCTTTGTCCACCAGATTCTGTATGTCGCGAATGGCAGTGTCTCTGGAGCACTTGGCAAGTGATGCCCATGTCTTCGAGGTTATCTTTGCTTCGTATCCGTCAAGGAACAGGTTGAGCACATCTGTCTGGCGTGGGGTCAATGACACAGCCGCTGCTTTCTGCCAGAAGAAGCTCTTGTTGAGTATGGTGCTCACTGCGGCCTCTGCTTCGTCAAGCGCTACAGACAGCGTCTGGGCATACCACGCTATCCATTCCGTTAAGTCTCCATCGCCATGTTGGGTCTTTTCCAGGATGTCGTAATAGTGCTTCTTGTCCTTGTTTATCTGTGTGGAGATGTTGTAGAAGCGAAATCCGCTCTTCTCGGCACGTGCCAACTGCATGTCGGAGAGTATTCTGGCGATGCGCCCGTTGCCGTCTTCAAAGGGGTGGATACTCACCATCCACAGGTGGGCTATGGCAGAGCGGATGATGGAACTGACGTTCTCGTCCTTGTTAAACCAGTCAAGGAATCGGTCCATCTCTTCCTCCACACGTTCCGGTGCAGGGGCTATGTAGTGGATCTTTTCTCTGCCGAACATTCCCGAGACAATGTGCTCCTCGTTGGTGCGGTATTGGCCGACTTCTATCTGTGAACCTTCGCTGAAGCCAGTGGGGAAGAATGCGGCTTGCCATGCACACAGCTTTTCCTTTGTCAGTGGCTGGTCGTAGTGGCTTATGGCATCCAGCATGACCGCCACCACAGAATCTACATAATGGGATGGCGCAGTGTATTTGATGTTCTCGATGCCCAGTTTCCGTGCGATAGACGAGCGCACCTCGTCAACATTCAGGCGGATGCCCTCTATCTCTGAGGAATACACCACATCATACGTCAGGTTCTCGGCCATAGCCTTCAACTTGCTGTCGAATCCGAGCGAGGCAAGTCGGCCGTACAGTAAACCTTGCTTGCGGCTTACCTTCTCCAGTATTGCCGTAAGCCCGGAAGCATCCCATCTGAATGCCGTCCAATTGTCTCTTTCGTGTATATACATATTCTATTTATAATGCCAATGCAACGTTATATGCCTAACTTTGCCGCAAATCTTGCGGCAAAGTTAATGAATAATCGTTGCAAGAGCAAGAAAATCCCTTAAATGTAGTTTTATTTCCCGCCTTCCAATGCCCTGGGCGGTGTCGCGTCTCCTGGTTCTATGCCGGCGGTGAGGCCGACTTTTCTCCCCATTTGCAAGGAAAACTACCGCCAGGCAACCGTTTTCTCCCATTCCGTCGGGAGATTTGATGGAGTAGGGTAATCTGTAGCATTATCAGCCTCTGGCGCTCTGTTAGGATTGGGGTAAAAGCATTCGCAGCAGATGATGTCTGTCTCATCTGCACAAGGCAATTTGCTTTGGGGAATTATAGAAGAACCGCCTGTCGTCAGTGAAGGGCGGTCAGACTGTCGGGCGAAGCCCAGAAGCGGGCGCTGTCGGTGGTCAGCACCGTCTGCTCATGCAGTTTGAAGGGCGAGAATCCCTTGGGTATAAGTGCCACGTGACGCATCTGGTTGCCGAAGATGGGGTTGTTGTCTTCGCGTCCGTAACCGGTAGCTTCCCAACAGTCAAACCAGTATAGGTTCTTGGCCCAATAGGCTCTGTAGTACTTGAAATCCCCTTCTGAGTCCAGCAGAGGGCGGAAGACAATCTCCTTGCCGTCGATATAACGCTCGCGCATCTCGCTGAGGGAGAGGGGTGTGCCGTTTTCGTCTTCGGCCCAAGCCATCATGTCGGAGTCCAGCATTGCCCATTTCTGCATTTCGGGCAGCCATACCATATTCACCACATGGCAGTCGGAGTCCAGAGAGTCCTCGGGAAAACAGGTGACGAAGCGGTTCTGGATTCCCTCCGACAACAGCAGTTCGTGCAGGAGAATAGAATGCATGCGGCAGTTGAAGGCCGGTTCCACCGTGCGTGTATATTCCCAAAGTCCAATCGCATCACGCTTCTCGGGAGAAATCTTTTGGTTGGCATGGGGGATGTGTCCGGCTACGAAGCGTGCCAACTTCCTGGCTCTGTCCCATGTAGGCTCCGTTGGTTTCACGATGGTGTCCAACTGGAAATACCCGCGAATCCGTCCTGCCTGGGCGGTATCTTGCAGATAGATGAAGTGGTAAGCAGGGGTGTCGGCCTCGTACTTGCCTGCATCCCTCAGGAGCTGCACCTTCTCCTTCCGCATGGCATCTGACAGATAAGCCGTAAGCTGCTTGTTGAAAACAAATCGTGCCAACAGTAACGTGAGCACCACAAGGAGCAACAGTCCCAATACGCTCCAACTGATAATCCTGACAACTTTCCTCATATTCCCATTTCTTTTGTTTCAATCTTCCGTTAAGACGATGCAAAATTACCCAAAAAGCAGTCTCCGCAATCCCTCCGCCCCCTTTTTTCTCCTCCCAAGAACAAACTTTCCCCAAGCCCGAAGCAACCAGCCTCCCGTCCCCTCACAACCCTCCTTCTCCTACCTTTATCCCCTTCCTCTTCGTTCTCAAACAATTGTGGGGCAAAAGACAAGCCGTTGGCAACTGCGAGGCGGCAGACTGATAAGGCGATGGGAGCAGCATAGTTAAGCTGTCCAGCCGTATCCTTGTACTGCCATATCCACAAAGTGATTGAGGAGAAGGTTAGCCTTGGCTTTGAACACTTCTGGGTCATAGCTCATGGGCAGATCATTATTCAGTGAAGTTTGGATAAGTGTAAGCACTTTGAGACGAGGCTGTTCATCCTTGTACCAGTCCACTACCATCACCCTTTCCTTGTTCTCTTGCAGTTTTTGATACAGATTTTTCGAAGCCAGAATCACTTTCTGCTCCTCTGTTTTGGTGAGTTTTCGGCCAGAGCGAAGCATGTCGAAGATTTCTAGTTCCTCCTCTTTCAATCCGATGTCGGTAGAGCGTGATTGCTCTTGGCGCAACTCCTCAATGAGTTGAAGCAATTTTTCGTAGTAATCCTCATTTTCTGTTCCGCCGGCATTGTATCGGTTGATGATATTCTTGTATCGCTCTGAGAATTTCACCCTGGTGCAGTTTTTATTGATAAGTTGCACCAATGTACGTTCGATAAACAATCTCAGGTTGTCTATCTCCAGTGCCTTGTAAGGTGTAGAACTCAGTTCTTTGTGCAGTGCTTCTATGTCTATCTTGCTCAGGTCGATGACTCTTCCCTGATGGATGCCATATTCCACTTCGGGCCGTATGCCTTCTCCTGTCATGTCGCCTGTGGGGTAGGCTGTTACGCTCTGGTCAAGTGTTTCGGCCATTCTTGCTTTTGCCTTGCGTAGCTTCTCGTCATCTATCTGGTTGCATAGCAGTCCGTTCAGGTAGGACAGGGGAGCAAACTCTTTGTTGCTCCATCCTTGTTCAATGATTTCCGGTTTGGCTGCATCGTAGAGATTCATGAGCAGATTGCCCATCACTCTGAATCGTTCTTTCCACTCGTCTTTCATCAGCAGTCTGTCGTATGCCTTGCGCAACATTTCCAGCCGGTTGAGGGTGTTTTCCTCTGCCACTATCTCCTTTATACTGATGCCTAGCGTTTGCAGAAAAGCGCGGCATTCATTTATCGTCTGGTCTATGTTTCCTATCAGCAATGCAATGTCCTTGGCTGGGTAGTCTTGGTCATCGCCAGTGGAAGCATAGTCGGAGAGCGCCTGCTGCATGTATTTGAATACGTTCACATAATCAACAATGATACCGCAGGTCTTTCCCGGGAATACACGGTTTGCTCTGGCTATGGCCTGCATCAGTGTGTGCCCTTTCATCGGCTTGTCCAGATAGAGCGTAGAAAGTGATGGTACATCAAATCCTGTGAGCCACATGGCACACACAAACACCAGGCTTAGCGAGTCGTCCTTGTCCTTGAATCTGTCCTCTATATCCTTTCCGTCGGGGGTGATGGTCTCCAGTTTCTTGCGATGAGGTTTGATGTCAAGTCCGTGGGCTTCGAACTTCTCCTCCTCACCATCTTCTTTGCTGATGACCACAGCCATTTCCACTTTCTTCATGTAGTTGAGCATGGCATTGGCCTTTTCTTGTTCCTCGGTGCTCTTGGCTTCATTGCGCTGCTTTATCAGCGCTTTTTCCTCTTCGGCCCAGTACTTCTGCACTTTGTCATACATTCTTACAGCGGTGTATTTATCTACACTCACCACCATTCCTTTGCCCAAGAAGCCCCGTCGTGGGAAATGGTGGGCTATGTCTTTGGCTATGCGGTCAAGTCGCTCTTCGCGTTTGATGACCTCCAATATGCGTGACGAGGAATTCTCCAGCAGCTCTTTCTCCCGGCTGTTCAGTTTCTCGTCCTCACATATCTGGTCTATGTCGGTATCGAGCCAGTCGTTGGTCAGCCCCACTTCTGGTACTCTTCGGCTGTAAAAGAGAGGCACGGTGCTTCCGTCCTCAATGGCTTGTGCGAAGTTGTATTCCGACACGTAATCGCCAAACCACTGGTTGGTAAGTCGCTTGCTGCCCAGGAGTGGTGTGCCTGTGAAAGCTATGTAGTTGGCATTGGGCAGGCCTGTGTGCATGTTCTCGGCCAGTTGCTTGTATTGTGTCCGATGTGCCTCGTCCACTAGCACAATTATATCGTTGCGCTTCGACAGCAGCGGGTATTTCTTTCCCTTGTCATATTTGAACTTGTGAATCAGTGTGAAAATCATGAACTTGTTACTCTTCAGGAAGTCTCTCAGTTGCGCTGAGTCTTTAGGCTGGGTTTCCTCCTTGTTGCCGATGACACCTGCACGTACGAATGTTTTGTGTATCTGTGTGTCCAGATCCTCGCGGTCGGTAATTACCAGAAAAGTGAAGTTGCCGTACAGCTTTCGCCGTACCTTCCTTACAAACATCACCATCGAGTAGCTTTTGCCTGAACCTTGTGTGTGCCAGAAGACTCCGAGTTTGCCATTCTGTTCATTGCGTCGTTTTATACTTTCCATCAGGTTGTTCACGCCCAGGTACTGATGGTTCTTGGCTATTATCTTGGTTCGTCGGTTGTCGTAGAGTACAAAGTTCTCTATATAGTCTATGAGCCTTTCCTTGCGGAATAGTCCGTCCATCAGATTGGTGATGCTCAGTCCGTGTTCCGCTATCTGTTCACGGTTGAGTTGCTCCTTCTCGTTATCTACACGAAGCCATTCGAAGAAGAACTCGTAGCTGCTGGTCCATGCACCCATCTTGGTTTGCAGTCCATTGCTCAGTACGCATATCTGATTGAACGCAAAGATGTTTGGGATATCCTGACGGTAGCTTGTCAGGTTCTTGTTGTATGACTCCTCCACCTTTACCGTTGAGTTCTTCAGTTCGATGAACACCAAGGGTAGCCCGTTTACAAAGAGTAGTACATCGGGTCTGCGGTAGCGGTAGTGTCCTTTTATCCACATCTGGTTGACGCAGTGGAAGTCGTTGGTGTCGGGGTGGTCAAAGTCTATCAACTTAATGATGTCAAAGTCTTCCTTATCATTCCTGTGCACTTGTACATTGATGCCATTCCTTATCTTCAGATAGAGGCTGTAGTTGGTGTCCACCATGTCCGTTCCTGTGAAGTCCTTTCTCAGGTCGTGCATGATTTCCTGTAGCGTACTTTCCTCAGCCTGCGGGTTGATACGCTTGAGTGAAGCCAACAGCACATCGGGCAGGATGCATTCAGCTGCATTGGCACGGCCGGTGGCAGAGACATCGTCCTGTGCTTCTACCCTTGCATCACATTCTATTCGCTTCCATCCAAATTCAGGTTGCGAGAGGCGGTTGCATATTGCCTGCTCTATATCGTCTTCACTGATAAATGACTTCATGCTCACTCCTGTTTTAATGGTGTCACCTATTCTATGATTGTCTCGTGGAGCATCATGTTAACTTTTGCTTTTTTATTTAACTCGTTTGGAATAACGTGTTAGCAAATCGTGGATTCTTTAACATGAGCTGTGCCTTGTGTTATAATTCACTTTGTTTTTTAACATAGCCTTGGTTGATGAACAACCGAAACAAATCATTGTTTATGTAATAGTTGTCTTTACCTAATTTCATTTTTGTCAATAGTCCATCCTTGACAATCTTGTCCAGATACTTACTCGCAGTCTGTCTGGTGACAAGCATGTCTTTTTCTACATATTCAATCTTTGTGTACGGATGCCTGAACAAATTGTTCAGTAAATCATGTTTGTATTTGTTACCAAGAAGTTGTTTCAATCTGATTTTGAATTTCGTCATCAATACAGAAATCGACTTTATCAATAGAATGGTATTCTCTGACGTCTCTTCTATGCCTTCTAACATAAACAGTATCCATTCCTCCCATTCTCTTGAGTTGTCTCCTTCTTTGTCTCTAATTGCTTGGATTAATCGATAGTATCGTTCCTTGTTGTGGGTGATAAAACGGCTGAGGTATAGAATTGGCAGGTCAAGTAGGTCGTTTGTGACAAGCATCAGGATATTGATGATACGTCCGGTTCTGCCATTGCCGTCAAAGAATGGGTGTATGCTTTCAAATTGATGGTGAACTATTGCGAGTTTAATCAGAGGGTCAATATCTGATATTGTTTCATCATTGATGAACTTCTCCAGATTTGACATCAGTTTGACAATTTCGTCGTACTCCTGTGGCGGCATGTACACAACCTTGCCTTGGCTGTCTTTTAGGCAGGTGCCAGGAATAGAGCGAAATCCTGCCTTGTTGGCTTCTAATTCGGATTGAATTGCTTGTATAGTATTGCATGTTAGCAATTTATACTTTTTGACCAAATCAAAACCTGCTTGTAAGGCACGACGATAGTTGAGCACTTCTTTTGCTGCAGCGTTTGATATTTGGTCTTGTATCTCTAAGTCCTCTTTGAACAAATCGTCCTGTGTTGTCACAATATTTTCGACTGAGGAACTGTCTTTTGCTTCTTGCAGAGTAAGTGTGCTAATCAGAATGCTCTCATTAGGTATAGTGAGGGCAACTCCTTTCAGTTCTGCTAATTTCTTGTTAGCGCGGTTTAGCTGCTTCAGTACGGCTCTTGTCTCCAGGTCGTAAGGTAGAGGAAGCTCTGGAATGATATATTTGTTTGCTGGCATTTTTTGTCTTTTTTGTGTTTTTAACATCTAACTTCTAATCTGCCGCTCATCAGACGAGGGAGTAGAAGGTCGCGCTGACGAGCGAGGAGGGCGTTTTGGTGTTGGAGGTTTTGAATTTGTTTGTACATCGCCTCAACGGTTAATTCAAAATTATTCAGAACATTTGGAGTTGGCATAAGAATTTTTCGTTTGCAGAGCATGGGTTTCGTCAGCTGCTGTTGCGAGGTTCCGTTGCCTTCTAAATTGTTGTGCCTGCTATTGTGATAAAGGTAGTAGATGTTTTTCTTATGGGGAATTACAGCTAATAGCCTTACTATCGGCACAAAAGGAGTTGTGCGAAGAGCAACAAAACCAACAGTACCTCTTGCTGAGACAGTGATGCATTTACTGCTTATTTTCGCTTTGTCGGTATATCCGTAAAGTCCTTCGTTTGAAATTGCGTTAGAATAGATGGGGATAGTATTGTCTTTTGTGGGGATGTTCGTGCAATTAGATGGACAATCGCCACCAGCAATAATTTCCGCGATGTTTCCATACCTTTCAATCTTCCATCCTTTAGGCAATCCATCCACCATTTCAACGTTCTCATGTCCAGGGAATCTGAATCGAACGAACCATTCTTTATATAGGTTCTCTGCCATCTTCTCCAACAAGCGGATACGTTTCATGTTATTCTCTATCAGTGTGTCATAGGTGGAGAGAATGGAGGCTATGTGATTTTGGACAGGCAAGGAGGGTAATGCGATTTTAAATCTCTTTATTATTTGCGAGTTCAGATTTTGTTGAGCTCCACCGTTAGCTAATTTGTTCAGGTTTTCGCTTTGTATCTTCAAGAAGTAATAAACATAACGGTAGTCCGCTTGTTTCTCATCTATTACAAGATTGCAGCAGGCTTGATTCGTTGTTAGAGGAATTTTTGCAATGGCAGATTTGCCTGCTGTTACTCCGTACATTGCTATGATGACAGTATTTACGGGTATGTATTTCGCAGCAGAGTTGTCCAAACCTTTTTGCGAAATTGTCTTGCTGGTTGAATATATATTGCAGAAGTTAACTTCGTTTGTGTTGAGCCATGGAATTCCTCCGTTGTAATAAGAAACGTTTGAACTTGTAGGGGTTCCGCCACTACAAATTTTTAAACAGATGTCTCCTAATCTTGTATATGTCATCTTGCTCTAGATTCTTGTTTCGTTTATATTCTCTTTCCTTTATGCTGCTTCTTGAGTTCATTATGCACTCACGCCTTTTTACTCAGCGACAGTAGGAGGCAATGGCGTATTGTGAAGCGGTGTTGTACAGTTTGAATTTTTCTAACACAGATGGAAAAGCCGCTGATGTGTTTATCGAGCAGACTGCTGTTCGTGTATAAGGTCTGTTTCATGCGCTCGTCCCTCCAAACAGTTCATTGATGTTCTTCTCAATCTCTTTCTCAAGAGTTTTTGCTTCGTTACTGAGCTGTGAGAACTCTGCGTTGAGGGATAACATCTCCTGGCGGAATTCTTCTTCAGTCATTCCGTCGTCTTCTATCACCACTCCTACATATCTGCCGGCGTTGAGGCTCCAGTCATTGTCTTCGATGCCATCCTCACCGCTGACCTTTGCCACTTTGCACAGACCTATGATGTCGCGGTACTCACCATCAGGCCAGCGTTCGAGCAACCATTCCACTTCATTTTGCTTGCCTTCTGCCTTGTATTCTTCAACCAATGCCCAAAAGGATTTGCTGTCTCCCTCATAGAGCCTGGTGATGATACCCAGGTTTTTGATTTGTTCTTCAGAGAACTTGCGGTGTGCACGATCTACTTGGGTGAAGATGTTGCGGGCGTCAATGAACAGGATTTCGTCTTTTCTGGAACGCTGCTTGTTGAGGAACCACAGGGTGGCGGGAAGCGTGACGGTGGAGAACATATTGCTGGGTAGTGTCACCATCTGAGAGACAATGCCGTCCTGTATCAACTTCTTCCTGATTTCCTGCTCGCTTCCACCAGCATCGCTTGCTGAGTTGGCCATTACGAATGCAGCCTTGCCATTCTCGTTCATTGCTGTGGAGAAATATCCTATCCACAGGTAGTTGGCGTTGGGTACTGTTTCGGTTTTGTCATCTTCCTTTTTGCGTTTGGCAGCCTTTGTCTTGTTGCGTGGTATGCCGTAGGTGTTGAAGCGGGTATCGTCTTCCACCTTGCTAAACAACACTTCATCTACATTGAAGGGCGGATTGGCCATCACGTAGTCGAACCTTCCCACTGCATCGTAAGGGTCGCTATAGTAGGAGTTGGCTTCTGTTATCTCCCCCCGCACGTTGTTGAGCAGCAGATTCATCTTGCCTAATTTCACAGTGTCGGGATCCTTCTCCACGCCATAGCAGCGGAATCTCATCATTTCCTCGTTGGTGGCATTGTGGCGGTGCATGTATCTGGCTGCTTGTACAAACATGCCGCCCGAACCGCATGACGGGTCGAGGAATTTCTTGTCACCAGTAATGGGCTGAAGCACTTCCACCATGTATTTTACTACAGAGGGCGGAGTGTAGAAGGCTCCACCGCCCTGACCCTCTGCCAAGGCAAAGTTGCCCAGGAAGTATTCGTAAATCCGACCGAAAAGGTCGATGCTGATATTCTCAGGTATCTCCTTGAATACGTTAACGATGCGGCTCAATAGTTCGACGTCATCTTCGGGCACCAGCTGGACGTACACTTCCTTGGGCAACACTCCGTTTATGGATGGATTCTCCTGTTCGATGGCTTTCATCGCCTCCTTTACCAGTGTGGCTTTGTTTCTGTCTTTGGGCGCTTCATTGATAGTGTCGAAATAGGCGCATTCGGGAAGATAGAAGCCACACTTCTCCACCGCAATGTCCTTGTATGTGCGCTCCATGCGCGTCCCCTTGCATTTTTCATACTCAGCATCAATCTCCGCCTTGTGCTGCTTGAAGAGCACATCGGCATAACGGAGGAAAATGAGGCCGAGGATGGGTTGACCATATTTGTTGGCAGCCAGGTGGGCACTAGCGCGAAGCATGTCGGCCGAGTGCCAAAGGTTGTCATTGAGCTTCTTCAGTTCTGTGTCTGTCATTTTTTCCTGTGTTTTGTTTCCGTTGTGAACGGTAGCGCAGCCAGTTGCCGCATGGTTTTGTTAACTATAGGCTCAGGTGTGGATGCCTGTTGCGTAAGTTCCTGCGCATACTTTACAAAGGTACAAAGAAAAAACACAACCGAATGGCTGTGTAATGGGAAAATGATTTTAAGTTTATTCTGATATGTTCCTTGCTCATCTCCAATTCTCGTTTTAGGCAGCAGAAATCTCCGTTTGCAGGTTGCTGATGGCCATCCAAAGCCTTTGGATGGCCGTACAAAGGCTGCGTATGTGCATCCAAAGCCTGCAAACGGAGATTTCACTTCTGCTTCTCGAAGAATTTATGTTGGCTCCTTTGAAGTTTCTTCGGTGCTCTTAGAGGATGTTAGGTGCACTTTTGCCAGAGTCTTCCGGTTTTCATGGAAGGCTTACGCGTGCTATCGTCAGAGTCTTGTGTGCTTCTGGGAGTGGTTTCGGTGGGCTTATTGGGGGATGCTTGTTGGTTGTGGGGGAGAGGTCGGGAGGCTGTGGGGGCAGGCGGTGCAGACTGTGGCAAACGAAAGTGGGGCGCCCACTTCCTGGCGCCCCACACAATGTTATCTGAACCAAATATCTTCTTACCAAATCGAAACGGTATCAACCATTCAAATTAACCTAATGAAAATATATTAACCATATCCATATTACGTGCATCACTGCACCTTTGCAAAAAAACATTCTAATTTTATATTGTTTGCCAACCCTTTTGACGGGGCGGCGGAAGTGCTTGATTGGTTACCCGGTGCATCCTGGTTCCGATTTCACAATCAGGTGCGTCATGTGTAAAATATGTCGCGCAGAACCACTTGGGCAAAGTGCTTTTTCGAATGTAGAATCCCTCGTCAGGGTTCTCATCCCGTTCACGCTGCAAAAGTAGCTAATTATGTCGAACAAAAAAGCATTTCTGTGTTCGATTTTGCATTATTTCAATTTTCTTATGTTTTATAGTAGTTTTTGCCCTCGTCTCGGGCCGAAATTCACGATGAAGCGTTCTTGTGTTTTGAAACGTGAAAAATGTCTGAGCCCTTGGTACGGGCTGGAAATTTGAGGCAAGTGTTGTGTTTTCTTGCCCCATTTCCTTTTGGCATTCGTGCAAAAGGCGTACCTTTGTAGCCGCTAAAGGTCGCCCAGATGGTGGAATTGGTAGACACGAGGGACTTAAAATCCCTTGGCCATTGCGGCCGTACGGGTTCGATTCCCGTTCCGGGCACCAGAACAAAGGAGGGAAGCAGCAGATAGGGCTGTCTTTCCTCCTTTGTCTTTTGTGTCGGGTGTTGCTCTAATTGCTTCAGCAGCAATTTTATGAAGAGAAGCTGATGGAGTCTGCTCCTGCAGGCAGTCAATCGCAGTTAGGGCAGCAGGAGGAATGCCTGCCAAGGGCACTGCGCTGGGTGGCCCATCGCACCACGCTGTGATGGCCGATGCAATGCCTTGCGATGGCTGGTGCATCGTGCAGTGACAGAGAGGAACCGGCCGCTGCACCTTTCTGTGAATGGACTGGCTCCAACGGTTCCCGCCCATTACTCTGCTCCTGATGTATCGGGAAACAAAAGTGGGGTGCCTGTCTCCAGGCACCCCACGCTGCGTTATCTGAACAAAAGGTTCTTCTTACCAACTTAGAAAAACGGTATCAACCATTCAAAAATAACCTAATGAAAATATATTAACCATATCCATATTACGTGCATCACTGCACCTTTCGCGAAAAACATATGTCTTGTTCTGAATCCCCTGTGCCGGCTTGCGCATGCGGCTGGCAGAGGATGCGTGCCGGAGGTTACCAGATGTCCTCAGGCACTTCGGGGTTGTCATACACCTCCTTGGCGCAGTACTCCAGATAGTCCATGTAGAACTCTGTCTTCTCGCTGTCGAGTACCGACTTGATCTTCAGGTAGTAAGTCTCGTTCGGGTCGAGTGTCTTGCGCACGATGATGTGGCGGATGTTTGCGCGGTCATTGTATCCGCGTTCGGTGCCGTCGTTTGAGTCGATGGCCTGCGAACCCTTCATGTAGCCGTTGTTTCTCATGCGCTTGTCGATTTCGGCATTGTAGTCGTCGTCGTCTGTATCGCGCTCCCAACCGGAGAAACGGTTGTCGGCAGTCATCGTGAGGTCAACGGGAATACCCGTCACAGGCAGGTTCTTGAGGTCGGTTCCGAAGTACATCTGCGCCACACCGCGCTTGCCGTTTGCCAGCACCTCGTAACGGAGCTCGTAGGTTCCGCGCTTGGGTACGGGAGGCAGCTTGAAGGTGATTTCAAAACGACCTACTGCCTTCATCTCGTCGCGGTTCAGGTTGCACCAGTCATCGTTCCATGCGTTGTAATACACGAACTTGGTCTGGTCGTTCTGAATCATATTCTCGAAGTAGTTGTACGAGTTGACTGTGTTGGGGATGTGCACGTGCTTGTATCTTTCCTCTGAAGCCCTCTTCAGTCGGATGTCGTTGTTCATCGCCTCGGGCATCATGCTCATGCCGTCGAAGCGTATGCGGGTTCTCATCAGATTGTCGCGGGTGGCATCGGTATAGGCCAAAGGAGCGTCGATGGGGTAGATGCATGCATTCTCGATATCGTTGAGGATGGCCATGTCGGACTCCTTCATGATGCGGCATCCCACCTTGTCGGGGTCGCAGGTGGTCTCCTCACCGTTGCCCCTGCGGCTGACGTCACGGTTGGCGAAGCGGTTGATGAACACGCCGTTGCTCTGCTTGGACTCATAGAGCTTGAACATGCGGCGCGGACCCATGCTGGTGTAGTACTCCATCACGGGGATGGTGAGCTTGGTGGGATTGTTGATGTTGAAGCCGTACTCGTTGATGTGGAACACCAGCCGGTCGGGCTGTATGCGCATGGGCAGCATGTGGTAGGTGATCCACTGATAGAGCAGGTTCTTCTCTGACTTGTAGTTCTCGTCGGTCACAAACACGTCCCCCTCAGAGTACTGCTTGTTGTCCAGAATCCACTGGGTGAGGTCCTGGAGCAGGTTGTCGGAGAAGGGGTCCAGCCCCTCGTTGCGCCAGAAGTCGTCAGTCTCGGCAAAGATGGTGAAGCCATAGAGCCTGTGCTTGGGCACATAGCCGATGCTTCCCTCGGCAAAACCGTGGTCGGTCATACCCTCCAGGTTGGGAATCTGGTTTGTGAGGTAGAGCCGCTCGTACCTCTCATCGCGCACGGCGTTGAGCGTATCGAGCAGTCCGCAGGCCTTGAGCGCGCTGAAGCACACGCGGTAGCCCTCCTTGTTCTTCTCCAGATAGTCGGTGATGTACTCCGAGCAGGTGATGCCCGAGGGGGCGATGGCCTTCTCCATCATGTGAATCACGCCGTTGAGGCAGATGATGTCCCGCTGTGTCACACTGATGGGACAGTCCATGTTGATGTAGATGCTGTCGGGCTGGTTCTTTATGTAGTGAACAGCCAGCTTCTTGTCATTCAGGCATCCCATCACGAATTCCGCCTTGTCATCTACAGGGAATTCTGCTGTGGTATAGGCTTCGCTCTCCAGTCCGCCGTCGATGATGGAGTTGAAGACGATGATCTTGCGTATGGAGTCCAGCTTTGCACTGTCGGTGAATCCGTCCCACGAGGGGTGGGTCATCAGGGTGGAATCCTTCTGGTAGAGCTCTTCCAGGTACTTGTGGATAGCCTCGTTGCTGGGTGCAAAGCATGTGTAGTGGCCGCGTGCCGACATCAGACTGGCTACCTTGGTGTCGCTTATGTCGCTCACGGCAACCTTGTTGAGCAAGTCAACGTACTCGGAGTAAGCCTCATGCTTCTCCAGATAAGAGAGGATGGTGTTGAACTTGAACACGTATCGTGCCGAGGTGTCGATGTTCTCCTTGCACGATGTGACAGCCAGCGCCATGGCAAGGATTGCCAGGCATAGCATCAGCGAAGATTTTATGCGCTTCATTTTGGTCTGAATTTCGGTTTGTCCTTCCAAAGTTAGC